>ERZ857922.446-NODE-446-length-63890-cov-12.482384_pt1 | contig 63890 bp, 53 predicted proteins | sample MGYA00519579_ERZ857922 | MGnify/ENA primary metagenome ERZ857922 (study PRJEB31778, sample SAMEA3449375) | human gut metagenome | biome: human gut; feature: human-associated habitat; material: faeces | place: United Kingdom | collected 2010/2012 ... | reverse complement strand
TACTGACCCCTCTGGGGTCTGAGCAAACCACTAGTTTACTAGTGGTTTTGATTTGCTATAAAACCAGCTTATTTCATCATGCCGGCAACTTCATCCGCGAAGTTGTCTTCCCGCTTCTGAAGGCCTTCGCCCTTTGCAAAGCGGGTAAAGCCAAGCACCTTCACAGAAGCGCCGATCTCCTTGGCAACGGATTCTACATACTTGCCAACGCTCAGGTCGCCATCCTTAACAAACTGCTGATCCATCAGGCAATTTTCCTTGTAATACTTGCCAATACGCCCCTGCACGATCTTCTCAATCACCTGCGCGGGCTTATTCTTATTCTTTTCATCCTCGGCAAGCTGCGCGGTGAGAATCTCCTTCTCATGGGCGATCACGTCCGCCGGTACGCTTGCTTCGTCAAGATAAGCCGGATTCATCGCCGCGATCTGCATCGCAACATCCTTGCCCATCGCTTTAAACTTCTCGTTTGCCGCAGTTGCGTCATCCGCATCAAAGTGCACCATAACGCCGACCGTGCCGCCGCCGTGGACATAGGTGGAAACCACACCCTCCACGCGCTCAAAACGGCGGATCTTCATATTCTCGCCGATGGCAAGGATCTTATCCTGCAAGTTCTCCTGCACGGTGCGCTCGCTGCCCGCGAGCTTTTCCGCCAGAAGTGCATCCACATCGGCCGGATTGCTGGCTGCAATCGTTTTGGCAATATCCAAAACGAAGGACTGGAACTCCTGGTTCTTTGCCACGAAATCCGTCTCGGAATTTACTTCGACAACAACGCCAATCTTCTTCTCTTCATTGTTATATGCGAGCACAACGCCCTCTGCCGCGATGCGTCCGGCCTTTTTGGTAGCCGCCGCAAGGCCTTTTTCACGCAGAAAGTCAATTGCCTTCTCCATATCGCCGTCGGATTCGACGAGCGCCTTTTTGCAGTCCATCATGCCTACGCCGGTTTTCTCGCGCAGGGCCTGTACATCTTTTGCAGTAAATGCTGCCATAATCAATATCCTCCTATTGTCATGTGTTCCGTATAAATAACCGTGCCTTCACAAGCTAAAAAAATACCCGCGCCGCGCCGTAGGTAATGAAACGGCCCATGGCACGGGCATCCTCACGAGTGAGAAAAAAGATTCAAATCCGTTTATGCGCCGGGCTGCTCAGCAGCAGCTTCCGCTTCCTCGCCCGCCTCGGCCTCTGCCGCGGCGTCGATATTCATCTGCTTGCCTTCCATCACGGCATCTGCCATTGCGGCGGAAATCAGGCGGACCGCGCGAATCGCGTCATCATTGCCGGGGATGACATAATCAATCTCATCGGGATCGCAGTTGGTATCAACGATCGCAACGATCGGGATATGCAGTTTCTTTGCCTCAGCCACTGCGATGCGCTCCTTACGGGGGTCAACGATAAACATGGCGGCGGGCTGGCGTTTCATGTGGGTGATACCGCCCATGAATTTCTCGAGCTTTTCAATCTCAAGCTTCAGCTTCGTGACCTCTTTTTTCGGAAGCAGGTCGAACGTGCCGTCCTCTTCCATCGCTTTGAGCTGCTCCAGACGCTTAATGCGCTGCTTGATGGTTTTAAAGTTTGTCAGCATACCGCCAAGCCAACGGGCGTTGACATAGGGCATACCGCAGCGGGAAGCCTCCTCACGGATGGAATCCTGCGCTTGCTTCTTCGTGCCGACGAAAAGGATTTCCTGCCCGTCCGCTGCGAGCTCGCGCACAAACATATAGGCCTCTTCCAGCTTGCGCACGGTTTTCTGCAAATCAATGATATAGATGCCGTTGCGCTCGGTGAAGATATACTTCGCCATTTTGGGGTTCCACCGACGGGTTTGATGGCCGAAGTGGACACCCGCTTCCAGTAACTGCTTCATGGATACGACTGCCATAGGGATAATTCCTCCTTTTGTTTTACCTCCGCACGGCTCTTGGGACGGCGACATCCTCAACGCAAAAGGACGCACCCGCCGAACGAACGCTGTGCGTGTGTTTTGCAAAGATGAATTGCCGCGTAAAGGCGCAGCAATACATTTTGCTGAAGTAGTATACCATGATCGGAAGAAAAATGCAAGCGTTAAAGCTCCTGTTTTTCAAATATTATCCGCGTTTTGTCCGCATGGTGGGAACGGCTGTAAAACCACTGGATTTTAAATTCGGCGCATGCTATCATAAAGGCATCGAAACAGGAGCCTCGGAATATAGAGGTTATGAAACCGATTGTTACATCAAAAAGAAGGATGGTTTGAACGATGACGGAAAAAGAAAAGGCCGCAGCCGGTTATCTGTTTGATCCAAGCGCCGATCCGCAAAACGCCAAGGATATCACTAGATGCATCGATTTATGCCATGCATACAATCAATGTACGCCAAGCGACTTTGACGCAAAGCGGCGCATATTAGAGCAAATCATCGGCCGCATGGGGAAAAACGTTGTGATCACCGCGCCGTTTTGGTGCGATCATGGCTACAATATTTCAATTGGGGATGATTTCTACTCCAACCACAATCTTGTGATTACGGATGGAGCCAAAGTAACCTTTGGCGACCATGTATTCATTGCGCCGAATTGCTGCTTTACCACGGCGGAGCATGCAATCGATGCGGAGCAGCGCAATCGAGGATTGGAAGTGGCAAAGCCAATTCAAATTGGGAACAACGTTTGGATCGGCGCGGGGGCAACCATATTGGCCGGCGTTACGATTGGGGATAATACCGTGATCGGCGCCGGAAGCCTTGTCAAAAAGGACATTCCCGCCAACGTGGTGGCAGTGGGCGTTCCCTGCAAGGTGCTGCGGGAAATCACCGAGGCGGATAAGGACCGATACCCGCGGTAAAGCGCTTCAGCCTGCTTACAGGCTGAAAACTCCATGGGGCAAACGGGGCCGGTGCAAATGCGCTGCATTTGCACCGGCCCCGTTTTTTAATGTATGAAGAACAACCCCCGCTTAATGGCAGCCGCCGTTGCTGCCGGAACAACCATGCTTCTCTTCTTGGCAGGCATGTTCCCCACAGGAATGATCGTGCTCATGATGATTGCAATGCACATTGGCGTCAAATTGGAGCGCATCTGCAAGATAGGCGCTGACCGCGCTGTCCGCGCTGCCGGATACTCCCCCAAACAGCCGGATGCCAGCCTCCCGCAGGGCGGCCTGTGCCCCTCCCCCAATGCCGCCGCAGATGAGAACATCCACCTTTGCATCAGCAAGGAAGCCTGCGAGCGCACCATGGCCTTGCCCGTTGGTATCCACAATTTGCTGATTGACCACCTGACCATTTTCAATATCATAAATTTTAAACTGGGAGGTGTGGCCAAAATGCTGAAATACATTTCCGTTTTCATAGGTAACTGCGATTCTCATTTGATTGGCTCCTTTCTGTTGCACAGGTTGCTCCAGGGCTGTGCGGCCTGTTTTTGCGCAAGTTTTTTGGCAACAGGAAACGCTGCCGTCGCAAAGCCGGTAATGACCGCCTGCAATTCGAAGCGGCTTTCCATAAACAATGCTGTCTGCGATTTTCGCCCTTGCGGATTCGTATATTTCGGTCACGGTAGTTCTGGAGATGTCCATTTGCTGACCGCACTGCTCATGGGTAAGCTTCTCCAAATCAATGAGGCGAATCACTTCATATTCGTCCACCGTCAGGATCATGATTTCCCCGCATGGGATTCCGATTGGCATAAAGCCATCGTAAGCCGGTTCCGTGCAAACCCTTCTACATCTGCTTGGCCTTGCCATGAAACTACCTCCACGCCGTTTCCGTCATATGTCGATAACTAGTATAGCACAGGATTACAAAAAAAACAAGCGGGATGCAGGCAAAACCTGTGAATCGCCTGTGCCGGCCTTTCACCACGCCGTTTCGCGCACGGATGCGCGAAAAGTATCCCCCAAAATGAAAACCTGCTCAACCGGGAGTTCCACGCTGACCGTCCCAACGCAAAGTGGGTCACGGATATTTCCTACATCCATACCGGCCAAGGCGTCCTTTACTTGTCCATGATCCGGGATCTCTATGATAACAGCATTGTGGCCTACAAGACCGCTACACAACAGACAGTGAATCTGGTATTGGATACCATCCGTCTTGCTATGAGGAGAGAGAAAAAGAGAGTCGCTGCGGAGTTGCAGCTCCACAGCGACCAAGGGTTTCAATACACTTCACCGGGGTATTTTAACCTGACTCAAGAATACGGCATAACGCCCTCTATGTCAAGACGTGGAAACTGCCATGATAACGCCTTGGCTGAAAATTTCTTCTCCATCCTTAAGACTGAATGCATCTACCGGCAGAAAATCGCTACATTCCAGCAAGCCAGAGAGCTAATTGACGAGTTCATCTATTTCTACAACCACGAGCGCATCCAGTTAAAAACAGGAGTGGCGCCGCTTCAACTCTGCCACTCCGCTTAAATCTTAATATTTCCTACTCACAGGCTCTTTTTTGTGCTGTCCGCACAATCTGGGGCGGTGCAAATTATCGCATATGGGGCGCTGTTTTTTATCGTATCGGATTAGGAGCTGTTACGCTTGATCCCCCTTATGCCCGGAGAGTCGCGCCGATTTTCGCCAGCGCCTTGACCGCGCGCTTCATAGCCGCGTCGGCCTCCTCATCGGTGAGTGTCCGGTCGGCGGCGCGCAGCCGCAGGCTGAACGCCGCACTCTTTTTACCAGCCTCAATCTGCTTGCCTTCGTAAACATCGAAGAGGCTGATCTCTTCGAGAATTGCACCGATCGCTTCGCCGATCACCCGCTCCAGCGTGAGCACCGGCGTTTCGCGCGCGCACACCACGGCAATATCGCGCGTGGAGGCCGGGAACTTCGGCAGCGGGTGATAGACCTTTTGGCGGTTGCCGAGCTCCATCAGGGCGGCTACATCCACCTCAGCAGCGTACGCTTTCATGCCGAGGCCATAATTCTCCTGCACTTGCGGGTGGATTTCGCCAAGGAAGGCCACCTCGCGGCTTTCTTTCATGATTCGCGCCGTGCGTCCGGGATGGAAGGTCGGATCATCCGTCACAGCCTCCACATCGTAATCTACCAGGCCGCAGGCCTTCAGCAGCTCCTCCACCACGCCCTTGAGCGCATAGAAATCGCAGCCATCGCCATACATGCCAATCGCGGCCTTCGGCTGCTCCAGGGGAAGCTCCTGTGTGCCGCGCGGGGTGTATTCCACCGCAAGCTCATAGATCGCTGCCTGCGGGTTGCGGTTATTATAGTTACGGGAGAGCACGTCTAAGATGGACGGCAGAGCCGTTGTGCGCATGACGCTCGTATCCTCGCCCAGCGGGTTGGTGATCACAACAGACTTGCGCTTTTCGCTTTCCGCCGGCAGGCGGACGCGGTCATATGCCTTCGGGCTAATGAATGAATAGGTGGATACTTCGCTCAGGCCGCAGCCGAGCAGCGTGCTGTGGATCAAGCGCTCAAGCTGCTGCATGGGGGTAAGCTTTGCGTTCGCAACGCCTGTGAGCATCCGGTTCGGGATGTTCCCATAGCCGTAGAAGCGGGCAATTTCCTCGGAAATATCGGCTTTATGCTCGATATCATTGCGGAAGGGAGGCACATAGATTGTGCCGTTTTCCACCCGGAAACCGATGCGCTCCAGGATCGCCTTCTGCTCCTCCGGGCCCACCTCGATGCCGATGAAGTGATTAACCCACTGCCAATCAAAAGGCAGGGTGCGCTGCTCCTTTTTGGAGCGGTCGCAATCCACCACGCCGTTCACCACATCGCCCGCGTCGAGCTGCTGCACAAGCTCCAACGCGCGCGCAAGGCAAACCGGGCAGCTGACGGGGCTCAGCTCCTTTTCATAGCGAGAGGACGCCTCCGTGCGCATGCCAAGCTTTTTGGCTGTGCGGCGCACAGACGCGCCGTTAAAGCAGGCAGATTCAAAAACAATGGTGGTTGTATCCTCCATGATGCCGCTGTATTCGCCGCCCATCACGCCCGCTACAGCCACAGGCTTTTTCGCGTCCGCAATGACGAGCATATCATCTGTGAGCGTGCGCTCAATGCCATCCAGCGTGGTGATCCGCTCGCCGTTTTCTGCACGGCGAACGATCACGCTGTTCCCCTCCAGGTAGCGCAGGTCAAAAGCGTGCATCGGCTGGCCATATTCGAGCATGACGAAATTTGTGATATCGACAATATTGTTAATCGGGCGCACGCCGCTCGCACGCAACCGCTCGCGCAGCCAGCGCGGGGAGGGCTTAATGCGCACATTTTCGACGACCGCGCCCACATAGCGATAGCACCTTTCCGCATCCAGGATGGTAACGCTCAGGTGGTCATTCACATTGCCCGCAGTAGGCTTCACCTGCGGCACGGGCATTTGGAACGGCACTTGAAAGGTTGCCGCAGCCTCACGCGCGAGGCCCAAAACAGACAGGCAGTCCGGCCTGTTGGAGGTGATTTCAAACTCCGTGACCGTATCGTTGAGGCCGATCGCGTCATGAATATCCGCGCCGGGCGTCAAATCGCAGTCATCGCCCAAAACAAAGATGCCATCCTCAATTGCATAGGGAAAATCGTGCGTGGTCAGCCCCAGCTCGCCCAGCGAGCAGAGCATGCCGTTGCTTGGCACGCCACGCAGCTTGCCCTTTTTGATCTGCTTGCCGCCGTGCACTGTGGAATGATCCAGCGCGACGGGGACAAAATCGCCCTCCTTCAAATTCTGCGCGCCGGTGACGATCTGGAGGGGGTCCCCCTGCCCCGCGTCGATCTGGCAGATCCAGAGATGATCGGAATCCGGGTGCTTTTCCAGCGATAGAAGTTTGCCGACCACGATGTTGGTAAGATCCGCACCCTCCTTCACATAGCCCTCCACCTTGGAGCCGGAGAGCGTCATTTCGTCGCTGAATGTTTTATCGTCAACGTTTAAGTCGATATAATCGAGCAGCCATTTTTTGGATAAATTCATTACATGACAATCCTTTCTTGCACCGAGCCGCGAAATTGTGCGGTTTTGGCGCAGCCGAATTTTCGAGTGGAATTTATGATTGAAAAGCACAATTCGCAGGCGCTGCTGCGCAATGCATAAAGCTCCCTTGCCCTCTTCCCTTAGAATTGGCTGAGAAACCGCATATCGTTTTCATACAGCAGCCGCATATCGTCAATATTGAAGCGGAACATAACAAGCCGCTCCAGCCCTACGCCAAAGGCAAAGCCGCTGTATTTCTCCGGGTCAATGCCGCCGTTTTGCAGCACTTTCGGATGCACCATGCCGCCGCCGAGAATTTCGATCCAGCCCTCGCCCTTGCACATCGGGCAACCCTTGCCGCCGCAGCGGAAGCAGGATACGTCAATCTCGCAGGATGGCTCCGTGAATGGGAAATGATGCGGCCGCAGACGAATACGCGTATCGTCGCCATAGAGCCGTTTGGCAAAGGCCTCGAGCGTACCCTTGAGATCGCCCATGGTGATATCCTCATCCACCACAAGGCCCTCAATCTGGTGGAACAGAGGAGAATGCGTGGCGTCCACCGCATCGGAGCGGTAAACCCTGCCGGGCGCAATGATGCGGATGGGCGGCTTCTGCTGCTCCATCACACGGATCTGCACAGGCGAAGTTTGCGTGCGCAGGAGCATCTTTTCAGTGATATAGAAGGTATCCTGCGTATCACGCGCAGGGTGATCCGGCGGAATATTCAGCGCCTCAAAGTTATAGTAATCCCACTCGACCTCCGGGCCGGTGGCTACCTCAAAGCCCATGCCGAGGAAGATTTCCTTTACCTCATCGAGCACAATAGAGAGCGGGTGCTTATGGCCAAGCGGGCGGCATTTGCCGGGCATCGTTACATCAATGCGCTCGTTTTCCAGCTGCCTGGCAGTTTCCTCCGCCTTGAGCTCCTTCTCACGTGTTTCCACAATCTGCTCAATATAGGCGCGCACTTCATTGGCCAGTTGACCAATGACCGGGCGCTCCTCCGCCGTGAGTTTCCCCATCTGCTTCAATACGGCGGTCAGCTCGCCCTTTTTGCCCAGAAAACGCACGCGGGCGGCATCCAGCCCCGCACGCGATTCGATCTTTGCGAGCTCCTGCCGGGCCGCTTCCCGGATTGATTCGAGCTGCTCTTTCATTCTGAATCCTTCCTTCCAAACTAAAATCAGACTTGCTCAACTGCTCTGCTCTTTGATTCTGATGGGTGCATCCAATGGAACAACAAAAAGCCTTCGCCCCTGTGAATAGGGACGAAGGCGTAATTCCTCCGCGGTACCACCCTGATTTTTGCAAAGAAGCAAACACTCGCGCCCTGTAACAGAGCGTTGCGCCGCATAACGGAGGCGAACCGTTGCGGCCTACCACTCTCGCTTCAACCGCACCGCTCCGAAGTGAACTTCAGCAGCTTCTCCGCGCGGGCGCGCTTTCAGCCTGGGCTCGCCCTCTCTGGCCGCGAAAACGATTGAAAACCGCTTACTCTCTTCATCACAGCGTTATAGATTTGTTTTAATATAGCACAATCTCAAACGATTGGCAAGAGCGAAATTGAAAAAAGCATGCGGGTTTTCCCTCACCGCTCATCCCACAGGAGATCTCCGCGATAAATTGCGAGCAGACCATTTTCCTTCTGCCTACTCACCTGATACCGCGGCATGTGTGCGTTTTTCCGTGGCGCAGCAGTCAGGATTGCCTCCATATGCCGGATTTGCGCCTGCACCGTTTCTTCTGCCAATTCAGAAAAGCCGTGCCCGCTGTACATCGCCGCACCGGTTTCCCGTGCAAGCACCAGCATGCGCTTTGCACTGCGCAGCCAGGTTTCCAGCGTGGCGCAATTTGGCAGGAAGAGGAACAAAACCGGGTTCCCATTATCCCCGGTGAAAAGCAGCCGGTCCTCCTCAGCGAGCAGGCAGACGGAACCGCGTGTATGCCCGGGCACGTGTGTTACAGAGACCGTTTTCCCGCCGAGGCGAAACACCTGCCCTTCGTGCATGGGCAGAGGCTCCGAGTGATATTCACCAGGCCGAATATCCTTAGCCTTCACCCCATAAGGGGCAGCCTGACGTTGCAGGGCAAAAAAGGCTTTCCGATAGGGTACAGTTACCCGGCCAATGATGCCCACATCCTCTTTCTGCACTGAAACGCGCGGAAACTGCCCACGCCCGCCAATGTGATCCACATGCCCATGTGTTGCAACCACATCGAGCGGCAGCCCGCCGGTGAGGCGCTGCACAAAGGCGCGCAGGTTCCCGAGCCCCACGCCCATATCAATCAGCAGCGCGCGTTCAGTGCCGACGAGCAGATAGCAATCCGCCACATTGAACTCGTTGATCATATAAACCTTGGGCGCAATCTCCCGGTATGGATATTCGGATTTCATATGGCTCTCCCTTCCTGACAAATTGATCTTTTTCTATTATGCTTCATCCTTATCCTTACGTCAAGCGAAGCCTCTTCGGCGGAGCAACACCATAAAGCGATAGACGAAAAGCAGCCCAGCAGTGTGTTCCCTGCTGGGCTGCTGATTTTGATAATCGAATGACGCTTAACCGTTGGTTTCTACAAACGTAAAATTCTTATTATCCTTCACGAAGTTATGAGCAAAGGAATCCTTTTCGCCATAGACCGTCATCTTATGATCGTCTGAAACGGGAAATACCTCGGAGCCGATGCTCGTTATGCTCTTCGGAAGGGTGACCTTATTGAGCTCCTCACATTTCCAGAATGCCGAATCCTCAATGGTAGTAACCGTGGATGGAAGCTTCACCTCAGGCAGATGCATGCATACGCCAAAAGCGGAATCTCCGATTACTTCCACGCCCTCTTCAATCGTGAGCTTTGTTAACTTATTGCAGGCCCAGAAAGCATAGATATCAATTCGCTTTACCGTGCCGGGGATTGTAATGGCAGGCAGCTCCGTGCAATCTCCAAAGGCGCGCTCTTCAATGATCGTAACGCCTTGCGGGATGGTCACATCAGTTAGATACCGACAGCCCTCAAAAGTGCGTTCGGCAAGCTTTTCAAGCTGCTCCGGCATGATGACCTTCGTCAGCTTACTGCAATCTTCAAACGCGCTAGTGCCGATAGCAGTGACATGCTTCGGGATGACGACGGATGTAATGGTATCATTATTTTGGAAGGCACCGGGGCCGATCTCTTTGACCTCATCCGGAATTACCACTTCCCCGCCGGGGCCTGCATAGCTGGTGAGCACACCGCTTGCATCAATGCTAAATGCATCCGCCCCTTGTTTCGTTGATTTTTTAGAAGCATTTATAAAATAACCGGCAACCGAACCGCCTGCAATCAGAATGACCAGAACAATTGCCACAATCACCAGCGTTTTATGTTTTTGAAAGAATCCACCGGACTCTTTCTTAACTTCTGCGGACATTGCCGTAAACTTTGCGCCGCAGAAGGCGCAGGATGTAACTCCATCATCATTGGTTTTTCCACACTTTGGACAAATCATTTTCAAGCTCCCTCCAGAATTGGAATGCAGGGCATTGCATTCCTTTAAAATTTTGGTACAGCCAAGCCCTTTCGCACGGCCGGGATTATACGAGCCGCCAGACGGAAAACGCCGCCTTGCTTCCTTCCCCGGCCATGCGCAGCACAATGCCGGGAGGTTTCTTCAGGCCTCCTCTACACGATCCTTTTCATTATGAAAAGAATATGATCCCTATCCGCAGGCTATGCGTTTTTGGCAATTCACCCGTTTTGATTTTGGCCTAATTATACAAAAAAATTTTGCTTACGTCAAGCATTTTCGGGTTATAGTGATCGAATTCTATAAAAAATAGCCGGTAGCTGCGCGCTCTCATAGGCGTCGTGCATCTCTTAGATCCCCGCAATGAAGGCAGGCCCTGTTTTGTTACTCGCTGCGCTTCGTAATAAAAAATAGCCGGTAGCTGCGCGCTCTCATAGGCGTCGTGCATCTCTTAGACCCCCGCAATGAAGGCTAGCTTTGCTTTGAAAACAGGCCTGCGGTGGATGGAAGAATCACCATAAGGGCTAACACAGTTCACCTCTACGCTATCCTTAAAAATTAGTTGATAACGAACTGTTTTCATAAACGGCTGATATCGCTTGAACCCGTATTATTTAGGTACGGGCCTGCGGTTGATGCGGAAATCCTTTCGCTCCTACGCCGAAATAAATAGACGCCGGCTGAGCTTCGTAAAAAAACAAAAAAAGCACGGCCCCATTTCAATTGCAGGGCCGTGCTTCCGGCTTTTCTTATATTGTAACGCATGCCAAAGAAAGATCTTCATTTGCGCCAACACAAATGGAGGCAAGCGGCTCATCGCAGTGTTCCACCATAAGAGAGGCGATCTGATCCTCCACCCTGCGGCGGATCAGGTTGCGCAGATCACGCGCGCCTCTCTGCCCACCAAAGGCTTTTTTCGCAAGGATCGCCGGCACACCCTCCTCCCAGGTGAAGTGAATGCCCTTTTCGTGCAGCGGCCCCACCAGTTCATTGAGCATCAGCACAGCGATCTTTTCGTAATCCGACTCCGTCAAGGCACGGAACACCACCACTTCATCCACACGTCCGATAAATTCCGGGCGCAGGAAATCACTGAGCGCTTTCATGACTTTTTCCCGGGTGGCTGTCTGAACATCTTTTGCAAAGCCCATCGCACCCTCCTTGCGCTCGCTGCCCGCGTTGGAGGTCATAATAATCACGGTATTCTCAAAATTGACCGTGCGGCCCTGCGCATCTGTAATCCGGCCCTCGTCGAGAATTTGGAGCAGAATGTTGAGCACATCCGGATGCGCCTTTTCGATTTCGTCGAATAGGATGACGGAATAGGGCTTGCGGCGCACCTTTTCCGTGAGCTGGCCCGCCTCGTCATAGCCGACATAGCCGGGCGGAGAACCGATGATGCGGGACACGCTGTGCTTCTCCATAAACTCGGACATATCCAGGCGGATGAGCGTTTCCGGCGTATCAAACAACTCGTTGGCAAGCTGCTTGACCAGCTCTGTCTTCCCCACGCCCGTAGGGCCGACGAAGATAAAGGAAGCCGGGCGACGGCGCGGGCTGATCTGCACACGGCTGCGGCGAATCGCGGCGGATACGAGCGCAACCGCATCATCCTGGCCAATCACTTTGCTTTTCAATGTGTTTTCAAGCCCCGCCAGGCGGCGCAGATCGCTTTCGATCACCTTACTCGCGGGGATGCCGGTCCAAAGCTGGATGACATTGGCGAGGTCATCCTCTGTTACGCCGTTGTCATCCGCCGCCGGCTTTAACTTGTTTGTTTCGCTCTCGCAGGCGACGATCTCAGCACGAACACGGGAAATTTCCTCCAAATCCATCTCCTCGGTATCGTTCATGAGATCCTCTTCCGTCTCCTTGAGCTCCTGAAGTTCATTGCTCTTCTTCTGATAGTCGCTGATGGCCTTATTGCGCAGATTTGCGCAGGTACAGGCTTCGTCCAACAGATCGATGGCTTTATCCGGCAGGAAACGGTCGTTGATATAGCGCTCAGAGAGCACGACAGCGCGCCGCACCAGCTGATCGCTGATTTGTACATGGTGATAATTTTCATAATAGCTTTTGATGCCCATAAGCATCTGATAGGTATCCTCAATCGATGGCTCTTCCACCTTCACAGGCTGGAAGCGCCTTTCCAGCGCTGCATCCTTCTCAATATTTTTGCGGTATTCGTTGAAGGTGGTTGCGCCAATCACCTGGATTTCGCCACGGGACAGGGCGGGCTTGAGGATATTCGCCGCGTTCATGGAGCCCTCTGCATCGCCGGTGCCCACGAGATTGTGCACCTCATCAATGAAGAGGATAATATTGCCGTTTTGTTTTACCTCTTCAATCAGGCCCTTGATGCGGCTTTCAAACTGGCCGCGGAATTGCGTGCCTGCAACGAGCGCGGTCAAGTCAAGCAAGTGCAGCTCCTTATCAGCCAGCCGCGCGGGCACCTCACCGTTTGCCATGCGCAGCGCGAGGCCCTCCGCAATGGCGGTTTTGCCAACGCCCGGCTCGCCGATGAGGCAGGGGTTGTTTTTCGTGCGGCGGCAGAGAATCTGCACCACGCGGTAAATCTCACGGTCGCGGCCAATAATACGGTCAATTTGGCCGTCTTTCGCGCGCTGGGTCAAATTGGTGCAGTAAGCGTCAAGATACTTGCGCTTAATCTTTTTCTTTTCCTTACTTCTGCTGCGCTTCGTCTTGGTTTGCTGCGCTGCATCAGGCGCTTCGGCGGGGAGCGTTTCTTCCTGCTCAGGCGTGCCGTCCCCCTGCGTTTCGCTCATTTCACCGGGCTGCAAATTCAGATCCATCAGCCCCTGCATAAAGGGAAAGGTCCCCGCGCCGCCAGGCTCGAAATCCTCACCGTTTTCACCGCCAAACATCCCGCCGAGTTGTTCGCTCATTGCATCGAGATCCTCTTCGGTGATGCCCATGCTCTCCATCATCTGCTTAATGGGGCCAATATTCATCTCCATTGCGCACTTTAGGCAAAGCCCTTCCGGCGTGCTCTTTTCCCCGTCCACACGGGAGATAAAGATCATGGCAGGGCGTTTTTTGCATCTGCTGCAAATTGGCTGTTTCATATGCTAATAATCATCCTTTCACTTAAGAGGCAAAACAGATTTTCAGTGGTTTGGAAACCTCATATTCCTCTGAAGCCGGCAGAAACGTGCAATCAGCTTGTACGCTTCTGCCGGCCGCAGCGGCGGAATACCGCTGTGCGGAATAGAAGCGTCCATTCCGCACAGGCACACCGTTTTATTTTTGAGGGGGCTCCTGCTGTGGCTTCTTCCGGTCGCGGAATTGGCGGAAGGTCTCAGGCAGATAGCTAATGAGGGCAACGAGGGTAAGAATGGCGGATACAACGACCAATATCATAATCATCCAATCCGGCATAGGCGAAGCGCCAAGCTGCACAAATGCTCCAAAGCCCGGCCCAAAAGCGATGATAGCAAGCATCACGCCATAGAAGGCAAAGGTTGCCACCTTGCCGTAAATTTCCGCCGCGCCGGGGCGAAGCCCGACTGCGAGCATCACCGCGCCGCCGAGGATCATCAAGCCCTCCTTGCACAGGAAGAACAGAAATACCCAGCTAAACGCCCGCATGGCGCCGCTGGTCGATTTGTGAAACTCCAGAAATAACATCACGGCAATCGTGATTTGCGTAATTTTATCCGCCACTGGATCGAGCACCTTCCCCAAAGCGCTCACCTGATGAAACCGGCGGGCAATCTTCCCGTCAAAAAAATCGCTCAGGCCAGACAGGAACAGCACGAACACTGCCCACAACACATGGCCTTGATAAAAAAGCACTGCAAACACCGGCACCAAGATGATCCGGATCAGGCTTAGCAGGTTGGGAACCGTCAGGCATCCCTTAAAAAGACCCTTCAAATACGACACACCCTTTTCCACACATTTTGTTGATTTGCCAATATGCTTATGTGATCGCTCTCCGCCCGGTTTATGAAGCGATGCCAGAAACTAGAAGGAGCTCGCGAACCATTCCCATCACAAAGGAAGATTCCACCGTTTGCTGAAAAGCGGCGCCTGGCGAAGCGAACAGGTTTGCCGCCAGCTGCAAGGCAACGCCCGCTACCAACACCACCAGCAACCCTTTGAACGCGCCCATCACGCCGCCAAGTGCGGCATTTGCCGTGCGCAGGACAGGAAGATGAAAGAAGCGGTCAATCACTGCCGCCAGAATACGAAATAAAATCCCAAATATGAGAATTAGGCCCACAAAGAGGGCAAGCCTGCACAGCAGGGTGACAAGCGGCCTTGCGATGCTATCGGCCAGTGTCTGCGCAAGCGCCGCGCCGCTAAGATCCGCCGAAAGGATCTTCTGCGCCAGCGCTGCCGTATCAATGCCCAAGGATGCTGCAAACTGCGCGATCACATCGGGCAGGCTCTCAAGAGCGGCATGCGCCTGCTGGGCGGCTGTTGCCGCGCCCGACAAATCCGGAAGCCGAGCGGCAATTGCCTGGGTAACCTGCTGTGCAAAGAAACGATCGTAAATCTCAGGTGCGATCAGACCACTAAGCGAAAGCGCACAGGCGCCTGCGAGGAAAAATCCGACCAGTTCCATGAGCGAAAGCACAAATCCGCGCTTTGCCGCTACGATGATGCACACGAGCAGCACAGCGAAAAAAGCAAAATCCAGCACCAAGCCCAAACAGTCCACCTCTTCTCGGAAAATTAAAAGAAACGGGAATAAATCCGGCCCTTCCATAAAGCTTTCCGCCGCCCTGGCGGGAGGCCCATTCCCTTTATATTATTAGAATTCTAGTATAGCATAAGCCATCCATAATCACAATAGATAACATAGCTCCCATCCCAGCCGGAATCCACTATGTATCCAGCGATTTATCCCGCGTATCCAAGCGATCCAGTTCACCCATTGAGAGCACATAAGTGCTCCTGCCGGATACCAGCACGCGCAGCGCATCGCTCCGAACAGCAAAATGGCCGATCTTCCTGCCCTTTGCGTCAAAGGCCTGCACGCTGCCGGCGAGCAAAACGGCGGTGTTGCTGCCATCGCAGGATACCCAACGCACCTCCTGGCCGAAGGATTGACGGAATTTTTCCTGCCCTTCCTCATCATAAACAATCAAATCGTTTGCATTCATGCTGCCATATTCCGCGAGCACCAGAGCGCTTTCCCCCTCCTCAGAGGCGGAGAAGCAGCGTAGCTCATTCGTCCCAAAGGAAAACGGTTCCATCATCTTTGTTCTGTTTTGGATCACGCCCCGCAGCGAGTCGCCTGTGACCAAAATGGTGGATTTACCGGAAAAGGAAACGTCAAACAGCGAAACGCCGGGGTATTCCAAACTGGCTAAGGGCTTGTCTTTAGAAAAGGCAAAAACATACGTTTTGGAATACAGCTTGCCAGAGGAGGAGCCCGCTACCGCCACGGCGGCGTATTTTCCATCATCCGATAAAGCTATGTCCATGATATAGTCGTTCGATGAACGCCATTTGAATACTTCATTAACATTTTTATCATAGACCGTCAAAAAGCTTGCAGCGTTATCCTCACGGGTTGCAACGGCAAAATTCCCACTGCGCCCGATGGCGCAGGTAACGATATCGGATTCCAGCTCCTTTTCGAGCAGAATTTTGGTACGATTTTGCAGCCGCAGCTTTCTTCCCCCGCGATCATATACGATCAGCCTCCCCGCGCGCAGATCCATCGCGGGCCGCTTATAGGCATGCGGCATGCGGCTGACCTCCCGGCCGGAGGAATCGAGCACGGTGACCGCCTCATCCGTCAGGAGCAACACATCCGGCCCCAGCATTCGCATATCGCGCACAAGATTAGAATTGATCGAGTAGGGAAAGCCTTCGCTTTGCTGCCCCTGCCCGGCCTGCCCCTGTGAACGCCCAGGCAGCACCTGAACGCACACCCCTATCACCACAGCGGCTAAGATGACCACAGCGGCAGCCAAAGCTATCATGATCCTTTTTTTGCGTCTGGCTCGCAGTCGCCCCGCGGGCGATTGCACTGCCTGATCTTTTTTCATGGCGCATCCCTCCATCGTTATGTGAACTGGGGGCAGCAGGCTTTTGCCTCCTACCGGCCGCGCTGCCTTTTAATAATACACGCGGTTGAGATAAAGCCCCTGCGCCGGGGCGGTGATCCCCGCGCCGCTTCGGTCGCGCCCTTCCAGAATTACCGGAATCGCCCCGGAGCGCAGTCGCCCTTGCTCCAGACTTAAAAGCGTACCCATCATGATGCGCACCATGTGGTAAAGGAAGCCGTCCGCCTCCACAAAAAAAGAAACGATCTCGCCCTTTCTTTCCACACGCGCCGCACGGACGGTACGCACCTTATCCGCCACACTCCCACCCGCGGCGCAGAAGGCGGAGAAATCATGCCGCCCCACAAAATCCTGCGCCTGCTGGTTTAAATAGGCCACGTCAATCACATAAGGATAATGCAGTGCGCGCCCTTCCCAAAAGGGGTTGCGTGTACGGCTGTTACATATTCGGTAGACATATTCCTTCCCCTTGCAGTCATAACGCGCATGGAATGCCGCCGGAACCTCTTTGCAGCCGAACACCGCAATATCGCGCGGCAGGTGGGCGTTGAGCGCCGGTATGAGGCGCTCGGAGGGGATGCCATGCTCCGTGCGGAAGTTACAGCAATACGTCATCGCATGCACGCCCGCATCCGTGCGGCTGCATCCAGTGACTGCGGAACGCACGCCTGTGACAGCCTCCACAGCATCCTGCACACACTGCTGCACAGTTACGCCATTGGGCTGAACTTGCCAGCCGTGATATTCCTGCCCGTTAAAGCGCAGGGTAATAAGCAGATTGCGCATAAGCTGCCTCCTTTGGGAAACGTTTGTAACCGCCTGACTCGTCACAGCAGGGAGGGGATAAAATGATTGATCACAATTACGCCCGCCAGCACCGCGGCCATTGCAAAAAGCGATCCAAAATCCCGAAAGGCCAGCTGCATACGCTTCATCCGGGTGCGGCCTTCCCCGCCGCGGTAGCAGCGGCAATCCATTGCAAAGGCGAGATCATACGCCCGGCGGAAGGCGGAGATAAACAGTGGAATAAAAATCGGCACCAGCGCTTTTGCCCGCTGAAAAAGGTTGCCCGTTTCCAGATCCGCACCGCGGGCCTTCTGTGCATTCATGATGCGGCCCACCTCATCAATGAGCGTGGGGATAAAGCGCAGCGCAATCGTCATCATCATAGCGATATCATGCACCGGCACCCGAAGATAGCGAAGCGGCGAGAGAAGCCGCTCCAGCCCGTCGGTGAGGTTGGTAGGCGTGGTTGTATAGGTCAGAAGCGAGCTGCTGATGATGAGTGCCATGATGCGGATTGCCATAAAGAGCGCGGTATACACACCCTTTGTGGTGATATGGACAATCCAGAAATCAACCAGGGTTTTTCCGCCCTGGACATAGAACAAATTGAGCACCGAGGTAAACACGACGATGATCACAATCGCCTTAAGCCCCCGCAGGATCATTTTCAGCGGCACGCGGGACAACGCCACCGTAATGCCCAGAAAGGCGAGCACAAGCGCCATGGAGGCAAAGTTATTTGCCAGAAAAATCAGCACAATAAACACTGCCGTGAGGATTACCTTCATGCGCGGATCCATCCGGTGAAGCAGAGATTTCGCCGGGTAATACTGCCCAATGGTAATATTGCTCAGCATTCTGCCGCCTCCCTTCTACCCTCCAGACGCAGGAGCTCCTCTTTCCCCTGCCTGACGGTATAAACGCTGTCGCTCACAGGGAAACCACGCTTTTTCAGCTCCATGAAGATACGGGTCACCTGCGGGACATTGAGCCCCATTTGGACAAGCTCCTCCCCTCGTGAATAAACCTCTGGCACTGTGCCATACATCGCAAGATGCGACTGGTTCATCACGAGCACCTTGGTAGCGAGCTTCGCCACATCCTCCATACTGTGCGAGACGAGCAACACCGTGCTCTCTGTCTCCTGCTGATAAGCCTTTACAAGCTCCAGAATCAGATCGCGCCCGCGTGGGTCGAGGCCCGCGGTGGGCTCGTCCAGGATGAGCACCTCCGGCTCCATCGCCATCACCCCCGCAATCGCGGCGCGACGCTTTTCACCGCCGGAGAGGTCAAAGGGAGATTTTTCGAAATATTCCTCCTTGAGCCCTACGAACTGCGCGGCGCGGCGCACACGCTGATCGATTTCCCCCTCGCTCAGACCCATATTTTTTGGGCCAAAGGCGATGTCCGCATAAACCGTGGATTCAAAAAGCTGATATTCCGGATATTGGAAGCAGAGGCCCACGCGAAAACGCACGCTCCTAAGCTTCGCCTTATCCGCCCAGATATCCTCCCCATCAAGCAGGATCTGCCCGGAGGTGGGTGGCAAAAGGCCGTTAAAATGCTGGATCAGCGTTGATTTGCCGGAGCCGGTATGGCCGATTACACCCACAAGCTCCCCCCGCTCAATTGCAAAGGAGACATCCTCTACGGCCGCGACCTCAAACGGGGTGCCCTCCCCATAGCGATATGTTACGTTTTTTGCCTCTAACACAACGGACAATTATGATTCCCCCAAAACAGACTTCAGATGTCAGGCCACAGATAACAGAACGACCACGTATTGTATGCTTGTCATACGAACGACCGAAGCCTGTCATCTGGTCAGCTTGTCGAAAAAGGTATATCGATTTTTCAAAATTCATAAAGATGATTTCGCAAAAGTTTTTTAAAAAATATTTTTAAGGTTATCAGTTGTAAATTACTCTGATAAAAACAAAAAGTTAAGCATGCGCTCAGGCCGCGCGGGCCCTTCCTTTTCCGTTCGGCCGGAAAAGGAAGCAAAAGGGGCCGTTAAAAGCACGGCACTTCGGCAGCGAGAAGCGTTGATGCACGTTGAAACCTGTTCGGCGAGACGCCCAAAAACTCGCTGTGCTTGCGAAGCAACCGCATCCTCACCGGCGCTCAAACAATTTGGGCGCTCGTTTGACCGCTTTGCGGTCAAATCCCCTCACGAGCCACGCCGTCAGACTCTGCAAATGCTGCCTCGGCCTTCCGCCAGCGTTCTGCGCTGCATTTAGATGTTCGTTTCGTAGGCTAATTCGCAACGAGGTTTTTTGTGCACTTTTTTCTTTCATCTGGCTTTTTCGACAGCCTAGGTATCCGATATCTGAGATGCAAGCGCGTCCACGCACTCTTCCACGGTCAGAATATCCGGCGGGAGCGCCCAACCCTCCCGCCGGAGCTCGTCGGCAAGCTCCGCAGCCTGTGGCACATCGAGCCCCACGCGCTTCAATTCCTCCACTTGGGAAAAAACCGTGTGCGGCGCGCCGTCCATCAGGATTTCGCCGTTATCCATCACAACGACGCGGCCCGCACGCGCCGCCTCATCCATAAAGTGTGTGATGAGCACGATGGTAATGCCTTTCTCACGGTTAAGGCGCCGAATGGTTTTCATCACCTCCGCGCGGCCGCGCGGGTCGAGCATAGCGGTCGGCTCGTCAAGCACGATGCAATCCGGCTGCATGGCGATGATCCCGGCGATTGCAACACGCTGCTTCTGCCCGCCGGAGAGGCGGTGCGGCTCCTTCTCGCGGAAATCATACATTTCCACAGACCGCAATGCATCATCCACGCGCTGGCGGATTTCCCGCGGATCCACGCCCAGATTTTCCGGACCAAAGGCCACATCCTCTTCCACAATGGTAGCGACGATCTGGTTATCCGGGTTTTGAAACACCATGCCCACCGTTTGGCGAATCTCATATTTCATCGCTTCATCCGCCGTATCCATCCCATCTACGAGCACATGACCTTCTTCGGGGAGGAGGATCGCATTGCAGAGCTTGGCAAGGGTTGATTTGCCGGAGCCGTTATGCCCGAGCACCGCCACAAACTCCCCTCTCCGCACGGAAAAATCGAGGTGCTCGATGACACGCGGCAGCGGCGTTTCCGTATCGCTGTCGTACCGGAAGCTAACGTTTTGAAATTCAATGATATTGTTCATGCGTTATCATCCTTTGATTCAATCATTCCCGGCACGCAGGCCCGCGCCAGATTGCCGTTGCTCCGCAGGGCAGCGCCATCTGGGAGGCAGAGGCCGGAAGGCCGATTTCATCGGACGAAACCTCTCCGCCAAAGCGCGGATTGACCACCGCGCCCAAGATATACTGCATCACGGCCGGGGAAAGGCCGGTCGTATAGGAATTGACAAGCACCATCAGCGCATCCTCTGAGAGGACGCCCGTGCACAGCTCCACAAAGGAGTATATCTTATCCTCCAGCTTCCAGATCTCCCCCGACGGGCCACGCCCATAGGAGGGCGGGTCCATGATGATGATATCATAGCGATGGCCGCGGCGAATTTCCCGCTCGACGAACTTAACGCAGTCGTCAACAATCCAGCGCACAGGCCTGCCTGCCAGCCCGGAGGCTGACGCATTCTCCTTCGCCCAGGCAACCATGCCCTTGGAGGCATCCACATGCACCACCTCGGCGCCCGCCTCCAGGCAGGCGAGCGTTGCGCCGCCCGTATAGGCAAAGAGGTTGAGCACCTTCACCGGCCGGCCGGCCGAGCGGATCACATGGCGCACCAGATTCCAGTTGACCGCCTGCTCCGGAAAGAGCCCCGTATGTTTAAAGCCCATCGTTTTGATGTTGAACCGCAGGGTGTGATAGCTGATCTGCCACACATCCGGCAGCCCGCCATACACCTCCCACCTCCCACCGCCCGATGAAGAGCGCAGATAGCGGGCGTTTGCCTTTCTCCATAGGGGATGCGCCCGCTTTGTCTGCCAAATCACCTGCGGGTCCGGGCGGATGAGGGTGATCTCCCCCCACCGCTCCAGACGCTCACCGGACGAGCAGTCAATCAGTTCGTAATCCTTCCAACTATCTGAAATTCGCATTCGTCAAATTAACCTTTCCCGCACCACCTCGGCGATAGATTCGCCAAGACGCTGAATTTGTTTCTCATCGCGCCCCTCAAGCATCACCCGCACGAGCGGCTCCGTGCCGGAGACACGCACCAATACGCGGCCGCTATCGCCAAGTTCCTCTTCGGCAGCGGCAATTGCAATTTTAATCTCCTCATCGCTGTCAAAACGCACCTTGCCGAAATTGGACACACGCACATTGATTAATACCTGCGGGAAAACCTCCATGCAGGAGGCAAGCTCCGACACCTTCTTCCCGCTGCGCTTCATCACACCAAGCAATTGGACAGCGGTGAGCTGGCCGTCGCCGGTGGTTGCAAAATCGAGGAAGATCACATGACCGGACTGCTCTCCGCCAATCGAATAGCGGTGTTTAAGCATGTGCTCGAGCACATAGCGGTCGCCTACCTTTGTGGTTTTGCATTGGATGCCGTTGTGTTTGCAAAATTGGAAGAAACCCATATTGCTCATCACCGTGACCACGGCGGCATCCTTGGCGAGTTGGCCACGCCGCTTCATATCGAGCGCACAGATCGCAATGATCTTATCACCGTCAATAAGCCCGCCCTTTTCATCGATCACCAGCAAACGGTCTGCGTCGCCATCAAAGGCAAGGCCGATATCACAGCCCTGTTCCACGGTATAGGCCTGGAGCTGCTCCAAGTGTGTCGAGCCGCAGCGGTCGTTAATATTCACGCCATCCGGCTCCGCGCTGACGATGTGGCATTCCGCGCCGAGGGTGGTGAACAGCTCCTTGGCCGTAACGCAGGCCGACCCGTTTGCACAGTCAAGCGCTACCTTCATCCCATCAAAACGCAGATTTGTTGTGGAAATGATATGGCCGATATAGTCGGAGAGCGCATACTGTGCGCGGGTGACCTTGCCGACCTCCCCGCCCACCTTGATGGGGGGAACGCGCGCTTCATCGAGGATGATCGCTTCGATCTCCTCCTCGAGCGCGTCCGGCAGCTTGTAGCCATCCGATTTGAAAATTTTAATGCCATTATATTCGCAAGGGTTGTGGCTGGCAGAGATCATCACGCCCGCATCGTAGCCATATTTCGTGACGAGATAGGCGACCGCCGGCGTGGGGACAACGCCCACGAGCAGCACGTCGGCGCCCACAGAGCAAAAGCCCGCCGTGAGAGCCGCTTCTAACATTTCTGATGAAATACGCGTATCCATGCCGATCAATACGCGGGGGCGGGAATGGGTATCGTCCGTGAGCACCATAGCGGCTGCACGGCCGATTTGCATGGCGAGTTCACAGGTCAATTCGCTGTTGGCAACGCCGCGCGCGCCGTCTGTACCGAAAAGTCTTCCCATTGAGAATAGCACCTCCAAAAATGATGTGGGTTTCGGGCGCAATGCGCCCGCCTTCCATTGAATCTTCTCTACCCCTTTATAAATCCAGCTTTTGCTGCCCCGGCATATCAATGCCGAGATGCCGATAACCTGCGGGCGTAACAATCCTGCCGCGCGGCGTCCGGCTCAAAAAGCCGATTTGCATCAGATACGGTTCGTAAACATCCTCGATTGTGACCGCTTCTTCCCCAATCGCAGCGGCGATCGTCTCAAGCCCAACCGGGCCTCCGTTATAGTTACGGATCATAGCGGTGAGCAGAAGCCGATCAATAGAATCGAGCCCTAGAGAATCGATCTCCATGCGGTCGAGCGCCGCCCGGGCATTTTCTGCGTCGATCACGCCGTTGCCAATCACCTGCGCGAAATCCCGCGCCCGCTTTAAAAGCCGGTTTGCAATGCGGGGCGTTCCGCGCGATCGGGAGGCAATTTCCCGCGCGCCCTGCGTATCCACCTCAATATTGAGAATCCCTGCGCTGCGGTTGACGATCTTGCCCAGTTGCTCCGGCGTGTAGAGCTCTAGGCGCAAAATCACGCCAAAGCGGTCGCGCAGCGGGGCCGTAAGCTGCCCGGCGCGGGTGGTCGCACCCACAAGCGTGAAACGCGGCAAATCCAACCGGATGGAACGGGCGGACGGCCCCTTGCCGATGATGATATCGAGTGCATTATCCTCCATTGCCGGATAGAGCACCTCTTCCACGCTGCGAGAAAGACGATGAATTTCGTCGATAAAGAGCACATCGCCTTCACTCAGGTTCGTCAGCAACGCGGCGAGATCTCCGGGTTTTTCAATGGCCGGGCCGGAGGTCACGCGCAGGTTCACTCCCATTTCATTGGCGATGATGCCCGCGAGCGTTGTTTTACCGAGGCCGGGCGGGCCGTAGAGCAGCACATGGTCGAGGGCTTCCCCGCGCCCACGCGCCGCCTCTATATAAATACGCAGGTTCTCTTTGACTTTTTCCTGCCCGATATAATCTGTGAGCACCCGCGGGCGGAGCGAGGTTTCCAGATCCGCATCCTCCGGCACATAGTCTGGGGCGACGATGCGATTTTCAAAATCCGTATCCATAATAGTATGACCGCCTTTTTCAAAATTCCATTGGTTTCGTGCCCTGCCCGTCAAAAAGAGGCTTTACGAGGTAAAGACAGGGATTTTCCTCATTCCAAAGCGTTTCAAAAATTTCCAGAGGTTCAAATCCGCAGGCAAGATAAAACGCGCGCGTTTTCACATAGGAAGCGCTGCCCACCGTGTCGGCAAGCGTTTTCACCGTGAGGTAGCGGTAGCCGCGCGCAACATAGCTGTGCGCGCACAGCCTCAATAAGGTGCAGCCAATGCCTTGGCGGTGATATTCCGGCAGAACGCCCATCACGGCAATTTCACACGCCGCGTCGGTATGCTCCTCAGCTGCGAGAAAGCCAATGGGCTCCTCATCCTCCAACGCACAGAGGAAAAATTGGGCGCGGGTATTCTTTGCATACTGCCTAGCCGCTTTCCAGTCGCCAAACCAAGCAGGCAGCGCATGCAAAATGCGCAGGCAGATTTCCTCTTTACGATCCGGGTCCAGCACATGCCGATATTCCACAAAATTCCCCCTAGTCACCGCGCCCAAGAAGCGCAGGGCAAGCGCGAAGTCAATCCATAAAAACAAATTTATAGCGGGCGCGCCAACACCTTGAGGGCCCGTTTAATGAGCTCCTCCACCGGGAGGGAGCTATCCAGCTTGCCGACCGCAACGCTCGCCTCCGACTGCGCGTAGCCGAGCATCACGAGAGCGCTGACAGCCTCCGCCGCCGGCCCCGCCGCGTTGGCAGCCCCTGCCGCCTCCAGCTCAGGAGAAGAAAATTGTTCGGGCAAGCCCTTAGCGAGCTTATCCTTGAGCTCCAGCACCACGCGCTGCGCAAGTTTCGGCCCCACGCCCTGCGCGCGGGTGATGGATTTGCTATCCCCCGTGGCAATACACAAAGCGAGCTTTTCCGGCGAAAGCTCTGAAAGGATGGAAAGCGCGGCCTTTGGCCCCACACCAGAAACGGAAATTAGCATTTTAAAACACGCAAGCTCCGTTTCACCAAAAAAGCCGAACAGGTCGAGCGCATCCTCGCGGACGTTGAGGTAGGTGTAAAGCGTTACCTTACCGCCCGCAGGGCCCAGTTGTTTTAAGGTGTTAAGCGTTGTCAGGCATTTGAAGCCAACGCCGCCGCATTCGACGACCGCTGTGGTCGCATCCATATGGATGAGCGTGCCGGTCACGCTGTAAATCATCGAACCTTCAGCCCCTTTTCCCTTAATTTTCCCATGAGCGAGCCGCTCGCATGCGCATGGCAAATGGCCATGGCAAGCGCATCGGCGGTATCGTCCGGCTTGGGGATTTCCGAAAGGTGGAGGATGAGCCGCGTCATCTCCTGCACCTGTTTTTTTTCCGCCCGGCCATAGCCTACCACGCTCTGCTTGACTTGCAGGGGCGTGTATTCATAAACCTCCAGGCCGCACTTTTGCGCCGCGAGCATCAAAACGCCACGCGCTTGGCCAACATCGATGACTGTTTTTGCGTTGCTGTTGAAAAAAAGCTTTTCAATAGACATCGCCTGCGGGGAATAGCGCTTCATGAGAAGCTCCGCCTCATCGTAAATCAGCTCCAGCCGCCGGCTGAAGGACATGCCTGCGGGCGTGGTAATCGCGCCGTAATCCAAAACTTTAAAATGATTGTTTTCATAACCGATCACGCCCCAGCCCACGATTGCGTAGCCGGGATCGATCCCTAAAATGACCATGCGAAACCCCTTTGCAAAAAGTTGGATAGATACATTAGGTTATTTTACCACAAAAACGCGTGCGGTTCAATTTTAAAATTCACGTGAATGGCGCGTAAAAAATTGAATTTCCATCCTTCCTCCCCATTTGTTTGCTTTCAATGGAACGGAAATAATATGGCTAAAGCGAGCGAAAGCTGCTTTCTCCTTTTCAATCGGCTGTTTTTAACCTACAACAATCAATGATCAAGAAGCGGATATCGCACGCATCTGTGCGAACAGAAAAATACAGCAAAGGGGCTGTTGCAAAATGCAAAACATTTTGCAACAGCCCCTTTTTAAAAAACCGTTTTTGCCTTACGCAGGCAAATTGCGGGCTTTGCGCGCCTGAAACCACGGTTTGTCTCATGACGAGTTTCCGCAAGGAGCGTTTTGCAACGCGCCCTTTTGATTTCCCATAAAATACTCTTTTAATCCGCCGACCTCTGCCCCGTCCTTCTCACCGTCGTTTTCACCTCTACCGTCAGCTCCGCCTTTGGTAGCACCTCCCGCCAACGATTTTCTACACTGCGAAACGCATCCGGCTCTGAGAGCCACAGCCGGTTCCCAAGCCGGAGCACATCGCTGCGATAACTCTTCAGGCAGATTTCAGCTGTGCTCCGGAGCTGGCTTTCCAGCATTGTTGAAACCGCAGCTTCAATTTGTGCGCGCACTTTGCTCTGCACGCTTCCGAAATCCGCGCGCTCAATCTCGTTGAGATCGCATACACAGTTGATCTCCGCGCGGTAGGCGGGCAACCCGTTTTTCATCTCCGTTGTAAATTTCGTATCCGCTTTAATGAGCTCCAACGACGCTTTGCCAAAGGAATCCCCCTCCACAACCAGGTCGCCGCTCTCGGCCTGCCCAGTCAAAAATAGGAGTGCGCGCGTTTCATCCGCATCCAGATCGCCTACATACTTCCCCTCCCGGAAGATTGCTAGCCCATCTGTCAACACCGTATCCATCTCCTGCGCCTTGTCCACCACTGGTTTTAAAAGCGGGAGATATACGTCCGACGTTTTATCCTCCAGCAGCGTAACCGCCTTGTGCAGCGGCATCTGGAGCGTTTTGGCGTTTACCTGCCCCATCTTCAAACCCATCTGGATTTCCCGCGCAGGAATCGAGCTGCCATTGAAGGGCGATTTGATGATATCCGCCGCCTTTCCTCGCGCCACGGCGAGATCGACCACTGGCCGTGTGGCGTAATCCCGCACAAAAAAATCGAGCGTTTCATTCAACCCCTCGCGCGCCACATCCGCACCGAATACGATGATCCAGTTGTGCGAATAAAGCGGCCTTCGCCCTGCGGTGAGCGTAACATTGCGCATGGCGTCCGCGATCGTTGCGCCGCTCGTTTCATAAACCTTCGTCACGTTGCCGGACATACCGTCATCCTGCCCGCCTGCAACCGCTGTGTTAAAGGCCTGTAATGTTAGAAGATAGCCGTCCGCCGTCCGATCCACACCGATGCCCTGCACGATCAGACGGTCGCGGATCTCACGCCCATCGTTGCCATAGTCATTATCGCAGCCTGTCAGCCCAAGAGCTAAGAGAAACACGGCGCAAATCGCAAATATCTTTTTCATACGGACGCCGCCTCCTTCTCCAGTTTTGCCTGCCTGCGCACCGGAGGCAGCAGGCACAGCGGGATCAGGATGACGAAAACGGCAAACAGGAGCATCATGATCTCCGGCCTGGCAATGGCGTCAAAGCGCTCATAATCCCCGGAGATAAACACGGCCGCCGTGCCGAGCACCAGGATGCACCCGGCGATCCACGCCTTTTTGAAGCGCCTGCCAAAGGCCCGGCGCAGGCAGGTGACCGTCAGCAGTGTAAAAAACGCGAGCTTAACGAACAGGCAGAGAATCCACACGCCCGTATGAAATGCGTCAAGCCGCTGTAGCACGCTGAATTCAGCGAGCACTGCCAGCGAATGAAACGGGAAGAGCTGCGTTTGAAAGAACACGCCCAGCACGGAAATCGCGCAGAAGAAGAGAAGCGCCATTGCCAGCGTCAGCCACAGCGTCCATTTGACATAACCCTTTGTGAGCTTTCCGCGCACGCGCGGCGCAATCACGGCGAGTGCCGCCGCCTCTGCCGTGCCGGAGAGGAAAGCCGCCGTGCCCCGAAGCGTTGGCATCACACCGTCATAAAACAGCGGCGTAAAATTTAGCGGCTCAAAACGCGGCAGCAAAACGGCGATCACAAAACCAAGCGTTACGGCCACCAGCAGCACTGCCAGGCCGGAGAGCCGCCCGAGCGCCTCCAGCCCGAAACCGGCCGCTGCACAGCTGATGAGAATGATAATCAGCAGAAAAATCGTGAAATCCGAATCTGGAAACAGCCGCGAGGTTGCAAACAAATCAAAGCGCGTCACGCTGAGCAGCGCCACGAAGAGGAAAAACAACGCATACAATACCGCAAGAATTTTAGAAAGCACAGGCGAAATCCTGTAGGCACAGTCAAAGATATCCCAATCTGGGCGTGCCTGATACAGCGCATACAACGGCAGCGCGCTGATAATCATCCCCAACGGATACAGAAACGCCTGCACGAGCAAATCAGAGGAGAGCGCAATCTCATTGAGCGCAGGAATATACGTCAGCGTGACGAGAATCCGGCTGACGAAAAAGATGGAGTAGAGCTGAGCCGGGCTAATCTGATGCGAGTTTGTCATTCTACAGGCCGTCCTTTCTAACTGAACTGATTAAAAATCCTCCGGCTCCCGCTTATCTGAGCCGTTAAGATCCTGCACCTTCATCTTATAGCGGCCGAGGCGCTTCCAGCCGACCCGCAGCACAAGATCACGCATTGCGCCTTTTTCAAAGGGCGTGATGGGTGCGGAATATGGCACGCCATAGGGATTGATCGAGCAGGCGTTTAGGATGAGCAGCCCCAGGATGAGCATGATTCCGTACAGGCCGGTCAGCCCACCCACGATGATAAAGAGAAACCGCAGCACGGCCGCCGGCTCATAAAGCGACGGCACGACGAATGAGCTGATCGCCGTCAGCGCGAGCACAATCAACATGGGCGCGGCGATGAGCCCCGCTGTGACAGCCGCATCACCGATGACGAGCGCGCCGACAATGCTCACAGCATGGCCCACGGTTTTTGGCATCCGCAGCCCTGCTTCGCGCATGATTTCATATATAAAATGGATCACGAGCGCCTCCAGCATGATGGGAAAGGGCGTGCGCCCCTCCGATACCGCGATATCAAAGAGCATGCTCGCCGGCAGCAGCTCCTGATGGAAAATCGCCACAGCCACATAAATGCCCGGCAGCAGCATGCTAATGGCAAAGGAAATGAATTTGAGAGCACGCAGAAAGAGCGCATAAAAGGGACGATTGGAATAATCATCAATCGATTGAAAATTTTCAATGAAAAGGTGCGGCACGATCAGGGCGAACGGCGTGCCGTCCACAATGACGCCCACCCGCCCCTCACTGATTTTTGCGCACAGGGTATCCGGCCGTTCCGTAACACCCACGCCGGAGAAGAACGAAAGCCCCTTGTGATCCAGAAACGGCTGGATATAGCCGGATTCCAGCACCATATCAAGCTTCGCATTTTGAAGCCGCTGCTTGACCTCCTCCAGAATGTCGGGATTCACCCGATCCGAGAGATAGCAAAGGCAGACCATCGTTTGGCTTGTATCGCCCATATTGAGCATCTCGAAACGGGCATAGGGCGTTTTGAGCCGGCGGCGGATCAACGTGGTGTTCACCTTGAGCGTTTCTACAAAGCCGTCGCGCGAACCACGCTCCTGCACCTCCGTTTCCGGGTCGGAAATCGAGCGCCGCTCAAAGCCCTGCACACCGAAAACCTCGCAGCGCGTCACACCGTCGATAAACAGTGCCGCAAAGCCTGACATCATCAGGTTGAGTACGTCCGCCATGTCGAAGGCTTCTTTATGATCCGTGCCGGAGAGCACGTGATCCCGCAGGTATAAAAACTGCTCGTCCGGCTCCTTCGGGATATTCGTGGCATGCAGGATGGGCGTAACCGCAATTTGGGAGAGTAGGAGATCATCGCACATTCCTTCGCATAGCACAAAGGCTGCCCGGTTACCATTGACAGGCAGCTCGCGCACCATCAGATCAAAGCTTGGGCCGAACACGCCGCGCAGGTAGATCAGGTTTTCCTGCAAAGAGGCAGAAATCTCCGCGGGCGGCACCTGCGTCGTTTGCGCATTGATCGGAGTAAAATCCTTCTGTACGGCATTTTTAAGCCATTGAAACATAAAACGGTCCTTCCTTTCCATTTGGCGGAAAAACAAAACAAATCAAAAATCCGCCGCTAACGGCAAAGCATAGGCCTTGCGAATAGAGGGTTCTTCAGGATAAATGATATACGCTACTGTTTTTTCCATCCTACTCCGGTTTATGCGGTGGAATATTACAGCGTAGAAACGCCATACTAGATATCGCTAAAGGCGGAAAATGAAAGCTTTGTACGCAACGCTGTGAAAGGCATGGATTGCGTATTGCCAGTCGGTACAAAATTTTGAATGGGGGCGCATGGAGTGATCCATATGCTGCTTTTTCATTTCTTTTCCGCCTTTAGACGGATGAAACAGGCCTTGCAAGGGAGGAAGCAGGATGATTATTACGCTCATCCGCGCGGCGATCTTATATTTTTTGATTGTCTTTTCTGTACGTATCATGGGTAAGCGGCAAATCGGCGAGTTGCAGCCATCTGAGCTCGTTATCACAATCCTGATCTCTGAGATCGCCGCTATCCCGATGCAGGATAACGGTGCGCCTCTGATTAATTCCGTGATACCCGTACTGCTGCTGATCTCCTTTGAGGTGATTGCCTCAGTCGTGAGTATGAAATTCCCCAAATTCCGCGGCCTCATGCAAGGCCATTCCCTCATTGTCATCCGCAACGGGATGATTGACCAAACACAGCTCAAGCGGCTTCGTTTTACCGTAGACGACCTGATGGAAGCGCTGCGGCAGAAGGACGTGTTCCGAATTGAGGATGTGCAATATGCAATTGCCGAAACCAATGGCACGCTGAGCGTTCTGCTCAAGCCGGAAAAGCGCGTTCCGGTAGCGGAAGAATTAAACGTGACGATTCCGGATGACGGCTTGCCGTGTATCGTCATCAGCGACGGACGCATCATCACCTCTGCTTTTAAGGATTGCGGGATGACGATGAAAAAGCTCCAGACCCATATCAAGAAAAGCGGGCTGGAGCTAAAAGATATTCTGATTATGGAGATTGACCGCAGTGGAAATACGACGATCATCAAACGGGATGAACGGCTGAACAACGGAAAAATGGGGTAAACCCTCCCCTTTGGAGGATGAGAAAAGTAAAAGGAACGGGCGCGATTGCCCGTTCCCTCATTCAATGGACTCATTTATGGTGCTTGAAAGGAGCAAGTTTCAATGAAACGCCTGATTACAGCAATTTCCCTGCTTACCATTGCGGGGATTTTATGCGGGATTGGATTTCTAAGCATGAAGAAACAAGTGGATACACTGACGCAGCTGTTCCATGAGGGCGCTCAAGCCGCACAAGCAGAGGATGAAGAACGGCTCCATACTTGCACAAAAGAGCTACAAAAAGCATGGGAAAAAAGCCATGTCGTTTTTTCTATGCTGATCCAGCATCACGATCTCGATGATTTAGAGACAGACATTCTGGATTTGAACAACCTTCTGAAAGAAAAGGAGTTTAAAGAATATAAACGGACGTGTGAAGCGGGAATCATTGAACTGGATCATATTTATAATTCGGAGATACCGTCGGTGGGGAATGTGTTTTAAATTTAAGAAAAGAATATCGCGCTTATATCCACTTTATTTTATAAGATCCTTTTTAATTTGCGATGTAGAAATTTCGGGTGTACGCGGTAAATAAATAACCTCGCAATAGGGTTTTAAAAAATCGAATTTCCCCTCCCAATCATTTCCCATCACAAAAGTATCAATATGATATTCTTTCATATCGTTGATCTTCTGATCCCAGTCCTCTTCGGGGATTACAAGATCTACATACCGGATAGCTTCTAACAGTCGTTTACGTTCCTTATAGGAAAAATAGCAATTCTTATGTTTTTGCCTATTATTAAACTCATCGGTAGATAGAGCAACGATCAAATAATCCCCTAACGCCTTTGCGCGCTGCAAGAGGTTAATATGCCCATAATGTAAAAGGTCAAAGGTCCCATAGGTGATAACTCTTTTCATCGACTAATACTCTCCAAAATCAATTTTCTGAATATGATGCCGATCTCCCCGTTTATCTTCAGGAGGCAATTGCATATAATCTCCATAAAAGAAACGTAAATACTCTTCATATTTACTTGGAACAGAAAAAAGATGATCTTCAAAGGGCAGTTGGACATTCTTCTCCAACCAAGCTCTCTCGATACTTTCTTTCTGATATCCATAGGAGCCACCAAAAGTAACGACTCTCGTAGTTTCTTGGTGATCATATCTTAACATAATTTGAGTCAGCTCATTCTGTAAAGTCTTTAAAGGTAATAAAAAAGTAATTAGTCTTATGACTTTATAAATAATTAATTTTCCCGTCTCTCTTTTTTCCCAACATTTATAATTATTTTTTATCAGAATTAAACGTTTCAATATATATGACTGTAGATTCTGCCATCTTTGCAACTTATAATTATCCGGAATGCTGTCAAAAGGAAACACATCAACATATATACCATCATGAATATGGACCTTTTCAGCATTCCGCTCGATATAATGAGTATTATTAAGTCTAATTTTGGAAAACGGAAGACCAAAATGCTTGTCTGTATTCCAATTTTGTAAAAAAAAACGTTCATCTAAATCTGTAGCACAAGCCGTTATAAAACGTTCATAGTCTGAACGTAGCATACCAATATCTAGATCGTCATCCCAGGGGATAAAACCTTGATGACGAACTGCGCCCAATAGAGTACCTGCAATTAAAAAATATTGTATTCCATTTCTTTCACATATCCTTTTTATTTCTAATGCAACATCTAACTGTAATAGTTGAGCTTTTCTTAAACTACTATCCATCCTCGGTCTCCTTTAATTGTGGTGATAATATTAGCAAGAGTTCTCACTAAAATTTTTTATATTTTTTCCTTTAATAATTGTAGATATCGCTTACGATCCAATAATAGTAAACACCCAAATGAAAGTCCATATATAAGAATAAAGAGCACTAAACTTCCGAAGCTACTACTCACAACGAACATAAGCATCATAATAAATTCTATTAATTTATCCTTCCAGGAAAAGTTTCCTCCCACGTTATGATATAGATAGAGCTCCGCACACAAACACCAAATCGTCATGGTAACTGTTGTACTGATCGCAACCGAAATGATAGAATGAAAAATAAAATAAGAGCCCGCTGTTATTCCCATCATTGCTAAAACTCCTACAATATTAAGTATTAAGTAAGCCTTTTCCATACGATATGCTTTGAAATAGGAAGTTAACAATAGCTGGGAGCGGCCTAATGGCAGGCACATAGCCAACAAAATATATAAGTAAGATAGTACCGGTATATATTCCTTCATAAAATACCGAACAATCCAGACAACTGGTATATAGGCAAACCAGGCAATATAAATCAAGAAACTGCAAATAAAAGAAAATTTCTTATAATATTCTGGTAATTTTTCTTCAGACAACCGTTTTAAAAAGGGAAAAATGACCGTCCCGGCTGTGCTGGTAAAGGTAACAATGATATGTAAAATTGACATAGCAAAAGCATATTGTCCATATACATAGGCGGATTCGTTCCATTCGACAATTGTGCGCCCAGCCACTGGCATAAAAGAAGCCGCTATTAAGGCAAACGTTATATTCAGCCCATACCTGCACTTCTCCCAAAATTCCCGTAATCCGATTCTGATAGGCTCTGCCTTTCCAAATAAAAACCTCCGCCCGAGTACAAGACAAATTACCGTTACGAAAATCCGTACGCCAAAATCCGCGAGCATAACATCCTCTGAGCGAGACAGGTGAAAAGAAAGAAGCAACACGTAAGCAACTGTAGCTAAAACTTTCAGTAAAAGGTTTACAACATTATACACACCCGTCTTTCCTACAGATAAAAATACGGTGAGCACAATGCATTGCAAACAAATACTGGGAACACTCAAAGCGAGCACTTGGTAGATTTCTTGACGAGTTGGATCTCTTGCAAAAGAAACGGCAGCAAAAAGTGCTACTGTAACAATGATCAGATAAATAAAAAACACACGCATAGAAGCTCTGATTCGTTGAAACGGCAACCTCTCATACTCATATCCGCCATAAAACAGGCCTATTCCATCGTTGAGGCCCAAGCCAAATAAATTTAAATAGCCGAGATAAAATAGATAAATTTGCCAATAGCCGAATTCCTCTGGCCCCATAATTTTTGGCAAGATAAAACCAGTTATGAAAGACAAAGCTAAAATAACGGCTTGTGTGAAAACAGTAATAACTACCTTTTTGGTCCCTGTCCGGATCGTCTCATTATCGTTCACAGGGATTCTCCTTTGCGTTGTTTTCTAAGCAAGATCATGCGAACCAATGCCCAAAAAAATGTCAGTTCTAAAAATGCGCAGCAACTCTGCATGACGCTAAAAATCTGATTGTTGGCCGGCATATATAAAAACATAATAATAAATAACGGCAACAAACACTGGGAGATCAAATTCTTTCCCCAAATCGCATCTTTCCACGATACAGCTAAGAAAGCGCCAATAAAAAACATCAGAAGGATAACTCCATAAAAACTAATGTCATTTGCCATATAACTGTAAAAGGAATGCCATTTCATATCTGCATCCCACTGATCACTAATCTTTGCTTGATATGTCCTAGAAGTTACATCAATGCCAAACAGCGTTTTGAAATTTGAACGCAGGAATGCTGAATTTCCAATTCCATAAGTGCTTGTAAACGGCTCATCCAAAGAGAGGGACATTCCATAATAGCCCTGTGTAACATACTCAGTTAGTCCATAAAACGCGCTTTTCATAAACCCATTATTATTTTTCTTATTGTCATCAGTGATATTTTGGAGCGATTGCTCCTTTTTTTCCTGCTGGGAGCGCGTATCCGGCACCGTTGATGTTTCACTCTTTTGTGTAATCTCAACCGTCGTTTCTGGTATGGATTCAGAAACAGGAGCTTGCGTTGTGATCTCCGGAGCTGCCTGATGATTTACATAATCTTCCACTGAGCCGACCCGCGTAATCAAACCATAAGTAAAAAACCATACACTGAAGATAATCAGGCCAACTGTAACCACAATCAAAAAACGCTTTTGATAAAAATTATTTCGGAATCCATTTTCATGATTGAGACAAAAATCAATAAAAAGAGCTCCCGCAAATAAAAAGAGCAGTTCAAAGATCCCCTTATTGGTCCCTATCCCAACATACGTTGCTAGTTGGAATATTACCAAAACTAAAAAGTATACTCTATATCCGATTTTTAGTCGATTCCAAAGAAATACGCAAATTGGAACCATACTGGAAAATAAAAAGGAGCTAAGCGCTAAAATACCTGTAATTAACTTATTTCCTTGGAAAGCAGCTCCAGAATTATAGTCAAATTTTAAATAATACTGTAGGCCAGGATTTTTTAATCCACTTATAAAATCAGATAATACATGTGTAGGAATCCAGCCAGACGATTTGGTAAGATTCCTATAATTAATCAAACTGGCAATTGTGCAAATCAGTAAAAAAATCCAGAAAAAACGCAAAAAAAGATCCGTTATCTTGGAGGACAAAATGACTGATTGTTTTGAAATTTGAAACTTGTTGGCAAACAATACATAGCCTACTATGAAGGCAACATGATAGCAAGCGATCAAGGTCCAGAACAGTGCCTTATTTTCCGTTTTCCAAGGGATTGGGCCAAACTGATATAAAAGCAAAGTCATGCCTAAATAAAGCTCAATTAAAAATAGGGGCAAAAATAGTAAAAATTTATCATTTCTCTTCTGTTGTATCAAACGATTCCCTCCCATTAAAATTACATATTTTCTATAAATTCAGTGATAACATTGGCGGTCGTTTCCGGCAATGCATCAGGATAAAGCGACTTCACGTCTTCAAAAGATAATAACTGACAATCCTTTTCCAAAAACTTACGCAGCTTTACTAGCGCATCCTCTGTCGTACCGTCTGTAATTTGAATACATAAGGAATTGGGATAACGCTGTAATATGGAAATAACAGAATCCTGGTTATAATAATAAAAATGTATGATGGGTTTACCCGTGGCCAAACATTCAAAAATTTTGCTTGGCGACTGATTTGCGTTTCGATTCCCTACACTGAGAATATAATCGGATTGAGCGATCGCTTTATCTGCCTCCTCCTTTGTAACGCTGCCGTAAAAATGAATGACAGAAGGATATTTTTTAGCATATGCGAAAAGTACTTCTGAACAATTTCCAACAGCATATATGTTACACTCCACCGATATTTCAAGCTTAGCCAAAACTTGCAACATAAAATCCGGCTCTCTGATTCCCTTGTTAAATGAACCGGCATACGTCAATATTTTCAATTGTACATCTTTCTCACTAGGATCAGCAGAGACGGCATAAAGCATCGGGTGTTCCAAAACAGAAATTTTATTTGCATAATTTGAAAACTCCTGCTCAAAATGTGGTTGGAGATGCCTCATAATTATAATTTGACTACTTAAATCTAAAATTTTTTGCTCTAATTTCAAATGCTTCGTATATTTTATTCTTTGATTAAGCTTTGTACGATGCAGCGAAATATTATCGCTAAACGGATCGAAAAAGTATGATATAACCTTAGGCGGTGACTGTAACTGACTACAGTATCGATAGGTGGCAACCATTGACTCAAATGGGATGCATACGGGAATAATCACATCAATCGGCGTGATGGAATGGATTCTCTCCAACGCCTCCTCATACTTTCTACACAAATGGTAATCCACATTATGGGGCTTAATAATTGCCTTCAAATATTTTAGCATCCGTAAGAATAGCAATTCTAAGGAATATAATCTGCGAAAAAAAGCATTGCGCTTAGACTCTATTTTATCTTCTACATAAAGTCTATGGTTAATCTGCTTTGTATCAACACGTAAAATATGACATCCATTCAAATAATCTTCGTCACTCTGACCGCAGTGGTTCTTTACAGAAAGGATCGTAATATGATAGCGAGTTTTTAGGCAGGAAACCACATGATTGACACAAGTACCCACAGCAGAAAAATATGGATAGTATCCCGATAATACAAAGACAATGTGTTTCATATCTTCCTCGCAAGCCTCCCTTTCTATCAAAATATTGAACTATTAAACAAACTGATGATAAAGGGCTACAGTTTTTTGACACTGTATTTTTTGATCCATTGAATTTCTATGTGTCAACCATTTCTCATGGTTCATTTGATAATGGATACTACCTAAGCGTTTCACTTGAGATATCATTTCCTCTAAATTACCCTTAGGAACAACATAGCCACAGCCAGCAGAAACAGTTTCACTACAGCCGCCCGTATCAAATGTTATTACCGGCGTTCCACAAGCGATCGCCTCTAAATTCGTCGTAGGATAATTATCCTCTAAGGTTGGATTCAAAAAAATATCCGCAGCACTATAGATCTCAATTAATTCATTCAAATCATCTGTACGTGTAATTCCCAACATATGATTGGAGAGCGAATGGCATTGCTGTTCTGTCAGCCCTACCACAACTATGCAAAAAGTATCGTCCAGCCGTTGAGATAACTCCAATAAATAATCAAGTCCCTTACGGGGGGACCAAACATTCGCAACAGACAGCAGCATCGTTTTGTTGGTCAAATGATTTTTTTCTCTAAAATTACTGTCGGTTGGCTTAAACTGATTTAAATCTATTCCATTGTGAATAGTATCAATGGGATAATTTTTAAAAAAAGACTGTTTCACTAAATCTTTTAACCAATCGGAAGGTGTTATAATCCGCAGTTTCGGGATGGAAGTGAACCATTCTTTCTTTTCTTTAAAATTACTTTGTGAATGATCCATCAGGAAACTCGCCGGATATTCTCTTTTCTGCGGACAATCGTGGCAACTGGTTTTCCAACGGTCACATCCAACAAAATCGAAATGAGAACAATGCCCCGTAAAGGCCCAGCAGTCATGTAACGTCCAAACAACCGGTTTCCCACATTCTCTGAGCCACTCAAACAGGGTCGGCAGATGGAGATAATAACCATGTAAATTATGCAAATGAATTATGTCCGGATCATATTCCCTAGCTGACCGAATAAAACGCTGCGTTGCCCTTTTCGAATAGAAACCATGCTTATCCGTAATGCGGCTACAGACGCCATGCAGATTCACAGCCAAATCGGTGCCAATCCGAATGCTTTTTACGTCGCCTGGCGCGTGGCCGCGGCCATAGGCAATCAGGCAATCGTCACCACTTTGGGTTAAATATCTCGATAGGTCTGCCGCGATACGTCCGGTACTGCCATATCCACAAACGGAATTGATTTGCAAAACCTTCATTTATTTTCCCCACACCGTTTTATTCACAATCTCCGTATAGCTCTGGATCAGCTTCACTACTTTCACTGACACATTCGTATCCGCATAATCCTCCGCCATAACAACCTCTTCCCGGTTATCCCGCATGGCAACGGCCAGATCCAGCGCCTGCTCCACATCCCGGCCGGTAATCCCGCCGATCACAACAGAGCCTTTATCGAGCACCTCCGGCCGCTCCGTCGAGGTGCGGATCAAAACGCCCGCAAAGCCGAGCATCGCGCTCTCCTCAGACAAAGTGCCGCTGTCAGAAAGCACACAGTAGCTGTTCATTTGGAGCTTATTATAGTCTAAAAAGCCAAACGGCTTCAGGCTCCGCACCAGGGGATGGAACTGAAACCCACGCTTTTCAATGTACTTTTTGCTGCGTGGATGGGTCGAATAAATAATCGGCATCCCATAATGCTCCGCGATATTGTTGACGGCGGTCATCAAAGACATAAAATTCTCTTCGTTATCAATATTCTCCTCACGATGTGCGGAAAGGAGGATATATTTCCCCTTCTCCAACCCCAAGGTCTCCAAAATATTGCTTCGTTCAATGCGATCCATATGATCTCTCAACACTTCCCGCATCGGAGAACCAGTTACGAAAACCGTCTTTCCGTCAATCCCTTCCGACAAAAGATAGCGCCGGGAATGCTCTGTATATGGGAGGTTAATATCCGAAATATGATCCACAATCTTTCGATTGATCATTTCACTGACGTTCCAATCCCAGCAGCGGTTTCCAGCCTCCATATGGAAAATCGGGATTTTCAGCCGTTTTGCGGAGATCGCAGACAAAGCCGAATTCGTATCACCCAGCAGCAATACGGCATCCGGCTTTTCCTTCTCCAATATTTCATAGGATTTGGCGATAATATTCCCCATGGTTTCGCCTAGATCTTTCCCCACGCTATCCAAATAGTAATCCGGCGCCCTCAAACCCAGATCATCAAAAAAAACCTGATTGAGTGTGTAATCCCAATTTTGCCCCGTATGAACTAAAATGTGATGGAAATATCGGTCACACGCCTTAATGCAGGCCGACAACCGGATGATCTCCGGCCTTGTTCCGATAATCGTCATTACCTTCAGCTTATCCATTACAGTGCCCTCCACAAGAAGATTATACCTTTTCGTAATAGGTATCCGGACGATCTGGATTAAAAGGCTCACTTGCCCACATCACCGTAATCAAATCCGTATCTCCCACGTTAATGATATTATGTGTATAGCCAGTTGGGATATCGATCACTTTCATCTCATCCCCGCTGACGTGATATTCAATTACCTGCTGCGCTCCAATTTTACGAAACTGAATCAGCGCCTCGCCGCTCACAACAAGAAACTTTTCATTCTTTGTGTGATGCCAATGCTGACCCTTTGTAATACCCGGTTTGGCAACATTCACAGAAACCTGGCCACGGTCTGGCGACCGCAGGAACTCCGTAAAGGAACCCCTCTCATCCTGATTTTTCTTTAAAGAGTAGCTAAATTGGTCCTCTGGTAAATAGCTCAAATACGTTGCATACAGCTTACGAGTAAAGGCATCCCTCAGATCGGGAACCTCCAAATTCTCCCTGCTGTGATAAAAAGATTGAAGCAATGCCGCCACCCTGCCGAGCTTTACCGTTTCTGTAACTGGGACGGTGCAATAGGCGCCCTCGCGATGTTCTCCACCCTCCAGAGCGGCCAGCATTTCTTCCATTACGTCATCGATATATGCAAAACAGATTTCCGCATCCGGGTCATTTATCTGAATTGGCAAACCGCGCGAAATGTTATGGCAAAATGTCGCGATGACGCCATTATAATTCGGCCGACTCCATTTGCCGAACAAATTGGGGAATCGGTAAATCAGCACCTTTGCACCTGTCTGCTCCCCATACTCTGCAAGAAGCCGTTCTCCCGCCCGTTTGCTGTTGCCATACTCGTTGTTTCGCTCAGCCTGAATGGAAGAGGATAATACAATCGGGCACTGGTTATGATGTTGTTTTAGCGCTTCCAGAAGATTAGAGGTAAAGCCAAAATTTCCCCTCATAAAATCCTCAGGATTCTCAGGGCGGTTGACCCCCGCCAAATGGAAAACGAACTCGCAATCGTGAGCATATTCTCCTAAAAGGGCCGGATTCGTATCCAAATCATATTCATATAAATCTGTAAAACCGCGGTTTTTTAATTCAGCGCAAAGGTTCCGACCCACGAACCCCTTTGCGCCAGTCACCAATATTTTCATTCACTGATTCTCCCAAGCTGCAATTTCACTTCGAATATATTCCAAACTCAACAGCTTTTCCTTTACCTGCTCAACATCCAACCTTGTCGTATTATCTGAGTTGAACTCCGTCAATTTAACTTGCTCCGTATCTCCTTGTACAAAATATTTATCATAGTTCAGATCCCGTTTATCGCATGGTACCCGGTAAAAGTTACCCAAGTCGGTCGCACGGGCGCACTCCTCTTTGGTCAAAAGCGTTTCATACATCTTCTCCCCATGCCGGATACCAATCACCTTAACAGGGTTATCCGCATGGAATAGTTCTTTCACCGCTTGGGCCAGCACTTCGATGGTGCAGGCAGGCGCTTTTTGCACCAGGATATCGCCGCTCTGTGCATTCTCAAATGCAAACAAAACCAAATCAACCGCTTCCTCCAAGCTCATAATAAAGCGGGTCATTTTCGGCTCCGTAACAGTCAGCGGCTTTCCTGCTTTGATCTGTTCAATAAACAGTGGAATGACAGACCCTCTGGAACACATGACATTGCCATACCGTGTGCCGCAGATCATCGTCCGATCTGGGGCAACCGTACGCGATTTGGCGACAAAAACCTTTTCCATCATCGCCTTAGAGGTGCCCATGGCATTGATGGGATAAGCCGCTTTATCAGTAGACAGACAAATCACTTTTTTTACGCCAGCCTCAATGCAGGCAGTCAGGACATTATCCGTGCCAAAAACATTTGTCTTAACCGCTTCCATCGGAAAGAACTCACAGGAAGGCACTTGCTTTAGTGCCGCGGCCTGAAAAACATAGTCCACCCCATACATTGCATTCTTAATGCTGGCTAAATCGCGCACATCGCCGATATGATACTTAATCTTATCATTATGATATAGATGGCGCATATCATCCTGCTTTTTTTCATCACGGGAGAAAATCCGAATTTCCTTAATGTCAGTATCTAAAAAGCGTTTTAACACAGCGTTACCAAAAGAACCGGTTCCACCCGTAATCAATAAAGTTTTTCCTGCAAACATAATTCTCTTCCATCCTTCATTTCAATAAATATTTTTTCTAATTTATCGATAAACACATCTTTTGTAAAATGCTCTTCATAATAACGACGAGCATTCAACCCCAATCTGCAATAGCGTGACGGATCTTCAATATACTTGCGCATATTGTCAGCCAGCCCACGATCATCCGACGCCCTTGCCACCATCCCGCATTCTGCTTGAGTAATCACATGGGCGGCCGCACCGTCAATGGCTGCAAAAACAGGCTTTCCAAGCGCCATATATTCCTGCAATTTAGCAGGCATCGTCATACCGACTGCATTATCACCTCTTAACGTTAATAAAAAGGCATCTATTTTTTCATACGCATGAATCAATTCATCACCAGTTACACGGCCATGAAAAATAATTTTTTGATCCTCACGAAGCTGGTTTACCAGCTGAATACAATTTTCAAGATTAGACCCGTCTCCATAAATATGAACTTCAAAACACTTTAAATCAGATAGGCGGTGAACTGCTCGTATAATGCATTCCACATCTTGAGCACTTCCAATGTTTCCTCCAAACGCAAATCGAATGACAGAAGATTCCGCAGTACATTCCGTTAATTCCGCGGTCAGCACATCATCTGAATGCTGCGGAATATAAACAAGGCGAGCAGGATCAACATGGTTTGTCTGCGTTAAATAATCAATAAATGGATAAGAAGTAACGCCGATCACGTCGCATTTGCGATAAACCCATTCGCTATATCGATGAACCAGACGAAATAAGATGGAGCGCTCCGGAATATTCCAAACCTTTAAACATTCCGGCCAAATGTCAAGGCAATATAAAAATAACTTTTTACCGCTTCTCTTCTTCATAGTAAGCGCCGCGTTTGCCATAGTAACAGGTGAGGACTGATAAGAAAAAATGATATCATAATCTTTTTTAGCAAATTGCGCATAGAGCGTTGAGTTAATCAGAAAACTCAAATAATTGACGGCTCTAAATAAGAAACCGGTGCGTCTAGCAATAATCGGAACCCGAATAACGTCAACGCCATCAACAACTTCCCGTCTGCGACGAAAAAATTTATACTTCCACGGGACCTTTCCGGTTGTATAATCTGGTAGTCCTGTAAGAACAGTAACTCGATGGCCCCTTTGGGCAAATTCCTTGGAGATATCATTGATTCTAAAATTATCCGGGTAGTAATACTGCCCCACAATTAAAATTTTCACAGAAACATATTACCCCAATCCTTGATGAAATGCCCGTCTAAACTCTTTCTTTCCCTACTCCCAATAACCAATATGTATTGTATTATAGTCTATTTATATCTCTTTTTCAACTAAAAATATCAAAACATACGCATCTACGAGCAGATAGGAAACTATTCGCAATTAATTTCCTATACTTAGAAATAATTAGGTTTTTAAAACCGCTTTCCCTCTTTCACCCCTTTCTCCCCTCCCCCATATACTAAATATCGAGAGCAGACCATTTTCAAGCGGCCCGATTCCGTCCGCTCCGGTCTGCTCTCTTTTTCCATCACAAATGAGCAAAGGAGATTATTCTCATGCATAACATAGATTCCCTCGATAAGCTCCCCGTCGGGCAGACGGCCCGCGTGGAAGAGCTTCGCCTCAACGGCAGCATCCGAAGGCGAATGCAGGACATCGGCCTGATCGAAGGCACTCCTGTGGAATGCCTGCAAAAAAGCCCTTCCGGTGATCCTGTGGCCTATTTGATCCGCGGCGCCGTCATCGCTCTACGCCGGGAGGATTCCGGCCGCGTCATGGTGCATTTCAGCTGACTTTTCCCTGCGCGCCGCCCTAGGCGGCCCAACGAAGCATATCATGAAGGAGCGTTTTTTATGGGATTGACTCGAAATTCACACAAGGGCGAGCCGGTGGACGGCCCGCTGATGATTGAAAAAGAGGCGGAGAGCGACCGTGTCATTGCGCTTGCCGGCAACCCGAACGTCGGTAAGAGCACAGTGTTCAATGCCCTAACCGGCATGAATCAACACACGGGAAACTGGCCTGGAAAGACGGTTGCTAGCGCGCAGGGCCGGCATGTCTACAAAGATATGGGGTATATCCTTGTAGACCTGCCCGGTACATATTCCCTGATGGCTCATTCCGCCGAGGAAGAGGTTGCGCGCAATTTTATCTGTTTCGGCGGTGCGGACGCAGTGATTGTCGTATGCGACGCCACCTGCCTGGAACGAAATCTGAATTTGGTTTTGCAAACACTCGAGATTACCCCGCATGTTGCCGTCTGTGTGAACCTGATGGATGAAGCGCGGCGCAAGGGCATACAAATCGATCTAGCTGGGCTGGAGAAAAAGCTTGGCGTGCCTGTGCTCGGGGCAAGCGCCCGCAGCGGAAAAGGGCTGGAAAAATTAAGTGAACAAATGAGCCGGGCAGCGGCCGGGCAAGGCTCTGGTCAACCAATTCAGGTTTCCTATATCACGCCGGTCGAAGAAGCCCTCTCCACGCTCATTCCGCTTATTGATCAAAAAATCGCAAAGAGCGAAAAGCCGATTAGCAGCCGCTGGATCGCCCTGCGGCTATTGGATGCGGATGAAAGCCTTCGGGAGCCGTTATCGGAATATCTTGGTTTTGACCTGACACAGGATGCGGAAATACAAGAAAAGCTTGCCAGCCTGAATGGCTTGTTTGAACGATATGGTCTGTCACAGGCCCGCATCCAGGATAAAATCGTTTCCGGACTCGTCCGAGCAGCAGAACGCATCTGCCGTGGCGTGATCACCTATCAGCGCAAAAATTACGACGCTCGAGACCGGCGTCTCGATAAGCTCCTGACAAACCGCTTTACGGGGCTTCCCGTTATGATTCTGCTGCTGGGGCTAATCTTTTGGCTGACGATCACCGGGGCCAATTACCCCTCCCAGTGGCTTTCAGCCGGGCTATTTTGGATCGGCGATCGAATGACTGATTTTTTCCTGTGGCTGGGTACGCCGCCTTGGGTGGAAGGCCTTTTGGTGCAGGGCATTTACAGAGTGCTTGCATGGGTGGTATCGGTTATGCTGCCGCCAATGGCAATTTTCTTCCCTTTGTTTACTTTACTAGAAGATTTTGGTTACCTACCGCGCGTGGCGTTCAATCTGGATCATCATTTTCAAAAAGCGCATGCCTGTGGCAAACAAGCACTGACAATTTGCATGGGGTTCGGCTGCAATGCTGCCGGCGTAATCGGCTGCCGGATCATCGATTCCCCACGAGAACGCTTGATCGCAATCTTAACCAATAATTTTGCGCCATGTAACGGCAGGCTTCCTACTATTATCGCTCTGATTACCATGTTTTTTGTGGGCAGTGTGGTCGCACCGCTGCAATCGGCCGTATCCGCGCTCATGCTTGTCGGTGTAATTGTATTGGGGGTTGCCGTCACCTTCCTGATTTCACGGCTGCTCTCCGGCACCATTCTGAAGGGAATCCCCTCCTCGTTCACCCTAGAGCTGCCGCCCTACCGCCGCCCACAGATTGGCAAGGTAATTATCCGCTCGATTTTTGATCGCACACTTTTTGTGTTGGGGCGCGCCGTCGTCGTCGCGGCCCCGGCAGGGCTTATCATCTGGCTCGCCGCCAACGTCCAGATCGGGGGAATGAGCCTCTTGATGCACTGCGCCCATTTCCTCGACCCCCTCGCCCATCTGATGGGGTTGGACGGTGTCATCCTCTTCGCTTTTATCCTCGGTTTTCCCGCGAATGAGATTGTGATCCCCATTATACTGATGGCCTATATGGCGACGGGACATATCATTGATTTTGAAAGTTATGCCGCCCTCCATGAGCTGCTCGTAGCCAACGGATGGACGTGGCTGACCGCAGTATGCACAATGCTCTTTTCGCTGCTGCACTGGCCTTGCTCCACTACCTGCCTCACCATTCATAAGGAGACCGGCAGCTGGAAATGGACGGCGGCCGCCTTCCTGATCCCCACGCTGACAGGGATGGCGGCCTGCATGCTGGTGACGTTTATTGCACGCATCGCAGGATTAGCATAGTGACCTCCAATATACAAAAAGGGGGCTGCGGCAAAATGCTAAGCATTTTGCCGCAGCCCCCTGCCGGGTGGAATGTATCAGCCCTCATCAGTTCTTTTCAAGCACCATCTGCTCATAGGGCAGAATTTCAAAGCCATAGCGCTCATATAGCTTTTTAACGCGTTGGTTACGCGGGCAAACCTCCAGGCGAAACCGCTTTGCACTGCCCTCGTATTCCCGCAGCAACCATTCCATAAACTGCGAGCCCAGCCCGCAGCCGCGCACCCGCTCGGAGAGATAAAGCTCCTCCAGCTGCACCGTCTGGCCACCCGCCTCACAGCTCCAGTAAAACACCAGCAACGCATAGCCCACAACCTGCCCCTCATGCTCCAGAATACAGCCGCGCAGGCCCGGCTCTCCCCGCATCAGGCAGTCAAAGGTATCCAACAGCTTTTGATCGGAGATGGGAAAGAGCGTTCCCTCCCCGGCATAGAAATCTCTGCCCATAGCAAGATAACAATCCTTATCTTCCGGCATAAAAGCACGAATCACCACAAAAGCCACTCCTTTCCCCTTGATTATGTGCCGGTGGACTCCTCAGGCACCACTGTGATTACAATCTGGGAAGCCTCTTTTGTTTCGACCTCTCCCCAAACCTTTACATAGATTACGGTGCCCTTTTTATAGCCTTTCTCCGGCGTCGTAAGCATTTCTGCTACCTTGCCCGCACGCTCCGAATCATCATTTTTCTCCACAATGGCCCGGCATTGGAAGCCCATCTCTTCCAACTTTAATTTAACAGTGGCATAATTCTGCCCCTTAAAATCCGGCAGCGTGATCTCTTCATTCCCACTGCTGAGAACTAATTTGATGGTTGAGCCTTTGGGCACCTCCGTCCCATATGCAATATTCTGGGAGAGGACAACATCCTTGCCCTGTGTATCGCTATCCTGATATTCCGTTTCAAAGAAAAAGGCATTTGTATAATCCGTATTACTCTTGATGTTGTTATAATTGAGCCCCCTAAAATCCGGCACTTTAACGAGCTCCGGCGCATTGGAAGAGGCCTGCGTGCTCGCTCCGCCTGTGAAAAACATACCGATATCTTCCCGCCATACCGTCAGGGAAAGAACTGCAAAAATCACCAAGCAGGCCGCAATGCTTGCAAGCCCGGCAATCAGCGCCGTTTTCGAACCGGAAGCGCTTTTTTTCCGCCCGCTGGGAACAGGCTCCTGATAAGGCGCATCCTCCTTCCCGGCATAGGCGATAGCGGCTGTGGAGGTGCCCGGAGCCGCGGAGAGCTCCGCTCTAAGCTGATCCACTGTGCGCGTGCGATCCTCCGGCAGGATTTGCAGACCATTCATCAGCGCATTAATGACATACGCGGGGAGCTGCTCTGCAAATTTGCCTGGCACCATCAGCCGGTCATTTGTCACGCGGGAGGTCGCCTCCAGAGGCGTGCTGCCAATCAGCGTTCGATAAAGCACGGCGCTAAAGGCATAGATATCCGTCCAAGGGCCCTGCTGCCCCTCAAAGCCATATTGCTCAATTGCTGCATAGCCCGGGAATAGCTGCGCTGTGAGATCGCCACGCGCAGTGCGGGCCTGCCAGATGCTAAAGCCGGTAATCCGCATTTTCCCATTCTTCCCGACGATCAGAGTCGTTGGAGAAATACCGCGGTGGATAATTCCCGCGCTGTGCAATGTGCCAAGGGTGGAAAGCACCGGCATAAACAGAATCCGCGCCTGCTCCCATGAGAGATAACCGGAGGGGCTGCGCAGGAGATACTCCCGCAGGCTGACGCCCTCCATATATTCGGAAATTGCATATGCGGTGCCATGATCCTCCACAATATCAAACACCAAAATGAGCGCAGAAAGCCCACGCATACGCGCCAGCTTGCGCCATAATTCTAAAAAGCTCTGATAACAATCCCGATATGTAATTTCACAGCCCGCCATCGGCACGAGCGTTAAATCTTCGCGGCGTTCAGCAATGGAATCCGGCAGAAATTCCCGTATGGTAACCGGCGCATTCATCTCCAGATCCCAGCCCATATAGGTAGCGCCATCGCCATTATAATCCAGCAGTTTCCCAGCCAGATAGCGCTCTGCTACGACTGTGCGCAAGGGTAAATACGGTGCAAGCTGCGGCGAATCCGCATGGAAGCCGCAGTATGGGCACTGATTCTCATCACCGATCTCACGCATACAGCTCATGCACAGATGATCTGTATTCATCATTATGGTCACTCCTCATTGATGCACCCGTCAAACGGGCGAGACCCTCAAACGATTCGCCCATCAAAGCAAATCCCAAAAATGCATCCAATCAACGGCAGAAATCTTTTATCTAAAGAGTATCATATCAAATTCCGCTTATCATTGTCAAGCAACAGGGCTTTCTGCCGCTTGTATCAGATGCGCAGAGGCGACATACTTTTGCCGCATTTTCTGCATGGCAGGGCGCTAAAATCTGGCTAAAAATCGCCTAATCCATCTGAAAGGAATTGAATACCCACGGCTGACCCGTTTCTCACCATGCATATTTGGCCGGATCCTGACCAGACTATCGATGAGTAGATCAAATATTTGGAAACGGTTTGCAGGGGGCGGCAGAATGATACCGGTTTTTTTACTGGGGGAGGAGCACGATGCGGCACTTCGGCTCCCGCTTTGCCGAATTTTAGAGCGTTATGGCGGCGTGCTTCACATCTGTGGGGCGCATGCCGCGCAATATGCCATCGGCCAGGCCCGGTTTTTATTGTGCGAAACCAGCCGCTTGGAGTCCATCCAAGCAGAGCAGGCCATCCTTATTTTTAAATCCCAGCAGGCAATTTCTTGCGGCCAGCTCTCCCTTTCGGACGGGGTTATATCGATTTTGGAAACAGAAAACGAGGCGGCTGCGCGCATGCTGCTGCACACGGGCACCACTGCCCTAACCTGCGGGCTTACCGCGCGAGATACCCTGACGCTTTCCAGCATTTCCGATACGGCTCCCGTAGTGACCATCCAACGTGCCATCACCACATTCGATGGCCATACGCTGGAGCCCTGTGAAAAACGCATCACGCTGCATACGCCTCTGCCCGATTATGCCCTGTTGAGCATCTGCGCCCTGCTGCTACTCACCGGGCACGCATCGGAAAACTTGTTGGAGCTGTAATAAGGGCTTTTTTGAAAAAATCAGGGGAAGCCGACGCCAATGCGCGGCTTCCCCATTTTGCCGATTCAGGCAAACCTTATTTCATGCCGTTTTCGTAGGACTGGATCATCTTTTTGACCATCTGTCCACCAACAGAACCGGCCTCACGGGAGGTCAGGTCGCCGTTGTAGCCCTGCTTGAGGTTTACGCCAACTTCGTTAGCAGCCTCCATCTTAAAACGATTGAGCGCCTCGCGCGCCTCCGGGACGATACTAGAATTACCGCTTCTTGCCATTGTGATATACACTCCTTCATTCAAAATTTACTTTTCGCGTTTGCCTTCCTAGTATCGGAGGATATGACGCAATTATAACTGTAAACTTTTTGTTGTCTTTCCAGCTTTTTCAGAAGGCAAAAAGACAAAGTTTGAACGGCCATTTTTCACAATTGGCGCAGGGAAGATGAAACAGGCATGGCTTCGGCCGGATATACGGCTGCATCATCAAAGCCTGTGTGTCTGAGGTTCAAATCTTTCTGGAAAGATCAAAAAGCTTTTTCAAAGGGACTGACGCAAAACTTTTTGCAACGGCTCTTTTCGCTTTTTCCCGTTTTTTCAACAGCATTGGAACCTTTCCGCTTTTCCTACAAAAACCTTTGTGGTCACACATTCTTTCGTAAAATTTACCGGAGCGGCGCGCCTTGATTGTTCTGCCCCTGTATTGTATAATGAACTACCAAGGAATATGCATACTGCATACTTCCTGCACGTTTTAGCGAAAGGATGGTCATAAACAATGAAACGTGAATTACAAATTGCCACATTGCCTGTCGTCGCACTGCGCGGGCTTGTCATATTTCCAAAAATGATGCTGCATTTTGATATCGGCCGTAAAAAAAGCGCCGCCGCGCTCAATGCAGCGATGGAAGGCGAGCGAGAAATTTTTCTCGTTGCTCAAAAAGATTTACAAGAGGACGATCCAAAGCAGTCTGACTTATATGCCTGTGGCGTTGTTGCCTCTGTGCGGCAGGTGCTTCGCCTGCCCGGCACAGATAATATCCGCGTTGTTGTGGAAGGCCGTTACCGCGCGGGGTTAATTGAACTGACACAGGACGATCCGTTCCTTTGCGGCATTGTGCGCGAAAAGCGCACTGTCCGCGCAAGAGCGGCGGACGACTTATATCAAACCGCATTGGTGCGCCACATCAAGGATCTGTTCGGCGATTACGCGGAAGTAGCGCCTAAAGTTGCACCCGATATGATGCTTGCGATCCTCTCAAACGACGACCCGGGCGATCTGGCGGATTTCATTGCGGGCAACATTATGCTGGACTACGCGGAAAAACAGCGCATTTTAAACGAGCTCAACCCCATCAAGCGGCTTGAGGCGCTTTCCGTCATCCTCACGAGGGAAACAGAGCTTCTGAGCGTAGAGGAGGAAATTCAGCACCATGTGCAGGAGCAAATGGACAAAAATCAGCGCGAATATTTTTTGAGAGAGCAATTAAAGGCGATTTCTGAGGAATTGGGCGACGCGGATAATCCACAGGACGAAGCGGAAAGCTACCGGGAAAAGATCCTTTCCGCCGCCATGCCGCAGGAAACAGAGGAGAAGCTGCTCGAAACTTGCGGCCGCTTGTTCAAAATGAGCCCTGGCTCGCAAGAGGCCACTGTTCTGCGCAATTATCTCGATACCGTTCTCGCGCTGCCCTGGAACCAGTTCACCAAAGACCATTTGGATTTAGAGGCCGCGCGCAGGCAGCTCGACCGCGACCACTATGGCCTTAAAACAGTGAAAGAGCGCATGATTGAATTGTTGGCGGTGCGCAAGCTCTCACCGGATATTAAGGGGCAGATCATCTGCCTGGTTGGCCCGCCCGGCGTGGGGAAAACCTCCATTGCGCGCTCCGTTGCCAAGGCAATGGGCCGCAGCTATGCCCGTATTTCGCTCGGCGGCGTGCATGACGAAGCGGAAATCCGCGGGCACCGCAAAACCTACATAGGCGCGATGCCGGGCCGTATTATCGACGCAGTGAAGCAGGCCGGCAGCTCGAATCCGCTTATCCTGCTCGACGAGATTGACAAGGTGGGCGCGGATTATCGCGGCGACCCTGCCTCCGCGTTGCTGGAGGCGCTCGACGGCGAGCAGAATTTTGCCTTCCGCGATCATTATATCGAAGTTCCTTTTGACCTAAGCAAGGTTTTATTTATCACAACCGCAAATGACGCCAGCACGATTCCCGCTCCCCTGCTTGACCGCATGGAGCTCATCGAGCTGACGAGCTATACGCATGAGGAAAAATTTCACATTGCCAAAAACCATTTGATCCCGAAGCAGGCAAAACGCCACGGCCTGAACGGGCGCACCCTGCGCATCCAGGATAACGCTATCCATGCGCTAATCGACGGCTATACCCGCGAGGCGGGCGTGAGAAAGCTTGAGCGCGCCGTTGCCGCCCTTTGCCGCCGCGCCGCAGTGCAGGTCGCCTCGGAAGAAAAAAAACGAGTCACGGTTTTGGCAAGCGATCTGGAAAACCTTCTCGGGCCGCAGAAATATAAGCAGGAAGCCCTTCGCCCCCGCGACGAGGTGGGCGTGGTAACTGGGCTCGCCTGGACCTCTGTCGGCGGAGAGACGATGCCCGTGGAGGTTGCCGTGATGGATGGCACCGGGAAGCTGGAATTAACCGGTTCGCTCGGCGACGTGATGAAGGAATCAGCCCGTGCGGCGGTCAGCTTCATCCGTAGCCATGCAGCTGCACTGCATATTGATCAAAATTTTTATAAAGAAAAAGATATCCATATCCATGTGCCGGAAGGTGCAGTGCCGAAGGATGGCCCTTCCGCCGGCGTAACGCTGGCGACAGCGCTCGTTTCCGCTTTGACGGACGTACCCGTCCGCCGCGATCTCGCTATGACAGGCGAAATTACCCTGCGGGGGCGCGTGCTGCCAATCGGCGGCCTTAAGGAAAAATCCATGGCCGCCTACCGCACCGGCGTGAAAACCGTAGTCATTCCGGCGGACAACTTGCCGGACCTTGCGGAGATCGATCCCGCTGTGAAAGCCGGCGTGGAGTTTGTACCCGCGAGCGAGCTTTCCACCGTTTTCCACACCGCTCTGCTGCCACAAACCAATCAGCCGGACGCGGCCGCCCCGGACACGGAAAAACCTGCCGACCCGGTGCCGCATATCAATCCGCGGCAGCAACCTGCGGTGGCGCAGTGAGCAGCACGGTTTTTGTTGTAAAATTCCTGTATGGAAAAGAGGGATTTCATGCGCTTCGACAACGCCCGCTTTGAGATGGCCTGCGGCACCTTTGCGCAGCTACCCGCCTGTACGACCCCAGAAGTGGCCTTTGCCGGCCGCTCAAACGTCGGCAAATCCTCCCTGCTCAATAAGCTGCTCAACCGCAAGAGCCTGGCCCGTGTGAGCGCAAAACCGGGCAAAACAATCACGATCAACTTTTACGCGCTCGACGGTGTGCGCTTGACAGACCTGCCGGGCTATGGCTATGCAAAGGTGGCGCAATCTGAAAAAAAACGCTGGGCGGAAATGATGGAAGGCTATTTCGGCTCGAGGCGGACGATCCGCTTGGTCGTGCAGCTCATTGATATGCGCCATCCGCCGAGCGCGGACGATCTTGCGATGCTTGATTATCTAGCTCAGATGCAGTATCCTTTCGTCATTGCCCTGACCAAATGCGACAAGCTCAACAAAGCGGAGCGCGCTGCACGCACACAGGCGCTGGCGCAGGAGCTCGCCGCATATCCGGAGATTTTAAAAATCCCGTTCTCTGCTGTGACTGGCGAGGGCGCAGAAGAGCTTCGGGCGGTGATTGCCGCAGCTGTTGAAAATAGCGCGGGGCAATTGGGTAAAGTTTGACAAACCGCTGGAAAGTGAATGTGAAGGAGTGTTTTGGAGATGTTTGTTTCAGATTGCCTGGATGTGAATGCGCAGGGTCACTTGACAATCGGCGGGCTCGATACGGTGGAGCTCGCCAAAGAATTCGGCACACCGGTTTATATCATGGATGAAAACCAGATTCGGCAGCACTGCCGGGATTTTGTGGAATCCATGAATGAGACCTACAGTGGCCACGGCCATGTGCTCTATGCGAGCAAGGCCTTCTCCTGCAAGGAGATGTGCCGCATCTGCAAGGAGGAGGGCATGGGGCTTGACGTTGTCTCTGGCGGAGAGCTCTATACCGCCCTGCAAGCGGGCTTTCCGGCTGATCGGATTTATATGCACGGTAATAACAAAACAGTGGAAGAGCTGCAAATGGCGCTTGACGCAGGAATTTCCCGTATCATTGTGGACAACCTCACCGAGCTACACACCCTAAATGATCTTGCGGCTCATACGGGCAAAAAGGCCGATATCATGTTCCGCATTAAGCCCGGTATTGATGCGCACACACACAGCTTTATTCGCACGGGGCAGATTGATTCCAAATTTGGCCTCGCTCTGGAAACGGGTGAAGCGCTGGAGGGCGTGCGTGAAGCGCTCAAAATGGAGCGCATTCATCTTTGCGGCCTGCACTGCCACATCGGCTCCCAGATTTTTGATATTGATCCTTTCGAGCACGCGGCCAAGGTAATGATCGAATTCATCGCGGAGATTCAAAAGAAAACCGGCTTCGCCATAAAGGAGCTTAATCTCGGCGGCGGTTTCGGCATCAAATACCGATCAAAGGACCGTCCGGAGGCTTACGGCGCCTATATGGGCCGTGTGGCGCGCATTGTCAAGGAGCACTCCGCATTTTGCGGCATTGAAACGCCTGATATTCTCATTGAGCCGGGCCGCTCCATTGTCGGCACGGCGGGGATTACGCTCTACACAGTCGGCGCGGTGAAACACATCCCAAATATCCGCACCTATGTTTCCATTGACGGCGGCATGGACGACAATCCGCGCTATATCCTCTATCAATCGGATTATGAGGCCGTTTGCGCCAACAAAGCGGACAACCCCAAGGATATGACGGTTACCATCGCGGGCAAATGCTGTGAGAGCGGCGACCTGATTCAGGAAAATGCGCCCGTTCAAACGCTTGAGCCCGGCGATATTTTGGCTGTGCTCTCCACCGGGGCTTATAATTATTCAATGTCTTCCAACTATAACCGGATCCCCCGCCCTCCTGTCGTGATGGTCAAGGATGGCAAGGCCCGCCTTGTGGTGAAACGGGAAACGTATGACGACCTGATTCGAAACGATCTTTAATTTTTATAATGAAACAATGGCTGTGCGGATTGCGAATGATACGCAACCTGCACAGCCAAATTTTATTCTGCTGCAACCGCCTGCGACGGCTCGCTCCTATGCTCTGAATCCAGCAGAACCAATTGTTCGCAGCGGGCAACGCCACGCTCTAATATTGCCAGCGATTCTTCCTTGCTATAAACCCATTCTCCATCCGGCATAGATTGGATAAAATCATAAAGCGCCCCGCACAGGCTCTGTTCTTCAAAGAGAATGCTGGCATACAGCTGTGTGACCCTGTCATGCACTTCAAAGGAAGCTTTCTTCTCACCTTGACAGTGCAGAGAGAAAACCTCCGCAAAGGGAAAGCGCGACTCATTGACAAAATAGAGCAAACTTTTTCCATCCATAACGCTCTGATGAAATCGCTGGAGAAGTTCTAGCCTATCCCGCTGGTCAAACGCACGTGCATAAACAGGCGGAAACGCGCAAAGCCGTCCTTCATCAATAAAAAGATCCAGCCCACGCTCCCAGCAGATGCTGGTGATTTTCGTCATGCGGGGAGTCGTTGTTTGATAATACTCATAAAGTGCGTGTGCAAGCTCTTCTGTCCCATCCTCTTCCAGATTGACCACTCGCTCCATCATCTCTTTTGTGAGGAACGGCCCCAAGCATGGCTGAAGCTCCAAAGAATAGGTTTGGTATGGCTCGGCGCTGGCATAAAAGCTAGCGCTGGCGTTAATCATTTGCTCTGCCGAAGGCGCCCTGTGAATCAATGGCTTGGAGAGTTTGACCGCTTGGTCAAACCTCTCTTTATACGCCGCCAATAAGTCGTCATTGCTGATAAGGGCCGCCGTTTCCAAATTATCAGTGAACCACAGCAGCCTTTGATTGGTATAAAGATAGAAGGAGAATGGAGTAGACGCATCCGCATAGAGCGGCGCGGTGCTATAATAAAACCACGGATGATAGGCGCAACCCGGCGCGATACAAAAGGGCAGCACGCCAAAAAGCGCCTCCAGGTTATTCAGCTCCGTTTTCGTATCCTTTGTAAACGGGAGGACATGGCGCAGCTCCAGCCTCCCGCCTGCGCTGAGGTACATTCCAAGCAAGATGCGCTGTAGCATCCCCTGCCGCAAAATTGCATTTGTGCATACCATTGGCCGCTCCTGCGTGCTGAGCTCCTCGCTCAAAATCTGGTGCAGAACGCCCTCCACGGCAAACGGGCCGCGGTAAAGCTGGATCCCCTCTTTCGGAAGCGTGTGGAAATCGGCGGGCTCAATCGAATTGCAATCAGGCCGAGCCGTGTCCCGAGGGATCATCTGAACCAGCGCTGAGAGCTGCTGCTGCATATAGGAACGTCTCCGATAGGTCCATTCGCCCACACTGCTGACATAATAACAATGCGACAAAATGCGCTCTTCTTCCACTGTGAGTGGTAATTCACGCAACAAAATTCGAAATACCGATTGCTCCGGGAGCTCTTTCCCCTTCAGGAAGCTAGCAATGACGCTGCACGGCACGCCGGTGCGTTCCTCCAAAAGAGCTGTATCCGTTTTCCCCTCCTTGATAAAGTAGCTCAGGCATTCACTGAACTCAGACATATTGCACCTCGCCTTCTGATTTCTCACATGACGCTGCAATCAAATTGCGCAGGATCGCTTCCGATTCCTTCACCGTATAAAGCAGCCCACTCTCCGGCAGGCCGGAGAGAAAGCCCAAAATCGCCTGCCGCAGCGTTTTCTCTTGAATCTGCACATTGATGCCTCCATGGCCATTGGATGGATACGCATAGATAACGCATTTTTCATCCGCACTTGCATGAATGGAAATCTGATCGGGAAAATGAAAGCGTGCCGGATTCATCAAATGCAGCTCGACTCGGCCTGCCTGGATCAAGCTCAGCAGCCGTTTCAAAATGGAGACCCTCTCAGAATGCGTGAAGGGCCGAAAAAATTGCTCCGGTAAGGAATCGCTCCGGCCAGTTTTCAAAAATTGAGAAAAACAATCGACCGTTGTCATCGCAACGCACGTTTTGGTGCTGTGCTCCAGGCATTCAAAGTGGCGGCAAGTGCGTTCCACAATCGTGCGCACACCGGTCGATTCATCCCGCCTGGCCGAATACAAGAGCCCAGGGGTGCAGCAAAGCGCAAGGCACGGAAAGCCGCCTGAAGCGATAAATTGATCCCTGGCCTTTTTGCCCTGATAAAAAGCTTCCCCCATTTGGTATGCTTCCTCCAGCGATACAGCCCGCCGCAAAAGTGGCTGCGCATCTGCAAACGTTTGCTGAAAACGCTGTTCGTAGCACATCCGCATTTCAGGCTCGCGAATCAAAGCAGCAAGCTTATCCTCCTCAGAAAAACAAAGCACGCATTTTGTTGTAATCAAATAGGAATGAAACAGAGAAGAGGGGTTGGCATGGGGAGAAACATTCTCATAATAGAAGCGGGGATCATAGCCGTCTACCGATGAAAAGCTAAACAGCAGTGCATCAAACAGCATTTTTAAATTATGCGGATGGGAGCCGATGCTTTTATGAAAACGGATTAGGTGGTGGATCTCCATTCGATCATTCTGTTCCAGATACAGTTGCAACAGCGTCCTGCCCACACCGGTCGTCCCATCCAGCATATTGGTGGATACCTGAGGATGCTCCTGCCCCTCTAATTCCTCTAAAAAAACTTGACGGGCAACGTTTTCCACCATATACTCTCCCCGGATGCAGGAAACGCTGCTCCGCAGCAGCTCCGTCTGCCCGGCGAAATACCTGCCAGCAGAAATTGGAGGAAAACCTGCCGCCAAATCGTTAAATCGCTCCAGCCGCTTTTTGTATAGGCTCTTTGATAAAAAACACTTTCCCCGTTTTTTAGAATGTTATAATTTTCTAACAATCGCTCCCGCTCCTGCGGAAACAGACGAAGCGTTTTTACCACCTTTTGAAAAAAAGGCGCGCTGGGGACCAATTGCCCTTTTAAAACCCGGTGCAGTGTTGGCCGATCAACGCCCGCTTCCTGCGCAAAACCATAAACCGAATACCCATCTTCCTGAATGAGCCGTTCCAAAAAATCGCTAAAATCCGACATGCTATGTTTCTCTCCCTCACATAGATGTTTCTAGAAACAAACTATTTTCGTTCATATCAGACGCAATAACAAAAATTCATTTTGCCACAGTCGGAACCACAGGTTGCTTTTTTGTAGTCAATCCGCTATGATGAATAGGACATAAGTAAGGGGGAATCTTTTACTTATGGGTGTGACTGCGTGTCATACACCTTTCCATACCTGCTTTAACAGGTGCAAAGAGCCGCGGCGTTGGGGGGCGCTACGGCTCTTTGCATTTTTTGTTACGCAGCGCAGCGGAGTAACAAAGCAAAGCCTGCCGCAATCCCTTGGAACAAAGAGATACGTAACGCCTACGGGAGCGAGCGGGCTACCGGCTATTTTTTTATTACGGCGTAGCGGCGAACTATGTTCGCCTGGAACTGTGTTCGCCCCTACGCCGGGATAATAGTTTGGGAATCCACATGTATTGATTACAAGGGGCAAATACGGCGGGCCCGTTTTCGGCAAAGCCCGCCGCAAAAATCAGCGAGATAGGCACTGCTTACGAAAGCAGACGATTGGAACGCGTTATTTTCAGAAACCTGTAGGGCCGATTTGTGCTTAGGCGAACTACGTTTGCCTACGAACTACGCGCCTACGAGACCCGTTAAATCATGTAATAAGATTGAAAATAGATCGTAAACACTTTTTCGTAATGGGGGCTTCCATCACAAGGCCGGATGCTCCATTCCTGCAAACTGGCTATTATAAAGCTCCGCATAAAAACCGTCCTGCTCCAAAAGCTCCTCGTGCCGGCCCATTTCAACAATCCGGCCATGGTTCATCGCCAAAATGAGATCCGCCGTGCGGATAGTGGAGAGCCGATGCGCAATCACAAAGCAGGTGCGGTTTTGCATCAGCTCCTGCATGGCTTTCTGAATGAGCACCTCCGTGCGGGTATCGACGGAACTGGTCGCTTCATCGAGAATCAAAATGCCCGGATCGGCCAGGATGGCACGCGCGATGGTTAAGAGCTGGCGCTGCCCCTGCGAGAGGTTCATGCCTTCCTCTTCCAGAACCGTATCGTATCCATCCGGCAGTGTGTGGATGAAATGCGTCACCCGCGCCATATGCGCCGCTGCTTCTACTTCCTCTCGCGTTGCGCCGGGCCGGCCATAGGCGATGTTATCATAAATTGTGCCTTCAAAAAGCCATGTATCCTGCAACACCATGCCGAACAGACGCCGCAGGTTTTCCCTGGAAAGCTCGCGGATATCGGCGCCATCTACCGTAATCCGACCGCCGTCCACATCGTAAAAACGCATGAGAAGATTGACAAGCGTGGTCTTGCCCGCCCCGGTGGGGCCGACAATGGCAACCAGCTGCCCGGGCTTCGCCGCCAAATTCAAATCCTGAATCAACGGCTTTTCCGGCAGGTACTGAAAATCCACATGCTCAAAGCGGACTTCCCCCCGCGCCTTTTCAATCGTGTGAAGCGGCTGCTCCAATATTTCCTCTTCCTCATCAAGCAACCGGAAAACACGCTCTGCCGATGCGAGGGAGGATTGAATATTGTTTGCGATATTCCCCAGATCCGCGATCGGCTGGGTGAACATCTTGGAATACATGATAAACGACGTCACGTCGCCCAGCGAGATGCTACCTGAAAGGACGTAACTTCCACCTGCCACACAGATTAGAACATAGCTGATATTATTGATAAAGCCCAAAAGCGGCATAATCGTTCCGGAAATAAACTGCGCCTTACGGCTGACGCGGTATAATTCATCATTGATTTCGTCAAATTCCGCAATTGCATTCTGCTCATGGCCGAATACCTTGACGATATTGTGGCCCGTATACATTTCTTCAATATGACCATTCAATTCACCCATATGATCCCACTGGCGGCGGAAATAACGCCGGGAATAGCGGGAGATCACGAATGTGACGACCAAGCAGGCCGGAAGCACGGAAATCGCGATCAGCGTCATCCGCCAGCTCACATAAAACATCATTCCCATCACAGAAATCAGCATCACCAGAGAGGATAAAATCTGTGTCAGGTTATTTTGCAGCGTATTGCTCACATTATCGATATCGTTCATAATACGGCTGAGGATATCGCCCTTGGAATGGCCGTCAAAATAGCGAAGCGGCAGGCGAGAAAGCTTTTCATTCACCTGCTCACGCATTGCGCACACCACCTTCTGCGTTATGCCGGCCATTGTATAAGCCTGCACATAGCTGAAAACAGCGCTCATTCCAAACAGACCCGCGAGCAGCAGCAAAATCCGGCCGATTTTACCAAAATCCATTGTGCCGCCTGCAAGCTTTACTTCCACCTGCGCCTGAATCGCGTCTACCGCGTCGCCCAACAGCATAGGGCCAAACACAGTGACAAAGGTGCCAAGCACCGCCGTAACCAACACGAGCAGAACTGCGGGCCAAAAAGGCTTCAGCAAGCCGAGCAGGCGCAGCGTCGTCCCGCGCACATCGCGCGGCCGCTCGTTAGGCGGGCGGCGGTTTTTGCTGCGGTTATAATCCTTCGCGCGCAGATTTCGCCTGGTATCCTTCCCCTGTCCGGCGGAGTGATGTTTGCTCATTCTAATGATTCATTCCTTTCCATCGGCGCAAAACTCGTTTGAAAGGGTCGGTTCTTTCAAACGATCTCCTCCTTCGCCAGCTGGGATTCTACAATCTCCTGATAAACGCGGCAGTTTGCAAGCAACTCACGATGCGTGCCTATTCCGGCCACCTTGCCCTCATCGAGCACAATAATCCGGTCGGCGTCCAAAATCGTGCCCACGCGCTGGGCCACGATAATCAGATTGGCACGGTTAAAATACTTGCGGATGGCGGCTCTCAAGCGCGCGTCCGTGCGGAAATCCAGGGCGGAAAAGCTATCGTCAAAAATATAAAACTCCGCCGGACGGATGAGCGCCCTGGCAATCGCAAGGCGCTGCTTTTGCCCGCCGGACAGGTTGGTGCCGCTTTGCGACACCATATCGTAAAGCCCATTGGGCAGCTTCTCAACAAAAGAACGCGCCTGCGCAATCTCCAGCGTGTGGAGCATCTCCTCCTGGGTCGCATCTTCCTTGCCATAGCGCAAATTATCTGCCACTGTGCCGCTAAACAAAAAGGCCTTTTGTGGAACAATGCCGATTTTGCGGTGCAGCATATCCTGCTCCTGCTCACGGACGTCCACACCGTCCACCAGCACACGGCCGCCCGTCACATCATAAAAACGAGGGATTAAATTCACCAGCGTAGATTTACCGCAACCGGTGCCGCCGATAATCGCCGTTACCTCCCCCGCACGCGCCTCAAAGCTGATGTGGCTGAGCACAGGCTCCTGCGCCCCCGGGTAAGAAAAAGAAACATCTTCAAAAACGAGATGCCCGCTCTCCCCTTTTGCCGCCGCTTTCGGAACCTGCGGCTCCAAAATCATCGGCTCCAGATCGAGCACCTCAGCGATCCTGCGCGCAGAAATTGCTGCGCGCGGCACCATAATAAAAAGGGAAACCGCCATTACGAGAGCAAAAATAATCATCAGCAGATAGAGCACAAACGCCTGCAAATTGCCCACCGTGCCCGCAATTTGAGCAGCCTGTGTTGCAGGGTTAAAGGAATCCACCTGCTTGCTGCCCACCCAGACGAGCGTAATAATCGTGCCATAAAGAAGCATCATCGCAACCGGGATTAGGGCGGCAAACATCCGATTAATGCGCAGAGCCGTGCCTGTGAGCTCGCGGTTTGCATCTCCAAAACGGCCATCCTCATAATCCGAGCGGTTGAATGCGCGAATCACGCGGATACCACTGAGTTTCTCCCGCACTACCTGGTTGAGGCGGTCCGTTTTTTTCTGCATCACATCGAACATTGGCATCACTTTTTTTACGATGACAAGCGCGATCGCCACAATGATAGGCAGCAAAAGAAAAATAATCATGCTCAGCCGTTTATTCATGATAAACGACATGATCACTCCGCCGATCATCATCAGCGGCGCGCTGATCACGTTGCGCAGCACCATGAGCACCATATCCTGAATCTGACGAATATCGTTGGTGGAGCGCGTGATGAGCGACGGCGTGCCGATCTTATCAATATCACTTTGAGATAGGCTCTCTACCTTATAAAACACAGCCCTGCGCAGCTCCCGCCCAAAGCCCGTGGAAGCCTTGCTGGAGCAGGCGCTTGCTAAGATGCTCACCAGCACGCCTACGGCGGAAATAGCCAGCATGATGGTGCCGACCCGCCATATGTAGCTGAGCTCGCCGCGCGTGATCCCTTCATTGATGATATCCGCCATCATTGACGGCAGGATCAGCTGCGAAAGAGAGTGCAGCAGGACCAGAAACACCGTCAGGATAGCCGCCGTACGGTAGGGCTTGAGATATTTCAGCACCTTACGCAAGCAGTTGCCCTCCTTTATATTCCGTGAGGAACGCCGGATCAGCCATAGGGATTCCGGCTTATTTTTGCATGTCTTTCCTCCATAGTATACCAACTTCTTTTTCAGAATTCAATGAGAAAGACGCATGAAAATATTGTTCGACAAAATAAGAATAACAAACCAAAAATCAGCGTATTCCGAGCCCTGAAGCCGGCGGAATACGCTGATTTTTATCTTGAAATGCTGATAATAGAGGCTCTGCACTCGTCTGGTAAAACGTTATGTACCTCTGATTCATGTATCAAACTGCTCAAATTCCATCCGTTCGGGCACCCCCGCCCTTAGCATCACCTTTTTCTCAGCGATCCCCGCGCCTGACAACACGATGCACAAATCACTCTGCGCGGTCAAGGTTACCTCCCGCGCCTTCGAATGCTCTACCTTTGCGCTCACCATCACTCCCCCCTGCGCACGCAAGGTAAAAGAAAGGTTTTCCCACTCCTCCGGGATTGCCGGGCAAAGGCAAACCATACCGTTTTCAGAATACAACAGCATTTCCTGCAATGCATCCAACGCACAAAAATTCCCTTCTAACGTAAACGGGCGGTATTTCAGCTTGCTGTATCCCTGATCCTGAAAATCACCGTTGAGATGAAATCCATTCGGAGAGCAGAAATAGCGGAAAAAGAGATGCAGCGTATCGCGTGCCTTCTGTCCGTTTTTCTCCACTGTATAAAGATTTGCAAGCCATGCATAGGAATAGCCTACATAATGGTCGGGGCCCAGCCTCTCCAAATCCCGGATCGAAGCACTGATTCCTTTTTGATGCTCCTCATTGTCATAACGGAGGGTTCTAAGCGGATGGATCGACATCAGATGTGAAAAATGCCGGTGCGATGATTGCAACCGTTCATATCTGTTTATTTTGAGGCAGCCGTCTGTATCTGTATACAATGGAGCAAGAGCGGCAAGCGTATTCTCCCATATCTCTTGGTCTGCCTCTAGGTTCAGAGCGATACTCATATGGTAGAGGTCTTCAAACAGGCAGCGCATCAGGGCAAGATCATAATTGGAATTGGGCGCAAGCCATGCTTTTAAGGTATTGTCGTGTATTTCTGGCGAAGAGGAAAGCGGTAAGGTGAGTTCTCCATTTTCATCCCGGACAAGGAGAGCCAAAATCAGCTTTGCACACTCCTTGATATAAGGATATGCCTTTTGCTCTAAAAACGCTTGATCTCCCAAATAATCGGAATGCTTTTTGATCAGATGGCACAGCCAGAGCTGATTGGTGGGTGATAAAGCATACATCGGCCACCCGCCGAGCGGATTGCCCTGTAAATCCATCACGCCGGGCAGGCACATCCCGGGCGCTTCAAAATATGCGGCGGCAAATTTTTTTGCCTGATCTTCCAGTTGAAAAAGATAGTCGATCAGGCATTCTCCCTCTTCTAAATGGTTTGCTTTAGCATAGCTGGAATAGCAAAGCTCTGTATTCAAATCATGATGATAATCGCCCTTCCATGGGGGGAGTTCTCCGTTATCCGCCGTCCAAACACCCTGGAGCGGCATTGGATAATACCCCTTGCGCGAGCAAGATCCCAACAGGTAATTCCCAAGATACCAGTTTTTTTCAAGCAATTGATCCGGAATTTTCAGGTCACTTTTGTTCCAAAACTGCGTCCACCATTTGGCATGTTCCTGAAAAACTGAATCATAGCCTTCCTCCACAGCCTCTTTCAGCCTTTTCATACAAGCGGATATCAGCTGCTGTTCTTGCGCGCCGAGCCCTACTGTATAAGCCGCAACGGTCTCGCTTTCCCGCCGGAGGATATACAAAAAAATGCCGTAGCACCTGTCGCCCGGTATCGTCTGGATAAAATACTGGGTGCACGCGCCCCCACTCTCGATTTTTTCACTGCGGGAGGGCTCATAGCAGATATTTTTGAGAGACTGGCTAATTGCCTTTTTATTTTGCAGCCATTTTTTCCAATGCCGTCTGTCAGGATCGCCATATGCGGGCGGCTCAATTTGAAATTCACAGTCTGTAGAGTTGATCCGTATCATCCCCAAAGGACGGGATGCGCTGATAAAGCTGTTAAGCACAACACCGCCCGTCTCGACGGCCGCACTAGCATCTGATAGCCGGAGGGAGGATTTAACATTACCGCTTGTTTTCAGATCCAGTATAATTTTGCCCGCGGGCAATTTTGTGGGCGTTGCTTTATAATAGGGCAAATCAAAAATGCGCACAATCTCCCTTTGCCTTTTCTTTTTGACCAAGCGGATTAAATTCCGATAGGTATACTCCCCGCCAGCCACAGGCCCGCCGGTGCAATCCCACAAATCGCCCTTATCAATGCTGAACCGAAGTGCCGATGGGCCACCCCAGATCAAACACCCCAAATCGCCATTTCCCAGAGGAACCGCTTCGTCCCACTTCTTGATTGTGTTAGGAAAATTCAGGTTGCAATATTCAGCAGGGATCACAGTAAATCACCTTTCCTTTTGGGTTAGCCCATTGCTATCCAGGCGCTCACCCAGCCTGATTCGAGACATGCGACGTATCTCTATTCATTGTATCAGCTTTTTTTTATCATAAATATCAAAATGGCGCCGAATTCCTAAGAAATCCTGCTCACTGTTGATACGCCCCTGATAAAAAACAGCCGGTAACCGCCAAATCCCATAGGCGATGCATAGCTTTTCGTTCCGTTAGGAGGCGGCAAGTTTTGCATGAAAAACAGGCCCTCGGTTGATGCGGAATCATCTACGCCAGACTAAATCAAAACCACTAGTAAACTAGTGGTTTGCTCAGACCCCAGAGGGGTCAGTA
>ERZ857922.439-NODE-439-length-64555-cov-8.044403_pt1 | contig 64555 bp, 53 predicted proteins | sample MGYA00519579_ERZ857922 | MGnify/ENA primary metagenome ERZ857922 (study PRJEB31778, sample SAMEA3449375) | human gut metagenome | biome: human gut; feature: human-associated habitat; material: faeces | place: United Kingdom | collected 2010/2012 ... | reverse complement strand
CATTATATACTAAATTATCTTATTAGTAAAGAGTTAGTAAAGAGAAAGCAGGCTCTCTACCGCCGTTTTTATCTGATTTTCCGTTTCAGAGATTCCTAAATGGTTGTCGATCACTGTAGAACATTCCTTCCGGAATACTTCTTCCGGAAGTTGTTTTGCCATAATTTCATGGCATTTTTCTTCGGTATATCCACGACCTTCTTTCAATCTTTCGATACGGGTTGCCTCATCAACATACACATACCACATCGTATCAAAATCATTTTGATAGCCTTCTTCCAAAAGGAGAGCCGCTTCCACTGCAATGAAAGATGCTTCTCCTTTTTCTTTTATCCTTTGAATTCTCCGAAAGATTTCTTTCTTTACATTTGGATGTGTAATGGCATTTAAACGGCTAAGCTTTTCCTGGTCTCCAAAGACAAGCTTTGCTAATGCCGGACGGTCTATTGTTTTATCTTTGGCAAGAACTTTCTCTCCAAATGCCTCTACAATATCTAAATAATTTTTTTGTCCAGGCTCCATCAGATCATGTGCCACTAAATCAGCAAGGATAATTTCTGCCCCATATTTTTCTTTTAAGATATTCATGACAACACTTTTTCCAGAACCAACTCCGCCGGTAATGCCAACAACTCTTATATCATTTCGCTTCTTATTTTGCTTCATACCAGGTCTTTCCTTCTTCAATATCAATAGACAGCGGAACTTTAAGCTGTGCCGCTCCCATCATCTCTTCTTCTAGTATTTTACGGACTTCTTTTCTTTCATTCTCTTTTGTTTCAATCAAAAGTTCATCGTGAATCTGTAAAATGAGTCGGGATTCTAAGTTTTCTTCCTGCAGGCGTTTACTTACCCGAACCATCGCAATCTTAATAATATCGGCTGCTGTTCCCTGAATAGAAGAGTTCATTGCCACTCTCTCTCCAAAACTTCGTTGCATAAAGTTACTAGAAGAAAGCTCTGGAATCGGACGGATTCGTCCGTATAAAGTCTTTACATAACCTTCTTTTTTCGCAAAAGCCACATTACCGTCAAGATACGTTTTAATTCCCGGATACGTTGCAAAATATTTATTAATATAATCACTTGCTTCTTTCCGGGAAATCTTTAAGTCCTGACTAAGTCCAAATGCGCTGATACCGTAAACAATACCAAAGTTTACTGCCTTCGCACTTCTTCTAAGCAGCGGAGTGACTTCTTCAAATGGTATGCCAAATACCTGAGATGCAGTCATACGGTGAATGTCTTCTCCATGTCGGTACGCATCGATCAGGTGTTCATCTCCTGCCATATGTGCAAGCACACGAAGCTCAATCTGCGAATAGTCAGCATCAATAAATACACATCCATCCTTTGGCACAAAAACCTTGCGGATGGCTCTGCCTAACTCCATGCGAACTGGAATATTTTGAAGATTTGGCTCTGTGCTGCTGATGCGGCCTGTTGCCGTGATAGTCTGGTTAAATGTTCCATGTATACGGCCATCCTGTGCAATACATGAAGCAAGACCCTCTGCATATGTCGATTTTAATTTTGTCAGCTGACGATATGACAATACTTTTTCTACAATTGGATAATCTGTTGACAGCTTCTCTAACACTTCTGCTGCAGTCGAATATCCGCTCTTTGTCTTCTTTGCACCTGGAAGCTTTAAATCCTCAAACAGCACTTCTCCAAGCTGTTTTGGAGAAAGAATGTTAAACTCTTTTCCTGCAAGTGCATAAATTTGAGACTGAAGTGATTCAATTTCTCCAGTTAAATCCTCTCCATAGCTTTTAAGTGCTTCTTTTTGCACAGCGATCCCTGTCTGCTCCATGCGGCAAAGATCAAAGACAACTGGCATCTCGATATCTTTATACAGCGCGCTCATATCCTCTTCTTCGAGCTGTTTTTCAATAACAGGACCACAAAAAAGTGCTGCCGCTGCCTGATGACACACATACGCATCAAATGATGGCTGCATTGATGCCATCTCCAATACTGTCTTTCCAAACAAATCCTGGTAGGACGGCAGTTCCTTTGATGCATAAGTTCCTGCAATCTTTTCAATAGGATAGCTTCCCGTAAGAGGATCCAGCAAATATGCTCCTATTGAAACATCACGAAGCGACTGATGATAAAAGGCATCAACACCCTGTGGCTTATGATCTGTCATATAATGAAGGAACTGCTTTGCATCAGGTACATACATTGTCTTGCAGGAGGCTGCCAGTTCATCAGCAAAACCTTTCAAAAGATCTTTTGTGATAAAATTGATTACTGGAAAATAATATCCCTTTGTCCCTGCTGCCACTGCCATTCCTACAATATTATCCTTCGTTCCTGCAAATGAAAGACCAAGCGTTTTTTCTTTTTTGAGCGCACGAATCACTTCAAAGCTTTCATTCATATCCTCTACGCGCTCAAACTCAAGAGTTTCAAATACAGATGGCTGCTCTTCTTCATCAAAATCAAGACGGACACTATGAAATTCAAGGCGATCAAGCTCCTTTTGAGCAGCTGCCTTGTCAATATGAGTACGAAAATGCTCAAGCGGCTCTGTAATCGGAATGTCTGTCTTGATTGTTGCAAGCTTCTCACTTAAAAAAGCAGCTTTTTTTCCAACAAGCTCTGTATCACTTTCCTTTAATAAGTAAGCAAGCGGTGAACGCTTTAAATCAAGCTTTTCCTTCCAATATTCCTTAATCGCCTTCTCGCCGGCCTTGTCCAGATTATCAATTGCCTCATATAGCTTTTCAACAGTACCATACTCTTTAATCAACTTTACAGCGGATACAGCTCCTACACCTGGCACACCAGTTATATTGTCTGATTTATCACCTGCTAATCCCTTTAAAGAATTAACATGGCACGGCTCAATTCCAAATTCTTCCTCCACCAGCTGTGGATTAAACGGAAACACACGATCCGGGATTGCCATATCTTCTTTTTTCATATGATATTTATCAAAAATTTCCTGTGTCTTTTCAGCACTTGAATGCATTAGCCACAATGTAGTATTGTCTGTTACAAGCTGAAGATAATCATTATCCTTTGTCAAAATTTTGACTGGAAGCTGTGATTCAAATTTTTTCGCCATGGAACCACATAAATCATCTGCCTCAAAGTGCTCATCCATAAGCTGGCAGATTCCCATATTTGCAAGAACCTCCTGACAAAGCGCAAACTGCTCCCTTAATGGCTCTGGAGTCTCAGAGCGATTGCCCTTATAATCTGCATAAAGTTCACGCCTAAATGTATCTCTTGTCAAATCCCATGCCACAGCCAGATACGCCGGCTTTTGTTCTTTTATTATTTTAAACAGGTATCTAAGGAAGCCAAATATGCCATTTGTATAAACTCCCTTCGAGGTCATCATAATTTTATGATACCATGCCTCTTTTTCCTCCTGCTTTTTCGCATACAAAATCTCTCTTGGCAAGTTGCCAAAGTACTGCGTCGACAGCAGGCTCGAGCCGTCTATTAACAGCAAATAGTCTCCCATGTTCCCTCCTAAAACTTTTATGATGTATCCACGAATTGCTCCGTTGCTATGCAACTTTCGCAATTCTAAAAACATTCGGATTCGCTGATTTTCCTTGAAAATCGCTGCATCCTCATGTTTTTGCGGGTCCCAAGCTCAAAAACCTAATCGTGCAAGCACGAACGGCTTTTGGAGCTTTTGACCCTGGTATCATTTTATTTAAAACCAACGCATGATCTGCAGCATAGATACAGCTGCCGCTGCAACTGTTGCTGCTGTCAATGCAATATGATGAAGCCACTGAATAAACAGACCTGCACGAACCTGTCTGGCCACTTGGCTCATATCATGCTCAAACTGCTGCTTTAAGTTATATGTCTTAAAGCGATCCTGATCCATTCCGTCAATTGCAGTACGAACCGTATAATAAATTTCCAGATCCTCTCTGCAGCCGGAACATTCTTTTATATGCTTCAAAAAATGATCGGTCTCCTCCAATGAAAGAGCACCCTCCAAAAAAGGAACCATCATACGGTTCGCAGTTTTACAGTCCAAACAATCCCCTCTTTTCTGTCAGGCAATGACGTATTGCAAAAACGCCTCCATCTGGTCCTTTTCACTAAACTTAGCAATATACATCTGATCTCCCATGCCCTGTGCTAAAACAGCCGGCATACGGTCACTCATTGTGATATTTGCACGGTAACGGGACAAAATCTCATTGTGAGCATTCTTATGCGGATTACAATCGCGTCTTCCAACATAGATGCAATAGAACTTATCTGCATACTCAGACAAAGTACAGCGATCAAACGCGATCATATCTGCCCAGATCTTATACACATTTGTACTGTTTGCATAATTAAGCATATCTGGTGTAAAACCACCGCTCGGACGCATATTGACTTCAAGCGCAATTATTTCACCCTTGTTTGCAACACCCGGCATGTCCTTATTCAGACGGAAAAACTCAAAATGAATAAAACGGCTCTTTACATCAAATGCTTTTACGCATCGTCTTCCTGCATCGCGCACATCACCTGGCAGCTGCTTTTCTATGTAAAAATAAGCATCTGCCTTATTATTTACAATATCCATAATAGACACAGGAGTCACATTTCCAGATTCAAAAAGAACATCTCCCTTGCTGTTGATGATCGCATCATAGGAACAGATCGTACCATCTACATACGGTTCTGCTAAATATCCTTCTCTGTCTGTTTCTGCAAAAAATTGATCAAGTTCCTGATCATTTGAGATGCGATAAGTATTTTGTGCACCAACACCATTATCTGGCTTTACTACAATTGGATAGCCATACTTTGCTGCAAAAGAAAAGCAGCCTTCGCGAGAGCCAATTTTGTAGCACTCCACTGCCGGAACACCTGCCTTTTTGTAATATTCCTTCATGTGCTTCTTGGACTTAAAAGTCTCAATCTCATTTAGCTGAAAACCACTGGTAATATGAAAATCTGTGCGCAGTTTGGCATCCTGTGTCAGCCAGTACTCATTATTGCTCTCAAGCCAATCAATACGGCCATATTTAAAAGTGAAATAAGCGACTGCGCGCATCATCTGATCATAGTTTTCCATGGACTCTACCTTATAATACTCGGTAAGTACATTTTTTAGGCTATATGGCAAGGAATCATAGGCACTGTCACCGATTCCTAAAACATTTACTCCGTTGTTCTTCAGCTCCGCACAAAAATGGTAATAGTTGGTTGGAAACTGAGGCGATATAAAAATAAAATTCATAAAGATGTCCTCCCAAAGTTGTTGCAGTTCACGCATAGTATACGTCAAACTTTTTTGATTTGCAAGTAATGATTCCTTTTGCCAATTCTGGAAGTTCTGGCTTAGTAATACCATACCAAAAGTCCTTTAGTCTTGCTGCCATCTCGCGAAACTCTCTGTACAATTGCCCGCGGTAAACAATATCGCTATCTGCTGACACGCCATATGCATTAAGCCCCATACGCTGCGCCAAATAAAGTGCGCGGTAAAGATGATAACTTTGAGTCACAATTACAATTGTTGATCCCTTATTAAAAAATTCCAGACTGTGCACAATGGTATCATATGTATTTAAACCAGTATGATCCATATATACCTCATCTGCTTCAATTCCGCCTGACACTGCAAGTTTTTTCATAACGGATACTTCATCGTAATCTTCATTTAAATTATCTCCACTGACAAGCATTTTTTTAGCAGAAGCTTCCTTATAAAAAGAAATCGCTGTCTGCATTCGATCATTCAACATTGGACTTGCTTCCTTATTTGGTCTTACTGCACAGCCCAAAACAACAACACCATCTGCTTTAAAATTTGCCCACTGATCTTTTTTTAAAATACGCCCTTTTGTCCCCCATACCATATAGACATTGATTGCTGCTGCCCCTATTGCTAAAACAATTATAACAATAACTATCAGGCAAAACAGCTGTCTGATTTTTGCGCGCATAAAATTTTCTCCTTTAATATTGACCAGTATCTTCATCCCAGTTTAAAAAGAGCCGGATTGCTCCGGCTCAAAGCTCAATTCTAATTAGAACGTTTTATTTTGTTCCGAAGATACGGTCGCCTGCATCGCCAAGACCTGGGCAAATGTATGCATTCTCATTCAGCTCACGATCTACATGTCCAACATACAGCTGAATGTCTGGGTGTGCCTTCATTAGTCTTTCGATACCTTCTGGTGCTGCGATTACGCACATAAACTTAATCTTCTTTCCACCATGCTGCTTAATAAAATTAACTGCCTCAACTGATGATCCGCCAGTTGCAAGCATCGGATCTACAACAACTATAGTTCTCTGCTCAATTGGTGACGGCAGCTTACAGTAATACTCATGCGGCTCGTGTGTAACCTCATCACGATACAGACCAATATGACCAATCTTTGCACTAGGAGTAAGTGCGGTAATACCGCTTACCATTCCCAAACCAGCTCTTAAAACAGGAACAATTGCTAACTTCTTTCCTGCAATCATAGGTGTCATACATGTTTCGATAGGTGTCTCAATCTCTACATCCTCAAGCGGCAGATCACTCAATGCCTCATATCCCATCAGCATTGCAATCTCCTCAATAAGCTTACGGAACTCATTTGTTCCTGTATTTTTATTTCTCAGCATAGAAATTTTATGCTGAACCAGCGGGTGGCTATTTACGTATACATTACTATACTCTTTATACATTTTTTCTTCCTTTCTGAGTTTTATCTCACGTTTCTTTGGCTATCATATCATTCTTTTATATTTTCTTCAACTATTTTCAAAAAAATGCTTGCTTTTTTTTGAAAAGCATGGTATTATTTACATGTTGTCAGCCGGTGTGGCGGAATGGCAGACGCACGTGACTCAAAATCACGCGGAGCGATCCGTGCCGGTTCGAGTCCGGCCACCGGCATCAAAAAGGTGTTCATGAGTAGTTTTACTTGTGAACACTTTTTTTATTACATTTAACATAACGATTAGTATCACTTAAGCAATAACTTTCTTAATTTTGTGGAGGTATACGTAAATATGATATTAAAACCCAAAATACTAAAAAATGTAAAAGATGTTGAATATATGGATGACTTCGATGACTGGTATATCTTTAAAGAAAATTCGTCAGACTATGCAGAGCTTCCGAAAAATATGATTCTCTACGGTCCACCTGGAACTGGCAAAACATATCACACTCTACTCTATGCTGTTGCAGTCATTGAGGAAAAGTCATTATCAGATATTGTGAATGAACCTTTAGAGGATATAATAAAACGCTATCATCACTATAAGGCAGATGGGCTAATTGAATTTACCACATTCCATCAATCATACAGCTACGAAGAATTTATCGAAGGCATTCGTCCCGTAATGACTAGTGACAGCGATAATGTGATTTCTGATGTTAAATATAAAGTCTCCTCTGGCCTTTTCAAGAATTTCTGTGACCGCGCAAAGCAATCGATTCAAACTAATCACGTTTTTATTATTGATGAGATAAACCGCGGCAATATTGCAAAGATTTTTGGTGAGCTTATCACGCTGATTGAGCCTTCAAAACGAATTGGGCAGTTGGAAGGAACTTATACTCGACTTCCATATTCAAAAGAGTCTTTCGGTGTTCCTGACAACATTTACATAATTGGAACAATGAATACAGCAGACCGTTCCATCTCTACAATCGACACTGCTCTTCGCCGTCGTTTTCAATTTAAAGAAATGCAGCCTGATCCATCAGTTCTAAGCGAAATTTATGTTGAAGAGCTTTCAATTCAACAACTTCTCTCACACATGAATCAAAAAATCAGCGTGCTTTACGACCGTGAGCACACAATTGGTCATGCCTATTTCATGCCGTTAAAGAACAATCCAACAGTTGAAACGCTTGCTTCTATTTTTAAAAGTGCAATTCTCCCTCTACTGCAGGAGTACTTTTATGAGGACTATGAAAAAATTCGCCTTGTACTTGGAGACAATAAAAAGGTAAATGAGAGCGAACAGTTTATTATTAAAAATGTGGTTGACTATGATGCACTTTTTGGCAACACAGATTTTGATCTTGGCGATTCCTTTCAATATAAAATAAATGCAGCGGCTTTTTCAATAATCAAGGCATACCATTCTATTTAAAATCTATTTTTTTTAAAGTTGAAAGGATCATATATGTCAAAAACAATTTATCAGATAAGCGAATATGGATCTTTTATCACAGGCAGACAAATAGAAGGATACACTACTCTGCCGCCTACCATATTTGAGCAGCTGGAAAACTTTATTCTCTCCAGTAAAAATGCAAGCTCCACTCATACGTTTCATAAGTTTTTCGGCACAAGCAGTGACACAAATGCCTTAGAGCTAATGGGAATTTCATTCAGAAAAGAAATCGGCAAGATTATAACTGCCAAAAACTATATCGGTGTTATTACATTCGATGATGGCACTGCCATTGAAATCTTACCAAAGATTGTCTCTAACACGCAAAAAAGCGATCAAAAAATCAAAAAACTTGTGACAGACATGATCAAATCACTCACGAATATCTCATATAAAAGCTTGCAAGTTACAGATGTCGATATTGAAAAAATGCCGATTTTGGATATCTTCATACGAATGTTTATCGTTGAAGCATTTTGTTTGGCAAAACATGGATTGCGCAGCAACTATGAAACCATAGCTGAAAACAGATCTTATTTTAAGGGAAAAATTTTGTTTCCTGAGCAGCAAAAATACAATATTTCCCATAAAGAACGTGTTTTCACAGAATCTGATGAATTTACACCTAACTGCCCTGAAAACAGACTGATCAAATCGACATTAATGCTTTTATATAAACAAACACGCTCTTTGAGAAACAAGAACTATATAAAAACATTGCTTGCTGCTTTTGGTGATGTCCCGTTTTCTACAGACTATGCCAGTGATTTTTCAAAAATAGGACTTGATTACAATTCAAAAAACAATGTGAACTTTAAAAATAAAAGTCATAGCAGGGACTATTCCACACTCCTTCTATGGTGCCAACTTTTCTTAAGTGGAAAAAGTTTTTCTTCGTTTTCTGGCTCTGGTGCTGCATTTTCTCTTATGTTTCCTATGGAAACACTATTTGAGCGCTATCTTGCCGTGCAGTTAAAAAAATTTCTACCGACAGAGGATTTTTCAATCTCCATACAAGATGCCACACATTATCTGTTCACACAGCCTAATAAGAAATTTATATTACGGCCAGATATTGTAATCACCAGAAAACATGACAACGCCGTTTTTATTTGTGATACGAAATGGAAACTTCTCTCCAGCCAAAAAGTAAATTGGGGGATCTCTCAGGCGGATATGTACCAGATGTATGCATACCAGAAAAAATACAATGCCAAAAACATTACAATGCTCTATCCAATGACTGAAAAAGTCAGTCAAAAGATAGAGCATGAAAAAGAAATCAAGTTTACTTCAGATGATGGTGTGATCGTTAGGGTACGATTCATAGATTTGTTTGACATCAAAAAAAGTTTAATGGGATTGATGGACCTGTGACAAAAGCATTATAATGTCCGCAGGAAATCTTCGATGAACCAACTCTCATACAGATGAGCTTTGATATTTGGATGAGAGTTTCTTCCTCCCACCTTAAATGCTTCCATGCGAAGCTCTTTTGCACTATCACAATGAGCAGGGTTTGTAGAGCGATGCATCATTGGTGTTCGCTCATCTCCATTTAAGTCGATATATGGAATGCCCCATTTCTTTGCCACCTCAATGGTTGCCAGACGATAATCATCAGTCTCACATCCATTTGACACTAAAATGCCAATATGTGCATACGGATGATGCGCAATCAGATATTCCAAAACAACATTCCAAGCACCATAAAATGTAGTATTATCAGTATCATCAATCGTACCCAGATGAATTATTCCTGTCTGATCTTCGCCATCGCTTCCTGTTGATGATGGTCTGTGGTGTGAATCATTGATTCCGTAGTACAATGTGATGTAATCAACATCCTCATCAATAGTCTTATAAATTCCATTGGAAAATGAATTGGAAAAAGTGCCTGGAATAGGCGGCATCGCCATTGTCTGGCCACCTACTGCCAAATGCTGCACTGTCATCTGATTTCTTTCAGCTATTAAATAACCATATGTCTTATATTTTCCGGCAAACGGACCATCTTCAAATGTCTCGCTATATCCTCCGGAAAAATCTCCATTTGTAAAACTATCACCGCAAACTGCCCATTTTTTTCCATAAAGAATATTTGTGTTATCCATTTTTTCTCCTTTTCGTTAAAAATGCATCGCTGCAAGACGCTCATATGACAATGTTCCGCCAAACAAATCAAGTGCACTTCCAATTGTCATATCAATCTTTCCTTTGCCCAGTTTTTTGAGAAGCTCAATATCATCCCAACTATGAACTCCTCCGGCATATGTAACAGGAATACCGTCATAATCAGACAGCATCCTAACAAGTCCCGTCTCTATTCCTCCATTTTTGCCTTCTACATCGACAGCATGTACTAAAAATTCATCACAATATGCAGACAGCTCCTCCAATAATGGCAGTGTAACTACTTCCTTTGTAAACTTCTGCCAACGGTCTGTCATGATACAGTAGCCTTCATCTATCTTTCTACAGCTTACATCAAGAACTAGCCTTTGTTTTCCAACTAACTGTGTCAGTTTTTTCAAACGGTCATACTGAATACATCCATCGTTAAACACATATGATGTGACAATTACATGAGATGCACCTGCGCGCAAAAAATCAAGTGCATTATCTGGAGTGATACCGCCGCCAGCCTGCAATCCTCCCTCATATGCATGCAGTGCTTCAAGTGCCTGCTTTTTTGTCTTTTCATAATACGGGGAGGACTGTGGATTCAAAAGAATCACATGTCCTCCCTGCAATCCGTCTTGCTTATAACGCTTTGCAAACCACGATGCATCACGATTTGCCACATAATTCTCTGATGCCTGATCATTCTCATCCTTCAAAGAACTTCCAACAATTTGCTTCACGATACCATTATGGATATCAATACATGGTCGAAATCTCATACTCTCACCTTATCCTGTCTGATCTATTATGCCAATACAAAACGTCTGCATACCTTATCCGATACGGTTAATTCTGTGGATTCCCCACAAATTATCCCGTTTCAGATTCAGGTATTCATTGTACGCTCTCTCGAGTATCTGCTTTTCATTTGAAAACTTCAGCAGATGATACGCCTCATGATACTTATAATATCCGGAATCTACAAAATACTCTTCCTTCTGCGGCTTACTGTAGTAACTGTCTGCCATCATTAGATACCAGTGCACTTCTTTTTCTACAATATCCTGCGGTACATGGAATGTATACTCACTTACACCGATATATTTCACAATGGATGCCTCGACACCTGTTTCTTCCCGTACCTCGCGCAGCGCTGTCTGCCAATGCTCCTCTCCGGGTTCAACGGTTCCCTTCGGTAATACCCAGCCTTCATACTTGCTCTTGTAATTCTTATATAAGACTAAAATTTTACCGCGAAATATCACCACACCGCCACAGCTCGTTGCTTCTATCATTGCAATTCCTCCTGACTATGGTGTGTTTTGGCCAAGGCAAATCTCTGCCCTGGCATCATATAAAATAAGTATACTTGAAAATGCATACAGTTTCAAGGTTTTTTTTATCTGCTGAAATAATAATCAAAAATTTGTCCCGCAACCGGTGCTGCAACAATTCCGCCGGCACCGCCCTTTTCAATCATGACACATACTGCGATTTCACTTACATCATTTGTTCCATAACCGCAGAACCATGCATGATAATTTTTTGTGGAATCATACTGCGCTGATCCTGTTTTTCCAGATACTCTCGCATATTGGCTGCCTCCGGCTGCTGCCGTTCCATTTGTAATAACATATGTTAGAAATTCATCCATCAGTTCTGCTTCTGCCTTTGTGCACACACTGCGCAGCGCCTTTGGCTTTGTCTGTTCTACAACATTTCCATCTGCATCCAGATAGTGATCTACCAGATAAGGTGTCATCATTACACCATCATTTGCGATAGCTGCATACATCATCAGATTTAATAACGGTGTTACAGTTGTTGTTCCCTGTCCAATGGCAAGCTGCATTCTTGACCACACGCTGTCATCTGAGGCAATATCAAAATGGCTCTTTTTGTACGGGAAATCCACCTGACTTCTGTCACTTTGATTGTATCCAAAATCCTCTGCCAGCTTCTGCCATTTTGTTGAATTAAGTGTCTGTGCTATCGTATCAAACGCGCCATTGCACGACATACCTAAAATTCCATAAATATCCAGTTCTCCATGCGCAACACCATCATGACAGTTTACGACGTAATCACCGTTTGTATATGTTCCGGTGCAAGTATAGTGAAAATCCTGCCATGTATCTGGATTTTCACGAATATATTCAAGCAATGTAATAAGCTTAAAGGTAGATCCCGGAGGATAAGTTCCCTGCGTTGCATGATTCATCATGTTCTGCGTTGTATTTTCCTCTGATGTCAGCCAGCTCCATTGCTCCTCTACTGTGTTTGGATCAAAATTAGGCGAAGAAACCATAGCCAAAATCTTTCCAGTAGATGGCTCCACCACAGTAATTGAGCCTGTCTTTCCATCAAGTTGTCTATAACAAAAATCCTGCAAACCAGAATCAAGTGTTGTCACAAGCGTATCTCCCTGTGTCTTAACACCAAGAAACTCATTTTTTAACTTTGTCCAAAAATCAACATGACTTGTCAGAAGATTTAACTTCTGAGTATCTTCAAGACCATAGCCACCAAGCACGGAATAACCTACTGTATGCGCATACCAATTTGTGTATGGATATGCGCGCACCTCAGTTCCATCCTCTCTTGTCTGCGTAGTCGCCACTACAACACCATCACTTGTAACAATATCGCCCTTTCGAATCAGCTGTGCCATATTTTGCTGTCTTGTATTATATTTACTTGAAAGAACATCATCCTTTCCTTTCACCTCAAAATAAATAAAATACAAAAGCATTGCACCAAGCAGTGATACTAAAATTGTACCTGCCACTTTAATTTCATGCTGGCGGCTTGTCGGCTTTTTTTCTTTTTTTACCCCTTTTTTAGTGGTGTTTTTTACTTTTTTCTGCGCCTTTGGTTCTTGTTTTATTTCTTCTTGTTTTATTTTTTCTTTTTTGATTTCTGGCTTTTGCTCCTGTTTCTCTACAGCTGTTTCTTCATTCTTTTTTTCTGATTTTACTTCTTCGTTTTTCTTTACAGCTGCTTCTTTCTCGTTAATAATGGACTCTTTCTTTGATTCTCTCAAGTCTTTCCACCTCATTCTGACGTTTGATATACAGTTCCTGCATGATTCCAAAAATAATAAATGTACTTAACACAGAGCTTCCTCCATAGCTGACTAGTGGAAGTGTTACACCTGTAAGCGGAATAAATTTAATTCCGCCTCCGATTGTCAAAAAGACCTGTGTGCCATATATGGCTGTAAGACCAATTCCAATCAGCTTATAAAATGGAAGATACAGCTCTGCTGCGACTGCAATAAACATTAACAGACATGCAATACAAATTAAAATCAGACAAATGCCAATGATACCGCCAAGCTCCTCGCAGACTGCTGTAAAGATACAGTCCATGATAACCTCTGGTGTTTTAGATGGCTGTCCTTTGTAAAGTCCCTGTCCGAACCATCCGCCTGTTCCAATTCCAAACAAGGAATTTCCAATCTGATTTCCTTTTCCGTAAAAATCAGCAAATGGATGAAGCCATGTCTGAACACGCACACGCACATGGGCAAACAGATAATACGCTGCGATGCAGGCAAAAAAGCCGACAATCAATCCAATAAAAAGATAAGCTTTCTGTTTCGTTGCCACATATAACATCATCAAGTAAGAAACAAAGAAAATGAGTGCAGCACCAAGGTCTCTTGAGGCAACAAGAATTATTCCGTGAACTGCTGCGATTACTGCCGACAAGAGTACACGCTTTATATCTGTGCGCTCACGAAGCAGTACCGCAATCAGCAATACAAAGCTTATCTTTACAAACTCAGACGGCTGAAAGCTGAAAAATCCCAGATTGATGTAAAGATTTGCACCTCTTGTAATTTTACCAAGCACAAGCACTATGCCAAGCATCAAAATACCGATGATGCCCATCACAATTGCCCAGTTACGTGCAGCCTTCAGTTTTGCAAACATTTTGGGAACTATTAGTGTAAGCACAGAGGAACCTACTACTATAATATACTGCTTTATTGACTGTTTTGGATTTAGCCTTGTAAGCAATATAAAACCAATTGACAAAAACATAAGCATATGGCTTAGCAGCGCTAAATTTGCTTTTTTGTACATATGGCGGTATACAAGTAGATACACCATAAAATAAAGCATAATAGCTGCATAGTAGCCCACTATCAGTATGCTTCTCTCTTTCACTGCGATCACAGCAAAACCTAATGTCAAAAATGAAAAGGTCAAAAGGTTCATTCCCCAATAACACCCTCTCATATTTTCAACACTCTTATATCGAAGTGACCAAAATGCCAGCACCGTATATAAGATCATCACAATGATCATCGAATATTTACATACACTCGTTAATAATGTTGTCATCTATTCTTCCCTTTCGTTGTCTAGTATACTGCTGACCTCACTTTTACTCAGCGCCTCTTTTATAATGACCGCGTGTTGTATTTTCAAGTTTTGCCGACGTCTTTCCTGTCTTAGCAAGCTCTTTGTATACAGCTAATACCTCTGCCATCTGCGTTTGTGTTTCTGTAGTAAAACTTAATCTTACACTGCGAAGCGAAAGTGTGCGCACAGACGACCACTGATCGGCCAGAGACAGCGGCAGACTGTTATAAATCACGTTATAACATTCCCTGCAATTATTTTTAACAGGAAAACGGTTTCTCATTCGGTCTACAAGTGTCAGTTCTACTGGCTGTTTTTTACATCCAATCGTATTTTTACAAATACACTGTGCAGACACCATCATTGGAAGCCTGCCATACACAATAAGTTCGCTTGTCAAATCTGCCGATGCTTCCAACTCTTTTCTATTTAGCTCAACAGAAAGCGTCCTGTATTGATTTCCCCATGAAGAAAGCTCCTTCGCAGCCTGTGTATTCCAGCTATACAAACTATGATCAGCTGATACCTTTCCTGGCAGCAGATACTTCTGCGCAAATAGCCACGCCTCCGGCGTAGAAGCCAAAATGCCATCAAAGCCTGCAGCACTAATGATTTCTTTATGCTCTAAATACCATGGCTCATTCTCCTGACGAAAGACCTTTGGCAAATATAAGAAACACATTTTTCCTGCCTGATGTGCTTTTTGCACGAATTTCTCATATTGATCTGGCTCACATATATGACTGTCAATTGTCACCTGACTAATCCAATCCTGCGATAAAAGCACTTCAAATTGCTCTTTTGTCTCAGCCGATGCATGCCAAATCAATGCCAAACCTTGCACATCTGTCACTGTCTTCTGTGCTTTCTCTTTGAAAGTCTCTCCTGATATGACAGATTCTCTGTGCCATACTTTAAGAAGCTCATCTTTGATTGACTGTACTCCTGCTCTTCTAAGCTCATTTAGCACACCAACTGGGCAAAATGATGCTTCATCTGTCTCAATCATAAGAGACTCCCATGAAAAATCAGTATCGCCAAGCTTTTCCATTTGCTTTTGAATCGCTTCCTTTGTGAGCGGACGGCTTTTTGCTTCCTGCACCATGCCTGCACTGACAGTAATCTCTTTTTTTTGCAGCACGCTCACGTTACCATCTTCACACGCTGCAGCCGCAGTCACAGATAGTATAGCAGGTTTTCCCTGATAAATCTTTACCGTTCCTTTTATATTTTCTTTCAATTTTGTTCCAATATAGTCGGTACGGATCTTTTCAAGGAATACATCCTCTCCTGCACGAAAATCAGGTGCCGTATATGTTATCATGGAAGTGCCGTTATGTCTTGTATAATAGCCATCTGTAAATCCTTTTCTGTTAAACAGACCAAGCAAATGCTTCTTGTCTGCCTCAGACACACGATATGGTGCTTTGGGATTTGCCAGATAACGATCAAGATACTTGCGGTAAATGCTGACTACACCTGCTGTGTACTCTGGCTTTTTCATTCTTCCTTCAATTTTAAGTGAATACACTCCTGCCTCTATAAGCTGAGGTAAAATTTCTATTGTACATAGATCCTTTGGACTTAAAATATAGCCCTTTTGCTGCGGCAAAATCACTTTTCCATTTTGTTCAACGCTATACGCCATACGACATGGCTGCGCACAGCGTCCTCTGTTGCCGCTTCGTCCGCCTGCAATACTTGAAAACAGACACTGACCTGAGTAGCAATAGCAAAGTGCTCCATGCACAAAGCTCTCAATTTCCAGATCACAGCTTTTATGAATGCTGCGAATCTCATTAAGTGAAAGCTCACGTGGTGTTACTATACGCGTTGCACCGAGTTCTTTTAATTTTTCTGCTGAAAGCTCTCCGCTCATTATCATCTGTGTGCTGGCATGAATCGCCAGATCCGGAAACCACTCACGCACACTGCGAAAGACACCAAAATCCTGCACAATCACTGCATCAAGTCCCTGGCGATAAAAAGGCAAAAGATACTCATACAGTTCATCCATTTCCTGTTCTTTTAATAACGTGTTGACAGTAAGATATAATTTTTTTCCATGCAAATGCGCATAATCAATCGCATCTAAAAGTGATTCACTCTCTGCATTGTCTGCATAGGCTCTCGCTCCAAAGCGGCTTCCTCCTATATATACAGCATCTGCACCTGCTGCAAAGGCCGCGTACATCGTCTCTACAGACCCGGCTGGTGCAAGCAGCTCTGCTATTTGTTTCATCTTTTATGCCTGCCTTTCCTTATAAATTATCTTTAATTAATAACTATTGACTTAAAGCACAAAGCCCCGGCACACTGCCCGGGCTTTTCTATAGTTTATTTTTTCTTGTGTGCCGCTTCACTGTTTGCGAATGATCCATACGGCGGATATTGTTTTTTCTCTTGTGATGCCTGCGCGGTCTGTGTATTTTTTGCCTCTGTCTCTTTTGCTAACGACTGCAGATATGGACATACTGCCTGCGTCTTGGGCTTCTCCTGCAGCTGCTTTTTTAAGCTTGCTATTGTCATCTGCATATTGACCATCTCGCGCTTCATATTGTAAAATTCTGCTTCCTGCTGCTCGTACTTTCTTGTTGCTTCCTCTGCCTGCTGCTTCATGTGACAGTAATCATCTGCCATATTCATAAGCAAAATGATCTGGCGAAAAGCATTTGCCTGCTTGCTGTACGCTGACTGACGATGCAAAAGCTCCATTTTTTCATTAATATACTCTGCAAGCTCTCTTACGTAGGATGCGTCCTGATCGGTGCTGATCTTATACACCTTATCTTCTATTATAACATCTGTACTATTTTTTTCCATGTTCTTAAAACCCTCAAAAATCTCATACTTTAGGCACCGGTCTGTGAAGGTGCTCATAAGCTAAACGTGTGATTGCTCTTCCTCTTGGTGTACGCTCGATCAGTCCGTTTTGAATCAAATATGGCTCATAAACATCCTCAATCGTGCCTGAATCTTCGCCTAATGCAGCTGCGATTGTATCTAATCCCACCGGACCGCCGTCAAACTTATCTGCAATTGTCTCTAAAATTGCGCGGTCTCCCTTGTCAAGTCCAAGGCGATCTACCTCAAGAAGATCAAGTGCATACTCTGCAACTTCTTTTGTGATAACACTGTCATAACGTACCTGCGCAAAATCACGCACACGCTTTAACAGACGGTTTGCAAGACGCGGTGTTCCTCTTGAGCGGCGAGCAAGCTCTAACGCACCTTCTTTCTCAAGCGTAACATCCAGTACATTCGCAGAACGCTCAAGCACTTGCACAAGCTCATTTGTCGTATAAAAATCAAGCTTATGCACAACACCAAATCTGTCACGAAGAGGTGCTGTTAAAAGACCAACTCTCGTTGTTGCACCCACTAATGTAAATTTAGGCAGATCTAAACGGATAGAACGCGCTGTCGCGCCCTTTCCGATCATTATATCAATCTCAAAATCCTCCATTGCCGGATATAAAACTTCCTCGACCTGACGGCTCAGGCGATGAATTTCATCGACAAAAAGCACATCATTTTCAGATAAACTGTTTAAAATAGCTGCCATATCGCCTGGCTTTTCAATGGCTGGACCTGACGTAATTTTAATATTGCTGCCCATCTCATTTGCAATAATTCCGGCAAGTGTCGTCTTTCCCAGTCCCGGAGGACCATATAAAAGCACATGATCTAGTGCTTCTTTTCGCTTCTTTGCTGCCTCTATATACACCTTCAAGATCTCCTTGGCTTTTTCCTGTCCGATATACTCTGACAGATACTGCGGCCTGAGATGGTTTTCCAGCACATTTTCATTTTCTTCGAGCTGGGTCGTGATAATTCTTCTTTCCATGTTGTTCCTCTGTTCTTTTCTTCGCAGTTATTCGGCCAGATATACAGCAGACACTGCAGACACAATTTCTGACACCGCGGTTTTTACAATGTTTTCTTTAACGCAGCCTTAATTATTGCTTCTGTACTTAGTGTCTCAATATCCTTAACTCCAGAGACTGCTTTGACTGCCTCAGATGCACTAAAGCCAAGTGCTGTCAATGCCTCAATTGCCTCAGCACGATTTGCATTAGTTTTCGAATCCACAGCACCAGCTGAAACCATAGCAGACTGCTCTCCAAGAGTATCTGCAAGCGAAATTTTATCCTTTAACTCAAGAATCATTTTCTGGGCTGTCTTAATTCCAATGCCAGGTGCCTTTGCAATCGTCTTTGCATCCTGTGCATAAATTGCAAAACGAAGTGTGTCCATTGACAATGCTGACAAAATGCCAAGTGCTCCCTTCGGGCCAATACCGCTGACACCAATCAGCAGCTCAAACATTTCCTGTTCCTCTTTACTTATAAAACCATATAGCTGCATAGCATCTTCCTTCACATGAAGATATGTATACAGTTTAAATTCGCTATTCTTTGCCGGAAGGCGATTCAAAACAGTCTCCGGTACCCGGATACAAAAACCAATTCCGCCGCACTCAATTACCACGGCATCTGTGCTGTGTCCGGCATATACTCCTGAAATATAGGAAATCATTTCATTCTCCTTTAATACACCCTCAAAACAAAAAGGCATGTTCGCTTTAGTATAACATGGAAAAAGGCACTTGGCAAGATGAAAGAAAAGACGTGTATGAGATAAAAATCCCAACACGTCTCTCTTACACTATATTAATTTACAGATTCGCATATGTTTACAGATGTGCAGCTTACAGATGCAATACACGTTCCTTAATCTCTTGTGTTCTTCCTTGATTCCAGAACTGAGTTCCGATGTAGCCGCATGTACGTCTTGCGACATTCATCTTATCCTGATTGCGGTTTCCACAATTTGGACACTCCCATACAAGCTTTCCGTCATCATCTGATACAATTTGTATCTCTCCATTGTAGCCGCATACCTGACAATAATCACTCTTTGTATTTAACTCGGCATACATGATATTTTCATAAATATATTTCATGACAGAAAGAACAGCATCGATATTGTTTTGCATGTTTGGAACCTCAACATAGCTGATTGCACCACCTGGAGACAACTTCTGAAACTGTGACTCGAACTTCAGCTTATCAAATGCATTGATCTTTTCTGTTACATGAACATGATAGCTGTTTGTGATGTAATTCTTATCTGTGATTCCAGGAATCAGTCCAAAACGCTTCTGCAGACACTTTGCAAACTTATATGTAGTGGACTCAAGCGGTGTTCCATACAAGCTAAAATCAATGTTATGCTCTGCCTTCCACTTTGCACATGCATCATTCATATGCTTCATAATCTCAAGTGCAAATGGAGTTGCCTGAGGATCAGTATGGCTTGTTCCTGTCATGTACTTAACACACTCACATAAACCTGCATAGCCTAAGGAAATTGTTGAATAGCCATTATATAACAGCTTATCAATCGTCTCGCCCTTCTTTAAACGAGCTAGTGCACCATACTGCCACAAAATAGGTGCAACATCAGACGGTGTTCCCTTTAAACGATTATGTCTACACATTAATGCACGGTGACACAGTTCAAGACGCTCATCAAAGATCTTCCAGAAACGATCCTTATCCTTTCCTGATGAACATGCAACATCAACAAGATTGATTGTGACAACACCCTGATTGAAACGGCCATAAAACTTTGGCTTATTATTTTCATCATGATATACAGTCAGGAAGGAACGACATCCCATACATGGATAGCAGTTTCCATCTTTGAGTTCCTTCATAACCTTCTCGGAAATATAATCTGGAACAAGTCTCTTCGCTGAACACTCTGCAGCAAGCTTTGTCAGATAATAATACTTGCTGTCCTCGTGAATATTATCCTCTTCGAGTACGTAAATCAGCTTAGGGAATGCCGGTGTAATCCATACACCCTTCTCATTCTTGACACCTCTGATACGCTGATGAAGCATCTCCTCGATAATCGCTACAAGATCCTCTCTTGTCTGACCTTCCGGTACCTCATCAATATACATAAATACTGTAATAAACGGTGCCTGTCCATTTGTTGTCATAAGCGTGATAACCTGATACTGAATTACCTGAACACCACGGTTAATCTCTTCCTTTACACGTTTTTCTGCGATAAGATTGATCTGCTCCTCTGTTACCGGGATTCCTGCTTCTTCCATCTCCTTGCGAACCATACGACGGAATTTCTCACGGCTGATCTGTACAAAAGGTGCAAGATGTGCCAGTGAAATACTCTGTCCGCCATACTGTGAGCTGGCTACCTGTGCGATGGCCTGTGTTGCAATGTTACATGCAGTGGAAAAGCTCTTTGGCTTTTCAAGCATAGTCTCACTGATTACAGTGCCATTTTGCAGCATGTCCTCAAGATTAATCAGACAACAGTTGTGCATGTGCTGTGCATAATAATCTGTATCATGGAAATGAATGATTCCAGCATCATGTGCCTCCACAATATCCTCTGGCAGCAAAAATCTTCTTGTAAAATCCTTATTTACTTCACCTGCAATGTAGTCCCTTTGTACACTGTTTACAGTCGGATTCTTATTTGAGTTTTCCTGCTTTACCTCTTCGTTGTTGCACTCAAGAATACTCTTGATACGTTCATCAGTTGTATTGTGTGTTCTGGCTAACTCGCGCTCATAACGATACCTTACATAATTTCGCGCTACAGAGAAGGCCTGCTCACGCATAATGGCATTCTCCACAAGATCCTGTATTTCTTCCACGTTTAAGGAACGATTCACTGCAAGGCACTGCTTCTCTACTTTTTCCACAATATGAGCGATCTGATGATAGCTCAGTCTTTCAGCCTCAACCACGCTGTCATTGGCCTTTTTCACGGCCTGTGCAATCTTATTTGCGTCAAAGATTGCCTCTGCTCCGCTTCTTTTAATAATCTTCATTATGCAGCCCCCTTAATCAAGTTGTTCTTCACCATTATACAACATCTTGTGTTTTTGTCAATGTATTTATACTGTATTTGGTGTCTATCGAATTCACAATTGTAGTGGGTGCTTTTGCAACTTTGAAAAAATTTTTCCAGTTTTTTCGCGCAATACAAACCTGTGTTCCCTATATCGACAAAATATTATGATGTCTTTAGGGAACTTTTGTCATATCGTCTGACTATACTTTCTGTGTCTTTGAAATGAAAGACTTTCGATAATCGCTCGGTGAGCATCTCATCACCTGATGAAATACCTTTCCAAAATAGGCAGGATTGGAAAATCCAACCATCTGGGCAATCGATGTGATGCTGTCTTCTCCCTTGATCAAAAGGGGCAGACTTTTCTCAATGCGGTATTCCAGCAAATATTCAAATATCGTCTGATTCATATGACGCTTGAAAAAACGGCAGCATTCACTCGCGCAGATATTAACATTTTCTGCGATAGCTCCAAGAGTCACACGCTCATGATAATGCTCCTGCAAATAAGTAATCGTCTTTCTAAGACGCTCAATATCTTTGTACTGAGCCGATGGATCTGGCGAAATTTCACTCCATACGTTTGTATACAATGTATTCCATATTTGCAAAAGTGTCTGACAAATTGCAAGCTCAAATCCTGACAAATGACCCTCATAATCTGTCACAATAGTTTGAATTGATAAAAGTACCTGCTTTTGCCACTCAGTATCTGGCACAAGATGTAGTCCTCCAAGCAAATCATTTCTTGTTACAGGCTCTACATATTTTTTGTCAACTGCACTTCCCTCAAAGCCATAAATCATTCGCGGATGAAATGTAACGGAAAGATAGCGGCAGTCTCCCTGATTCAGCATATGACCAGTGTGAAGTGCATTTGCATTGCAAAAAAGTCCTTCTCCTGCCTTAAGGCAATATACAGTGTCATTTACCTGATATTCGATTTGTCCCTCCTCAATATAAGTTAACTCCACCTCCGGATGCCAGTGCCAGGCAAATGCGCCTCTCTCGTAATCAGACAGCACTTCATGGCTAACAAACACTGGAAATTCATAGCTTCCGTGAAATTTCAGTTCTTTTTTCTCATTATTAATTTTTAATTGCATAGAAACCTCAAAATACTTATAATTTTTTCGAAAATAGTTGTTGCCATACCATTCCTCTCTCATTATAATTGTAAGTAGAGGAAAGTCAAGACGATTTCCAAATGCACGTTAAGGCAATCGGCTAGCGCTGCGGCCAAAATTGTCTATACGCCTACTAAATATTTTATTACACACGATACTACTATTTATTATTTATCGCAGCGCAGAAATGGGGTTATCATGAAGATTTTAGTTACCGGTGGCGCCGGCTATATCGGCAGCCATACCTGCGTCGAACTGTTGAACGAGGGATATGAGGTTGTCATCATGGACAACCTGTACAACGCCAACATTAAGGCCGTTGAACGCATCGAGCAGATCACTGGAAAGAAGGTTACTTTCTACCAGACTGACATGTTAGACCGTGAGGGTGTAAAGGCAATCTTCGATAATGAAAAAATTGACGCAGTCATCCACTTTGCAGGTCTCAAGGCTGTCGGCGAATCTGTTGTAAAGCCAATCGAGTACTACACTAACAACATGTCCGGCACACTGATTCTGTGTGATGAGATGCGCAATCACGGCGTTAAGAACATTATCTTTAGCTCTTCTGCTACTGTATATGGTTCTCCGGCTGAGATCCCGATTACTGAAAACTGCCCGAAGGGTACTGCAACTAACCCATATGGCTGGACCAAGTGGATGCTTGAGCAGGTATTAACTGATATTCACACTGCTGACCCAGAGTGGAATGTAATCCTGCTTCGCTACTTCAATCCAATCGGTGCTCATAAGAGCGGCCTGATCGGTGAGGATCCAAAGGGTATTCCGAACAACCTGCTTCCATATGTTGCTCAGGTTGCAATTGGAAAGCTTCAGTGCATCAACGTATTCGGAGATGACTACGATACACCAGACGGAACCGGTGTTCGTGACTACATTCATGTAGTAGACCTTGCAAGAGGCCATGTAAAGGCAATCCAGAAGTTAGCCGACAAAGACGGTGTTAACATCTACAACCTTGGTACTGGAAAGGGCTACAGCGTTCTTGATGTCATCCATGCATTTGAGAAGGCATGCGGCAAAAAGCTTCCGTATGTGATCAAACCTCGCCGTGCTGGTGATATTGCAACCTGCTACTCTAAGTGCGATAAGGCTGCCGCCGAGCTTGGCTGGACTGCACAGTATGACATTGATGAGATGTGCGCAGATTCCTGGAACTGGCAGACAAAGAATCCAAACGGATATAATGACTAATTTTACAAAGAAGGACCAATGGCTTTTTGCCAAAGGTCCTTTTTTTGTAACTATTTAAAGTCATATAGAATTGCTTGCTGTTAGTTATCTCTTACAATGCAGCAATTGCATCTGTCAGTGCCTTGATCTGCGCATCATTTGTTGCCCAGCTTGTGCAAAAACGAACAATCGATTTGCCATCTTTTGCTTCTCCCCAATATTCAAAGGCAAAATCTTTCGCCAGTGCTTCTTTTTGTGCATCTGTTAAAATCGGAAACTGCTGATTTGTCATAGAGCTTCCATACATGGAAATTCCTTTTGCCAAAAACGCCTCACGCAGAGTCATTGCCTTTTTTACAGCCTCGCCACAAATTGCTTCATACAAACCGTCTGTAAACAGCGTATCAAACTGAATGCCTAACAGACGACCCTTTGCAAACATGCCGCCGCGCTGCTTAATCATATAGCGAAAATCCTTTTTAAGTGATTCCTTCAAAATGACAACAGCCTCACCGAAAAGCGCACCGCACTTTGTTCCGCCGATATAAAATACATCGCAAAGATTAGCAAGCTCTGGCAGTGTAACATCACATGCCGGACTCTGTAAGCCATAGCCAAGGCGTGCACCGTCAATAAAAAGCGGCATATCATGTGCTTTGCAAACTGCATATATATCAGTCAGTTCCTGCTTGCTGTAAAGTGTTCCGCTTTCAGTCGGAAATGAAATATATACCATACCTGGCTGTACGATATGCTCACGGCTGCCGTCTTCATAGTGCTTCTTCACAGTCTCCTCAATCTGAGCTGCTGTAATCTTTCCATCCTCTGATGAAAGTGCCAATACCTTATGACCAGTTGCCTCGACTGCTCCAGTTTCATGGCACGCAATATGACCTGTATCGGCACAGATTGCGCCCTGCCACGGCTTTAACGCTGCCGCGATGACAGTCATATTAGTCTGCGTTCCGCCAACAAGAAAATGCACATCGGCATCCGGTCTTCCAACCGCCTTTTTAATCTTTTCTCTTGCACTCGCACAGTACGGATCCATACTGTATCCTACCGTCTGCTCCAGATTTGTCTCATTAAGTCTTTTTAAAATGGCTGGATGACAGCCTTCCTCGTAATCACACTGAAAATATATCATGAATTTTCCTCAAATCTTGTATTTTTTTCTATCAAATAAGGTAAAACACCACATTTGCAAAACTATATTTGTGAATGTTTTATTTTATCGCAGTAAGTTTGCTGACTTTGATGGGATCACAATCTTACCATCCTCTACGACCACTGCGCCGCCAATCTCATAGAGAGTTTCTTTCCAATCACCCGGCACATTCAAAACAGCCTCACGATCGGCAGGATTCACGACAACCAAAATTTTTTCATCTGCACTGCTTCTAATATAGGCAAGCGGTGATCCATCTGCTCCATCTGATACAAACTCAATATCGCCATCGCTTAACAAAGCACTATGTTCTCTTCGAAGCGCAATCAGCTTTTTCACCTCGTAATACAATGAATTTGGATCTTTCATCTGATCCTCTACTGTCGGACTGTTCGGCTTATCATCGGTCGGAATATACAATTTTTCTGGTGATGCATTGCTGAATCCTAAATTCACCCCGTGATTCCACTGCATTGGAGAACGAGAACCGGTACGGCTGTAGCCGCCCTCAACTGATACCAGATTTTCGACATAACGAAGACCAATCTCATCTCCATAATAGATAAATGGCGCACCTGGCATTGTCAGAAGGAATGCAAATGCAACCTTTAACTCATCGCCATGCAAGGTTCTCGCCAGACGATCCATATCATGGTTTCCAGATGGAATACAGATTAATCCCTTCTCTCCTGCCTTTTTGCGGCTCTCCTTATAATTTTTTACAAAGGCTGCCGCACTACCCTTTCCTCTAGTGGAAAAATATGGCTCCTCACAGCGAAACAGGTCGTTGTAGTGAGATGGTCCAAAATGCAGCAAAAAGTCCATATCAAAGCCTGCCTGAAGTGACTTATCTGGCTCACCCCACTCTGATACCATCGCTGCCTCTGGAAATTCTTTATCAAGAAATGGGCGAATGGTCTGCCACAGGTGGATGGTTCCAAGTCCATCCGGGTCATTTTTTACAAGTGAGCCTGCCATATCGACACGAAAGCCATCACAGCCCATCTGAAGCCAAAAGCGCATAACCTTTTCCATCTCAACAATTGTTGCCTTCGGTCCCTCTGCATCCATCGGCTGCTGCCACGGACGCTCACAGATATAGTGACCATAATTTAATGCCGGCTGGTGGGAAAAGAAATTTACCACGCAACAACCGTCTCTGTCCGAAATACCCTTGATCGAGGCAATTCCCTCTGGCTGCTCCCAGATATTGTCTGTCCAGATATAGCGATCGGTATATGGATTTTTCTGTGCCTTAAGTGATTCCTTAAACCACGGATGTTCTACTGACGTGTGTCCAGGAACCAGATCCAGAAGAATATGCATTCCTCTCTTGTGAACTTCATCAAACAGTCTCTTCAAATCACCATTGGTTCCATAACGCGGTGCTGCTGTGTAATAATCGGACACATCATAACCAGCATCGCCAAATGGAGATTCAAAGCATGGATTCATCCAAATCGCATTGCAACCCAACTCCTTAATATAGTCTAGACGATCAATGATTCCCTGAAAATCACCGATTCCATCTGCGTTGGTATCCTGAAAAGACTGCGGATAAATCTCATAGAAAACTGCATCTTTCAACCACTCTGCCATACTTCCTCCTTCTTGACTGTTATACAGTCAATTTTGTATTTTAAGTCAATTTCAGTTTTTATTCTACTTCGCTGTACGCGATCTGTCAATTATCTATCAAAGTAGGCAGAGTACCACGTCCATAGGAGTTACGCACCGCATGGGCGTGGGTGAATGCCTTTGAGGCTACTTATTGATTTTTAATATATTCTTGTATCAGCTGCAAACTGTTTTCGTTTGCAATTGTAGTAAAATAGCTGTTGCTCCAAAACAAGGAATCCTGACAGGATTTTTTCAGAATGGTATCACCATACTGTTTTCTTGCATAACGGCTTGTTTTCGTTTTAATGACATTTACCAGTGTACCCGGTGCAGTGAATGGATCTGCTTCGAACAAAATGTGGATATGATCCGATTCCCCATTCATTTCTAAGATTACCAAATCTTTCTCGTCGAAGATATCCTGTATTACTTGATAGACCAGTTCTTTAACAGCCCCGGTTAAAACAGGACGACGGTACTTTGTTACCAGTACGATATGATACTGTAATAAAAAACAACTGTGTCGATTGGTATAATACGTTTGCCCTAACTTTTTCTTGTACATATGTTCTATTTCCTCTTTACATCCATTTGTTTTTATGGTATAATAATAGCATAGAAATAAATTGTTGTAAAGAGGTACATCCATTATGAAGAAGGCAGTTCCGATGATCTTATCAGAAGATAATTTCAAACAGATCTTTGCTTTTGCAGAGCAGTATTCAAAGCTTGCAAAAGCACTGTATAATGCTGCCCTTTTTCGTATCCGTCAGGTCTTTACAGGGTGGGACAAGAAAGATAATCGTACTCCATTAGAGCAGTCTGTCTTTGATGAAATTGAGTGTGCGAAAGAGGCTTATGGCAATTTCTCCTGTCGTCGCGTTCTTTCCTATCCGTCGTTAGACAAGATTTTGCGTGCAAATAGGAATCCCGACTTTTTTGCAGGTCTGCCCATGCAAACAGCACAGAGTATTGTACGACAGGCAGTGACTGACTTTAAGGCTTGGCTTGAAGCATTAAAAGCCTATAAGAAAGATCCTTCTTCCTTTACGGGAAAACCGAAAATGCCCGGCTATTGTAAGGCGGATAAAAAGACTTTTAAGGTGACAAATCAGGATGCGGCTCTTTATCCGACAAAAGATGGAAAGGGGTGTCTTTTGAAATTACCTAAGATGGATCATAACAGGATACCGCTTTCTTATCTGAAGGATACTTCTAATCTTCGTGAGATTGTGTTTAAGCCTTACTATGGAAAGTATATCATGACATTTATCATTGAAGATATGGTACCACCTTTTTACCCGGATCTGCCGAATATGGCAGGAATGGATTTGGGAACTGATAACATCGCAGCTATCGCATGCACAGACGGCTCGTCTGTTGTATACAAGGGCGGTGCCATTCTGTCCGCAAATCAGTTCTTTGCCAAGCAAAAGGCATCTGCCGTATCTATCCTTACGAAAGGAAAGAAACACCGTCATGCGTCCTCTGCATTTTTGAACGATCTTTCGTTGAAGCATGATTGTTTTCTCAAAGATCAAATGCACAAACTCAGTACAGCCATTGTCCGGTACTGTATTGCTCATCGAATCGGTATTCTTGTTGTTGGAACCAATCGCTTGTGGAAGCAACACGCATCCATGAGTAAGAAGAATAATCAGAAGTTTGTCTCCATCCCTCACGAAAAGCTTCGTTGGATGATCTCCTACAAGGCACTGATTGCCAGCATTGAAGTAATCTGGCAGGAAGAAAGCTATACTTCAAAGGCAGACTGTACTGCAGGTGACTTGATTCCGGTATACGGAAAGGAAAGGACACATCCGGTATTCTCAGGCCGTCGTATTGAGCGAGGATTGTATCTGTGCAAAGCAGGATATTGCATCAATGCGGACTGTAATGGGGCTGCCAATATCCTTCGAAAAGCGTTTCCGCATGCATGGGATGCATGCAAAGATTTCCAATTTTTGGCAACACCTGCTTCTGTCGGATTTGAAAGCTTAAATCCAAGCTCAGTTCTTAATAGACAGAAACAACGTGCTGCAAATAAAAAGAAATAAGTAGTAGAACTGCGTCATCCGGACGCGCCCTGCAAGGCAGGTTGAAAAGATCCGGATCTAAGTATTCCAAAGGTTTCATTCGCCAATGGATAGGGGGCTTTGTGAACAGTCCTTTGCATGCACGGCCAGCGACAGGCTCATTCGTCTGCGTTCGAGAGACGCAAGTAGCACGGCATCAAAAACTTTACAAACATCGGTCATAGCTTTTTGCGTGTATTTTCGGAGCGAAGCTCCGCTTTTGATACCACGTCCATAGGAGCTATGCACCGCATGGGCGTGGAGACTTCATTTCAATTCTTAACTTCTTGATTTTTTTTGTGATAAGGCGTACACTTATTCTACTGATACGAAAGGTAGGTTTGTTATGTCCACAAAAAAGATTACACTTCCAACATATTTTATTGACTTACATTTACATCTTGACGGTGCAATTACACTAGATATTGCAAAAGTACTTGCAAAACTTCAAAATCAAACGCTTCCCTCATCCTCCGATGCCGAGCTTTCTAAGCTTCTTAGCATCCCTCCTGACTGCGAGGACTTAAACGAATATTTGCGCCGCTTTGATCTTCCAATCTCACTATTACAGACAAAGGAAAGCATCAGCGAGGCTTTTTATCTAGTTCAAGAAAAGCTGATCGCACAAAATGTCATCTATGCAGAGCTTCGATTTGCCCCTCAATCCTTTATGCAAAGAGGCTTAAGCCAGCGCAAGGTCATTGAAGCTGCCCTTGATGGACTTTCTCGGTCTCATCTTTCTAGCAACATCATTCTCTGCTGCATGCGTGGACTGGAACGTGAAAAAGCCAATCTGGAAACAGTTCAGCTTGCAAAAAAATATCTGACAACTCACGATGGCATTACTGCACTTGACCTTGCCGGTGCAGAAGGCTTGTTTGCGACAAGCGATTATAGAGAACTGTTTTCCCTTGCATCAAAGCTAAACGTGCCATTTACACTGCATGCCGGAGAAGCTGCCGGTGCCGACAGTGTGCGCTGTGCAATTGAGATGGGTGCCCGTCGCATTGGCCATGGTGTGCGCGCCTTTGAGGATGATGCACTTTTGTCACTTTTAAAGGGAAATCAGATTCCTCTTGAACTTTGCCCCACCAGCAACCGCCAAACGAAGGTTGTTTCTGATATGAAGACCTATCCGCTCTCGGATTTTGTAAAGCGGGAACTGGCAGTCACCTTAAATACCGATAATCCAGCAATCTCAAGCACAACGATTGCAAATGAGTTTGCCTACGCCCAGTCTCTTGGCATCACACTTGCACAGGAAGAAAAGATGCTTTTAACCGCTGTAGATGCCGCCTTTACAGACAAGGCTACAAAAGATAAATTAAAACAGTTGCTTTGCAAATCCAATTCAATTGAATCAATTTGATAAAGAAAAAATATCGACTTCCAATTATGATATCTAACGATTGGAAGCCGGTATTTTTCATTTTAAGTATTGCTAATATCACTTATTTACTTTTCGGTTTTACTCGTGTCGCAGTGCCTCAATTGGGTTTAGATTTGCCGCTGAAATGGATGGCAGTAAACCAAAAACAACTCCAATCAGTGTAGAAAATCCAACTGATACTACGATGGATGTACCATTGATTGCAACTGGTGTAGATGACATCTTCGAAATCACCTCTGCCAGTCCGATTCCTGCTGCTACACCGAGCAAACCACCCATACTTGTAAGGATTGCCGCCTCGGTTAAAAACTGTCCCAGGATTCGTCCCTTTTTAGCTCCGATTGCCTTCTTTAAACCAATCTCCTTTGTGCGCTCTGTAACAGAGACAAGCATGATATTCATAACACCAATTCCTCCGACAAGAAGGGAGATGCAGGCAACCCAGATTAACATGCTGTTAGTAGAGCTTTGCATATCCTGCAGCTGTTTTGCCTGCTGCATCAGATCTTCTGAGCGGTATGTAATACTTGAATCAGACACATTCATGTTCTGGTTCATGATATTTGCTGCTGCCTTTCCTGCTGCCGCCATCTCATCTGCTCCGCTTGCCTGCAAAACAAGGTTCTGTGCTTCATCAAACTTATAGATTGTTCCCCATACACCCTTTGGAATATAGATATTACCACTTGAGGAACCACCCTGATAATATGTCCAGTATTCTTCCTCTGAGTTAATAACAAGCTCACTTTGACCAACCTGCGTACATACACCCACTACTGTAAATGGTTCTCCATATATCTCAATTGTTTTTCCAATTGGATCTTCATCTGGAAACAAGGTGCGTAAAACTGACTCATCGATAACTGCCACCTGGCGCTTTTTTTTGCTGTCCTCCTGAAGAAGTTCACGCCCCTGCATTACCTGATAGCCTGCCGTTCCAAAATAATATTGATCAATGCCAAGCACCGTGCAGCTGCTTAGCGACTGATTATTATAAAAAACGACACTATTGTACTCGGAACGCACCTGATAAAATGCGGCACGCAGCACGTTTGGAATTTGCAGAATCTCCTGACGCGTATCCTCATCAAAGAGCGGTACACCCTCTGGTGATGGATTCCATGTGCTGATATCATATGTATAATCATCCTGTGACAGCTGAACCTTTACAGTATGACGGTTATTTCCCATCATGTTCTGCTTGATTAATTCATTTGTTCCCTCAATGGTGGAAACAATCGCAATAATGGCTGCAATACCAATAATAATACCAAGCATTGTCAGAAACGAACGCAGTTTATGTGACCAGATTCCCTGAAAGGATAATCGTATATTTTCAAACATTTACTGATCCACCTCCCCATCATCTGCCATGCTTGCATTGTACATCATGCCATCATCTGCCATACTTGCATCGTACATCATGCTGTCATCTGCCATACTTGCATCGTACATCATGCCATCATCTGCCATACTTGCATCGTACATCATTCCATTGTCATACATGCTTGCATCCATATCTGGATCCATACCTGAATCTATCTGTCCATTGCTGTCATCACCATACTCACTTGTTGTCTTAACACCTTCCTTTACAGTCTTTCCAAATGGTACTGCAATAAAATCATCATTTGTTAATCCTGATTTGATCTGGTAATAGCTGCCATACAGACTCTTTCCAATAGTGACATAGCGCTTTTCAAGAAGACCAGTCTTCTGATTTCTCGCATAGACAAAGTAACGATTATCTTCTTTCTTGACATACATCTGACTTATATAAAGAGAATCAGCATCACCCTGAGTCGTCAGGCTGATATCAACGTAAGCGCCATTTGTAAGTCCCTTTCCATCCTCTGGCGTAATATATGCTACAAACGGATAATATGAAAGATTTGGATTCTGTGAACCTCCCATCGTATTTTTAGTTGGATATTCAGAAACTTCTGTTACTACCGCTGTACAGAAAATTGATGAATCATCCACCCAGCTGCTGCATGAAATCTCCATTCCCGGCACAAAAGTATCAAGAAGATCCTCTGTGACTGTTCCCTGAACATAATATCCTTCGCCTCCGTTAATAACGGCAAATGGCTCCGAATAATCAATATCATCCATATTTTGCAGTTCTTCCACTGTTCCCTTTACGGTACTGCAGATAGTTGCGCTTTTTGCCAGCTCTTTTTGCTGCTTTGCATATTCAAGCTCTAACTTTCTGCGCTCCAAATCCATATCACGCAGACTCTCCTTCTGAGACTGAATCTCCTTCGCAAGTTCTTCTGCTGTGTAGCCGCTAAAATCCTCATTCTGGAATGTTGGAAGTGAGATATCAGCTGGTGCTGATCCCTTACTGTCATCATCTCCACTGCCTGCCGCCGTCAGTGTATGACGCACAGATGCTGTTGCCAGCATTGCCGTGCGCTCCTCTGTGATATTATATGCGCTCTGTGTGCCAGACTCTGTCGATGGTTCTGAAGATGGAATTGTTGGCTGCACATAATTAGGATTTGCCTCTGTCTTTGTTGCACCGCATACACTGCACTGGTAATAATTCCACGGACTTGTCGTGCCGCCATCATAAAATACATACTGATGTGCATTCGGATCTGGGTCAGTCTGCTGCGTTTCAATCACACCACATACTGAACACTGTCTAACAAGATATCCTTTTGTCACACATGTTGCAGGGTTATTTACAATATCTACAAATACATGATCTGCCTTTTCACCCTCCTGCACAATATAGCCATCACCGCATCCGTCGCAACGATATGTTACAATTGACGGCGACAAACATGTGGCCTCTGTGCGGCTTTCTTCTATATAATTATGTGTATGAATAATCGGCTTATCATCCTCAGAAAGAATCATCTTTGATAAATCAAGATCATACGCCGGCATTCCACTCTCATTATAAAAACGAATTGTTGCATATTTTTTCTCACTTACAAGCTTACGGATCAGTGCATTATCAAGCTTTGCATCAGCACCGCAAAGGAACAAATATGGTGACTGCTTACTTCCATCACCACTTGCTGCCTGCTCTATTTTTGTAATTTCTTTTCCAATCAGCTGTTCTCCATTTGCGCCTGTCGGATCAGGTGCCGTAGTCGGTTCTGGCGTTGATTCCTCACTTGGCTGCGTACTCGGATTTTCTGAACTTGACTGCTCTGGACTAGATTCCTCTGTGCTTGACTGCTCCGCAGACGATTCTGAAGATGAGCTTTGAGATGGACTTTCCGAGGACGGCTCAGTATTTGTCGGCTGCTCTGCACTCGTCTGCTCACCGCTTGACTCCTCTGGCTTTGTTGGCTCTTCACTGCTTGATTCCTGTGATGAGGTCGGCTGCTCAGAAGAACTTTCCTGTGCAGAGGAACTCTCCTCTTCGGATGAGCTCTCTTTTTCACTTGAGCTTTCTTCTTCGGATGAACTCTCTTCCTCACTTGAGCTTTCTTCTTCGGATGAACTTTCTTCCTCACTTGAGCTTTCTTCTTCAGATGAACTCTCCGTTGGCTCTTCCCAGCCCGGATCCCATCCTGGATCCCAGCCTGGATCAAAATCACCCGGATTAAACGGTGCTGCCGGTGTTGTCTTCTGCAATTTGTCCAACCGTTTAAAACCATCTGAAATCTCAAGAACCTTTTTCTGAATCTGAATATCAAGGTCCTGCAAATTCAAATTGTCCATTGTTGTGTCCATCTTTAAAATAGGATCACCAATATTTACCTTGTCGCCTTTTTTCACTAAGACCTCTGAAATTTTCTGTGAGGTCGTAACACTTATTTGCTGGCGCTGATTATTGACAACCTGTCCATACATATACATATCGGAACCATAATCGGATGTCGATATGCTGCTGACAGGAACAACTTTTACATATGTATTTGCCTGCTTATTTTTCTGATACACATATACACCGGCTCCGCAGCTTCCTACTATCAGCGAAGGTACCAGAATATAAACTGCTAATTTTTTCATACTGCCCTCCATTTGCCATATTTTATGATGTTGGGGTCAAAAGGTATTTTGCCCCCAACCAATACACACGAATTGCTCCGTTGCTATGCAATCTGTCCATCGCGGATGTGAATGACACGCTGCGCATGTGATGCAATTTCTGAATCATGTGTAATCATAATAATCGTTACACCTTCCTCGTGAAGACTCTGAAAAAGCTCCATAATCTGTGCACCAGACTTGGAATCAAGCGCACCTGTCGGCTCATCCGCAAGCAAAATTTTGGGATGATTGGAAATGGCTCTTGCAATAGCTACTCGCTGACACTGTCCACCTGACAGCTGTGTCGGTTTATAATTCATACGGTCTTCCAGTCCGACACGCTTTAGCGCCTGCGCGGCAATCTCCTTTCGCTTTCGCTTTGGTATTCCTGCATATGTCAGCGGAAGACACACATTTTCAAGTGCCGTCTGCTTCATCATCAAAAAGAAACTCTGAAATACAAATCCAATCGTATTTAAACGCACAGTTGAAAGTGCATTGTCTTTATATTTTAAAATGTCCTTTCCATCCAGATAAAAGCTTCCTGAAGTTGGCTTATCCAAGCATCCGATAATGTTCATTAGTGTTGATTTTCCTGAGCCTGACGGTCCCATGATTGCCACATACTCGCCTTCCTCTACACTAAAATTGACATTTTTTAAGACGGGCATTTCCTGCTTTCCCTGAAAATAACTTTTATTTATATCTTTTAGCTCTAACAGCATATTGCCTGCCCCCCCTTACTCCATCACATTCATCGCACCGGCATTTCCTGCATCGCCCTGATTTTCACCATTCTCCATGCTGTCCGGCAAAATAGCCTCCATACCTTCCTGTGTCAGTTCATCTGGAAAAGCAATGTAGTCATCCTCTGTCAGTCCTTCAAGAATCTGGTACTCAAGCATTTCCTCATCAATCTCACCAACACTTATCTCTTTCTTGCATACCTTTTGATTATCATCACAGCTCCACACATAGTAAGTATTCGTCTCATCATCTGATACTACATAATAGTTTGGAATCCAAAGACCTGTCTTTTCCTCGGTTTCTCCAGTATCCTCCTCCATGATTACATGCTGTCCAAGCATCAAATCCATTGCCTCATTGACAGTCACATAGAAGTGATACTTGCTGCTCTCTGCTGAGGAATCAGAATAACCATTATTATTGTTATCTGTTGCCGGCTCTGTCTCTATTTTGCTTACAACACCAGTATATATCTTATCCTCATCAGCTCTTGGACGAATTACCATCTGCTCACCCACATATAAGCTGTAAATATTCATTTCATTGCAGGTTCCCTTAATTCTGTAATCACCAGTAGCCAGAATTGTCATAAATGCATTTGAACCAGAAGAACCATAATTATATGAATCACCGCTGCCTGATGAATCAGAATTGATACTTTTTACAATACCGTCAATATCTGAATAGACAACTGCATTATCAACGTTTTTCTCCAGCTGCGCACGCTCCAGCTGCTTGACACTTATATTATATTCCTGCTTATGAATTGAATTTTGTGCTGAAAGAATCTGAAGATTATACGCCTGCTTCTCAGACTCCTTTGCCTTAGATGCCTGAACATTCAGCTCATTTAACTGCTGGTTCATCGTCTGGAGTGTATTATTCATCTCCTCTAATTCCAGATCAGCCTCCTGAATCTTTTGCTTCATTGCCTCAACATCATAGGAAAACAGAGGATCACCCTTTTTCACTTCATCGCCAACTTCTACAAAAGTCTCCTTGAGCTGCTTATCAGAATCAAGCTTGATATCCTTTGACTCCTGCGGATCTACAACACCGACAAGGCGCGTCTTTATGCCAAGTGCACCCTGATCCATAATGTCAGACACCTTGCTCATATAAACAGATCCTTCTGCAGACTCTGCAGATGCCGATTTTTCCTGATTATAATAATTTTTATAATAATACAAGCCGCCGCCTGCAGCAGCAATTAAAACAAGACCGATTAAAACGGTTCTTTTTTTCATACTTTCCATCCCTTCCCGCAATGCGGTTTGTTGTTCTTTTTTTAATTTAGATACAGTATATCACTTTCTGACAATATTTAAAAGTGTTCAATTCTTACGATAAATTTAAAATGTAATTTCAGTTATTAACTTTTCTTTAAGGCAAAAACCAAGAAAGGCCAAAACCTCATTCAAAGCGAAAGAAAGGTTTTGACCTTTTGGCAGTTTTGTATTATGATAAAAGAGATTAGAAAAATTACATTTTGATTTTTTGATTTCAAATAATTTTAAATAAAATCTATACTCGAAAAGGAGTTCTCTATGGCAGCATCAAAAAATTTGTCCAAAAAAGAAATTGAGATTCTCTCAATTCTCGCTCATGCCGAAAATCCAATGACGATCTCCGATATTGTTGCAACAAACAGCGCATACACCACCAATATCGTTCAACCAATCATTCATAAGCTCTCTGATTTGGGACTCGTTGAGGTCGACTCCATTGTTTTCCGCAAAAAGTCCTTCGCCAGAGCATTTCGCATTGCCGATAATTCCAAAAATGTCCTGAGCGGCATGTTCTTGGAGGAGTACCAGTCCTTTCGACAGCTTTTTGCAGACAGCTATCTTCTCGCTCCCCTTGTGGAATCCGAGCTAAAAAATCCACAAGATTCCCAGGCAGAAATTGAGCGTTTGGAAAAGATTTTGGAAGCTGCCAAAAATAAGCTGCGTTGATTCTGTTATATTGATTCTGTTATGGCTGTAAAACATGAAACTGTGCATCTTTCTCTAGCATAGTTTCCTTTTCCAGCCAAAATACAGCATCGCCATCCTCTGTTCTTCCGGTAAAGAAAATCTGGTTCTCATCAACTCCAATGCACTGGGAATCGGGCATTCCATCAACAAAAATAATCTGTTGCAGTTCCAGATTTTCTTTCTCGTAAATGGCCACAAACTCTTTTATTTCTTCCTGTGTCGCTACACTTCCCTGAAAATAAAAATAGTCAGCGTCTGTGGACAGAAAGCTATACAACCAAAATTCATCGCGATCCGATATTCCAAATTCATTCTTATTACCCGACAGCAGTGTCCCAATCTGTTCTACCTGCTTTAAATCTAGGCTGATCTGAAATAGCTTTCCATTGTCCATTCCAATAAAACCCTCTTCCCACGGTATAAAAAAGAGAATATTTTCTTGCTTAAAGCGTCTTGCTGTCGTTTTTTCCGTCTTGGAATCATAGACAAACAAATACGTCACATTCTCCATACCACACCAACCATATACAAAATCGCCATACGGATAGATCTCGAAAATCGCATTGCCCTGTACCTCTGCAATCGGGACCGGATCTCCTCCATCTAGTGGCACCCAGTACACTCCTTCTGTCTCTGTTAATTTTGCAGGATCTGTTACATGTGTAACATAATATACATTTCCTCGCTGAATGCAAAAGCGAGACGCATTTTCCATTTTTAAATTCATTTTTTCGCGACTGCTACCATCTTTTTTGACTGAATATAAATCATCTCCTGCATATGTCTTGCCATCTTCTCCTATGCCTTGTATCGCAAAATTCGCATATAATGTATCCTCATTTTCTTGAATTCCGCTGAACATAGTAATATTTCCAACTCCAACATAAGCCATGCACAATTCCTTCTTCTCGCTCGATTTTTCCTTACCGTGCAAGCAATCTGGGCGAACACAAAGTGGTATCAACTTTTCACGTTCAAAGCTACAAAAATAAATATACTCGCCAAGGCGAATATAATATCCATTGTCGCCTTTTGCAATTTTTGAAATATGATTTCCACCATAATATGACCAATCCCAGTCGGTTTCTGAATTATATGAAATTTCGTTTATATCTATATCCAGTTCTTTTTGATAGTTTTCCAACTGCAAGGTATAATCTTCTTCCTCAAAGATTGTTGCTTCCTGAGCATTTATTTCGCCCGGAATTTGTATTATACATATCATTATCCCTAGACTTACGAACGTCGAGAATATTTGTTTTTTCCATTTTCTTTTGCCCTTCACACGCTTCCCTCCATTTTCTTTCAACTTTCTTCAAATCCTACTGATATCTTGATATTTATACTTGATATCTATATCATATTTTAAATATTGTTTTTTGTCAATAATTCTTTTGACTTTTTTATAATTTTATATTATTATACAAATATAATCTATTTTTTTAAGAAAGGAGGGTTATGATAATTGTTCTTCAAAAGCCAGCTAAAAAAACATTTAATACTTTAAGAATTCATGTAGTACAATAGATATATGGAGGCGAAAAAATGTTTGAACTATCTTTTTACACAATTTTAATGGCTTTTCTGACATCCACGGTATTATTTTCTCTTTCCTGCATTTTCTTTAGCAGTTCAAAACGAATCCTGAATGTCGGATACAAAACGATCGCATTCATTTCATTTCTTTCTATTTTACGTCTGGTTGTGCCGATTGACTTTGACTTTACAGCAATCCTTCCAATGAACGAACTAGCCAAGCAAATTTCCTTTTTTATTTGTCAGCACCGCATTGCTTTCTTTTCAATTCGGCTATCCATATGGGATATTCTGCTTGTTATTTGGTTGATTGGAATTCTTTTTCAACTCATCCTTTATTGGCGTCAGTATAGGCAAATTGATCGCATTGTTGTACAAACCGGAAAAAACGTGTCGTATCATCCAAACTATATGAAAGCATTTCAGTCCATACAAATTTCCTATGGAATCAGCCAACAGCTTCCTGTCTATGAGATTCCGATGCTTTCAAGTCCAATGCTTTTTTCCATACGTAATCCTCGCATTTTATTACCTGCTGAAAATAACTATTCCGATGACGATTTGCACTTTATTTTCCGACACGAAATGACCCATTTTCTGCATCATGATCTGCTGTATAAGTTTTTCTTTCAACTATTATTTATTGTGTATTGGTGGAATCCGTTGAAATATATTTTAAAAAGACAAGTCAACAATCTTCTCGAAATCAATGTGGATTCTTCTCTCACACAAAACTTTGAGGACGCCATTCCCTATATGGAATGTTTGATAAAAATTAAGAAGCAACATGCAGTATCAAATAAAAACTACTTCGATTCCTGCACACTCTCGATTAGCAATATAAAAGAAGGAAGTCTTGAAAAACGCTTTCAGCTGTTAGCACATCCATCCAAACAGCCTCGCCGTTTTTCTGGAATTTTTCGTTTGATCAGCATTTTCGTTTTCTTGTCCTCTTACTTTGTAACATGGGAACCGCTGCCTGTCGATAACAGCTCAACTATGAACGAACAAGATTTTATTCTGACAGAAGAAAACGCCTATGCCATTTTAAATGAAGATGGTACGTATGATATTTACCTGTATGGCGAATACCTAGAAACCGTCACCTCATTAAAATATTATGATTCTTCACTGCCAATTTATACTAGAAACAACTCGAATTAAAAGGAAAATATTATGAAAAACAAATTATTACTAACACTCGTTACTTTTTATTGCTCTTTAAACTTATTTTCTTTACAAATTAACATGCATACATATGCCAACCCTCAAGTTCTACTTCTACAAAATATGATTGTATCACCTCTGCAAATTCAATATAGATGGCATTATATGCAAAAAAATGGTAAAATTTACAAGCGCTTATACAATGAAACAAACCAAGAATGGGTAGGAAACTGGATTTATGTAAGAGACGTTTAATTTTATTTTTTAAGTTTTAATCTAAAAGAGAGGATTTTATAAATTAAAAAATCCTCTCTTTTAGATTTTTTGTAGTACTACTTAAAATCAACTACTTCGATAAGTATTTTTTTCTTATAGCAAGAAAACTGCCTCCTACTGCCGCCAGCATTCCAATCCAGTACACACCATACAACATGACCTGTCCGTTTTGGAAAGTAAGCTGCGGCAAAAGGCCGCCGACAACACTCACACCAGACAGATTTACCTTCCAAAGATATAAAATACATGGTCCCAAAAACAGTAAGAAACAGATTACGCTTCCAAGTGCCTGTTTCTTTACTGCACTGGTAACAGCTGCTGTAATGATGCTGCAAATCACTGCTGTCAGATAGCGAAGCACAAACATCACAACAAATGCCTGACGAATGGACAACGGCACAGGCAACTTTTGATAACCTGGCACTCCATTTAAGACAAGGGACGCATCCACCTCTGACAAATCGCGCCAGATTGCTGCATAATACGGCACATACAAAATTACATACAGCACAGTTGCGCACAAAATTGTCTGCAACAATTTTCTTCTTTGTAATGGCTGCCGTCCCTTTTTCGTGGATTGTAACAGCACCATCATGCCATTTCGTTCCTCGATTCCAAACAGACCCGATACGCCCAGAATCAATGCTGAAAGCAGCACACAGGCAAGAAACATTTGATTATTCTCATCCTTAAACAGATAGGACAGCTTATATTGATCGACAAATCCTGCATTTTCAAATCCATTCTCTTTCGCATTCTTAATCACCTGTTCCTGTGCCAAAATTTTATAAAACCCTCTTGACCGCATTTCAATCAACTGCTGGCGTTTCTCCATCCAGTCTGTGTATGTCTCCGAAGAAATTTCTCTGTTTTGAAATTGCTCCTGAATTTCAAATGCCTCTTGATCGGTCATCTGCATAATTTGTGTTTCCTGCTCCAGCCATGCCCTTGTTTCTTCGGTATACGTGCCTTGCAGCTGCTCAATATAATACCGATATGCCTGTATTTCTGTCGTTCCTGTATGGGATGGAATTCCCTCTGCCATGCGCATCGAAACAACTGCGGCCACAATCAAAAATACCCCCATTCCGCCGAGCACATAAAACTTGTATCCCTCATGTGCAAAAATGCTCACATGCTTTCCGCTCAATGAACAGACTGCAATTCGTCTGCCTGACGCTATGCCATATACACGCTTTCCCTCACGCTCATGACAATAAATCAAAATCGAAAGCACGGTACACAAAAGAATCGTTGCAATACATAGAACCATCTTTGCAAACTCTGCCCAAATTGGATGGGAAAACAAATTTAAATTCCAATAAACCGTAAACGGCTGTGATGCATCCAATATTGAAAACAAATTCACATAGCGAAACCAATTCCATTTTGAAAGGCTATTTACAGTGGTATACAATACATATTCGATCAGCATCACCCAAAAATAGCTGCAGACAGCAGGCACAAATCGTTTCCATGTTATCATAAAAAATACAATCAGGCTACCGAATACCAAACAAGCTGTCACTTTAATTTCCAAAAACAGCCATATATATGTCCCGATTGAAACTGGAAGCACACAATTTCGATACTCGGAGAGTGACTGCAATGCCACATCTAAATTTCCAATCCCATACAAGGAAAAAGCGAACAAAAACTGTGCCGCATAAAGCAAAAAAGAAAGGATTGCAAGCATCAGAAAATACGCCGCAAGCTTCGCACTGATAAATGCCACGCCTCCTCTTTTTGCCGTCTGAAGAATCGGATAGATTCCATTCTCGCGCTCCCTGCAAAAGATCTGCCAACCAATCAGGATCACCAAAAACAAGATCATCATATCAACCATCACTGTATTAGTTCCCATATAGATGGCTGCACTGTAATCATATTCTAGTGTGAGATCACCCAGCTTTTTATAGGCCTCTGCCGTCTGTATGATGTTGCGGCTGCTATATCCGCTAATATCTGAAAAAAGTGCCAGATCTTCTAATTCATCGGCTTTTTGCTGAATGCTCTCTCGAAACTGCGGATACGATTCCTGATAGGTTAATCTCGACACAATATTATTATAAAATTTATGCATTGTCAGATGACTCATTTCTTCTGGTACTTCTTCTGACTGTTGCAAACGTGCTTCCATATCCACATCTGGATAGAGTTCCTGAAACTCCATCAGTGATGACTCAATATCTTGTCCATTCTCTTCTGCCGCTAAAAGGCCATGATACCAGCCTTCAATCTCAAAATATTGTTTTAACTTGTCACGGTCTGTTCCCTTTGTTTTTTCTAGTTCTTCGCTCCAAAAGGAGCCGCGCAGCCCGCTGTACTGATCGTATTGTCCGCCTGAGCGTGTCTCACTCCACTGGTAAGCAATGCTGATGCCCAAACACAAAATTATAATTGCCAGCAATGCTTTCGATGCGACGGTCTTTCTTAACTCATATAAGAAAAGTTCCAAAAGTCCCATTTTTCTTTCCCCACTCTCTATCCAATATCTGCTTCCATCCGATACAAATATACATCTTCCATATTTGCCGCAGCCTTTTTTCGTTCAGCCGGGAACTGCTCCCCATTTCCTACTGCACGAACAAGCATCCCGGCATCGGTCATCATAATGTTGCTGACCAGATATTTTTTCTGCACACCTGCCATCTCCTCCGGCTGAATCAAAAATTCCCATACCAGTCCGTCCATTTCTCGGATCAACTCCATCGGCGATGCTTTTTTGAGAATGCGTCCTTGTTTCAATAAAATGATTTCTTTCGCAATACACTCCACGTCCGTAACTACATGTGTTGCTAGTAGAACGATCTTATCTGCTGCAATCTCACTGATAAAATTGCGGATGCGAATGCGCTCTTTCGGGTCCAGACCCGCCGTTGGCTCATCTAACACAAGTACATCTGGCTCATTTAATAATGCCTGCGCAATTAAAAGGCGCTGCTTCATTCCACCGGAATAGCCTCCGATACGTCGATCTGCGGCATCCTTTAAATTCACCAACTCTAGCAGTTCATTTACACGCGTTTTGGCTTCTCGATGTGACAATCCCTTTAACGCTGCCATGTACCATAAAAAACGTGTCCCGGTAAAGGAACTGTATAGCCCTTGCTGCTGTGGCATATAGCCAAGCCTTGCACGATACGCATTGCTGTTTTTCCAGATCACATTTCCATCGAGCGACACTTCACCCGCTGTTGGCCTCAGATTATCAGTAATGATGTTCATCAGCGTTGATTTCCCTGCGCCGTTTGGTCCTAAGAGACCATACACACCAGGGGTAAGACTTGTGGAAATTTCTGATAATGCTTTTTTTCCATTTTTATAGGTGTGCGATACATTTTTAATTTCCAGCTCCATCGGTGTCCTCCTTTTTTGTTAGCTCATTGGGTTCATTAATCTTATTGGGCTTATTTGGTTCACTATTAAAATCAGCCTCATTATTAAATATTATATACTGTATTTTAAATAAAATATCGTTTTTTGTCAACGAAAAAAGGAACTCTGCCACCGCAAAATTCCCCTCGCTCTAACTATCTCTAACGATTATTCGTAAAATAAAAATAACACCACATTCTTTATATATATAAGATCAATCTAACAATTTTCCCTCTCTATATGACCACTCAAGATAGTTTGGATTTTGATAATATAAATCGGTATTAAAATTCGATATCTCATCACTAATAAAAGAAGAAAATATTTTCATCAACTCTGAAACTTCATCTCCCGGCTTCGCACAGTCCTCTATCATAATACTATATAATTTACCAATATCAAGAAAACTCGGGATCGAATACTTGCAAGCCGATATTGTATCAAAATCTCCCTGCTTTATTTTATAATAATCAACTACTTCATCGCTAACCTGTTCAAAACTAAGGCAGTGATCTACCTCTGCATCATACAAAAGCTTTTTTATACCATCTTCACCAATTTGATTCACAATATCTCCACGATGATTTTTTGTTTCTCTTGCAATATATTCAATTAGTGCGCATACGTAAAAATAATCATTTCTTTCCTTCTCTGTCATAGACTACCTCACTCTTTACAAACGTCAAACAATCAAGTGCCGACAATGTATGGAAACTTATTTGATGTGTCGGATATTTAAATTCTGCCAACACCCAAAACTGCTTTCTGTTTATTCGCCCTGCTAGAAAATCATTTACGTAATTCCATACTGTATCATTTGCCATAGGTCCCTCTACAATATCATAGGAATGTGTTTTTCCACTTCTACACTCTGCAATAAAGTCTAACCACGCATCTGATATTTCTGGAAATCTTAATATATTTAATTTTTCATTCGGCTTATATTCATAGTAATTGATTATCGGATCACCAATTCCGCGATTTGCCCATCTTACTGCCTGTTTAAAATTATTGGTGCAATAAAATCCCCAAGAAAAATCTTTTGTATACCTTGCCTTTCTTACTTCTGGGTACTGAACAATCTCTTTACTCGCATGATATAGTTCCATTCTTCACCTCTTTATTAAATTACCATCTTGTTCTACTTACCTTTTAATAATAGTAATAAAAAAAGTGTCTGTCAAGTTTTTGCTCTTCCACATTTTTGGTTGTTTTCTTTCGTTTCTTGTGGTATACCTATTACGAGAAAAAGATTGACTTTGAGAAAGGCTTATTATTATACATATGAATATCCAAAACATCGACTTATTTGAAATGCACGAACCTTTAACGGGTTCTTTTCCTTTTGCTGCCCTGACGGCTGTTCTGCCTGATGACATTTCTTCTGTATCTATTCACTGGCAGGATACTATGGAAATTCTTCTAATCCGTGAAGGAACCGGACAAGTATCAATTGACCTTGAAAAAATTTCAGTAAAGAAGGGCGATATCTGTCTGATCTTACCAGGTCAGCTGCATTCCATTGAAGCAGATTCAAACTCCTCACTGAAGATTAGCATGATCCAATTTCCGCTGTCTCTTCTTTCTGGAAGTACAGATAATGACGATGCATTTGCATTCTTAGAGCCACTCTCAAAGGGAGAGCAAGTCATTCCATGGCTTATCACGCCTGAATACGGCTGGTACAATGAGTTTCGTCAATGTTTTGAGGAAATGTTTCAGCTGCAGACGTTTTATTCAGCAGCTTATCCGCTTGGCATAAAGAGCTGTCTCTTTCGCCTGTTTTATCTGCTATTTTACAATGAGCCGTCTGTAAAGCCAAAGAGCCGGCCACAAAAATCAGTAGTAAAGACAAAGCAAATCATTAGCTATATCACAGATCATTACAGTGAACCACTGTCTACTGAGCAGATGGCAAAAGTATGTGAATTTAGTGAGTCTCACTTTATTAAGTTCTTTAAGTCCACGATTGGCATAACGTTCACAGAATGCTTAAACAGCTATCGCCTTTCTCAAGCTTCAAGACTGCTGCTTGCAGACACTGACGAACCAATCATGGACATTGCAAGAAAATGCGGTTTTAACAGCATTCCTCATTTTAACCGCGTCTTTAAGAAAAAATATGGAATTACGCCAAGTGCGCTTCGCGGCACAAAATCTTCTCCAGAGACGGCAGATCCATTGCTCTCATAACAATATCACAATTTGCCGTCTCTCCTTCTGGTGACAAATTGGAATGAATGTAGCAGGCACCCATACCAAGTGATTTTGCAGTACGTATATCATCATATTCACTATTTCCGATCATCATTACCTTTGTGGGATCTAAGCCTTCTGACGTTAATAATGCCTTAAAATAAGCAGCATCTGGCTTTTTGCAATGGTAATCTGATGACAGGCACACTTTATCAAAGTAATCGTAAATACCAAGATAGCGCAGCTCGCTGGCAGTAAATACCTGCTGCGCATTGCTAAGCACATAGAGCTTTTTTCCTTTCTTTTTCAGGTGGGCAAGAAGCTCTTTTGCACCATAATATAAGCGAACATAGCGCAGTGAAAAGCTTCGAAATACCTGCGCGGCATCCACAGCCTCCTGTATAGAAACACGCACACCCTTTTCTTCATATAAACGCATAAAGACACGTTCTACCTGTGGCTCAGGAATCTGTTTGGGATTTTCATGCAAAAGCCGTTCTTCCTCATCATGAATCAATGCACCATATCTCCAGCGAAGCTCCCATGAACCGTACCTTGCACCTTTGTAGGCATAATATTTTGCCATAAACTCCCAAAGCTCATGATCACCCTCTTCTGTATGAATGTCAATCAGAGTGCCATACAGATCAAAAAAATATGCCTGATACTCTGACATGCCAGGCGCAACAATCGGTGTATATCGCTCATCTTTGATATAGCGTTCCTTTTTTCCTGCTTGTGAAATGATTATGCCATCGCCGTCATTTATGGTACATATCTTTCGTCCTGTCTCCTCCTCGTAGCTTTCCAGTATCTCCTTTGTCTGTTCATAAGCAGTCAGATATGCCAGGTAATGCGGCATAATATTTAACGGCACAATGCCAAAACCGCTGCAGTCTACATTTTCTCCAACTTCCTCGATACCACCGGGTTCAATCTGACAGGCAAACTCCATCGTATCGCCAAGAACCATGCTGCCGGCACTTATTCCTATAAGCACATGGTGGTTAGCAAGCTCAGTCAAAACTTCCAGACTATTTTTCCACTTTTTTAAATGCTTGCGCAGATAAAATGGATTTCCGCCCATCAAAATAACAACATCATATGCCAATAAAAAAGTCGCGTCCTGAAATTCCACGTCCACGCACTCCGGCTCAAGTCCAAAGCGCCTCATGAGCGCACTTAATACTGGAACATTATGATCTTTTTCTTTGTACCGGCACGAGGCGGTTGTCACAAGCGCTGCTCTTCTTGAGATTGGCACAAGTGCTTTTTTTATTTCTTCCTCCAACTGCGGGGATGTTATGCCGTCCGATGTCAGTAATATCATTTTTTCCTCATTTCCGCACAAAACTGTGCTAATTTTATAAACTAATTATACCCTTTCCCACTCCGATTTGCAAGCAAAAGGGCGCGCACCCTGCGGTACGCGCCCTAAATTTTTTATTAAGTAATTAGAAATCTACTTCTTCATCGTAGTAGCAGCACTTTAACAGTTTTGCCATCTGCTCTGGGTTAATGCTTCTTGGATTGGATCCTGTACAAGCATCACCTACTGCAAGCTCTGCAACTGTTGGCAGCTTCTCCATAAATTCTTTCTCGTCGATGATTCCGCCCTCATAATCCTTGATGCAGGTCGGGATATCAAGCTGCTTATTCATGTTCTGGATATGAGCGATCAGTGCATCTACAAGCTCTGCATCGGTGCTTCCCTCTAAGTGAAGGAATCTTGCGATATTTGCATATCTCTTCTGTGCTTCTGGCTCTACTGCATTGAAGCGGATAACCTTTGGCAGGTACATTGCGTTTGCACATCCATGAACGATATGTCCGCCGCTGTAAGCTGCACCAGTCTTATGTGCCATGGAGTGAACGATTCCAAGCAGTGCGTTAGAGAATGCCATACCAGCCAGACACTGTGCATCATGCATCTTTGCACGTGCATCCATGTCGCCATTGTAGGATGGAACCAGATACTCGCTGATCAGCTCGATTGCATGAAGTGCTAACGGATCAGTGTACTCGCAGTGAAGAGTAGAAACATATGCCTCGATTGCATGAGTCATAGCATCCATACCTGTATGTGCAGTCAGCTTCTTTGGCATGGTCTCTGCTAACTCTGGATCTACGATAGCAACATCTGGAGTGATGTTGAAGTCTGCTAACGGATACTTAATACCCTTCTTATAATCGGTGATAACGGAGAATGCTGTTACCTCGGTAGCAGTACCTGATGTAGATGAGATTGCACAGAACTTAGCCTTTGTACGAAGTGTCGGGAAGTTAAACGGAATGCACAGATCCTCAAATGTAACATTTGGATACTCATAAAATGCCCACATAGCCTTCGCTGCATCGATTGGAGATCCTCCTCCGATTGATACGATCCAGTCTGGTCCAAACTCGGTCATTGCTGCTGCACCCTTCATGACAGTATCCACTGATGGGTCTGGCTCTACACCCTCAAACAGCTGAACCTCCATACCTGCCTCCTTAAGATAGGAAACAACCTTATCCAGAAAGCCGAAACGCTTCATAGAACCACCGCCAACAACGACGATTGCCTTCTTTCCTTTCAGCGTCTTTAATGCTTCAAGTGCTCCCTTGCCATGATACAGATCTCTTGGTAATGTAAATCTTGCCATGATAACTCTTCCTTTCTATTCTGGTCTGTCTAACCGCAGCCAGTTTTTATTAAATGATATATTTTTATTTGGTCCTGCTTTTGCAAGACTTCGTTTGTTAATTATCAAACAAAGTAACTTTATCACATTTATCAGAAATAATCAAGCAATTTTTTGTAAATTTTCCAAGAAATTTTTGTATAAAAAAATCTGCTCATCCGTTTTTTTCAACAGATGAGCAGATTTTACTACTCGTTTAATAATTTTGCTAAAATCTCGTTTACGGCTGTTGGATTTGCCTTGCCTTTCATGGCCTTCATAGTCTGTCCAACTAAAAAGCCGATAGCCTTTTGCTTTCCTGCCTTATAGTCTGCTACTGACTGTGGATTTGCAGCAACAACCTCCTCTACTGTTTTCTGCAGTGCATCTGTGTCACTTACCATACCAAGACCATGCTCTTTTACATAGCTCTCTGGCTCAATGTCGTCTGCAAAAATCTTTTCAAAAACTTCCTTTGCAATTGTCTGGTTGATTGTTTTTTTCTCAACAAGTGCAATCAGCATAGCCAAATGTTTCGGTGAAAAATCAAGCTCATCCGGATCCATCATCTGCTCTTTTAAAAGACGCATCGTTTCTGTCATCAGCCAGTTTGATACCTTCTTTGGCGCTGCACCAAGAGCAACAGTCTGCTCGAAAATATCAGCCATGCGCTTAGAACCTGTAATAATATCAGCATCATAATCCGGTATCTCGTATTCTTCCTTATAGCGTGCCATCTTTTCATCACGAAGCTCTGGCTGAGATGATTTTAACTGTTTGATCCACTCATCTGGAATCTGAAGCGGCGGCAGATCTGGTTCTGGGAAATAGCGATAATCCTGCGCATCCTCTTTTGAACGCATAGGATATGAATATTCCTTATTGTCATCCCAGCGTCTCGTCTCCTGAACAACACTCTTGCCTTCTTCAATAAGCTCGATCTGACGCGCTCTCTCTGCTTCAATGGCACGCGCAATAGCCTTAAATGAATTTAAATTCTTCATTTCGGTACGTGTTCCAAATTTCTCTGCACCAACAGGGCGAACAGACAAGTTGACATCAGCACGCATAGAACCTTCCTGAAGCTTACAGTCTGAAGCACCAAGATATTGAATGATCAGGCGAAGCTTTTCAAGATATGCAATAACTTCATCAGCGCTTCTCATATCTGGCTCAGAAACAATCTCTATAAGCGGCACACCTGAACGGTTATAATCTACTAATGAGACATCCTCCCACTCATCATGAACAAGCTTTCCTGCATCTTCCTCCATATGAATTTCATGGATACGCACAATCTTTTTCTGACCGTTTACATCTATCTTGATTCCGCCATCATGGCATATCGGATAATACAGCTGAGAGATCTGATAGTTCTGCGGATTATCTGGATAAAAATAGTTTTTACGATCGAACTTGCAATACTGATTAATCTGACAATTAGTTGCCAGTCCAACTGCCATTGCATACTCAACAACCTGCTTGTTTAATACAGGAAGAGAACCTGGAAGTCCAGTGCAGACAGGACAGGTATGGCTGTTTGGAGCACCTCCAAATGCGGTGGAGCAGCCGCAGAAAATTTTTGTTTTTGTTGCCAGCTCCACATGAACCTCAAGACCGATCACGGTTTCATACTGTGCCATCACGCTTCCTCCTCTCTTGCCTTTTCATACGCAAAACCTGCGCGAAGCAATGTTTTTTCCTGGAAACAGCCGCCAAGAAGCTGCATTCCAATTGGAAGACCCATCTTATCTTTTCCGCACGGAATTGACAAACCTGGGATTCCAGCAAGATTTGCAGATATTGTATAAATATCACTTAAATACATCTTGATAGGATCCTGTAAGCTGCTGCCTAAAAGCGGTGCAGTCGTTGGTGCTGCCGGTGCCAGAATAATATCATATTTTTCAAATGCCTTATCAAACTCCTGCTTGATAAGTGCTTTTGTCTTTAATGCCTTTAAATAATAGGCATCATAATATCCTGAGCTTAAAACAAAGGAGCCTAACATGATACGGCGCTTTACCTCTGAGCCGAAGCCTTCTGAACGTGTCTTTTTGTACATGCTGTGAAGATCACCATATTCTTTTGTGCGGTAGCCATACTTTACACCATCAAAACGCTCAAGGTTTGAGCTAGCTTCTGCTGATGCTATGATATAGTATGCCGGAATTGCATATTGCACAAGACCTAAATCAAACTCCTCTACAATAGCTCCCATACGCTTAAAGGTTTCTGCTGCCTTAAAAATTGCTGCCTTTACTTCGCTGTCAAGACCATCGCCAAAATAATCCTTTGGAAGTCCGATGCGAAGACCTTTTACATCTCGCACAAGTGCAGATGTAAAATCATATTCTTCACGTTTCATCGACGTGCTGTCTTTTTTATCATAGGAAGCAATTGTCTCAAGAACAGCTGCGCAGTCAGTAACATTTTTTGTCATCGGACCAATCTGATCAAGTGAAGAACCATATGCAATAAGTCCATAACGGGAAACTGTGCCATATGTTGGCTTCATACCGGTGATGCCGCAGAATGCAGATGGCTGACGAATGGAACCGCCTGTATCAGAACCAAGTGCAAAAAAGCACTCATTTAAGGCAACTGCAGCTGCACTTCCTCCTGAAGAACCGCCTGGAACATGGTCTGGATTATGAGGATTTCTTGTAACACCATAGTATGAAGTCTCTGTTGTACTTCCCATCGCAAACTCATCCATGTTTGTCTTTCCAATAATTACACAACCTGCATCAGTTAAGTTTTGAACTGCAGATGCCGTGTAGGTTGGAACATAATTTTCCAAAATTTTTGAACTGCAGGTAGTCAACAGTCCTTTCGTGCACATGTTATCCTTGATGGCTACCGGTACACCAGCAAGTGCTCCTGTCAGCTCACCCTTGTCTATTTTTTCCTGAACAGCATCAGCCTGCTTGTAAGCGCCCTCTTTATCGAGTGTCACATACGCATGATACCTATCTTCTGTCTGATCAATCTGTGCGAAAACTGCATCGAGCGCCTCCCGCACGGAGATCTCTTTTTCTTTTATCTTTTTTCCCAGCGAAACTGCTGTCAATTTTTGAATCTCCATTAAACTGTCTCCTGTCTTTCCATTACCTGTTATCTAATCAAGCTTTTAAATGTTTTGTAATTATTCAGAACACCATTACACAGTCTTTGGAACCTTAAATGCCCCGTTTTTCTGTTCCGGCGCATTTGCAAGTGTTTCCTCGCTTCCATCTCCATTTGTAACTACATCCTCACGGAAGACATTGAAAACAGGAAATGCATGGCTCATTGGCTCTACATTGGATGTGTCCAGCTCACCAAGCATGTCTATATAGTCAAGCATATCAGACATATCTTTTTTTGCCTGCTCCTTTTCTTCTTCGGAAAGCGCGAGCTTTGCTAATATTCCAACATACTCTATTGTCTCATCATCAATTATATTTGCCATCGTGGTTTCCTTCCAATTTCTCTTTATATTTTTACGAAAGCGGCTTAACGTCTTCGCCTCACCGCTCATTAAATGTTACGGCTCCAGTCTGGAAAGATCTCTTGGGAAGAGGCAGGTCTCACGCACGTTATCCTCACCGATCAGCTTCATCGTCAGACGCTCTAGGCCAATGCCGAGTCCTCCGTGCGGCGGCATTCCATGCTTGAAGATATCAAGGTACTGATCCATACCTTCAGTTGTCATACCCTTTGCCTCGATCTTGTCAAGAAGCATCTGATACTCATGAATACGCTGTCCTCCTGTTGTGACCTCAAGTCCCTTAAACAATAGATCGAAGCTTTGAGTGAATGTCTTATCATCCGGATCATCCATTGCGTAGAACGGACGCTTCTTGCTAGGATAGTGAGTGACAAATACGAAGTCTGCGCCATATTCTTCCTCGAAGTAGCGGCCAATCAGTGCTTCCTCCTCTGGTTCAAGGTCGTATGGGTTTCTAATCTGTCTGTTATATTTCTCTGCCACAAGACGCTTTGCCTCATCGAAGCGTACCTGCGGAATCTCATCAACCTTTGGAAGTGTAATGTCAAGCATATCAAGCTCTGTTTTATAATCCTTCTTTAACAGCTCCATCGTGTACTGTAAAAAGCCGGTTTCCATTGCCATGATATCCTGAAAGCTGTCGATAAAGCCCATCTCAAAATCGAGACTCGTATATTCATTTAAGTGGCGTTTTGTGTTATGCTTCTCTGCACGAAATACAGGTCCAGTCTCAAACACACGGTCAAACACGCCGACCATCATCTGCTTGTAAAACTGCGGGCTCTGTGCGAGTACCGCTGGACGGTGGAAATAATCAAGCTTAAATACATTAGAGCCGCCCTCTGCTCCCTTTGCTCCGATCTTTGGGGTACGGATTTCCGTAAAGCCCTGAGTGGTTAAAAACTCGCGGAACCCTCTTGCGATACCTTCTTGAATGCGAAACTTTGCACGCTCTTTCAAATTGCGAAGCGATAATGGACGGTAGTTTAATTTTGCTTCCAGTGAAGTATTTAGTTTCCATTTGTTGACAGGTAATGGCATTGCTGCCGAAGGCTCTGATAAAATAGTCACTGATGTTAAGCGCAGCTCTCTTCCAAACGGTGCTCTCTTTTCTTCGTAAACAACACCTTCTACACGAATTGCGCTCTCATCCTTTAATTCGCCTAATTCAAAGCCTGCTGTTTTTTCTTCATAGACACACTGAACGAGTCCCTCTGCCTTTCGTAAGATCACAAAACGTACATCGCCCATGTCTCTTACAGCATGAACCATTCCCTCCATGCGAACAGTCTTTCCATCACAGCTTCCCTGTGCCAATTCCTTAATACTTGCATACTCTTTTTTGCTGATTCCACTGATAAATTCCATGTTGTCCTTTCTTTTCAGCCAAAATACGAGTCTCCATGACAGATGCAAGAGTACCTTAACTTGATAAACAAAAAGCCCCGAAGACCGTTTTATTACAGTCTCCGGGGCGAAACATCTTCGTTCCGCGGTACCACCCGCATTCAATCCATATCTGGATCACTCTATGGTTATAACGTAAACCAACGTGCAAACCTACCCTTTTACTCATAATAAAAGCTCAGAATGCCCGCTCCGGAGCGTTCCCACACCCAGTCCCTCATGACGGCGCTCTCAGTCGGTGACGCCCTCTTCCTGTCAAGATCGTTGGGATAGAGTCTCCTTCAATGCGTTTCTTATGGTTCATTACTATAGCACACTAAAGTTTAAATTGCAAGTAAAAAATATCTAATCTGTGAACTGTAGTTTAGAAATTGTCAATATTCACAATATAGCCGTGTTCAAAATGCATTATTTTTGTAAATTCAATCGTCCCTTGTGGGTCATGCTCAACGACAATTATAAGTTTATTCTTCTTTTTTGCAATAAGATTTAACAGCTGCTCATATTTTTCTCTTGTTTCCTGATCAAGACCAGCCTCAATTTCATCTACAATCAAAACAGATGCTTCTTCGATTCTAAGAAGCATTTTCATGATTAACAGCTTCTTTCGCTGTCCCACCGACAATGATTTTCCCTCATTTTCGATGGCACGATCCGCCGCTATATCATATTCTTTTAACAGATATGTCACAGCTTCTCCATCGTTTTGTGTGATAATGTGTAAATAATCTTCTACTGTCTCGTTTAAAAAAATCTCCTCCTGACCAACATACAAAAACTGGCGGCTCATATCCTGTTTGCAATAAACATCAACTGATTGTGAATTGATTCTTATTGTTCCACTGTCTGGTCGATAAAGTCCAAGCAAAAGCTTGATAAACGTAGACTTTCCGCAGCCATTTTCACCCATAAGGCGAACCATCTCTCCTTTTTGCAGACAGCAAGAAACTTGTGTTAAGGCAGGTGCGCCGCTTGCATAAGAAAAATAAACTGAGTCGAACTCGATTGATTCAACATCTGTTAATGACTCTGCTTTCTGGCGTGGCTCTAATTTACACACTTTATCTACATTCTCAAAGCTTACTTGTGCACGCATAATTTGCCGCAGCAATTCCTGTACATTCTGACCCTGCGAATTAATTACAGTTGACAACATCGTAAAAAAGATCAAATTTCCAATTGATCCCCCCCATGAAGGAATTAACAATAAAACAGACAGCAACATAGTAGATATCGTGTTATAATGTTCGGACAACTTGGACCAAAAAAGCATAAGGCGATCTTCTCTTTTTGCAGTCTGAATAAAATCACTTAATTTTCTCGTTGTTTCCTGCTGAAAGTAATCGAGCACATCATTTGTCTGGACAAGTGTCATTGAGTCAATATACTGATTGCAGACGGCATGGCACTGTTTCATTTTCTGATTTGTCTTGCCTGCCTTTTGTGAAATTCGTTTTCGCCCCAAAAATGACACATACCAGCCAAGACCAACTGAAAACACCAAAAAAACTGCAAATTTTATGCTAAATGCAAAGGCCAATACCATACATACAATAGTTGTCAATACCGCACTGATAAACGACGGTATATGATGACCTGTCACACGAAATACATCAAGCACATCAGCATACATTGTATGCTTTAGCACCTCTGCACCAATCTTATCAGCATCGGATAAGGAAGCGGCCGCAAGTGCTGCCTCCATCTTGAGTGTCAAGTCTCTCATACAAAGACCGCCTAACTTATCTAGCAGCAAATACCATCTAATTTCCATCCAGGTATTAAACCCCATACATAATAAAAATGCTGCGAATGCGGCAAGCAAAAAAAGAAGTTCTTTCTGTCCAAGACTGTTCGCCTGTGAGATACTGTCTACCAAAAAGCGCATTCCACACGGAATCAAAAGGTTGCTCACGGTCACTGCCGCCATGATCACAAATGACATCACAAAAAGCTTTTTATATGTGATAATCATTTTTTTGTAATAGGTCATTATCAATTTCATTGTTACGCTTGTCCTTCAGTGTTTTTTACTATATTTTGAGCTATTGCACATGTCAATGGGCTACTTCTTTTTTCATCTCCATTATACACCAGTGCCAACATTCTACAATCAGTAATTCCACATTTAGACTTATATTTACATTTCTTACAATCTTTTGTCTGATGAACTTTTTCTTTTCTATACCTCTTTATATTTTTTCCACAATGACACCACGCATATGCAATTCCTTTTTGAAAAGCATTATACTTAAAAATAAATTGTGGCTGATTAGCCGCTGTACAAATCTTAAGATCTCCCTTACTAGTAATTGTACATTGTGATATTCCTCCTGAACAGCGATATTTTGACAATGGACGACCATTATTAATATTATACAATACTGATTCTTCTTTTTTTTCTTTTATCATTGTTTTTATTTCTTCTATCGAAAATGCACATTTACTTTTCACTGCATTTCCATCAGGAAATGCAAAATCAATTGTATGCTTCATTTCTGGGAAGTTTTCCTGAATATATTTCATAATTTCGCTAATGCTACTTTCATTTTGCCGCATTTCTACTGTACTAATCATGCACACTACATTTTTATTTTTTTGAATTGTTTTTAATGATCTTACAACATTTTGAAACGTCCCCTCTCTTCCTCGAATCTCATCATGTTTTGCATAAATTCCATCTAAACTTACTTTTATCATATAGTGATATTTTTGCGTACTTTGTAATAATTTTTCTATTATATCGTAGTTATATCCATTCGTTAATATTGTCAAATCAAATCCATGTTTTAAAAATAATATAGCTATTTTTATAAAATCTGGATGGATTGTTGGTTCTCCACCTGTTAATGCGATTCGCAATGTATTTAATTCATTCAGTTCTGGAAGCATTTCTTCTATTTTTTCATATGGAAACATTGAATTTTTTATTGCATTTTTTCCATATTTTCCATAACAATGAGTACATTTTAGATTACAGCCATCTGTTAATTCTATAGCTAGTGACGTCAATGGATATTTTTTATTTTTTAAATTGCTCAAATAAATTTCATCTGCTTCGCCTTTTTCATTTCTGTCTAAAAATCCCCAACGCTCCAGTTCGCTGTAAAAGTCTTCATTTCTACGCCACATATTTTTGTTTTTTTGCATTTTAGTAATCAAATACGCGGCTTGCTTATTAATTACAAGTTCTTTTCCAATATTATTATTAAAAAGTGTCCATGTATGTTCCTTTTTATCTTTATTGGTTTGAACCATTCTCGTTCCATGTATTAATTTCATTGTTACCTCCCTCTTATTTTTTAGCAGATACTACTTTTTTAAGTAGTATCTGCTTTTTCTTTAATCAGCATTTAACTTAGCAGCAATCTGCTTGGCAGAGCCATCCTGCCTGTGCGAAATTAGGGAGACCCACATTCTTTGCACTAATAACATTAGGTTTTCTACAAATTCGCTTCCAAATTCTTCTCATTGCCATACTCCTTTCTTTAGATGATAATTTATCATCAGGTTTTTATTTTGCATATTTATGATATCATTTATCTGCCATAATCCAAATGATATATTTGGACTTTATTTTTTATTTTTTTCCTTTTCTGATCATTTACAAATAGCCTAATATGCTGTAATATTTTACTATTATTGTCTAATTTACAAAGCTGACAGGGAGGAGATTCTATTGAGTTTAAATTATACAATTGGTGATCTACTTTTGCAAGGTCTTGACGATTACGGAATATCTTCCCAAACAATTCGTGAAGGTGTTTTAACCGCAAAAAAATTCAGTAAAATCGAACATGATGAAGGCTTGGGAGATAGAATGATCTGGGATTTTTTATTGGAAAGAATGTCTGTGTCACCACTTATTTACAAATGCTATATTACAAAAGATGAAGAAACATTACTTCAAAAAAGAAAGGTATTACGATCTATTACAGACGAATTAAGAAGCATTCCCTTAAATGCTACACAGCAGCAGCTGGAAAAGCAAAAGGAACTATTAAAAAAAGGAAAATTATTAGTTTTTGATTACTCTAATGCATGGCAAAATACAGATGCCGTTATTCAAGGAAGCGGCCGCATTCATGATCTATTTGTACAGGTAATCTATGGCTGGCTTTTAAAAACCGCTCTAACTCAAAAATCACACGCTGTTTTATTTTATAGTGAATGCACTTCAAGCACTTTAGAAATTATGTACTTAGCTCATCTAAGAAAAACATGGAAAACTCTTCATTCCGTAGCAGTTGAAGAATGGTGTAAAAATGGTCATTATTTTTTAGCTGAGCTTGAATTAGAGCTTATTTATTTAACATCAGATGCCTTATTGTACAACCAGCATACATCTGATGCAAAAGAAATTTTAGAATGGCTTTGCAGACCTTTTTTGTTTGCCTGTATGCAAAAACGCAACAAAGAAAGTATTCGTATTCTTCCACTTGCAGCAGTAAAACTAGCAGAGCTAGAATTTATTGAAGGTAACATTAAGCAGGCATGGGATATCTTAGAACAGACAAAAAGGCTCATGAAGCGTGAGCAAAACAACGGTGCCATATGGTTAATACTTAATTGTCAAAAAAATTTTATCTCTGCTTCACGTAATACGCAATTCTCTGTTCAAGAAAAAATTTTAAATGAATATAAAAAATATGACTTTATTGTCAATTCTTCAGCAATAAATCCTTATGCTATATGGGAATCATCTACTGATAATCATATATGGATTTCAAATGATGTCATCCGAAATGCACGCTTACAAAAAGGCTTTACACAGCATCAGGCATGTGAAGGAATTATAGAACCTGAAACCTACAGCAGATTTGAAAGTGGCAAATCGCGTCTTCGTTGGGAAAAACAGAAATTGCTTCTTGAACGATTAGGTCAATCTTCAGCAAGAGTACAATTTATTGTTGACAGTCCGCATCCCAAAGTACTTGTAACAGCCAAAAATATTTTGACAGATATTCAATTAGGCCGACTAAATATGGCAAATGAAAAATATATCGAATTAAGCTGTTGGCTAACAAAAAGCTCTGTTAACGATAAATTCAATCAACTTGTAACAAATCAATTAGATTCAATGTTCTGACCTGTTTCACAGCTTATATTATTGTCTGTTCTAAGAATGTTTTACATCTGCCTTTTTTTATGGTTCATGCGCTCTTGGCACCAGCCTCCTATCTCGGTGAGGCATAAAAAAAGAAGTATTAAAAAAAGGCCTGGAATACAAATCATCCACCATGCGCGCATAACAAAGGCATTCTGGGCAAGTGCGAGCATACTGCCCCACGAGATTGTCTCTATTGGAAGGCCAAGCCCCAGAAAGCTAAGTGTTGATTCTTCGGCTATTGCTGTTCGTACACTCATAATAATCATAAATAAAATGGATGGAAGAAAATTTGGAGCAAGATGCCAGTAAAGCACATGAAAAAAACCGCCGCCCATGCACTGTGATGCCGTTACAAAGCCGCTTTCTTTTACTGTTTTTGCCTGTGTGCGCACGATTTTTGCCATTGAAAACCATCCGCAAAGTCCTATCGCTACACTCATTCCTATGATATTTTTTCCAAATACTGCCTGCACAAATAAGACAAGCAAAAGCGACGGAACAGAAAGAAGCACGTCTACAAGACGCATCAAAAGCCTATCCAGCCACGCAGGTGACAGTGCACTTGCTGTGCCATACAAAACTGCAATAACAGCTGATATTGCAGCAGATAAAAAGCCAATGGTAAGAGAAACACGTCCGCCATGCCAGATACATGAAAACAGATCGCGTCCCATAGTATCTGTTCCAAAGAAAAATTCACGCCCTGGTGCGCGGCTGCAGTTCATAAGATCCATATAGGACGCATCTTTGCAAAAAAACGGTACAAACACACATCCCATAATCAAAATACCAAGCAGCACAAAGGAAAGAAACGGTACTTTTTTTCTCTTCATTATATGTTTTTCAGAACTCATTTTTCCTCCTGCGCCATATATGGATTTAACCTTGCGTTCACCAGCTCTGCAATCGTGTTTGCTGCTATCATCACTACTCCTGTTAAAAGGCATAGTACCATAAGCATGTTGTAATCAGACGTTTTGGCACTCTCATACGTAAGCATACCAATTCCCGGATAGCCAAATACTGCTTCTACCAAATAAGTACCGCCAAGAATATGCGCTACCGAAACTGCCATAAGACTAATATAAGCTGGCAGCACATTTTTTAGGCAGTGACGAAATAATATTGTACTGTCTTTTGTTCCCTTTGCACGTGCAAGCACGATATATTCTGAACGTGTTTCTTCGCAGAGCATATTTCGCACCATATAGGCAAAATACCACAAATGACCAGCCACTGAGGCAATTAATGGCAGCACAAGATGACGCAGCCTGTCAATTAAGCTGCCTCCTCCAATTGAATATGCACCGCTTGCCGGGAACCAGCCAAGCAATACGCTGAACACAAAAATCAACATTAGTGCCATCCAAAATTCTGGAATGCAGCTTGTAATCGTTCCAAGACGCACAATAAGTCTGTCTGCAAGTTTATTTTCATTCCAAGCACATAAAAATCCTAACAGCAATGCTCCAATAAATAAAATCACGTAGCTTAATAATCCTAAAACGAGTGTATTTTGGATACGTTCTTTAATCACAATAGTAACGTCCTGCTTATATTTGTAGGAAATTCCAAAATCACCGGACAGCGCCAGCTTAAGCCAGCGTACATATTGTACCGGAATCGGATCATTTAATCCAAGACGTTCTCTGGCACTGTCCTTTTGTTCTTCACTCATTTTCTCTACGCGCTCACCATAGTACGACTGCAACGGATCAATCGGCGTAATTCGTGATAAGAAAAACACAATGGCAGACAGCACCCATATGCTGATAAAAAATGCAGCGATCTTTTTGAAAAGCACACTAAGCCATTTGTTCTTCATCGCTTGTTTCCTTTCGTTTTGTTACTGATTTTCAATTGTCCAGTCACAGATATTCCAGAAAATGCCTACACCGTGATGACCTAATACAGTATCTTCATCTATTCCCTGAATCGTATTCTCTGCTGCGTAAAGCGCATCAATATAGCAGAAGAATGTGTAAGCCGGTGTCTCTGCTAATGCTTCCTGAAACTTTGCATAAGCCTCCTTACGCTCGTTTTCATCCTCTGTCTGACGTGCCTGTGTTAAGTATTCATCTACAAGTGCATTTGAATATCCAGAATAGTTCGCTCCCTTATCTGTACCAAATACCTTGTATGTATGATCATCTGCATCAAACGGAGATCCCCATCCAATGATGCAGCACTCCTGTCCTGCCCAGTCGATTCCTCCTGCCGGTACATCTGCTTTTACATCAAGTCCTGCCTCGCGAAGCTGCTGTGCTGCAATCTGCGCCATATCAATGCGCACCTGATCACCCGGTGTCGCGTTAATTGTAAAGCTAATTCTCTCCCCGTTTCTGCACCAGTAGCCATCTGCATCTTTTGTGCATCCTGCTGCTTCAAAAATCTCTGCCGACTTTTCTAAGTTATAATCGTAGTGCTCCACATTTTCATTGTTATATTTATTTCGCTGCAGAGGACCATATGCCACTTCACCCTTATCTAACAACACTGCATCAAGGATTGCCTTACGGTCAATCGCATAATTGATTGCCGGGATCAGATCGGCATTTTCCTGCCAATACTCGTTATTAAAGTTGTAGAGAATGCCTCTGTAGTCAGAAGTTGTCATATCGTACACTTTAAATTCGTCATTATCAGCAAAAAGTGATTCTTCCTTTGGTGTAATCTGCGCCAAATCAAGCTCGCCGCTTAATAGCTGCATTGCCTTTGCATTATCATCTGTCACAATCTTAAATACAATTGTATCAATATTAGCTGCACCGGCAAAATACTCCTCATTCTTTTCCATTGTAATAGTCTGTCCTGCATCCCAGCTTACAAACTTATATGGTCCTGTTCCAACTGGTGCACGGAAAAAGTCAGATGTCTGCCAATCTTCACCCTCTAACAGATGCTTTGGCATAACAGGTTTTGTCATATATTCCAAAAAAGCGGTATTAACGTTAGAAAGATGAAAAGCTACCGTATGTTCGTCGATCACCTCAATGCTCTCTATATCCTCATAATCAGGTGCATTCTCAGATTCATTTGCCGGATCCATAATTGCTTCGAATGTAAATTTTACATCCTCTGCTGTAAAAGGCTCACCATCATGCCACTTGACGCCTTCCTCAAGATGAAACGTGTATGTTAAATTCTCCTCATCATACTCCCAGTTCTTTGCCAAACGCGGAATAATTTGATTATCACCATCATGATCAGTAAGACCATCAAATAACAGCACGTTTATTTCGCAGTGCTCATCCATTGCCGGGTTAATGCGTGTATAGTCAGTGCTTCCATATACAAGTGTAGTTTTGTCTGCTTCGTCTGCAAATGCTGTTTTTGAAAAGCCTGCTGAAAATACAAATGCTGCCGCCATAAACGCAGCACAGCCTGCCGTTAAATTTCTTACATGTTTTTTTCTCATATCATTCTCCCTTTTTGTAAATAAAAATTCTAATCAGCTTTTTTATTTATCAAAGTCACTTGCAGTCTGCCTTGCTTCGCGAATGGATATTCCCTGCTTTCTTGCAATTGATGCCAAATCTTCATACTCATACTTTTCACGTGAAGTACCATAGCCTGTCGAAACTTTCTTTCTCACATCACCATATGGAGTCTTTATTGTCTTTATAGAGCGTGTCATAGTATAGCGTCTTGAAAACTGTTCCCTAACACCAAGCGTAGTTGTATGCAAAAATATAAGTTCAATCATGCGGTCGCGGTCTTCCTCACGGCACATCACCTCAAGTAAAATGCCTGGTCTGGATTTTTTCATTCCTGTGGAGACAGTAAACACTTCCAGAGCACCTGCTGCTAAAATTGTCTCTGTTGCAAAGCCAATCTCCTCTGCAGTCATATCATCTATGTTGCAGCAAAGCTCAGAAACACGGCTTACATCATCTGCTGTCTCTCCTAACATCGCACGGACACAATTTGCCATCTCAAAATCCTTCTTGCCCATTCCATAACCGATAGCCTTCGTCTTCATAACTGGCATATCACCAAATTTTGTGGCAAAATGTTTTAAAAGTGCTGCGCCTGTCGGTGTACAAAGCTCTCCCTGAATCCTTCCTCCATAAATCGGCACATCCTTTAAAATATAAGCAGTTGCCGGTGCTGGTACTGGCAAAATACCATGTGCACAGCGTACTTTTCCGCTTCCAACATGAACTGGTGATACAATCACCTGATCAACAGAAAGCTCCTCCATAAGCATACAGACTGCTGTAATATCAGCAACGGCATCCATAGTTCCTACTTCGTGAAAATGAATTTGATCAACTGGTACACCATGTGCTGCGCTTTCAGCCTGGGCGATCAGCTGATAAACTGCCATTATATCATCCTTTACGCGATCTGATACCGGCAGATGATCTCTTACGATATGCTCAATATCATGCAGGCTGCTGTGGTGATGATGTGCACCATGCGCATGATCGTGGTCGTGATGATGGTCTTCATGATCGTGGTCATGGTCTTCATGATCATGATGGTGGTCGTGGTCATGGTGATGGTCTTCATGGTCATGATGGTGGTCGTGGTCATGGTGATGGTCTTCATGGTCATGATGATGATCGTGATCATGATGATGCACATCAAGGCTTTCCTCTTCCTCACCATTTACTGTCACCTTACTGTGTGTTCCTGTAATACCGCATTTTTGCGTTTTTTCTTTTTCAAAATGAACTCCCGGGATTCCAAGTGCATTCATTTTTTCAAAAAATGCATCCTGATCAGGCAAAAGCTCTGAAAGTGCTGCTGTCAGCATATCACCTGCTGCACCCATTCCACAATCTAAATATAATGTTCTCATTTGTTTTTCTCCTTTATTTCAAATGATTAATAGTTACATATGATTCATCATTCCTGCCAAGTAGCCGGCGCCAAAGCCATTGTCAATATTTACTACAGATACACCGCTTGCACAGGAATTAAGCATTGACAAAAGTGCTGAAACACCGCCAAAGGATGCACCGTATCCTACGCTTGTAGGAACTGCAATGACAGGGCAATCTGCTAAGCCGCCTATTACACTTGCTAGTGCGCCTTCCATTCCGGCTATTGCAATGATTACACTTGCACTCATGATTTCATCCATATGATTTAATAAACGATGCAGTCCTGCCACTCCAACATCATATAGGCGCACAACCTCGTTTGCATGAATTTCTGCTGTCAGCGCTGCTTCCTCTGCTACCGGAATGTCAGATGTTCCGCCTGTCGCCACAACAATCTTTCCCTTTCCAGTCGGTTTTGGCATTTCTCCGATAATGCCAACTCTTGCATCTTTGTGATAATGCAATGGATGTACCTGACTAATCATATCTGCTGCTTCTGATGATAAACGTGTAATTAAAATGTGATCCTGACCATTTTTTAACATAGCAGATACAATTCCAATCATCTGCTCTGGTGTCTTTCCTGCACCATAGATTACTTCTGCTGCGCCTTGGCGGATTTTTCTGTGTAAATCCACCTTTGCATATCCAATATCCTCAAAAGGCTCTTTTTTTATTTCAAGCAGTGCATCATCTATACTCATACTTCCTGCCTTCACTGCTTCTAGTATCTGTCTTGCCTCGCTATTCACAACCTTATCTCCCCATATAATCAAATTTTTTATCTGGCCTGCAAATCAAGCAGCACTTCTTTGTAATATTTTTTCAATTCTATAAGAATTTCCTCTCGCATTTCTAAAAGCTTTGTCATCTGTGCTGCCGGCATCTGAATCTTTGCAGAATCATTTAAATAACGCACACGAAAATCTGTAAAGCCAAGAGAGAACAGATAATTTTCTGCTTCTTCCGTCTTTTCAAGCTTTTCTGCAGTGATGCGCTCGTTTGTTGGGATACGGGTTGCCAGACAAGCATAAGCTGGCTTATCCCAAGTGAAAAGTCCTGCCTCTTTTGAACGTCTTCGAATTTCCGTCTTTGTAAGACCACAGATACGAAGTGGTGAGTAGACACAAAGCTCTCGAAGCGCACGCATTCCTGGGCGGTCATCTTCTGCATCAGATGCATTAGTTCCATCCATCAGTACGGTAAAACCATCCTTCTTCGCCTCTGCAAGAATCATATTGAATATAACATTTTTGCAGTGATAACAGCGGTCTGAAGGATTCTTCACTACTGTTTCATTTGAAAGAACATCTGCTGTTAATACCTTCATATCAGCATTTAGCTGCTTTGCAAGACGCATAGCATCATCAAGCTCAAATTGTGGCTGAAATGCAGCATTGACATAGTAGGCACGCACCTGCGCTCCACTATTAATTGCTGCATAAAGCAGATAGGACGAATCTACTCCTCCAGAAAATGCCAATGCTACTTTATTGTGTTCTTTGAAAAATTCATTTAAATCCATTTTTGCATCTCCATTTCTGTCTTTTTATATCATTCTAGCATTTAATTTTGTCTTATTAAACAAAAAAGAAGGCATATTGTCTCCCTTCTGGGAAATCATATACCTTCTTAGTATATTATATGATACCAGGGTCAAAAGCTCCAAAAGCCGTTCGTGCTTGCACGATTAGGTTT
>ERZ857922.429-NODE-429-length-65610-cov-10.171307_pt1 | contig 65610 bp, 53 predicted proteins | sample MGYA00519579_ERZ857922 | MGnify/ENA primary metagenome ERZ857922 (study PRJEB31778, sample SAMEA3449375) | human gut metagenome | biome: human gut; feature: human-associated habitat; material: faeces | place: United Kingdom | collected 2010/2012 ... | reverse complement strand
AATTGAGTACGGAAGATCTGGCACGTTTGAATACGGATGATATTGCCAGTTTTACCATTATGAAGGATGCAACAGCAACGGCCCTCTATGGTGCCAGAGGTGCGAACGGTGTTATTTCGGTAACGACAAAAGAAGGTTAGGAGGGAAAAGTTTCTGTAAATGCCCGTGTTGAAAACTCTTTTTCCAGTCCGACTAAACGGGTGAAAATCGCAGATCCGGTCACATTTATGCGCATGCAGAACGAAGCGATCAAAACAAGAGACCCGATGGGATTGGCACTTTATTCGGAAGAGAAAATCACCATGACCGAACGTGGGCTTTATCCGGATATTTACCCGGCTACAGACTGGTATGATACTATGTTTAAGAATACAACGATCAATCAGAGAGCTAATTTGAGTATCAGTGGTGGTGGAACGGTGGCCCGTTATTATGTAGCAGCTAATATTTCGAAGGATAACGGTAATATGAAAGTAGATAAACGGAATAACTTTAATTCGAATATCAACCTGATGAAGTATGCCGTCCGTTCCAACGTAAATGTAAACCTGACGAAGACGACGGAGTTGATATTGCGTATGAGTGCCACATTCGATGAGTATACCGGTCCGATCGGAGGAGGTAGTACCATGTACAAAGAAGTCATGCAGGCTAATCCGGTGTTGTTTAAACCCTATTATGAACCGGATGAACAGTATGCTTATGCTAATCATATTTTATTTGGTAACTACGGAAGTGCCAATTATGTCAATCCTTACGCTCTGGCCTTAAAGGGATATAACGATTATAGTAAAAACACGATGTTGACCCAGTTCGAGTTTAAGCAAAAACTGGATATGGTAACGGAGGGGTTGTTTGCACGTGTAAAAATAAATATGGATCGTTATTCTGAATATTCGGTAGACCGTAACTACAAACCTTTCTTTTATAATATCGGTACATCCGATCTGTTGACAAACAGTTATACACTGATCCGCCTGAATCCGTCGGAAGGAACGGAATACATAGATTATAATCCCGGTAACAGATATATTGATACCTCCTTCTACCTGGAGGCTGCCGCCGAATATAACCGGACTTTTGAAGATAAGCATACCGTAAATGCTTTGTTGGTTTATACCATGCGTAACAAAAAGTCAGGTATTGCAGACGATCTGCAACTTTCTCTGCCCAACCGTAATATCGGTTTGGCCGGACGTCTGGCTTATAATTACGATAGCCGCTATTTTGCAGAGTTCGACTTTGGTTATAACGGTTCCGAGCGTTTTGCCAAAAACAATCGTTGGGGATTCTTCCCCTCTGTTGCCGTCGGATGGATGCTTTCGAATGAGAAGTTCTTTGCTCCGGCAAAGGATATTTTCAGTCAGTTTAAATTGAAAGCAACATATGGTATGTCGGGTAACGATGCGATTGGTGATAATAAGGACCGCTTTTACTATCTGTCGCAAGTGAATATGAATGATTCCGACAGGAAAGTAAACTGGGGTACTCAATTGAATTATAATCCGGGGGCGGTGAATGTTAGCCGTTATGCCAATGATCAGATTGGCTGGGAAACCTCCTATAAACTGAATACCGGAGTTGAGATCAATACGGTGTATGGTCTGTCGGCAAACATAGAGTATTTCCATGAACGCCGGGAGAATATTTTGCTGGAACGTATAATACCCAATACGATGGGAATTATCCCTAAAGTGAAAGCGAATATGGGTAAGGCCAGCGGAGAAGGTTTCGATATGGAATTGAACTACGAAAAGAGTTTTAATAAGGATTTGTGGCTTACCGGTCGCGGAACTTTTACCTATGCTACCAGCAAAGTTGTGGAATGGGAAGAACCGGATTATAGCGCAACACCCTGGTTATCGAAAGTAGGACATTCGCTTGGACAGGAGTGGGGATATATTGCGGAACGACTGTTTATTGATGACGAGGAAGTAAAGAATTCACCGACTCAGTTTGGCGATTATATGGCCGGGGATATCAAATATAGAGATGTAAACGGGGATGGTAAAATATCTGAACTGGATAAAGTCCCCATCGGGCATCCTACGACGCCGGAAATCAACTACGGATTCGGTCTGTCTGCCGGATATAAAGGTGTCGATGTTTCTTTCTTTTTCCAGGGATCGGGACGCCAGTCTTTCTGGCTGGATCAAAAGAAAGTGGCTCCGTTCAGGGATTGTGACACAGGAGACAACGATGATGATAAATTGACTGGACAAAATTCCGTGTTGCAGGTTTTTGCAGGTAGTTACTGGTCTGAGAACAATCGTAATCCGTATGCCTTATGGCCGCGTCTGTCGAATCAGGTAGTGGAAAATAACGATCAGCAAAGCACCTGGTTTATGCAGGATGCTACATTTATCCGTCTGAAATCTGTTGAAATAGGTTATACCTTCCCTCAGACTCTCACGAAAAAGTTTAAAGTCAATAATCTGCGGTTATATATGAGCGGCACTAACCTGCTTTGTTGGAGCCGTTTTAAACTATGGGATCCGGAGATGGCGGGTAACGGACTGGGATACCCGGTACAACGGGTGATAAATGTAGGTATTAACCTTGGATTTTAATGACATTAAAATAGGAGAATAATTATGAAATCAATCTATAAATATATTATATGTGCATGCGCTGTCTTTTCTGTCGGATCATGCAATTATCTGGATGTAGTTCCAGACAATGTGGCGACAATAGAAAATGCGTTCGCTGACCGCTATTCCACGGAAAAGTATCTGGCTACTTGTTATTGGGGGATGCCTAAATCGGCAGGTTGGAATGAAAATCCGGCTATTTTCGGTGCATTGGAAATGGTTTTTAACCGGGAGAAGATGACGGAAAAAGGAATGAAAATGGGATTGGGACAAGATAATGCAACGAGTGCCCTGATCAATTACTGGGGAGATACCGGAAATATGGTTCGTTCCCTTTATGCCGGTATTCGTGAATGCAACACCTTTATGGAAGGAGTTACCGATGTACAGGACCTGAATAAATACGAGAAGGATCGTATGATAGCCGAAGCAAAAATGATTAAGGCGTATATGCATTTTTATCTGCTTTCTTATTATGGACCGATTTGTCCTTTACGCGAAAATACGGAGGTGAATGAATCCACCCAGGGTGTCCGGGTTTATCGGGAAAAAGTAGATGACTGTTTCGCATATATTTTGGAATTGCTGGATGAAGTGATTGAAAGTAACGCTTTACCGGCTATTATAGAAAACCGGACGACGGAGCTTGGACGTTTTACCCGGCCTGCTGCCTATATGTTGAAAGCAAAAGTATTGGTTTATTGGGCGAGTCCTTTGTTCAACGGGAATACGGATTATAACAGTTTCCTGAATAATGCCGGTGAACCTTTCTTTAATCAGTCTTATGATGAAACACGTTGGACAGCTGCTGCAGAAGCATGTAAGAAAGCGGTCGATGTCTGTGAAGCTGCCGGTATCCGTCTGTATCAGCAATCGGATTATATCTCTCCCAAAGTACTTTCCGACCAGACGATGTTGGTGAATACTTTACGGAGTGCAGTCAGCGAACGCTGGAATTGTGAACTGGTATGGGGTAATTCTTCTTATCCGGTCAATAGCGGTCTGCAGTCACCTTGTTTCCCACGTCTGGAACAGGGAACCAGTTCGTCGACTTCGGGAACAATGAGTGTCCCGTTCTCTACTGTCGATCTGTTTTATTCTAAAAACGGTGTGCCTATCGAGGAGGATAAGGACTATGATTATGCCCGTCGTTTTGATATCCGTACCGGAGATGAGGAACATAAATATTATATTCAGAAAGGAGAACAAACTGCTGCAATGAATTTTGACCGTGAACCACGTTTCTATTCCACACTGGGATTTGACAGGGGTAAATGGTATGGTAATTCCTATAAAAATTCTCCCGATGACGATGCCGAATGTTTATATCCGAAAAACCGTTTTGGAGAATATTCTTCAGTATTTAATCCGGGTGATTACAATGCGACAGGGTATTGGCCGAAGAAAATGGTTTGTATCAATTCGACATTTCGGGATGCCAATAGCGTAAGTTATGAAGATTATCCTTATCCCGATATGCGTTTTGCTGACTTGGTACTTCTGTATGCTGAAGCGCTGAATGAATCGAAAAGTACTCCGGATGCCGAAGTATACAGGTATGTGGATATGATCCGGGAACGGGCGGGCTTGAAAGGTGTATTGGAAAGTTGGAGAACCTATTCGAACCAACCGGACAAACCCATGACGAAAGCCGGAATGCGTGAGATAATCCAGCGTGAACGGAAGATCGAGTTTGCTTGCGAAGGCGTTTATTATTGGGATAGCCATCGTTGGAAAACAGCCGTTAAAGAGCAGAACCGTCTGATCCAGGGATGGAATGTGAATGCGAAAGAAGCAGTCGATTATTATATGCCGACTACGTTGTATACACAGACATTTTCTTATAAAAACTATTTTGCTCCGATACCGGAGAAAGATATGACAAATAATCCGCAGCTGGTTCAAAATCCTGGCTGGTAACTATTAAATGTAAGCATGACCATGAATACAAAATATTTGAAATGGATAGTTTTATCGTTTATTTTATGTTCCTGTTCCGAGAAACAACTGGAACCGATAAGCGGTAGCCTGGGTAAACCGGGTATAGTAACGGAGGTTACAACTGAAGCGATTTCCGGAGGTGTGATTATTTCTTACCGGATTCCCGATTCGGAAGATATTTTAGCCGTAAAAGGTGTTTATACATTGGCCGATGGGAAAGAACATACTACGACCGCCTCTTTTTATGAAAATAAGTTGGTTATTGAGGGATATAATGATATGGAAGAGCATGAAGTGCAACTATATGCCGTGAACCGTGCTCAGGAAGAGTCCGATCCGGTGAAAGTCTCATTCCACCCGTTGGAATCTTCTCTTAGTAAGATAACGAAAACGATCACGATTGTCAGCGATTTCGGAGGTGCCCAGTTTAACTGGAAAAATGAAGATAAGGCTCCTGTTACTATGGAGTTTCTGGCACAAGACTCTGTAGGGTTGATGCAGGTAATGAAAATTATTACAACACAAAGCGATTCCAGTCGGCAGAGTTTGCGCGGTTACGCACCGGAACCTCGTGTGTTTGCTGCCATAGTACGGGATAACTTTGGAAATGCATCAGATACGGTTTACCCATCTGAGAGAACGATCACTCCTTTGTTCGAAGAAAAGCTGAACAAGCGGAATATGAATGTGATGAAACTTGCCAATGATGCCAGTTTTACCAACTGGGAAGGAATGGATAGTTACCTGATAGACGATGACCATGATACTTTCGGACATTCTGCCAACTCTTCATTGCCGGCAGCTTTCACCGTAGATTTGGGGCAGGTCGCTAAACTAAGCCGTATTGTGATGTTCCAGCGTAAATACAGTGACTCTTATTACAATTGGGGAAATCCTCTGACTTTTACTGTGTATGGTTGCGATAAGAAACCGTCCCAGAATGGTGATTGGAGCGAATGGACGAAGATCATGGATTGTGAGATCCTCAAACCTTCCGGCTCTCCTTCCGGAACAGTGACGGATGAGGATATAACCGCAGCGGAAGTAGGTAATGAATTTGCCTTTGAACTGACCCAAAGCCCACTACGCTATATCCGTATTGTGATAAACAGTACTTTTGGCGGAACCACTTTTACTCATCCGGCGGATGTTGATTTTTATGGTGAAAGTGCAGAATAATAATTGATTTAAAACAGATGGATTATGAAAATGATATATAGTTTATTAGCATTTATTCTTTGTGTGTCAGTCTTATCATCGTGTGACGATTTTATGGATGTACACAAAGAATATATCGAAGGCGGCGAGATTATTTATGCTCCCAAACCGGATACGGTCTCTTTCATTGCCGGAAAGGAACGGATACTTTTCCATTGCCGGACTTATAATGCACCGAATGTAAAGTCGGTCGATATTTATTGGAATGACGGATTGGATTCGTTGATTGTTCCTGTTTCTTTGGGGGCCGGTTACGACAGCCTGAATGTTGTTCTGGATAATATGCCGGAAAAATCATATACATTCAATGTACATACTACGGATCATTTCGGTCATGTATCATTGTCTGTCACAAATTTCGGAAGTTCATATGGCTCCTCTTACCAGTCGACCCTGAACGATCGGCGGATAAAGGCTATTTCCCTGCTTGATACAGGGGGCGTTATAGACTGGTATTCGTCTATGGAGGGGCTGGTCCGCAATGAGGTACGTTATACCCGGAAAGATGGGACGGAAGCACTGGCCTGTTTGCCTGCCGGAGAGTATAGCGTTACGTGTCCGGATGTTCAATCCGGAAGTACATTCGAATATCGTTCATTGTATATTCCGGAAGAGGAGGCGATCGATACATTTGCCACTGCCTGGAAAACGTATGAAGAAGCTTTTCCTTTGGAATATAAATTCGACCGGAGTAATTGGACCGTATTGGCTGTTTCCGACGAAACCGCCAGTGACGGAGGTGGAAAAGATGCAATTATTGATGACAAACTGGATACCTGGTGGCATTCCAATTATACGGATGAAGATACACCATTGCCACATTGGGCTGTCATAGATATGGGATCTCCCAAAAAGATGTCGAAGATAGAGATATATCGCCGTTCCGGCACTACCGATACGAAGAGTGTGGAGGTATATGTTGGAAGTAGTCTGGATGCCGATGCAACAGATTGGGTTCAGGTAGCAACAGGAACATTTGGTGATGGTGATAGTTTGGAATTGCCTGTTCCCGCATCAATAGATACAAACCAGGGCCGTTACATGAAGATTCTCTTGCCGGATAGTAACCGTGAACCTTTTACTAACATTGCAGAAGTGTATATTTATGGCAAGTGATCGTTTTTCATAGTACTAATTATTTTATTTAAGGATGTATCAATCAGTGACGGTTGGTACATCCTTTCCCGTATAAGTGGTTGTTTTATTTATCTTTCCTTCTTAGCTTTTGTTGTATTTTCTTATTGTATGCTTCTCCCCTGGATACCAGATATTCAAACATTACCGTATCGCCAATAATTTGAACGTGAAACACAAAGAAAGCTCGGTAATCCCCGATCCTGATCCGATACATAATCATAGCCGGTAAGTCTTATGCAGTCCGTTATATCATCCAGATCTTTAGCATCGATGACTTCCTGGATCACTTCTTTTACAGACAAAAGTATTTTTCCGGATAATTTCCGGACACTTTTTTCAAAGTCTTTCGAGAAGTCTACATTCATTTGATATCCAATCCTAACCAGTTTTCAAAATCTTTCTTTTCCTGTGGGTTAAGTTTGATTTTCCCCTCTGGTCTTTGTTCCGATAGCATTCGGTACATAGCCGTATCATTATATTCTTCTGCAGTACGATCTAGAAGGCTTTCAATAAGTCTTTTAAGATTAGTACCCTGTTGTGCTGCCATTACGGATAATGATCTAAAGGTATCGTCTTTCAGATCGATTACTTTTCTTTTATTTGTTGGTATTACTGCATCCATCACTTTGAATTTTTGGTAAAGATATGGAATATACATGATATATACAATATATACGGTATATATCATGTATGTCATAAAAAAGCGAAGATTCATTTCTACGAACCTTCGCTTCCGTCATTTCTTAAATTATTGATCTTAAAATCCAAAATATTCTTTCGCATTCTTATAACTGATATCCTCTACCATCTTACCGATGAAAGGAATTTCAGAAACAGGCAATTCGCCGTTTTCCACTTCTTTACCCAGCATATTGCAAAGGATACGGCGGAAGTATTCGTGACGCGGATAAGACAGGAAACTGCGTGAATCGGTCAGCATTCCGACAAAACGGCTCAGCAGGCCCAGGTCGGACAGCGTGTTCATCTGGTCTTCCATGCCATGGATCTGATCCAGGAACCACCAGCCGGCGCCATACTGCATCTTGCCCGGTAGCGAACCGTCGTTGAAGCTGTAAGCCGTAGTCATCATTACGGCACTGTCTTTCGGGTTCAGGTTGTAGAATATCGTTTTAGTTAATGCTCCTTCTTCTTCCAGACGGCTGAGGAAACGAACCATCGGTTCTGCCACTTCCAGGTCGCCGATAGCATCGTATCCGGTATCCGGACCCAGCTTTTTGAACATGCGGGCATTGTTGTTACGTGTCGGACCGATATGGAATTGTTGTGCCCAGTTGCTGAGGGCATCCATAACAGCCAGTTCATACAACATGGCAGAGCGGAACTTGTCGATCTCTTCGCCGGTCAATGCCTTATTCATTCGGGCTTTCATGAAGATAGCTTCTATCTCGGCATTGGTATAAGGAGTTGCGTAGAATGTACTCAAACCATGATCCGATACGCGGCAACCGACAGATTCAAAGAAGTCATGACGTTTCTGTAAAGCCGCTAACAAGTCTTTGAAAGAAAGGATCGACATGCCGGAAGCTGCTTCCAGCTTCGTCAGGTATTCATTGTAAGCAACTACATTTTCGATAGCCATCGCCTTGTCCGGACGCCAGGTAGGAAGAACTTTCGTCTTCAACGATGTGTTACGGATCGCTTTATGGTATTCCAATGAATCGACCGGATCGTCAGTCGTACAAACAACTTCCACATTCATGCGTTCCATGATGGCCTGCGCACGAAATTCCGGGGTTTGCAGTTTGGCTGTACATTCGTCGTATATTTCACGTGCAGTTGAAGGATTCAACACCTTATCGACACCGAATATGCGGCTCAGTTCCAGGTGAGTCCAGTGGTAAAGCGGGTTGCGCATAGCATGTTGCAAGGTATCCGCCCATTTCTGGAATTTCTCGAATGCCGGTTTGTCGCCGGTGATATACTCTTCGGGAACACCGTTTGCACGCATGGCACGCCATTTGTAATGGTCTCCGCCCAACCAAATCTCTGTCAGGTCGGCAAACTGGTAGTTGTCGGCTATCTGCTGCGGGATCAGATGACAATGATAGTCAATGATCGGCATCTTCGCTGCATGTTCGTGATACAGTTTTTGAGCTGTCTCCGTCTGTAGCAGGAAATCTGAATCAAGAAAAGGTTTCATATATCAACGGTATTTTTTGATGATGCTTAATGCGTTGCTGCAAAGAGCAGTGATGGCATTCCAGTCTTTGGCTGCAATGGCTTCTTTAGGGAACAGGTTGGAACCCATTCCAACACAAGTAACGCCAGCCTTGAACCAGGCCGACAAGTTCTCTTCTGTCGGTTCGACCGCTCCTGTAGCCATAATCATAGACCACGGCATCGGTGCTTTGATATTCTTGACAAAAGAAGGACCACCCACATTCCCGGCCGGGAATACTTTACACAAATCACATCCCACTTCCTGTGCAAATCCTATCTCCGAAACAGATCCGCATCCCGGTGTGTAAGGAACCAGGCGGCGGTTACATACCTTCGCAATTTCCGGATTGAACAACGGGCCGACAACGAAGTTGGCACCCAGTTGCAGGAACAGGGCAGCCGTAGCCGGATCGACGATAGAACCGATACCTAAAACCATTTCAGGACATTCTACCGCAGCATATTTTACCAGTTCGGCAAATACTTCATGAGCGAAGTCTCCGCGATTGGTAAATTCAAATGCACGTACTCCGCCATCATAACAAGCCTTTAATACTTGTTTAGCCGTTTCTATATCTTTATTATAATAAACAGGTACCATCCCGGTGCTGATCATCGCATCCAATACCTGCATTTTACTAAATCTAGCCATCTTTCTCTTTAATTTTCAATTCTCAATTTTCAATTACCTCGACACTCTTCCCGATCCGTCGCCTTCCATCAGTTTTTCCACTTCGTCGACAGTTACCTGGTTGAAGTCACCGTAGATGGTGTGCTTCAGGCAGGAAGCAGCGACAGCGAAGTCGAGTGCTTTCTGGTCGTCTGTAGTATAAGTCAGCAAACCGTAGATCAGGCCCCCCATGAAAGAGTCGCCGCCACCAACGCGGTCAACGATATGGGTAATATCGTAACGGCGTGACTGATATAATTTACCGTCGGCATACAGAACGCCGCCCCATGTATTATGATTGGCATTGATAGAACCACGCAAAGTGATGATTACTTTCTTTGCACGTGGGAATTTTTCCATCAACTGTGTGCAAACCGATTCGAATTCAGCTGCATTTACCTGGCCTTCAGTCTGTGCAACGTCGAAGCCCTCCGGTTTGATACCGAATACTTTCTCTGCATCTTCTTCATTTCCCAGAATCACATCGCAACCGGCAACCAGTTCAGGCATTACTTCAGAAGCCTTTTTGCCGTATTTCCAGAGGTTTTTACGATAATTCAGGTCGCAGGATACAGGTACACCCAGTTTATTGGCAGCCTGGATAGCTTCCAGACAAGCGTCGGCAGCACCTTGTGAGATAGCCGGAGTGATACCGGTCCAGTGGAACCAGGAGGCATCTTTCAGCACTTCTTCCCAGTTGATCATTCCTGCTTCTATTTCAGCAATAGAAGAATGGGCACGGTCGTAAACAACTTTGCTGGCACGGGCTACGGCTCCTGTTTCCAGGAAGTAGATACCCAGGCGGTCGCCTCCGTAAACGATGTGGGAGGTTCCGACACCATATTTACGTAAATCCATAACACAGGCACGAGCAATATCATTTTTCGGCAAACGGGTTACGAACTCTGTGTCGATCCCATAATTTGCCAGCGATACGGCAACGTTAGCTTCGCCACCTCCGAAGGTAGCATTCAATTGATTTGTCTGATTGAAACGGAGATAATCTGGTGTGGCCAGTCTGAGCATTATCTCTCCAAAGGTGATTACTTTTTTATCCATGGCATAAACTTTTATATTCCAGTGCAAAAGTAGTAGTTTATATTTAATTTCCTAACATGTGTGTGCGAAAACATTTGTATAAAATGGAATAAAAACGGGTATATCTTGTTTATGTTGTCAATCATTAATCGATTTCGGATTTGAGTAATGATAACAGAATAATTCATCCTGTTGAAAAAATCATCGAACTGACCAAAGAGAATACATCCTTATATGAACGGATGATGGGTAATGAAAAAGAAAAGGTTGCTTTACTGGAAAAGTTATTGAATGAAAAGAAATAATTGAATTATTGTATGAGATGAACAGGTAGATTTTTGTTCACGAGGGCGTCATAAATGTTTTCGAGGCCCTCATAAATATTTTTGGCGTCCTCAAAAACATTTATGAGGACGCCAAAAACAACTTTTTTCCTTTAGTTTAATAGAAAACACCTTATTGTATTCCACAAATGAGCCTGTAATAACCAAGTGAGGTTGACGACAGGATAGCTCATTTCTGCTAAGAAGTGAAATTCTTTATTTAGGTAAATGTATTACTTCACTTCCTGCCAATAAGAAAGCTCCTGTGCCATAGACTTCCCAGCTATCCGCTGAAAAGTTTTTCCTGGGGTCTGCACCGATAGGTTGTACCCAGCCAACCCGTCCTTCTTCATTTACACATTTATTCAGTCCAATCCATGCTTTTTTAGCGGCATTTATGTACAACTCTTCTTTTAACAGACCATTATTAACACCCCACGCCAAAGCATAGCACAAAAATCCGGAACCGCTGACCTCTCCTCCCGGATAAGATTCCGGATCAAGAAGGCTTGCCCTCCATAAACCGTCAGCCTGTTGTAAGGAGACAATACGAATTGCCATTTCCTTAAATAATTGTTCATAAAAACTTCTCTGCGGGTAATTGGCCGGTAATTCCTGTAAAATCCGGACCAGACCTCCCATAACCCAGCCATTACCGCGTCCCCAAAATATTAATTTGCCATTGGCTTCAACTCTGTCTTCTTTATTTCCTTTTACGACATATCCCAGATCACGAGCAAAGAGATGTTCTTTCTTATTGTACAGTAGGTCATAACATTCTTTGAAGCATTTATCATTATATTCCAGATATGAGTTATTATTCGTGACAATTCCCAATTTAATTAAAGTAGGAGGTGCCATAAATAATGCATCGCACCACCACCATTTTATGATATCTTTTTTCCCGGAAGTAGGATAAGGTTCTTTTAAGAAACGATCCAGTGCCTCAATAGTCGCATTTAACATTTCAGGACGTTTTTCCTTGCGATATAAATCAATGTACATTTGGCTGATTGCGATATCATCGGCATGGAACCAACGTTTACCTGGTTTCCAGTGAGTAGAATCATTTCCCACTGCCATCATTGCATTATATATTTTTTTAGAGCCTGTTGTTTCCCATGCTGCATATACCCCTGCATAAAAAGCACCGTTTGTCCAGTCCGTTTGTCCGTGCCGGGGGTGTGCCAATTGCCAGTCTGTTGTTTTGACCATCATCTTCTTGATATAATTATTTTCAAAAAGATACGCATAGTTTTGAAAATCCTGTGGCGAGAGATTAGAGGTATAATCGACATGTTCAGGTCTTTCCCATTCCTCTTTCATATTGTAAGGTAAACGAAAAACATTTCCTTTTGAATCGGCGAAATAAAAATTCGATATACTCAGACAATCAGGATTCCCATCTGCCCAATATGTATAGAACGGGTCTGTTGCATTTACCGGACGACGCATATAAGAATGATTACGCGGGCTGTTTTTCGTATATATATGTTCCTTTTTCCAGGTTTTCCCTGCATTTGTACTTATCCAGGATTCTACTTCTCCCCCTGTACCCCAGTGTTGAGGGCCTGCTGCGGTCGGAGCAATGACTCTCCAAAGATTTCCTTCTACGTAAAGACTTCCGGAATCATAATTATGGGTTGATGTTGTGATTGGATATTGTACCCATTCTTTCCCGGTCCAGTGAGCGACAAACCATTCACGGGGACCATGCTTAGGACCGGGCAAATGACCATAACTGGTCAGGTATAATACAATTGCATTTCCTTTCTTATCAAAATTGACATCTTTAATATAAAGATTTTGCCCCTTTGATTCGGCATCTATAACCCTGCAAGGACTATCTTTATCTACTATCGGCAATTTAATTGGTGTACCATCTGCTAAAGTCCAGGTCTTTCCGAAATCTGTAGTTTCTAAATAATACATATTTGTACGGGTATCGCAATCTCCGTTTTTATGACGATTAAAGGTCGTTACTAACTTGTTCCCATATTGACCTGTAATCTGATAATGGCCGGACTTGCTTTCACCTTCCGGAATAATGGATGCGATCTGATGGTAGTCACTCCAGTTTAATCCATCCGGTGAAGTCCTGTAGAACAATCTTCGTACGCCGTCATAACGGGTACAAAACATGAAATGTCCTTTATTTTCAACCAGTCGGGGTTGGGGATAAGCCATTATGTCTTCAAAGCCGGTCGATTCGAATTTAGAAACGTCGTAAGGCTTCAGACTTTTATATATAAATCCGGGACGATGGTTTCCCCTGCCGGCGATATAGACCCACAAATACCCTTCCTTATCAATCAAAAGGGCAGGATTGTCGTGTGGGTCATCTACTCCCTGCTTATCATATACGACCGTTGGCTTACACACTTTCCCGGTTGTATGATCATAACAACCTATCATGCAAAGCAAATATCTTTCTTTTTTATCGATCGTTCCTCCGAAAACAAAAAATGTTTTGTTTGTCTCAGGAGAATATATTGCCATAGGATTATGTTTGACTGTGTAGGTCCCCAAACCACCGGAGTATTTAGAACCATATTCGGACTTTTGCCCTAAATCGAACCATATGGGTCGATATCCGTCTATTTTATAGTTATTATATTCACCTTTCTTCTGTGCAGAAAGAGAATAAAAAACGAATAAAAAGAGAAACAATAATATCTTTTTCATCTTAATAATGTATTAATATGTTTAATTAAATACTGAAAACAGTTATTTTTCCAGAAGAGCAGCGGCACACCATAAATAAGGAGCCTGGCCATGATAATCACCAATTGCACGGGGACGATCATAATAATACTGTTTATCATTTTTCTTATTAGTTCCCACACAAACTTCCGTAACATCTCCTTCGCCATTAATGTAAGGAACTAGCGCTAACCATGCTTTGCGGGCGATCGGTGTATATTCGGTTCGATCCAACCATCCTTTTTTAATGCCTGTAATAATTGCATAAATGAACATCGCTGATCCGGAAGTCTCAGCCCAGCAATCGGCCTGGTCGATCAACTGATTCCACATTCCGTCTCTTCTTTGATATTTTTTCAAAGTACTCATCATATTTACGTATCCGTCAAATATCCGTTTTCTATCCGGATTATTTTCCGGTAAAACTTTTAGTAGCTCGGTCATGCCGGCTGCTACCCATCCATTTCCGCGTGACCAAAAATACGGGATATCAGGAGCATGATAGAACAGACCATTAGTACGCTGTAATTCATTCAGATAATAGACCATCTCTTTTGCAGCACGATTTATATATTTTTCGTCACCGGTTACGCGATATGCCTGATTTTGCAAAATAGTGATCATAAACATATCGTCGATCCAAAGACGAGTTTGCCAGGAATATCCTTTTTGTGTCCAGGCTTTTTCTTCGTCTTTCGCTTCCGGAGGCAGCTCCCATTGTGTATCAGCATAAGATAGTCCGAGATCGTAATAATCCTTATTATCAGTAACTCGGTAGAATTCCAGAGGTAAACACCCAAACATGTTCAAATCTACATGGTTTTTAGGGGGTAGGTAGAATTTCTCTGTTGAAAGTAAACGGTCGAAACGTTTTTTCAACATATTGAGCAATTCATTGTCTGCGGCCACTTGTGCATAACGTAATGCCCCTAACCAGGTACATACTTCAGCATAATGAATCCATTTTTTGCCATGAAGAAAATGTGGGCTGGAAATAAAATGTTTGCTCAACTTGTTACCTACTTCCTGAGGAGAAAACCCTTCTGGAAAAGAGGTTAAGTCTATATTTACTTCTATAGGGTTGATAGCATTTGTATTAAAATCGCGTGGCATCTTAAAAACACGCCCATTCTTATCACAGAAGTGAAGATCTGATTGGGAAGGCTGCCTTCCATGCCCGTCTGCCCAGATAGCATAGAAATCCGGATGGCAGTTTTTAGGACTTCTTACGTAAGTATGGTTTTTCGTGCTTCCAACTGTCAATTGCCGTTTCAATTTCCAACTGATCCCGTTATCATCACTTTCCCAAACAGCTATTTCTCCTCCTGGATTATATACCTGAGGTCCTTTTTCTGTCGGTGCAATTATCCGGATCAAGTCATTATCTGAATAGACAGATCCCATATCGTAATTACTATCAGATGTTGTAAGTTCCGTGTTATTCCATTTATTTCCGTCATAATGGAAAAACTCCCAGCTTCGAGGATCATTTTCCGGACCGGGTTGGTATCCCTTACTGGAAATAGTGAGAACCATCGGGCGATTTCGTTTATCAAATGCTATATCAAGGATATAACAGTTTTTCTTCAGAATTGTATAGTCTTTTATCAAAGCTGGATTTTGAATCTGATCAAATGGTAACTGAATTTTTTCCCCATTTGCCAAATGCCAACTCTTACCAAAATCATCAGTCTCTATATAGTATAGATTTGTTCTATAATTCAATCCTTTTCCTGCGGGATGAAAATCGAATGCTACTCCTATTTTTCCGTCTTTTTCTGCTGATATTTGATAGTGCCCTTTATCTATATGGGCAATAACTTTCCATTCATTCCATTTTATACCATCCCGACTTGTATTATATCCGATCACACGATCACCAAACCCGCCTTTATATTTTGTGAACAATCCTAAAAAGCCTTTCCCTTTTATATACCATATCTGCATATATGAAAAGTTATTAAATGGAACATCTTTGCCATTCACCTTTTCCGTAGCCTGGATTAAATCGAAGGTTTCTATGTCATAAGGTTTTCTGCTTTTATGGATATACGATGGTCTGGTAACGCCGTGAGAGGTTGAAAATATCCAGATATATCCCTGTTCATCCATTGAAATGACCGGATTATCGTGAGCGTCCGTTGTCTCTTTGTTTAATATTGTTGTCGGATTTGCCAGCATTTTTGTTTTGTGATCAAAATACGACACATTATGTAACAAAGAAATATTATCCCTATCAGTTCCTCCGAAGCAGAAAAAAGTTTTTTCTGCTTCTAGAGAATATATCGCAAAAGGTCTGTGATTAGCAGGATATACAGCCATTCCTCCACTGTATTTATATATATACTCGTTATTGGAAAGCTGATTCCTATACCATATCCCTTTATATCCGTTCGCTTTTGTGTAAATAAAGGTTGCTTCGGTAGCTTTCGCATCCAAATTCACAAACTGTTGCCCTAAACTATTAAAACAAAAGCTTAGTAGATTTACGATTAGTAATATGTATTTGATCTTCATCTCTATACCGGATTATTAATAACCTTCTGTTTGAGGGGATACAGGATCGACGGTTAACAAAGCGACATTTTTCTCTGCTCCGGGATATCCAATATTTTGATTGATCACTCCGTTTACATTCGACACGATCGCTTCTTCAGGAATTGGCCATAAAATATGATGAACGCTTATTTGATATGTGTACCATGAAGTGGTTACACGTTCTCTGTAAAAATTATTTTTAGCCATAACCCAGTCCCACCAGAAATTAACTCCTGATTCCTTTATATTAGCACCTATTCCTCCGGGGCCAGAAAGATTTTCCAATGAATATGTACGGTTAAAAACTTCGCATGTTTTACCAAATTTTGCATAAGTATATGCTATGCGCACTAACTCGACATGGCGTAATTCTTCATAATACAACTCTCTGGCACGTTCGTTCAATATTTCTCCTATATTAATATCGGCAGCCGTCAATGGCTCGGCACCAGCACGAGCACGTACTATGTTTAACATATTTGCTGCCTGAGCCTTTTGGTCTTTCCAGTAATAGCATTCTCCCAGCATTAAATATACTTCTGCAGATCGATAGATATACCAGGGAGTCTCACCTCCATACCACTGTGTAACCGTTTCCTTTTCCGGAACAAACAATTTATAGTGAGGCCATTGAAACCAACACATGATGGAATCGTTTACACTGATATTCGCATTTTTCTGTAAATTTTTCCTGTACCAGGAGTTTCCTGATTTTTTTAAATCCGGATTGTTGTATTTCAAATCTTCTGTTCGCCTCCAGCTATCGCGATTATAAACTCCTCTTAAATCATTTTTTTCTTTTTCACCCCAAATTTCATATTGGAAATAATTGGTCGGTCTCGCTTTTCCTGTACCACGTCCGTACACACGATTAATATCCAGATCCGGATCTTCCCGTACATCATCTGCTATAGTCGACACATTCCAAGCTGTACCAGTTTTTCCATCCGGAGTTACAGTTCCCTGACCTCCCGTATTCCAGGAAGGAACTCCGCATCTCATCGTATAAATACGGACAGAACCATCTATATCCGGATAAGAAGACGTATAAAAGATCCCTTCCGTATTACTCATGTCTAATTTGGCTTCTACGCTATGCAAATCATGCATTAAGTTAGTTCGTGCCTTATTCTTGTTCGATGTAAAACGTTCTGTCATTAGCGGATGATTGGCAGTAATCTCATTACCGATTTCAATGGCCCGGTCAAATTTCCCTAGACTCATACATATTTTCATCAGTAGAACGCCGCAGGCATCTTTATTTACTTTTCCCCGTTCTGCTCCGGTCCGTACCCATTTATAAGCGAACTCCATATCCGAATATAAGCGTTCTAAAATACTCCATCTGTCACTCGAATAAAAATCCGTTTTAGGTTCTGTAAGTTCTTCTTCTAAGAAAGGAACATCCCCAAATTGGTGTACAGCTCTGTAGTAACGATAAGCCCGGTGAAAAAAAGCAGAACCTAACACATGATTACGGTCTTCCGGTTTTTGCCATTCAATATCATCTATGCGCGAAATTACAGTATTACAGTATTTAACGACATTGTAAGTGTAAGTCCAAAACCATCCGACCTGCGTATAGTCTATTCCTGTCAATTTTGCACTGGGAAGAAGAGCCTGGTCCATGTCTTGTTGTGGTCCGGTCTTATTCGTTGTTCCGTCTACACAGATATCTGATTGTATCATTTCAGTTACAATAGGTGCTCCGTCACCATAAAATTCACTGACAATATTCCGCATACATGCTCCTAAAGCAGATTCAAAACCAGCAGCATCAATATATGAATTTTCCGGTGTATAAATTGATAACGGTTTTGTTTCCAACCAACCGTCATTGCATCCCAAAAAGGAAATCATGGCACAAACCAAGAGCCTTGTTTTATATCTATTGATTTTCATGATATGTTATATTTGAAGTTATAAAGTAAAGTTTATACCTAAATTGAACGATCTCGGAGACAAACTGCCATTTTCCGGATCCCAGAATGTCCAATGAGGAGACCAAACTGCAACGTTACGGGCAGTGACGGTAAATCTCATGTTTTGAATGGCAAACTTCTGTAAGAAAGTCTTAGGAACATTATACGAAACAGAAATATTGTCCAAACGCAAAAAAGATTTTTTCACCCAGTTTGTTCCTGCATTATAAGAACTGATTCTTGCGTAATCATTAGTCGGGTTGTCTTTTGTCCAACGTGGCATATCATAAGATGAGAATTTGTAAGGTGCACCACTGTTATAATTTGCGGCTTCATCGAAAGCGCCATAATGACCAAAATAAGAGTACATCGTAAAAGATACTGTAAAATTTTTACGTATTGTAAAATCATTTCTCATTGACCAACGATAGCGAGGTGTCTTATATCCTTGGAAAACCTTATCTTCCGTGTTCATAACGCCATCTCCATTTTGATCTTTGTATTTAAAGTCACCCGGTTTACAGCCATAAACAGCAGCAGCTTCTTCTTCTCCTAATTGCCATACTCCTATACGGTCATACGCCCATATACGGTCGGGATCCTGACCGATAAACCATCCGTTTGTCGGGTCATCCGATTCTTTTTGGCCAATTATATTGCCATTTTCGTCCGATACATTCTCTTTATCTCCATAAAGTGCAACAATCTTTCTTCTGTTCATAGAAAATGTAGAAGATGCAGACCATTCAAAATTAGCCTCTCTGAAAATATTTGCATTCAAGGTCAGTTCTAATCCTTTATTTCTCAATTTTCCCAGATTTGCAGTAACATTTGAGAAACCTGTAATGCTAGGCAAAGAACGTTCTACAAGCAAATCTTTTGTTGTACCGGAGTAAACTTCCAATGAACCACCGATAATATCATTGAATAAAGAAAAATCCAACCCTAAATTGTAGGATTCAGTCCGTTCCCAGCGCAAATTGTTATTAGCCATTGTATTCACGTAAATATACGTGGAAGTATAAACGGTCCCGTCCGGTCCGATATAAGTCAGAGGGTTTGTCTTCATATTTGATAATGCGGCATATTGTCCAATATCACGATTGCCATTTTGCCCCCAGGAAAAACGCAGTTTACCATAATTTAGCCAATGATTTGTATTTTCCATAAATTTCTCTGATGTAAAGACATAGCCTAATGCAACAGAGGGGAAAGTAGCTCGCTTATTATTGATGCCGAATGCAGAATAACCGTCTCGACGGACTGAAGCCGTCAGCATATATTTATTTTGAAAAGAATAAAAAACACGTGCCATTAGGGCATCTCCGGTCCAATAGGTATCGGAGCTTTGGTTTGTAGGGTTTAATCCTGATGATAAATTATGATATCCTAAAACATCGCTTGGGTTAAAACCATATGTTGCAGCAATCGTTGACCAGGTTTCCTTTTTCTCTGCATTAGCCAACAATGTTAATTCTAAATTGTGTGTCTTATTGAATTCTTTTTTCCATCGCAAAATATTATCAACGGTCCAATGGGACTTAATATCATGCTGACGTTCGGAGGTTCCCCCTTTAGTTTCCACCTCGCTGTCCGCGTACTGATGGTAGAATTTATGATACCATTGTAAATAAGGTGTATAATTCAACTGATATTCGATGCCAAAAGGTAATTGAACCTTTGCATATAAGTTGGCATTCAATGAATAATACTTTTGACTTTGGTCTCTGTATTCACGTGCATACAAAGGATTCGTAGTTGAATTATCTCCTGCTACATAATAGCGATACAAACTTTCGGGATCATCTAAATTGTTGGATGCGTAGGGTGAATTTTTTGCCATTGCTTTCCAGTCTGCAGGCTGTGAACTTTCATCCCGGATAGCAAAATTCGCATTCATCCCTATTGTTAAAAAGTTTGTTATTTTAGAATCAAGATTCAAGCGGGTGCGAAGATTCTTATAATTGTCTCCTACGATGATACCATCCCGGTCCACATAGCCCAGTGACCAGTGATAATTTACTTTATCCGTCCGGTTGGAAACACTGACTGTATAATCTTGTTGCAAACCTTTGTGAAGAACAAGATCTGCCCAGTTTGTCTCTATTCCTGCTAAATAATTATCTATTTCAGGAGTGTAAAGTTGCAACCTGGAAAGCCATGCGCGTGTCAGATCCTCATCTGAGACAGAAGACACCGGTGTTTTTTGATTATAATTATACCAATCCAAAGGATTGACACCTGTACCATTCAACTCGAAAGGATTAGTATAAATCTCTGGAAATTTCGTCAGGTAATCACTTGAACTATTTCCCATTTGATAATCCTGTCTGTACTTTAAATATTTTTTGCCATCCAATATTGGCATTTGATTTGCAGATTGGACAAACCCTACATTAGCATTGAATGTAACAGTAGCGGAGCCATCAGATTTTCCTTTGCCTTTTTTAGTTGTGATAACAATAACGCCATTAGCTGCCTGTGAACCATACACGGCAGCAGAACTTGCATCTTTCAAAACATCAATGCTCACAACATCATTTGTATTTATGTCGGACAAAGAACCATAATAAATAACTCCGTCCACAACAATCGTTGGACTTGATCCGGCAGTTAATGTATTTACACCACGGATTTGAGGTGTTAAGTCGCCTTTTGCCGAAGTAGACATTCCGACATTCAAACCTGCAGCTGTTCCACGCATAAGGTCGGTAATATCACGAGGTGCTTCCACTTCCATTTTTTCTGCTTTTACGCTTGCTATGGCACCTGTTAAGTCACGGCGTTTTGCCGTCCCATAACCAATTACGACCACTTCTTCCAAGGCTTGTGTGTCTTCTGTTAAAACAACACGTATAGGACGTTGGCCCTTTATTTCTACCTCCTGCGATAAATAGCCGATATACGATACTATCAAAACTGCTTTATCAGGTACTTGTATGGAAAAATTCCCATTGATATCGGTAATGGTCCCTACGGATGTACTTCCTTTGACAACAACATTTGCTCCTACAATTGTTTCGCCGTGATTATCTGTAACCTTACCTGAAATAAGATCCTTTTGCTGTGCGTTCGATGATATAGTCTTGTTTGGCGCATCATTTTTTGGGGTAAGTAATATGTACGAACCATCAAACGAATATTTTACATTTGTTCCGTCAAACAAGTTTTTGAGAGCTTCTTCCAAAGAAGATTTGTTAAGATCTATTGATACTTTCCGATTAACGTTCACGTACTTATTATATATGAATAAGTAGTCAGTTTGTTTCTCGATTTCATTTAAGACATTTTCAAGTCTGGCATCATTCTCTTGAATCGTCACACTGATATTCTGTGAGTTAGAATTTTCTGCATGAAGACAAAAGATGAACATGAATAATAATAGAGTGGTTATTTTCATGATTCTAAAAAATTGTTTACGTCGGAATCTTTTAATCAAAAGAATATCCGGCAAAGATTCTTTATTCATATCTTTGTATATCAAAATTATTAATACAGTTTAAATAATTGTGTTAGTAGAATGCCGATGAGTGTGGGGACACTGGTCGGCATTTTTATGAAAAGGTTAACTAAGCTATCATATCATAGGCAATCTATTTAAAGTTAGACATCATTTAATATAAATGACGGACTCGTCTTTGTTCCGTTCAAAAGAATATTTCGCATCTTTCTGCAAAATACGTAACGCGTTATCTATCCCATCTGAAATACGAAATTTACCACTACATACATATTTAATAAGGTTCTTGTTCTCTACAACGATCCGTATTCCATAACATTTCTCAAAACGTAACATCAGTTGTTCAAAATTCATATTACGAAAGCAGATCAGTCCTTCTTTCCAACGAAAGATATCAAAGTCCGATATTGGGGAAGCAGACAATTTGCCATTCTTTAAAGAAGCCATATAATTAGGAGACAGCAGGACTGTTCCCGACGGATTTTTATTATTTATAACCTTCACCGATCCTTCCATCAACGCAGCATTGAAGTCTTCCGAATCGCTATATGCCTCAACATTGAATTTCGTGCCCAACACTTCCACATTACATTTTGAAGTCTGTACAACAAACGGTTTTTCCGTATTATGGCTAACCTCAAAATAGGCTTCCCCATCCAGAGTTATTTCTCGCTTATCACCTGTAAAAGCAGCAGGATAACTCATTTTGGAACGAGCATTTAACCAAACGCTTGTGCCATCCGGCAAAGCCAGGTTTACACGTTGACCAGCTGGTACGGTGATTGTACTTATACTTTGGTTAATCTTCCTGATTTCCGATTGATAGAAATAGACTCCGCAAGTAATGACAATGGCAAAGATAGCAACAACCTTCATGGCTTCCTGCATAATAGCCAGATAGAATGGGCGGGATTTTTTCTTTGAGGTGGCTGTCCGCGTTTTGCCTGACAGGATCATCGCATCGAAAAATTCGCGTTCCCTGAAAAGCCTTTTCTCGTTTTGTGGAGTGGCTTCCAACCAGGCACGGACTGCTTTTTTCTCTTCTTGAGAAGCTTTGCCGTCAAAGAATTTGTATAATGTATCTTTTTCCATTTTTTTCGTTTCTATCTATAAAGCAAATAAGCCAGGAATATCCCTAACGAAAAATGTGACTTTTTTGAAAAAAAATTTCAGGGTTAAAAAATGGACTCGTAAAAGGGCTGGTAAATAATCAATAAAATAATTTAGGAATGAATGCCAATAATGGGAAATAGTCCTTTAAGGCGACGCGCAGGACTTTAAGGGCCTTGGTTATATGAAATTCTACAGTTTTTGTCGAAACACCCAGGGCTTCTGCAATATCCTTATGGCTTTGGTTGTTGTAACGGCTACGGATAAAGATATCGCGTGTCTGTTCCGGTAATGTTTCTAATGCTTTGTCTACAAGAGTTTGCAATTCGTCGGAAAACAGTTTTTCCGGATCACAGGCTTCCAGAGTAGCAATACGTAGGTTTAATTCCCAGGTATCGCAATCCTTTAGATATTCGACTATTTCTTCCTGCATACGTAAGCGCTGTAAATAATTCAGACATTTATGTTTGATAGTGGTCAGGATGTAAGCTTGTATATTTGAATCGGGTGCAAGATTTCTTCTATTTTCCCAATAATACATCAAGCTTTCGATCGCAATATCTTCTGCTATCATACTATCACTGACGTATGTATTGGCAAAATGGACAAAACGACTTTTGTAATCAGCATACAACTGATTAAAAGAATATATCTCAGATTCGCTTTTCATATATGGTTATATCGACGATAAAGATATACATAAATCCGACTTTCCTATCTTTACTTGCCAGATTTATTCAATAGAAATGCTTCTTCTTTTGTTACCTTTAATCCTATCCCAATGGGAGACCGGCTATCTGCTCCGACCTCCCTTTATATTATTTTGGTTCTTTGAAAGTATTTATTTTTAAATCTTAGTTAAAACTGATCTCGGTTTCGTTTATTTTGAATTGATCCAGGTCAGTTTATGCCATAGGCTTTCCAGCGGGCCTTGTTTATGTCCTTTCAGCCACCATTTACAGAAACTTACCTGCAACAGGAACAGGATGAAACCGATCAGCAGACTGACGGTATATCCGCAATAAGGAGCCAGGTATAAACCGAACGGGAAATAGATGATTGCTCCCATTATGGATTGGGAGATATAGTTTGTCAAGCTCATCTTTCCGTAGAAACGTAATGAGGTAGTCAGTTTCTTGAATGAATCTTTCTGATATAATAAAACGAAAGAGGCAACCAGTACAACTGTGAAGGCAAACTTTTGCCACATATCCAGAATTACACCTACCGTATTTTTGATCATATCCGCATCACTGTTATCGTATAACATGACCTTCAACTGGTAGAGCGGACCGAATACAATCGCAGAAATGATCAGGGCTTTTACCCAGAAGCGGGTATTCGTGTCGGAAGTAACAAATAATTGTTTTCTGCCGATAAGCAATCCGAGCATGAACAGGCCGGCTGTTTGCAGGAAGCGACCGGCACCGATTGCCCAGAACAGGCTGGCCTTTTGTCCGAGTGTCACGTTGCCGAGAATGAATTTCCAGAAATCACCTTCTTTGGTATAAGCGGCAACTTCGCCGTACATCTCTCCGACGCCCAGATTCGGCAGCGTATATTCAGGATTGAACAGGCTGGCGATATAATGGAACCATTCGACAGGCTGCAATAAAAGAATGATTGCCGTGATAAGGACCGCTTTATCACTCCATTTACGTACCAGAAAAAGGAATATTCCCACTACACAGAACAACAGTAACACATCACCTGCCGGGAAGAAGGCGGCATTCAATGTGGCAAAACCTACCAGCAGAAGCAATCGCCAGAGGAAACGGTAACCGAAGTCTTTCCCTTTTTTCTGTTGGTTGGTATATTGGATATAAAATGTAAAGCCGAATAATAAAGCAAAAATAGCGTATGCTTTCCCGGCAAACAGCGAGAAGGTGACGCTGAAGACGCCTTCATTCAGAATGTTCAGCCATTCTGGTTGGCTGGCCACATCCGGATATACCGGAAAGATAAAATGTTCCAGGTTATGAACCAGAATAATTGCCAGAACGGCAAAGCCTCGTAAAGCATCTACCACCTCGATACGGGGAATTTTGGAAGTTGGAGTTTGTTGCATGTCGATTATTTTTGTTTGTTTAATAAATTCTTTACCAATTTGTTTGCCGGCTTTTCAAAATAGTAATATGACAGCAGGCTTAGTCCGGTCACTATAATTAATATGACGGGTATCCCCAGTTGATACGGGATATGGAGATCGTAGCTGCGGATTATCCAGTTATATCCTTCTATTATGAAGAGATGTATCAGGTAAAAACTGAAACTGATTTCACCTCCAATAACAAGATATTTATTGGATAAAAGACGTGATATATATCCTTTCTGATGTGCAAAAACATACAGCAACAGACTGATAGGCAACCAGTAATAACAGGAATAACGAAATACTTTGGGTATATATTCTCCCGCGGGCAGATAAAAAAGAAGGAAAAGCAGGACAACGGCTGTTTCGTAGACCGAAGCCTGTTTATAAGTCCATTCTTTCTGTTTGAATTTATCATACAGGTGGAACAATAGCATTCCGATCAGAAAATCCGGTAAGCGGGTAAGCGGATTTACATACCATATCGCTTTTATATCTTGATCCATTGTGAAGTACATAGCTATTGGGATTGCGATAACCAGAACCCCGGCAAGGTAAAGAATCCGGTTCTTTTTGCCCAGGCATCCGATAATAAAAGGAAACAGGAAATAAAATAATTGTTCGCATCCCAAACTCCATGACGGGCTGTTGAATGAAAAGAAATAATCGGCAGCAGGTATAAACGGTTGGAGAAGAAATAGATTGGCAACAAAATGTTTGATCCAGTCAATAAGATCACCCGATATATATCCACCCACACAAACCGATATGCCAAGTGTCAGTAAATGGAGCGGATAGATGCGTGCGATACGAGCCGCCCAAAATTCCCGCAAGGTAGACTTTTGTTCAAGAAGCCTGTCGCGATAGGTATAAGCGATAATGAATCCGCTAAGAATAAAAAAGAAGTTTACACCCACAAATCCTTCTTTATAGAACAAATGGTCGAAATAGGGATCGATAGTGTAAATATGTGCTCCGAAAACCATTAATGCAAATAAAAAACGGAGCGATGTCAATGGGCTTATCATGGTAAAAGTCTGTTATTTGCCGCAAAGGTAACGAATTAAAGTAAAATCATTCTTCACATAGATCAAAATCGGAGGGAAGTAAGCATGGAATTCGTAGACAGAAGATGCCGGGCGACTTTCATATGAGCTAATGGAGAAAGCCCGTAAATTTCCGTTTATTGATTTATAGGGTAAATATTGTTTGTCAAAATGTCAAATTAACCCTGTTGCCAGTGGACTGTATGTGTCCTTACTCAAGCATGTCCTTTTTTATTGCTCTTATGAGCAATGTTTGTGTGTCTTTATGTTGGTTTTTGTTTATTGCGACTGTCTTTTAGTCTGCATTGTGCTGATATTGTTGAATATTGATATTGAATATGAATTATCTGTATGAATGTGTTATTTGGCTCTGATACGATATTTGTCTCCGTCTGGAAAAATAATCTGCTGTAAAACATGTGTTTTGAGGGTAAAAAGACTCTGAAAAGAGGTCTCTTCGACCGAATTTAACAAAAATTTTCTCTTAAATAAATCCCCAATTCATTTAAAATGAAAAAAATCTCGTTTTAAACGAACTTGCAATTTATTTAAAACGGTGATTTGAATTTGGCTTTGATGAATTAAGTGTTAAATATTGTATAGCAAGTCCCTCTGCTTTGGTTGTCTTGCGTAATGTGGCTGATATGAAAATGTTTATAAATGGATCAATATGATAGTTTATTGATGCTAAATGCATCAAATTGAAAAAGAGGGTATGGGGATTCATTTATTATATACTTGTCGTAATACATCCCGAATGATGACTGACGTCTACTAGTCAATCTATATTATCTTTTGAAACTACCATAGGGTAATCTGGGGGTAGGATTGATTATTGCGAGCGTTGTTGTTATTAATATTTTCTCAAAAACCGTATCGCATTAAAGTGAAATAGATAATATGTAACCGTTAATTATGTTTGAAATTTATATATTGAAAATTTTTAGAGGAAAGAATGACCTTATCTGGCGTAACCTGTTGACCTATGCGAAGAAACCTTGATTATCTCTGTTTATATGAATTGGTGTGATAGTTGTAAGATGATTTAAGTTCTGAAAGAACTCTGTTTTTTCTTCGCAAATATATTGAAATATTTATTTAATCGTGATATAATTATGTAAAAATATCATATTCTAATTCAATTTTAACAGATAATGCTGATGTGTGCGTAAAAATCACTATAAAAGAGTTAGAAATTTCATACTACATCTTACTATTTTTTACTCACTGAAATAAAAACCAGTTTTTGAATGGAAATACGAGAATGGGCTGACAGAGTTCTTTCAGAACTTATATAAATAATGACAAGCAAATGACTATGAAAAGTGCGCCCAGTTCTATTGTCTGAGAGTGAATGTTTCTACTTACCTGTAAGACTGCCGCCCTTTTTATAAAAGATGTATTCTTTAAATTATAACTTTATGCTGAAAAAAACTAAGTTAGTAAGTCTAATTTTGCTATCGGGGGCCTTAGCTGTTCCTGTTGGTGCTTTTGCTGAGATTGCACCTGAAAAGCAAAGTGTTAGCGTTTCCCAACAAAGCGGGAAAGTTAGTGGTGTGGTAGAAGATGCCTTAGGTCCTATTACCGGAGCTACTGTACTAGTGAAAGGAACTACAAATGGAAATGTTACCGATATGGATGGTAACTTTACATTGGAAAATGTGAAAAAGGGTGATGTTATTCAGGTCTCCTACATTGGGTTTGTTACGCAGGAAATCACCTACACGGGACAAACAGCCTTGAAGATTGTACTGAAAGAAGATTCCAAAGCCTTGGATGAAGTGGTGGTGGTTGGTTATGCTACTGTGAAAAAAGCCAATTTGACCGGTGCCGTGTCTGCAATAGATAGTAAGGTCCTCGAAGATCGTCCTATCGTCAACCTGGGACAAGGTTTGCAGGGAGCCATTCCTAACTTGAATGTGACGACCAGTGGCCGCCCGGGTACAGGTTCTTCTTTCAACATTCGTGGTACGACGGCCTTAAGCGGTAGTAGTCCATTGGTCTTGGTGGATGGTGTGGAGATGGATCCAAACTTGATTAATCCTCAGGACGTAAAATCAGTTTCTGTATTGAAGGATGCCGCTTCTGCTGCTATTTACGGAACACGTGCCGCTTACGGTGTTGTACTTATCACGACTAAAGGAGGCCGCAAAGATCAGCCAACGCAGGTTTCTTTTGATGCATCCGTTTCTTTTAACGGTCCGACTACCCGTCCTACTTATATGAATTCCATGGAGTGGGTGAACTGGATGAATACGGCAGAATATAACACCTCCGGCCGTGCGCTTTATTCAGAGTTTGATGAAGAATTTATGGAACATGTTCAGGCATATTATAATGATCCTGTTAATAATTCTCCTGTTTATGTTTCTTCAAATCCGAATTTGAGTAAAAACGGTACCCGTTATTCCTATTGTGGTAATACAGACTGGATGGAAGAGATGTATAAAAAGACTTATCCGGTACAAAACTATGGAGTGAACATCAGTGGTGGTACAAAAAAAGCGACCTATTATACTTCTTTGGGATATTTGAATCAGGGCTCTTTATTGAAATACGGAAATGAAGATTTCAAGAAGTTTAATATCATGAATAACATTAATTATGATGTTAACAACTGGTTGCATTTATCAATGAAGACAACTTATAACCGTACGAGCCTGTCGGGGTTGAATCAGGACAAGACGCATGGTGATAACTTTATGGGAGGCGATACGCGTCCGATCATGCCGGTAAAGCATCCGGATGGGAATTGGGCCGGTCAGGGTAATTTTACCAATTTCCCGGCTGTTCTTTCGAATGGTGGTCGTAAGACGGACAAGAATGACTTTTGGAATACGGTTACAATGAAATTGACACCGTTAGAAGGTATGACTGTTAATATGGATTATACATTCAATTATTATGCCGAACATAATAAGTTTCATATGAAGTCATTCAATGAATATGGTGCGGACGGACAGTTTCTTCAGATATTTACCTGGACAAATCCGAACTCTGTAGCCGAATCGCAGAAGAATGATACGTATAATGCATTCAACTTCTTCGGGGATTATGAAAAGACACTGGGACAGCATTATTTTAAAGTGATGCTCGGTTTTAATCAGGAAAGTAAACATACACGTAGTTTTAGTGCCAGTCGCGAAAGTCTGATAGCGAACGATATACCTTCCATGGATGCTGCTACCGGAGAAAAATATGTAAGTAATGGCGAAGGTTCCTGGGCGACACGCAGCGGTTTCTTCCGTGTGAACTATACATTGGCCGATCGTTATTTGCTGGAAGTAAACGGACGTTACGACCTATCTTCCAAATTTCCGAAAGATGACCGTGCCGCTTTTAATCCTTCTTTTTCAGTGGGATGGAAATTGTCGGAAGAAGCCTGGTTTAAAAGTATGACCAATAGTTTCTTTGATGAATTGAAGTTAAGAGGTTCTTATGGTAGTTTGGGTAACCAGGCTTTGGATAACGGATGGTATGCTTATCTGTCCAACTATGGAACCGGGCAGATCGGTTGGATCATGGGCAGCAACCAGCCGCAGGCAGTTGGACCGGGCGGATTGGTAAGCCAGTCTATTACCTGGGAAACTGTTACCCAATGGAATGTCGGTCTTGATTTCAACTTGCTGAACAGCCGTTTGAAGGGTGCGTTCGACTATTATCAGAGACGTACGTCTGATATTCTTTCTGCAGGCAAAATCTTACCGGGTGTTTTAGGTGCCAACGAACCTTTGGAAAATGCAGCAGAGTCACTGACGAAAGGTTGGGAATTCGAAATAAGCTGGAATGATCAGTTACCTAATGGCATACATTATAATGTTGGTTTTAACTTATCTGATTATCAGAGTGAAGTAACAAAGTTTGACAATATAGAAAGAAGTTTGAGCAACTCTTATGTAGGTCAAAAACAGGGTGAGATCTGGGGATATGAAACAGCAGGATTGTTCCAGAGCCCGGAGGAAATAGCCGGTGCACCTACTCAAGATAAAGTATCCGGTGGTATTCAATTGATACCGGGCGATATCCGTTTTGCAGACCTTGACGGCAATAAAGTGATTGATTGGGGTGACAACACCGTTGATAATCCGGGTGATAAAAAGATAATCGGTAACTCGACTCCACGTTTCCATTATGGTATTAATCTGGGAGCAGACTGGAAAGGTGTGGACTTCTCCGTATTTTTCCAAGGGGTGGCTAAGCGCGATATAATGATGCCGGGACTACCTTTCCGTAATGGTTATTCCAGCGAATGGAATGTCCCTTCCGGTTATAATACGGATTATTGGTCAAAAGACAATACGGGTGCTTTATTCCCCGTTCCCCGCTTTAATGGCGGTTCGGCTATAGGGCAGAACCAGACTCGTTATTTGTTGAATGCAGCTTATTGTCGTTTGAAATCTTTGAGTATCGGTTATACGTTGCCGAAAGAATTTACATCGAAGTTTTCTATTGAAAAATTACGTGTTTATTTTACAGGAGAAAATCTCTTTACCATTTCAAATACTCCTGAAGGATTCGATCCGGAATTGGATGACCCCTATAAGTATCCGATGCAACGCGCTTGCTCTTTCGGTTTAAATCTAACTTTCTAAAAATAAAGGATTATGAAACAAATAATAGTATATATCGGAGTGGCAGCCGTGCTCTCATTAACGGCGTGTAACGACTCATTTCTGGAACGTTCTCCGCAGAGTATCAATGATAAAACGTTCTGGAATACACCGAGTGACTTGGAAGCTTATGTGAATAATTTTTATAGTTGGCTGCCTAGTGGCGTGACTTCTATTGCTGACGGGGAAAGTGACGACCAGGTACCTAACGGTATAAGCCAGTATTTCTGGGGACAGTATACCACACCTACACCTGAAGCATCTTCCTGGTGTAACTGGAGTAAAGGTGCATGGGAACCGATTCGTCTGACTAATTATTTTATGACACATTATAAGACAGTGGTCGGTTCTGAAGCGGATATAAATAAATATGTGGGTGAAAATCGATTTTTCAGGGCTCTGCAATATGCCGGGTTGATGAGAACTTTTGGTGATCTTCCCTGGGTCGATAAAGAACTGGGTACTGATTCTCCGGAATTATATGATGCGAAACTCAAACGGTATGAGATAATGGATAAAATCATAGAAGACTTTGATTTTGCCATTCAATGGTTACCCGAAAAAACGGCTGCCGGACGTATCGGTAAAGATGTTGCCCGTCATTTAAAAGCCAGGACTTGTTTGCATGAAGCTACTTATTACAGATATCATACCGAGCTGGGATGGCAGGACAAGGCTGAACGTCTTTTGAAGTTAGCAGCCGACGAAACCGATGCGATTATTAACAGCGGACGGTATGAAATTTATAATACGGGAAAACCGGAAAAAGATTATTATGAAATGTTCGTAATAGAAGATAATCTTAAAGAAGCAATTCTTCCGGTAACTTATTTGGATGGAAAAAGAAAACATGGTATGAGCCGTACTTTATGGGAAGCTAATACCGGTTTTTCCAAGGATTTTATGGAAGGCTATTTGTGTAAGGATGGAAAGCCTATCTCTTTAAGCTCTTATTATAAAGGAGATGACAATATGCGTAACGAAACGGCAGACCGGGATCCCCGTTTGAAACAAACTGTTCTGACTTGGGATTTCCCGACTCGTGTAACCGTGTCAACAAATGACAGTACGTTCATAACGGAGGAATCTAAGTTTATCGATCAATATTGCTATACCGGCTATAAGTCTATCAAATATTTTATTCCGACTGATAAAGCATTTGAAGCGAATAATAATACGTACGATGGAATAGCTTATCGTTATGCTGAAACTTTGTTGATAAACGCTGAGGCCAAGGCTGAACTGGGTACAATCTCGCAGGTAGATCTTGATAAAACGATCAATGTGCTGCGTGACCGTGTTGGTATGCCTCATTTGACAACAAATGTTGGTTTTACCGATCCGAACTGGACAAAGTGGGGATACGAACTTTCCCCGCTGTTGCAGGAAATCCGTCGTGAACGCCGTGTTGAACTGGCCGGTGAAGGACGTCGTTGGGATGACCTGATGCGCTGGAAAGCCGGAAAAATTTGTGATAACATAAAAACGTATGTGGGTAAGCGCCAACCTGAAAAAGGTGGTAAATATGCAATCGTATATCCTAATTATACGAATGAAGATTATTCTTATGAAGCCGGAAAGAGCCGTACGTGGGATGATCGTTTATATTTACGTCCGATTCCTACAGCAGAACTACAGCGAAATCCGAATTTGCTTCCTCAAAATCCGGGATGGGATAAATAATAGTGAAAGGGGCTGTATCATGCAGTCCCTTTTTGTCTCTTTTAAATCATGAAAATACTATGAATGCAAGTAATATATTAATTGTTGGCCTTTGTGCTTGTACATTCTTGTCTTGTAAAGACGCGGAACCACCAGCTCCTATTTTGCCTGTTCCGACTCCGGAACAAGTTGTCTGGCAGAAAATGGAAAATTATGCTTTTGTACATTTCGGACTGAATACGTTCAATGATCTGGAATGGGGATATGGGAATACGCCTGCCGGAACATTTAATCCGACTGACCTGGATTGCGAACAGTGGGTGCGTGTCATTAAGGCGGCCGGACTGAAAGGGGTGATACTGACAGCCAAACATCATGACGGTTTCTGTCTGTGGCCTACAAAAACGGTCGATTATAATATTTCAAATTCTCCCTATAAAGACGGAAAAGGCGATATGGTCCGTGAACTGTCGGATGCCTGTAAGAAATACGGGCTGAAATTCGGCCTTTATCTCTCTCCCTGGGATCGTCATAATGCCGAGTATGGACGGGAAGGTTATCAGAAAACTTATCATGAACAGATTAACGAACTGATTTCCAATTATGGTCCGCTGTTCGAATTCTGGTTCGACGGGGCAAATGGCGGAAACGGATGGTATGGCGGTGCCGACGAAAGCCGTTCCATTAACCCGAAAGAATATTACGGCTATGAGACGGCTCGCGAAATGATTAAATCCAGGCACCCGGATGCCATGATCTTTGGTGGAACCGTTCCGGATATCCGCTGGATCGGTAATGAGTCGGGCTGGGCGGGCGAAACGAACTGGTCTGCTTATTCATACGATAAAGAAGAACATTACAGCCAGGCCCAGTGGGGAATGAAAGATGGTGATAAATGGCTGCCGGGTGAATGCGATGTCTCTATCCGTCCGGGATGGTTTTATCATCATCGCGAAGACCATCAGGTTCGTACCGTTCCTAATCTGGTGGATCTTTATTATCGTAGTGTCGGTCATAATGCCAATTTCCTGTTGAATTTCCCGGTCGCTTTGAGCGGGCAGATTCATCCGGTCGATTCGGCACGCGCTGTCGACTGGTATCACATCATCACGGCAGACTTGAAAGATAATTTACTGAAAGATATCAAACCGAAAGCCAGTGAAACCCGTGGTGGAACGTATAAAGCTGGCAATGTAACAGATGGTAACTGGGATTCCTATTGGGCTACCTCTGATGGGATGACGACTGGGGCATTGACATTCCCGTTACCTGCCGGAACTTCTCTGAACCGTGTGCTGATACAGGAATATATCCCGTTGGGGCAACGTGTTTGTGCTTTTACGTTGGAAGTAGAGAAAGACGGGAAATGGATGCTTGTTGAAACTGCCGATACGCTTTCGACGATCGGGTATAAACGTATCGTTCGTTTTAAAACAACTCCGGCGGATGCCCTTCGTATAAGTTTTACAGAATCGAAAGGGCCGTTGTGTATCAATAATGTGGAGGCTTTTCTGGCTCCTCCATTGTTAGAACAACCGCATATTATGCGTAATGCCAAAAACGAAGTACGCATCGGGACAGAAAGTGAAGGTGCCGATATTTATTATACGACGGATGGAACGGAACCGACTGCCCAATCTGCAAAATATGAGACACCGTTTATATTGGATACAAAAGCCATGATAAAAACTGTCACTTATGATCCCCAATCGGGTAAAACAGGACCTGTCGGCATGCGGTATTTTGATCTGCCTGCTACAGCTTATAAAGTCCTAAGCCCAATGGATGACCGTACGGCCCAGATTTTCGATGGGAACGGCTATTCGACTTATTATCTGCCGGAAAATAAAAAAGAACTGGTGATCGAACTGGCGGAGCCACATACGATCAAGGGTTTTGTTTATACTCCGAATCAGGGACGTGATACGAATGGTCATATTTCCGATTATCAATTGTCGATAGATGGTAAAGTGGTCGCTTCCGGCGAATTCTCGAATATCAAAAACAATCCTATTGAACAGGAAATACATTTTGCACCAGTAAAAGGACAAAAACTGGTTTTTAAGGCAACACGAATAGTGGATAATGCTAAACGTGTTGGAATTGCTGAATTTTCTGTGCTTACAGAAGATGGAGGTATTCAACATAATTGATGGTGACAGCAAGGGCCTGTGAAGGTCCTTGCTGTCTTTAATAGAGAGTGTAATAACACATTTGTATAATTTAATAATAAAGAGAAATGAAAAAGAAAGTATTAAAAGTCGTAGCCGTTTTGGCGGTAGCTTTAATGGCAGTGTGGAATGTAGGGCTGAATGAGACAAAGATCTTGTTTGCGAATTTCTTTAATTTGGAAGCAATGGCAACCACAGAAACATATTGTAAGAATGGTGAAAAGAATACGGGTGTCTGCCAAGATAATCTAAAACCTGGTACTGGAAAATCATGTATGGCTAAAGCCTGGTATCAAAAAGCAGATTGTTATGATACAGGAACAGAGAACAGATAGATAAATATTATAGGATGATCTTGTCGGTTATTTTATTCCGGCAAGATTATCTGTTGACTTTCTAAAATTGGACTTAGAGTATGAAACAATTATTTTTATTATGCATTATTATTCATTGTTTTTCTTGTACAGATTATGGTTCTGTAAAAAATGAACACACAAATGATTATAAAAACAGGTGCAAGATTCAATTTGTGGGTAAGAAGGAAATACCAGCAGATAATGAAACTTCCGTTTTTGATAATTACATACAATTTGTGGATACGAAAGAAATGCCTAATACATTTGCTTCAGTGAATGAATATACTAATTCCATTTATTTTTATGATTATGATAGTTTAAATGTAAAGAAGGTGATTCGTTATGACAAAGAGGGACCTAATGGAGTTGGATTAATGCAGGGATTTTGTTACCTGAATCCAGATAGTATTTTTGTTTTTTGTGAAAATACGCAAATGGTTTATTTGACAAGTGAAGGAGCACAGGTAAAATGGAAAAAACTAATGCCTGCTCAATCAATTGGTGGGCCTGATTTTATGCCTGCACTTCCCTATTTACAAACCAATGTCCCACTTAAATATGTTGATCATAAATTAATTCTTCAGGGCGGGAATGGGGAGACATTATATGAAACAGCAACAAATGCGCCGATCACAAGTCTCTATGATATAGAGGAAGATTCAGTATTATATGCAAATAACTACCCTGAACAATATATAAAATATAACTGGGGGGATTGGATATATAAATTTCCTTATTATGATATGAATGAACAAGATAAATTGATTATAATCAGCTTTCCTCATGACCATTTCATATATGTTTATTCTCTTTTAAGTGGAAAAAATATAAAATACTATGCAGGAAGTCAATTGATAAAAAAGATAGATGCATTTGATGAAAAAAAAGAATTTCAGCCTCATTATAACAGTGGACGTCTTCAGCAATGGTATTATTCAAATCCTACCTATCAAACAGTTCTGTATGATAAGTATCGTAAATTGTATTATAGAATAGGGCTTTTGCCTCAAAAAGAAAAAAGAAAGGATTTTTACAATAAAAAGCCTATTGTATTGATTGTTTTAGACGAGAATTTTAATTATTTGGGAGAAGGTTTGTTTCCTGATGATGTGGATTTGTGGACAACTGAATCTTTTGTTTCAAGGGAAGGACTAAATATGCAAGTACTTACAGATAATGAGGATTTTTATACTTTCTATCAATTTAAAGTTGAAATAGATGAATAAAATAATTTTATGTTTATTAGTTCTATCATTCTTTTCCTGTAAACCTCATTCATTTGAACAAGCAGTCAAGAGAGGAATCGAAAATTATTTAGATACGACTAAGGTTTCATATGAATATGTAATGCTAGTCCCTAACTCTGGTTGTACAGGATGTATTTCTGATGCTGAATATTTTTTCAAAGAATATAGTGATAGAAATGAAATATTATTTATTTTCACTCATGCAGCATCAAAGAAAAATATCCGTATCCGTTTGGGCAAAGAAAATGTTCAACGGGAGAATGTCTTGATAGATAAGAATGATGATTTTTATTTTGAAAAATATCAGGAGTCAATCTATCCCATAGTGGCGGTAATAAAGAATAAAAAGGTTGTTGCACTAAAAGATCATACTTTTTTGCGTGAAAAGTATCCCCCAAAAGAATAAACTATAGGTTGTAAATATGAAAAGTTGCTTGTTCTTTTTTTTCTGTTATTTGTTCTATTCTTGTTTGGATTTTGAAGACAAGCAATTGGAGTATGCATTGAATTTTGCTGGGGATAATCGAAATGAGTTGGAGAAAGTATTGGAGCACTATGCTTCGGATCCAGAGAAACTGGAATCCGCTCGGTTTCTGATTCGGAATATGCCTCGCTATTATGGATATGAAGGATGGAGGCTGGATTCTATCCAAAAAGTCTTAGCTGTTGCTGAACAAGAACAGTTTGTTACTGATTCTGCTATTAGTAAATGGACAAAAGTTTCTCCTTATTTATTACCGAAGGTATATGATGCTCATGTTATTACGGCAGATTACCTGATAGAGAATATAGATTTGTCTTTTAAGGTTTGGAAAGGTAGCCTTTGGAACAGAAATCTATCGTTCGATGATTTCTGTGAATTGATATTGCCATATCGGATAGGCGACGAGCCGTTAAGCCGTTGGCGAACGAATTATTTCAAAAAATATATATCTTGCCTTGACTCTTTGAAGGGTTGTGTGAATCCACTAGTTGTTTGTAATGTGTTGGCGAAAGAATTAAGCAAGAAAGAGTTTTTTTATTTGACCGATTTCGATATGCCCCGGCTGAGTGCTAAGTTTTTATTTAATCATAGGGTTGGATATTGTCGTGAGATGTGTGATGTCGCTATCTATGCAATGAGGGCATGTGGTATTCCGGTTGCGACTGATATGTTTGTTTGTTCACCGGAGTATCAAGGAAGTCACCAATGGACTGTGGTTAGGGATTCGACCGGCTATTTTTATCCTTTTTGGATAACCTGGTATGAGATCGCCGGGAATATGAAAGACGATGGTCGGAAAAAAGGGAAGGTATATCGTGAGTGTTTCGGAATGCAGCAGGAACCGATTTCCGGCATAACTAATTATGAAAATCTTCCGGTGCTGTTTAAAAATCGTTTTATTAAAGATGTAACTGATAATTATATTGATAAAAATGAGTTTACAATAAATGTTGATGTTGAAAACCGGTATATTTATTTAGGTGTATTTAGCTCCAAGGGGTGGATTCCTATCGATATGGGAAGGAACAGTGGAGGTAAAGTCGTGTTTAAAAACGTGGAACCGAATCTTATTTATCAGCCTTTATACTCGGATGGAAAAGCACACTTGGAGGCAGGCCTTCCTTTTTTGTATGCTTCAGGGGAGGTCAGTTATTTTAGACCGGATACTCAGAAGAAAGAGAAGGTCGCTCTTACCCGCAAAATGTCATTGATAAAAAATATCAAGGCTTTCTTGTATAGAAGTATCGTCGGAGTCGAAATTGAAGGATCTAAAAACTTGTCTTTCGACAACCCGAAGGAACTGTTAACATTAAAAGACACCTTATCTTCCAATTATAATGAATTTTTGACACAGGATACTTCGGGGATTCGGTATATCCGTTATAATTCGGCACCGGATCAGTTTATAGAATTGGCAGAGATTGCTTTTTTTGAGGATATGACAGGACAGAAAGAAATACCTGTTAAAGTGGTGAATAAATTGAAACCTCTTTATCCTGAGAATTCTATGGATAAGTTGAATGATAAGGATATATTATCTTATTTTGAATCTGCGGATACCACTTGCCATATCTTATTTGACTTAGGTAAGCTTGTTTCTGTTAAAAAAATATTGATTTGTCCTCGTAATGACGATAATTATGTGTGTCCAGGCGATGAATATGAGTTATTTTATAATGAAGGAATAAAAGGTTGGATATCTTTGGGAAAGCAGATAGCTGAAGATAGAATATTATATTATGAAGTACCGGAAAATGCTTTATTTTGGTTACGGAATTTGACAAAGGGAAAAGAAGAACAAGTCTTTTTCTGTAGAAACGGACATCCCTATTTTGTAACAGATATTCCGGAAATTAAAATAGATGCTACTGAAAAGTATCCATACAATATGGATGTTTCTCAGTAGCGGTTGTGATTTAATTAAGCCTCTGTCCTGAATCTGCATATATCGTCGACCGAGACGACTGTCATTCCGTGTTTTTCTGCAAAATCAATGATTTCCGGCATGCGTGCCATTGTCCCGTCTTCATTTGTCAGTTCGCACAAAACGGCTGTGTCTCCCAGGCCGGCGAGTTTCACCAGGTCTACGCTTCCTTCTGTATGGCCTCTTCGTTCTAAAACGCCATTATCTCTGGCTTGCAGGGGGAAAACATGTCCTGGATGGGATAAGTCCTCCGGTTTGGCGTCTTGGGCAATTGCCGTTTTTATCGTTTGTATCCTGTCGGCAGCCGAGACTCCGGTGGTTACACCTTCTTTGGCTTCTATCGAGATGGTGAATGCTGTCTGGTTCTTACTGGTGTTGTCGTCTACCATCTGATGCAAACCGAGTGATCTGCATTTTTCGGAAGTGAGGCAAAGGCATACGATGCCACTGCATTCACGGATCATCAAAGCCATGTCTTTTACTGTCATCTTTTCTGCGGAATAGATAATATCTCCTTCGTTTTCCCTGTTCTCGTCATCGACCAGCAGAATACCTTTTCCTGCCTGTAAACAGCTGATCGCCTTTTCTACACGTTCTTTGTAGTCAACACCGAAATTTTTGATCGTTTTCATTTTCAAACCCTGTAATTTAAGTAGTTGTTAAATCGTTAACATATTGCTACAGGGCAGGAGGGAATATTATATACAACATTTCTCCTGCATAATGACTATGCCGGTAGAATTGTCGTACTATCGTTATTGTCTTCTTCTCTCATCCAGACTTTAACTGTCGGTCCCGGATTTTCACCAGGTCAGTCCTCTGTTTTGCAGAGGAGTCGCGGACTGTCACCGCCGGTAGGGAGTTACGCCCTGCCCCGAAGAATACTGGTCACAAAAATAGAAAGAATTAGGAAAACAAACAGGATAAACAGATTAAAAGTGCAATTCTGAAAACAATAATTATATTTGTAGAAATATTAATCAATAAAATATCATGGGACACAATTGCAGCAAATGCCCGATACGGGCGAAATTTGAAAAAAATCCACGGTCATTATTAGGTCGTTTCTGGCGTTGGCACATTGATTATTGTCCGGGTTGGAAAGCGTATTTCATGTCGTTGGACGCGGATGAGCAACAGCTATTGCGTAATAAGTATAACTTCAAAAAATATGAGTAAGATGCTCACCGATATCCGTTTGCGAAGTCAGCAATTAGTTCGTCCGGAATTTAAAGATCCCAAGGATTTGGTTTCCTGGATGGGAGCTGTCCAGGCACAAGAGTATAGAATGGTTAAGTGGGCGCTGGGAATACGGCTGAAATCAGCTACATTACAGACAATTAACGAAGCGTATCAGCGGGGAGATATTCTGCGGACTCATGTGATGCGTCCCACCTGGCATCTGGTAGCAGCGGAAGATATCCGTTGGATGCTGAAGTTATCGTCGCAACGGATCATAGCAGCGTGCAACTCCTTTGCTAAAGGTAACGGAGTGGATATTCCTGAAAGTACCTACACCAAAGCGAATGATTTGTTTCAAAAGGTATTGGAGGGTAATAACCATCTTACAAAACAAGAATTGGAAGATGAGATTGTGAAGGCTGGTATTATGCCTGATTCTCCTAAATTAGGTTATCTTTTCACACGGGCAGAACAGGAAGGTATTATATGCAGCGGAGCAGATAGAAAAGAAAAGGCGACCTATGCTCTATTGGAAGAACGTGCTCCTAAGGTTAAAGAATTACATAAGGAGGAAGCATTGGCTTTGCTTGCGAGAAAATATTTCAGAAGCCATTCGCCGGCCAGCCTGAGTGATTTTGTCTGGTGGTCGGGCTTACCTGTGGCAGAGGCACGTCAGGCAATTGCTGCAATCGACGGTGAATTGAATAAAGAGAAATTTGCCTCGCAGGAATTGTTTCTCCATCAGCTGTGGGACAAAAAGTTCAGGACTAGCGATGTATTACATTTTATGCCTCCTTTTGATGAATATCTTATCAGTTACAAAGATCGTACCGCTGCGATGGATAAAGAACACCATCCGAAGGCCTTTAATAATTTCGGTATATTTTATCCGGTCATTTTATATAATGGGCAGATTGTCGGTAACTGGAAAAAAGTAAAGAAGAAAGGTGGAATTTCGTTTGAAACATCCTTCTTTGTCGAATGTCCGGATTTGGATAGAGAGTTATTGGAAGAGGCCGGGGAGAGATATAAGGCCTTTTATAATTTTTAATTGAGAAATTTATGAAACTAACGGTATTGGTAGATAATAATACATATATAGATCAGTATTATCTGGGGGAGCCGGCAGTCTGTTATTATATAGAAGACGGTGAAACCCGTTTGTTGCTCGATACCGGTTATTCGGATGTTTACATCCGTAATGCAAAGGCGTTGGGGATAGACCTGGCACAGGTCTCTGTAATCGCTTTGTCCCATGGGCACAACGACCATACCCGTGGATTGCAATATTGGTCCGGGGGTATGTAGATAGCAATGATGTTTGTCATGTCGGCAAATTGGTTGTGCATCCCGGATATCAGAATCAGGGAATCGGTAAGGCCCTGATGTATGAAATTGAAAAGTATTTTCCGGCTTGCCGTAAATTAGTGTTGTTTACCGGAGAGGAAACGCCCAATACCTTACATCTGTATGAAAAAGTAGGTTACCATATCGTTTAGAAAGAAAAGATGGGAGATCTTTCTATGATTTTTATGGAAAAGGTTATAATTCGTTGATATTTTACTGTCAGATCATGTTTCTCAAAATATTTTTATAACTTGCCGCCTGTTTATCTATGTGATGTATAAATTCTTGGAACAATGAATAACAGACCGTTTCTATTTTTAATAATCAATCTTTTTCTACTGACATTATCCATTTCCTGTAGTAAGCTGGAAAGAGAAAAAGATATGCTCGAATTGTATACAACTTCTCTCTTAATAAATCAGGAAGGAGGGGAAGAGTGCATAGATCTTATGGCGAATGGTCTGTGGGAGATTCAGGATATTCCGGATTGGATCTCGGCCAGCCCTACATCGGGCGATGGTTATGGCATGGTGACTATCAAGGTGGCAGAAAATAAAGGGGCTGAGCGAAGAAAGGCTTCTCTGCGGTTTTCCCATGGAAAAGCAACGGAGACGTTGGAAGTGGAACAATTGAGCCTGGCAGAAGCAGATCCTTTTATAGAACTGAGTCAAAATCCAGTACAAATGTTTACTGGTGCAGGGATAAAACGTATAAAGCTGACCACCAACAGACCATGGAAAATGTCTGAGAATTTCTATAGGTGGATTTCTGTCAGTCCTTCTTCAGGTGAAGGTTCTGCTGAAATAACTATCGAGGTGAAAGAAAATCGTAATCCGGGTATGAGGCATTTATACGTGTCAATTATAGGGGAAAATATGCAGAGTGATTTGCTTATCAATCAGTTTGGACTTAGTGATGTTATCCGGTTACCGTGGTTGCCTATTTTCCGTTTTAAACAAATGTCATCCAATCAGGATCTGTATTCAGTGTTGACTAACAACTTATTTATAAATCCGGCTATCCGAGATGAGATTTATGTAGGAAACCTTGTCTGTCATACAACCCAATCCAATACCAATATACCTGAATTAACTGGTTATACCTTCAATCCGATTACCGTTTCAACATCTGCTCCTGTTGCTGAAGTTATGAAAACCTATATTCCATCACCGATAGAGCAAGAAACATTTGCCCGCCAAATCGTTGGGAATATATCCACCCAAAGTGGTACTTTGGTTGAAGATAAAGGCCAGTTTGAATTTTATACTCATAAGCAGTTGCATACTGTCGGGATGGTTAACCTGGGAGTGAAGCTGGACGAAATCATGTCGGATGTTTCTTTCAAGGAAAAAGAAATGACTCGGAAGTATGGATTAATTTATTCATTCAAGCGGACCTTCTTTACGTTAGATATAGATATTCCGAAAAAGCTTATAAAGGAAGAACTGAAAGATGCAGATAAAGCAAAAGGCGCTTCGTATGTTTCTTCTGTCGGTTATGGCAGGGTCGGATTGCTGATCGTTGAATCGGACACAGATTCGCGCGATGTTAAATTAGCGATAGATAAGGTGTTGGCTGATGAACCGTTGTCTCCGGAAGAAACCAGTCTGCTTTCGACAGTGGATCTCTGCTATGTTTATTTTGATGAAGATAAGAATGTGCAGGTCCAAAAAGGGAGTCTGGATGTAGTGAATGCCTACAAAGATGGAATTAATGCGGGAGCCGATCATATTTATCCGCTCGAATTCACATTAGCAAACTACCTGGATAATTCGCCAGGTAATATCTCGTTTACTTTTAGGGCGGAAGAATAGTCTTTTATCATTTTCTTATTTTCTGCCTACCGGAGAGTTGCAGGTTGGAAAGAGATAATGGAAATCTATTGAATTTGTTTCATAGAAAAGGCTGCCGGAAAAAGTTTATCTTTGTAAGTTGTCCGATGACCGGATAAACGGATACAAACGAAATATATACGTATGTTACAAAATAGTGATGCAGAGAAGAAAGTAATCAGGAGAATCGCCGTTTTTTGCGGTTCAAGCCGTGGGACAGAGCGGATATTTGAAGAACAGGCTTACGAATTGGGAAAGACGTTGGCCGTTCAAAACATCGAATTGGTTTATGGCGGAGCCAATGTGGGACTGATGGGTACTGTTGCTAACGGAGTCATGGAAAATGGAGGCAAAGCCATCGGGGTCTTACCTGCTTTTTTGAAGAAAGTGGAGATTGCCAATTTAAATCTGACGGAACTTGTGATGGTCGATACCATGCATCAGAGGAAAGCGAAAATGAATGAACTCTCTGATGGTGTCATTGCCCTTCCGGGAGGTTTCGGTACACTCGAAGAATTTTTTGAGATGCTGACCTGGGCCCAGTTAGGTCTTCACCGGAAACCTGTAGCTCTTTTGAACGTAGACGGATTCTATGATGCCCTTCTGGCATTGGTCGATACAATGGTCGACAGAGGATTCCTCCGAAAAGAAAACAGGGAAATGCTTCTGGTCAGCGACAATATAGAAGACCTGCTGGATAAAATGAGAAAATACGAAGCCCCGTCAGTCGGTAAGTGGCTGAACAGGGCGGGACTTTTGAATAAATGATCGTTGTCGGTTCTATAATTTGATTATCTCCATATCCTCCGGGACGAAAATATTCCCGGAGAAGTTCTCCCGTGCTTCGGCTGTATATTTTTCTTTACGTGTAGCGAGGGTTTTATCGACATGCTTTTAGTTTCCTTTTCAGATACCAGGTAATGAGGGCGAGTGTTACCAATGCCACAAAAACATAGCTTATTTCCCTGCTGTATCTTTCCAGCTCTTCCAGTAACCGGTCTTCAGGAAGTATCTGTGCCAGGTAATATCCGAGCAGCACCAGGATACTGTTCCAGATGGCCGAACCGAGCGTTGTGAACAGGATAAAGGCGGGAAGCCGCATTCGTGCCAGTCCGGCAGGAATGGAAATGAACTGTCGCACGGCCGGTATTAACCTTCCGAAGAAAGTAGATATCTTGCCGTGTTTCAGGAAGAATGCCTCCACATACTCTATCTTTTGCCGGTTTATGCCGAGCAGATGGCCGAAACGGCTGTCGGCAAATTTATAGACGATGGGCCTGCCGACGAAGAGGGCGAGATGGTAATTGATCAACGCTCCGATGAGCGCTCCCAAGGTTGTGAAAAGTATCACGAGGAAAATATTCATCTCACCGTTTGCCGCCTTGTAGGCGGCAGGTGTGACGATCAACTCGGATGGTAGCGGAACCAGCGAGTTTTCAAGTATCATGAGGATTAAAATCACCCAATAGCTGAGGTGCTCCAGGCACCATTGGATTAAATCAGAAAAGTCCATAGGGTATTTTATGCATTATTATCGTTGGGTACCTGAACCAGTATTTTATCTATTCTGGCACCATCCATATCAACAATCTCGAAGCGGAAGTTGTTCCATTCGGCTTGTTCTCCGGATTGAGGGATATGTCCCAGCTGTTCCAGTAATAATCCTCCTACCGTATGATAGTTACATCTTTCATATAAATCTTCTTTATCGAAATAAGACAGGAAATCATAAAAAGAACACTGTCCGTCGACCAACCAGCCGTCGTTGTTGCTCCGTTGGATAATCTCCGGTTCCTTCTGCGTATCGTTGATGGTGCCTAACAAGGCTTCCAGAATATCCCTGAGTGTTATAATTCCCTGACACATACCGAATTCGTCGCATATCAGGGCACGGCTTATTCCCTGTTCTTTCATTTCTTCAAGTACCTTATATACACTCATGTTCTCATGGAAATAGAAAGCCGGGCGGACGATGCATTCCAGATTGAAATCAGGTGTATCCAGATGGAGAACCAGGTCTTTCAGAAAGATGACCCCTTCCACGTCTCCCTTTTTCTTGCCGGTCACCGGATACATTTCATATAAGTCCTGTTCGATAGTCTTTTTCACTTGCTTCTTATCCATATCCAGGTCCAGCCAGATGATTTCATTTCGCTGTGTCATAATGGAACTGACCTTCAGGTCACCCAGGATGAAAACACGTTCGACGATGTCCTGTTCTACTTCCTGTACTTCACCGCCTTCTTTTCCTTCCTGTACGATTGATTTGATTTCTTCTTCCGTCACCTTATTATCCGAGTCCTTTATGCCCAGCAGGTTGAACATGCAGGAAGTACTTTTCGACAGCAGCCATACAAACGGGGCGGCTACCAGCGATAAGATATACATCGGGCGGGCAACAACTTTGGAGGCTTTTTCTGCAATACTCAAACCGATTCTTTTAGGGACAAGCTCGCCGAATATCAGGGTTAGGTAAGTGACGGCTACAACAATCAACCCCTGGGCAATGAGGGATGCGTAGAGAGGGGATACTCCCCAATTCTTCAGGATAACCGAGAAGTCGTCCGTCAAAGCTGCACCGGAATAGATACCGGTCAGGATACCGATCAGTGTGATGCCGATTTGAATGGTCGAGAGGAAACGATCCGGTTCATTTGCCAGTTTCAGGGCCAGTTTAGCCGCTTTACTGCCCTTCTTTGCGTCAGTGTTCAGGCTCGATTTGCGGGCGGAGATTAATGCGATTTCAGACATGGCAAATATGCCGTTCAATAGGATAAGTGAAATGATTATTATTATTTCGTTCATGAAAATGATACTGTTTTAGTTTATTATTTAAATGTTTTATGGGCGGGGCCGGATGGTTTGCATGCGGTGGTAGTATCATAATATATGATACAAGAATATTATAATATATGCGAACGGAGTATCACAATATATGATACAGCAGTCTTATAATATATGATATTATGCTTTCGTCCGGTGAAAGAATATGGCTGTGTACTAAATAAGGAACGTACAGAACAAGGAATGTATCTGCCGTGGGGCAGGTCTGTTGTTAACGGGGATATAGTAATCAATATGAACCAGTTGTGTGAACAGGTCGGGAAGCGGTACGAAACAAACCGGAATCAGGGGATGGACGGGGCGGTTCCCGTTGCGGTAAAACAGTTCGTCCGTATTACCCGGCTCATCGGTATCTTCCGTCTGGTTGGAAATTTCCGTCTGGTCTGCTGTATGTGTATCATAATTGGGCACAACGTATCCGAATACATCGAGTAACACCAGGAATAACATGATGATACAGATTGCCCGTGCTTTGACAGTATAAATCGTATGTCGCGTAAATGCCATGCAATAATGTACAGCTGAATTTGGGTACGAAAATACATATTCGTCTGTTCGGTACATAGTATTCAACGCGTTTTTGTGTTACTTTAACGAATTTGCTTTAACAACCATCTATTTGAGTATCTTTCTTATGTTTCTTTCCGTAAGAGTATTATATTTGTTGTGAGTATACTATAAACTAATGAATAAACTTATGGCAGGAATTGAGGATTTGAAGATATTATTGTCTTCTATGAAACCGGAATTAGATAGTAGGGAATTTGTATTCTGTACGTTTGATAATCCCCTCTCTATGGAGGCAATAACGGATTTAACCCCGATTGGTACTTTTCGGGAAAAAGAGGGACTGACATTAATTATAACAACAGATGATGCGTTATCGAACGGTATCCGTTTTGATACTGTCTATAAATTAATATCACTCACAGTTCATTCAAGTCTTAATGCCGTGGGATTAACCGCTGCCATAGCCACAAAACTAGCATCAAAAGATATCAGTGCTAATGTTGTAGCGGCTTATTATCACGACCATATATTTGTCCAGAAGGAGAAAGCCGGGCAGGCGATGGAGGCTGTAGTGGAATTACAAGCAGAATCTTTAGTTAACGCCTGACGTTTGTTTTTGCGGATTATTGGATCGACTTTGCTTAAGCATCCATTCATATATTTGAGGATGCTTTTCGTAAAGATACTGTATGCCATGTCCTTCACCTTCTAATTTTGTAAACTTAATTTTTCCTTCACATTTATCTAATGTGTTTACAATTCGTTCTGTTTCTGTGATAGGTATCAAATTATCGGCAGTTCCATGAAACGCCCATATTGGAATATTTTTGAGATTACATATACGGGTTGTATCGCTGTCATTACAACCTCCACATAAGGGTACTATTGCTGCAAACTTATCAGGATGATCCATCGCGACGATATATGTACCATATCCTCCCATACTTATACCAGTGAGGTAAACTTTGTCGGGATCGATCCTATACTTTGCTTTTATTTTTTCATATAACGGTTCAAACCAATTATCCGAAGACCAATATTTATTATCAGGACATTGGGGTGATACTATAATAAAATCGAAATCATTACCCTGATCCACTAAATAAGGCAATCCGTACTCCTTCAATTTGTTTAAATCATTCCCTTTATGCGATCCTCCATGAAGATAGATTACAAGAGGATAATTTCTGGTTTGCCCGGAATAATCTTTAGGTAAGTATACCAGGTAATCATAATCTGCTCTGGACTTTGACTGTGAGTAGATATACCCGCAGATATAAAAAGTAAAAATCAGGAGTAAATATATTCTTTTGTTCATGAGTATTTATCTTTATACTATTGAATATAAAAAAATTATGAAAGTACTTATTAAATCGTTTTTGCTATTACAATCCTTGATAGGTTACGAATTAGCACTATAGAGAATGTTGAAGACTTCTGTGATTTGTATATTTCAAATAGCCCTTCAAATACAAAGGTACGACTTCTTTTGAATGCCGCAAGCGATGTTTGGAGATAACTTTACTTACTTTTTCATATTTTCTCTATGATTGCGTAATTGGCGAGACCTTTTGTTTGACTTACTGTTTATTATATGTAGTTTTGTGACTTAAAATAGAGAAAGTATCTTTGACCCCCAAAGTTTTATAATAAATAATCGTGAGAACAAATTAAATATCCGGCGAGTCAGTATGTATAGAATAACCATCTTATTAATTTCGTTACTGTTATCAGTACAAGGCTTTTCACAAACAGAGTTTACTACTTGTTTGTTTGATACGTCCAGAGACAGAGTAATACCGATAGCTGTTTATCAACCACAGAAAGTAAACTCAAAAACTAAAGTTATTGTATTCAGTCATGGCTATGATGGGAATAAAAATAGTAAGTCGAATCAAACCTATTCTTACCTGACACGTTTTCTTTCCCAAAAAGGTTTTTATGTGATTAGCATACAGCATGAATTGTCTGATGATCCTTTTTTAGCAATGGAAGGTGATTTTATGCAGACTCGTATGTCTAATTGGGAAAGGGGAACCGACAATATACTTTTTACAATTCAAGAATTTAAAAACTTGAAACCACAATTAAATTGGAACGAACTTGTTTTAATAGGGCATTCTAATGGAGGGGATATGATAATGTTGTTTGCCACTAAATACCCGCAGTTGATCAAGAAGGCTATATCTATGGATCATCGTAGAATGATAATGCCCAGAACATCGACCCCTAATCTGTACACATTAAGAGGATGTGATTATGATGCAGATGCAGGAGTTTTGCCAACCGAACAGGAGCAAGAACGATATAGAATGAAAGTCGTAAAACTAGATGGAGTTACACATAGCAATATGGGCGAGAATGGAGCAAAAGAACAGCATAACCTCATCAATCAGCATATCTACGAGTTTCTAACAGAAAGATAGCTAAAATGACATTCCAGGTGCAAATGGGATTTCTCTTTTATATTATTGAGCAAGTTTCTATATGTAAAATCAAGAGTAAATATATTGTTCTCATCTTATTACTTCTTTTATTATAATTGTCCATTCAACTTCATCCTCTCTCAAATTTACATAGAGTTGCTTATAATACAATTCTTCAATCAACTCATTTGTTTCTTTGTTGAATATTTGTAGGTAACCGGAATTGGAAAAAATCATTTTATCATCTACACTATGCATAATCTCCGGAGAGGTCACTTTCAGGTATTTTTTACTGTGATTGACAAAAACAACGGCATTCTTTAAATAGCGTTTATTCCCTACGATGGAATCTGATTGTGCAACTTCAAATATATCATCATAATCATTGAATACAGGTTGTGCTTGTATTTGGTTTGTTTTTAAAATATGCCCCCATTTACTAGGTTTGTATATATTAATTGTATAATCAAGTAACTCGATACCTCCATATTTTCCGTGCCCGGGAATTACGATCTTTGCGGTTCCGTAATTTTCTTTCACTTTTAGTATTGTATTTGACCATTCTTTTAGATTAGCATCGCCTATATTGCCATACCAACCTCCGATACTTCGCACTTCATTCCCCCCGAATAAGACCTTATCTTTAGGGATCCATACGACAATGCCATCTTCAGTATGTGCTGCTCCCAGGTAATGTGCGATAACTTTCTCTCCACCAACGGTTAGCTCCAACTTTGGATTGAACCCTGTTTGAGGCACAGGTAAATTTTTCTCTTTACATATCTTTCGGGTGAGTTCATTTGCAAATGTTTTTATGCCGTAACTATTTACAGCATTGATTCCACCCATAGCATCGGGATGCCACCGGTCTATAACATATCCTATTATTTCTAGTTTTTGGTTTTTAACCCAATTAATAAGATTTTTGGTTTCTATCTCTGTTTCCGGTGTGGAAACAATGATAGCCTCTCCTTTATTAATAAATATAATACCATTATTGTCCTTGCTCGTATGCAGGTAAGTATGTTCTGTTAACTTTATTATTTTGAGGTTTTCAGAAATACTTACTTCTTGTCCGTATGATATAGGACAACAGGAAATAAGGATTAATCCGGATATAATGAGTGTGATGAATTTTCTCATGATTATCTTCTTGTGGCTCTGCTGTTTTAGTCAGAGTGTACAAAGATATCAAAATTATAGTGTTAAAAGCATAGACCCCATGCAGTCTTTTCCATATTAGCGCATCATAGTTATATGATGTTGTGGGACATGGACAGAGAGGACTTCGTAGATTTGTGCAAAAAAGGTGATGAGCAGGCATTAAACCAGCTTTATAAAACTTACTCGGGAAAGATGATGAAGATATGCCTTCGTTATGTGCCCGACAGACAAATTGCACAAGACCTGCTGCATGACGGTTTCATTGTTATCTTTACTTCCATCGGCTCATTGCGTAATCCGGAGAGGTTGGAAAGTTGGATGGGAGTCGTGATGAAGAATATCGCACTTCATTATCTCAGTCAAAACAATATGGTTAATACTATCCCTTTGTCTGAAATGTCTGAAGAAGATGAACCGGCGGAAAGTCCTTTCATGGCTGATTGGGTATCGTATGACCGGTTGATGGAATTGGTGGAAGGGCTTCCCGAAGGTTATTCGAAGGTGTTCAAACTGGCGGTGCTTGAAGGACTGCCTCATAAAGAGATAGGTGACTTGTTGCATATAGCTCCTCATTCATCATCTTCGCAATTGTATCGTGCGAAAGCGTTGCTGAGAAAAATGATTGTCGATTGTCGCCTGGTTATTATAATATTGCTGCTGCTTCTTGTCCCGCTGTTCTACAATTATCTGCCATGGAAAAAGAAACAACAAAGCCATCAGCCTAAGATGGCGATGCGTCAGCCGAAAGCTGAAAAAAGGAAGGAAGACAAGCAGACCCATTCCCGGAAACAGAAGGTTCGTCCCGGTACGGGAGAACGTTCAAAATTGCCGGGACTGATTAGTCCGCCACCGCTGGCGGATGCAGGAAAAGTACTGCCTATCTTACCTACTGGAAATATTACGATAAGTGTGCCACCTGTCGATAAGCTGTTATTTGTTTCTGATTTGCCAAGTGCGACTATCTCCGGTTTGTGTCCGGAAGGAAACTTTGTCTCCGTGCAACGTAAAAAGAAAGCAGGAGTTTGGAAGTTTATGCTGGCAGGTTCGTTGGGTCCACAACTGGCTCAGAATATATACAAACTGATTGCTACTCCCCATTCTGACAGTGGAGTAGGGGCTGATCTTCCTCAGCAGGTAAGTACCTGGGAGGATTATTACACTTACCTGAACACCCGTTATCAGGAAGGTACTTTGGGCGATTCAGTTACGATAATAAATATCGCAAAAAACAATCAGGGAGATATTGTAGAAAGTCAACACCACTATTCTCCTGTTACCATTGGGCTTTCAGCAAATAAAAAACTAAACGAACGCTGGAGCCTCGAAACGGGGTTACAGTACACCTTCCTGAAATCCGACTTTACTACAGGTAATGATTTTCGTATTCAGGAAACACAAAGAATCCATTATATAGGAATTCCTTTCCGTGTCTCTTACCGCTGGGGTAATTTCAGGAATTTCTCGCTTTACTCGACAGCCGGTATGCAACTTGATATTCCGTTAAAAGGGACACTTCAAACTTCTCATATTACGGACAGTATACCTATGAGCATGGGGCGTCAGTCATTGAATGTACCTCTACAATGGTCGATTAATGCCAGTACAGGTGTACAATATCATTTCACTCCCCGCATCAGTCTCTATATAGAGCCTACTGTCAATTATTATATTCCTGACGGAAGCGGGTTGCGTACTATCCGGAAAGAGCACCCGGTGACATTCACGGTTCCTGTCGGTTTGCGTTTCAGTTGGTAGGGAAAAAACAATAAGTTTCAATAAAATGATTTAACCACGCAGTCTTTTGCCTGAAAGAATATCATACTTATAGATATTTAAAAACAGAAAAGAGATGCAGGAACGACATATCAACCGTGACCGTTATTTTGAAGAACAGGCACAGACAACCCGGAAATATTATATTCCGTATATAAAGCGAATAGTTGGCGACCTTCCGGAGAAAGTTTTGGAAGTGGGATGTGGCGAAGGAGGTAATCTGCTTCCTTTTGCCGAGTCAGGTTGTGAAATAGTCGGAGTGGACATTGCCTCTTTACGAATAGAGCAGGCTCGAACATTCTTCGCCCGAAGAAATCAGAGAGGAACCTTTATCGCATCTGATATTTTTCGATTGAAGGACCAGGAAAAACATTTCCCGCTTATACTTGTACACGATGTGATTGAACATATCAATGATAAATCTCAATTCCTGTCCGGTATGAAAGGTTATTTATCGGCAGGTGGTGTGCTATTTATCGCCTTTCCTGCCTGGCAGATGCCGTTCGGAGGGCATCAGCAGATAGCACGGGGCAGGGCTGTTTCGCATCTTCCTTTCATACATTTGCTTCCACGGGTTTTATATAAATGGATACTGGAAACAGGCGGTGAAGAAGAAGATACAATAAAGGAGTTGCTGAGTATTAAAGAAACGAAATGCACCATTGAAATGTTCCGGAATCTTGTAAAACAGGCGGGATATCAGATTGTTGACCAGCAATTATTTTTTATAAATCCGCATTATGAGGTTAAGTTTGGATTATCACCACGAAAGCTGGGTAGAGTTCTTTCTTCCGTTCCGTATCTGAGAAACTTCTTTAGTACAAGCTGCTTTTATTTGTTGAAGAAAGGGGATGAATAATTCAGATCTGTCAATGACCGGGGAATGTCATGCGGAACACTGTTCCTTCTCCGGGTTCTGAGTTCACAAGAAGTTCTCCGCCATGGAGTTGCATAATGCGTCGGGATAGTGGCAACCCTATTCCGCTTCCTTCTTTTTTGGTGGAATAAAAGGGGATGAAGATATCTTCCAGTCGGTTTGCCGGAATGCCTTCCCCGTTATCAGTTATCTGTATGAATGAAGAAGTGGCTTTTTTCCCTGCTTCAATCCTAATCTGTGGTTCCGGGGTATTGGTTGTGGCCTGTAAGGCGTTGCGGATAAGATTAATGAGTGCCAGTGTTATTAAGTTTTGATCCAGTAGGATTTCTATGTTTTCAGGTGAAATATAGCGAATGTTTTCACTGCCTTGTTCCGAACTCAATAACCGTTCAAGCTTGTCGAACAAAGAACTGATTTGAACTTTTGCTTTGACCGGGTCAGGGAGATGGGTTAACCGGTGATAGGCATTCAGGAAAATATTCAGTTGCTGCACTTGCTGGTTAATGGTTTGCAACCCGTCGATTGTCCCTTCTTTACCATATTCGTCATTATATTTAATCAGGTCGGCCGACAAAGAGGCTATCGGTGTAATGGAGTTTCTGATTTCATGTGTCAATACCCGAATGATACTCTCGTAATAGAATCGCCGTTCCTCTAATTCGGTATGATTGTTTTCAAATTGTGTGATAATCCGGTTCATCTCCCGGAATAACCCGTTCAGGAATTTATCGTCCCCTTTTTCTGTGAAGTGGGCGTTGAAATCGTTGTTATTGATTGCGCTGAAGAAGCTTTCCAGCTGGCGGTTTGTCTTGTCCATTTTCCTTATCAGCATAATAGCCAAAGCTATGATCATACAGATACAGACAAAAGCAAAAAAAAGAGAAGTCCGGCTGATTAAAAGCCAGGCACCTATGAGTGAGAATAACACGATTCCTGTTATTCCTCCGATAATGATCCGGTGTAATCTGCGATTCAACATATCCTTTGTCACAAAAGTACAATTTAAACCGACAAGCTAAATGTAAAGTGGTCTGCTTTTAATTGGATGTATGGTTTTTTAGTAATCAAATCCCGGAGTTGTCTAAAATTTAGACGATTTCATCTTGTTGTTACAAAGGAATGCTATTTTTGTTGTCAGGCAGACAGAGACTGATTAGTTTTGGCCCAAAACAGAAATATCATGGGGAACATATCATTCAAACTTATATTTCGGAGTTGGTTGCGTAATAAAACATTTACTGTAATCTCTATCCTCAGCCTGGCAGTCGGTATCGCCTGTACCAATTTGCTGGCCGCTTTCGTTATCCATGAGTATAATATAGAACAGGAGAATCCGAATAAGGATAGGATGGTAGTGGTTAAACAAACTATTTCGGGGGCAGGAATGACTGCCTTTAATACGGTCTCACGGGATATCACTTCCCAGTTACTCGAGCGTGTCCCGGAATTGGATAAGGCGTGCCGTGTACATCCTTATTTCATGGTTACCTATTGTAAAGCCGGAGAGAATTTTTTCAAAGACATCAAAGTAATAGAGTCGGATAGTGCTTTCCTTTCATTCTTTCCTCAGAAAATTGTAAGGGGGAGTTTTGCGGATGCCCAGGTGGGGCCGGATCGGATCGTCCTGACAGAATCTTTTTCAAAACGTTTGTTCGGAGAGAGTGACCCGATAGGACAAACGGTTCAGATACTATTCGGCCCTGGTGATTTCGGGGATGAAAAAGGTTTATTGGCGTTTACTGTTTCTGCTGTGGTAAAAGATAATAGCCAGGCGGCTTTCGGCTTTGATGCTTTATTCTTTGGTGATCCCTCTTCCGGATTAAACTTCTTTCTGCTGAAAAAGAATGTCTCCGTTCCCGACTTACAGGCTAAAACAGGGCGTTTGGTTCTTCAGAGAAGTGATGGTCAGGATTTTGAGAATGAACTCCTCACTATTCAACAGGCTTGTTTTGATACGGTAACGCTCCCGTCATCGTTGAAGAAACCAAATACGACATTACTGTTTATTGCTCTTTTTTCAGCTATTCTGATATTGGTCATAGCTTGTTTCAATTATGTTAATCTAAGCTTTTCACGTGTATTTAAACAGTTATACTCCCTGCATATACAGAAACTGATGGGAGCAGGAAGCGGACAATTGAGCATGCAATTATTTGCTGATACATTTATGACTGTTGGTTTCGGTTTCCTGATTGCACAACTGATACAATTCGATCTGCTGGGGATAATGAATCGCATCATGTCTATTCAGGTTCCGGTTAATTTTCTGTATAGTAGTCAGATGCTGCCGGTTACATTCGGGTTTATTCTTTTATTGGCGTGTATTCCTGCTTTGTATATGAGCCGGCGTTTACCGGAAATGTCGATTTCCCGGTATAACAATTTCTACCGGGGAAAAGCAAAAGGACGTATCATAACCTCGCTGGCTATCGTTCAGTTCGTTATTTCATTTATTCTGATAATCGGTAATATTTCCGTACGGCGGCAAATCTCACTTTTATATGATAAAGCAGAAAATTATAAAGGTATTTATATTTTCTCAGTCGGAGATAACAAGACATCTATGTTACGACTTAAAGAAAATATCGGTTCTCTTTCGGGCATACAGGCGGTGGCATTAAGTAATCCCATATATGAATGGCCTCTCGGTGAGTTTTCGCCGGATGGTACATATGAATCTTATACTTCAGAGGATGGTGATGAAGAAATAATGGAAGTTATGGGCTATAAGCTATTGAAAGGTCTGCCCTGGAAAGAAGCGATAGAAAGGTATCCGCATCCGGTTTATCTGAACCGTACCTGGGCTCAGAGCCTGTTTCCGGATGGAGAACTGCCTGTCGGGAGTCTTATAAAAGAATACGAACCCCGGTTGAAGGACCGTCCTCCTTTTGGTGATGATCATGTTATTGCCGGGGTTGTTGAAGATTATTTTAAGCTATATATTCCTAATAGCCTTGAAACGCCTGTCGATAAAGGTATTATTGGCTTTGCCAGGGATGGAACTGATTTAAAAGTCCGCATAGCTCCCGGAAATGCTTCGGTTATCAAACAAATTTATAAGGAATGGGATCAGCTTTATCCTGGGAATTACCTTGAACATGAGAGCTTGTATGATAAAGTTTTGGGTAATAACAAGAAACTTTTCGAATTGTCCGATTTGTTGATGATGTATTCGGCTATCAGTATCCTGCTTACGTGTTTCGGACTTTTCGGTATGACGCTATACGCTATCGAACAACGTACAAAAGAGATCGGAATCCGAAAGGTGAATGGATCAACTACGTGGCAGATTATAAAGTTACTCGACCGCCAGTTTATTATTTGGATCGGGATAGCTTTTGTAATTGCAGTACCTGTGACCTGGTGGTTGCTTAATCAATGGATGCAATGTTTTGTTTATCGGGCGAGTTTTAGCGTCTGGACATATATTATGTCTCTATTAATTGTTGTCGGTATAACGTTATTAACTGTCAGTTGGCATAGCTTCAAGGCAGCCTCCGGAAACCCGGTTAGAGCGTTGAGGAATGAGTAAAAAGCAGCTTTGCCGGGCACAGCACTTGAAATCCTTCTCAATAAAAAGTATATTACTTTCTGGATCTCAGGAAATAAGTATATTTGTAATCTATAAACTAAATTCATAAAGAAAACATGAATATAAAGACTTTGTTCAAAATACTGTTGCTGTTTTTTTCGGCTATGGGATTTGGTAGTTGCGGAAGTGATGATGATGAGAAAAAAGAAATATATCCTCTATCGTTTGAAAAAGAGTATTACGAAGTTCCATTATTAGGAAATCAATCTATATCCATTAGAGGTGGCAACAGGAATTATTCTGTAACTGTTGAAAAAACAGATATCTTGGATGTGTCTGTGGATTTGTCAAGTTCGATAGATATGGGAAATTTAGTTATCACCCCGAAGCAAAAAGGAGAAACCACCGTTACCATAAAAGACAATATTGTTAATGAGGAGGTTGGATTGAAAATAAAAGTAACAGACTCTTATTTGGCTTATGCGATAAAAAATAGCAATCATCCGGCACTTTCACAGGGAACATTAGTCTATTTGATAAATAATGAAGCAAAAGATTGTTATTTCTTCCGAAACACAGGTTCTGGAACAGGAGCCACTAATACCTTGATAGCAAAAGGAACATACGAATTCTCAGTCAAGATAGAATATGGTATAGGTAACTCATCAAATACGTATGGTATACCTTATTTAACATTAAATTATGCTTCGGACATAAATGGGAATTTTACTGATGAAGCTATAGCACATACTCCTCACAGTCTGAGATTTGAACTTCTTGACGGAGAAACAAGTAGCAATACTGTCATCAATATGATACAAGTTTGTTTAGGTGTGGATTGGAAAGCTCTTGTACATGAAACTCTCAGCAGAAGTGTGGGTATAGAAGAACCAATTTTAAAAACCACGATAGATGATACAAATTATACGATAGTGGGAGTACTTAATACCACACCAGCAATTCCCGAAAATATCTTGGAATAGACACAAAAAGATGTTCAAAATGTTTTTAGCACTATGAATAAGTGATAAAGTGTACGGGATTTAAATATCAATATTGACCTGAAAGAAGCACAACAGAAGTCTTTAATATTTTTTTAGCGGCTGATAGGTGTATTATGTGCGATCGATGTCAAAGCTTTTTTAAAAGAAAAGAGAATGGTTTTCTATAATTGTAATTTGTTTTATGAAACGACAAAAAGACAGACTAATAGGGTATATACAAACATTATGATAGAAAATGTTACTGAATAAGAACGTGCTTATTTTTTTATCAGTCATTCTGGAAGAGGTGTATATACATTTATTAACGTGATGGGCGTTTTATATCAACTTTTTATTTTGCTATAAACAAACATGAACTTCGTTTAAAACGAGATTTTTTTCATTTTAAACGAGATGTCTTTTTATTGTAGTAGAAATCTATTGCAAATATATGTTAATTCATGGTGGTGCAAGATGTCGATAGGTACTTTTAAGAGAGGAAATTATATGTTTTAAAGCACTTTTTGTTTCCAGAACAACCATTTATCCAGGTAAGCGATAAATGTCAAAATACCAATAATAATAGATATGCATGCAGTATATTGTCCAAAAACATAAGCAATACATATCATTACGCTAAAAATATGACATAAATCAGAACAAAGACAGCAGAGGAAACCTCGCGAGAATTCCATAAAAATGAATCGACATTCCACCCCACTGTATAGCTTATCCTCCATATACATAAAATATCATTTTGATAATCAAATAAAATCATGGGAACTTTCCAAATCTACCTATCAGATAACTGGAATTTTTTATCTTTTTGATATTGCTGTGATTTGTTATGGAACTTATTACTTGCAAGGTTAATGTCATGAAGAGAAAAAGATATTAATTTTGTCTTATTGGAAACAGACTAACCTGAGGCCATACACAAAAAATATAATTTAAAGAACAGAATGAATACAGATTACAAGGTGGGCGATTTGATTTATGACGCAAGTATTTATGATGGATTAAATACCTTCCTATCCGATTTGCAGTTTTACAAAAAGTGGCTGCCGAAAAATAGGGATGCTAAAATACTTGAACTTTGTTGTGGAACAGGCAGACTTACGCTTCCAATTGCAAAGGATGGATACAATATTTGTGGAGTCGATTACACTTCATCCATGCTTGAACAAGCAAAGGCAAAAGCCTCTGAAGCAGGGATAGAGATTACTTTCATTAAAGCGGATATTAGAACGTTAGATTTGCACGAAAAATTTGACTTTATTTTTATTCCATTTAATTCAATTCATCATTTATATAAGAATGAAGATTTATTTGAGGTATTTAATGTCGTTAAAAATCATCTTAAAGACGGAGGTTTATTCCTGTTAGATTGCTTTAACCCTAATATTCAATATATTGTTGAAGGTGAAAAGGAACAACAGGAAATTGCAGCATATACAACTGATGATGGAAGGGAAGTCTTGATAAAGCAGACAATGCGTTATGAAAACGCAACTCAAATTAACCGCATAGAATGGCATTACTTTATAAATGGTGAGTTTCATTCAATTCAAAATCTGGATATGAGATTGTTTTTTCCTCAGGAATTGGATTCATATCTGGAATGGGCCGGATTTAAGATTATTCATAAGTTTGGAGGCTTTGAAGAAGAAACATTTGGCGATAATTCAGAAAAACAGATATACGTTTTAGCATTTGATAAGTGATGTAGTCAATTTAGCTCTATACCGAAGTTAATAAGTATCAAACGTTCCGTAATTCATTCCGCACTAAAATAAAAAGTCCTGACTATCTATAGATAATCAGGAACTTAATTTAAAGTAGTGTACCCAGACCCGGTACAAGCCATAGAAATCATAGGAAAATAAAAGAATTTATCTTCCTTATTATCAACTATTTGAATATTTCCTATTTTCTCTATTTTTGCCATATTTTGCCCATTTTCCGTTATTCAGTACACTTTTAGTACACTTTGAAATATCATTTTCTTTTGTACCTTTGCAATATTGGAAAACAAAAGAAAATCAACTATTTAGCGTAATCACCCGGTTATGGTACCTAAATCGGGATAAAACCTCTAAACAATGGCAAAGTTAGAAAATAAAACGAAAGAAAACCCCAAGTTAGAGCAAAATAAGCTCTCGGATGGTAGAATCAGCCTTTACTTAGAGTATTATTTAGGTAGAGAGGAAAAGCCCGTATTAGATGAAAACGGCAATCAAGTGTACTATGATAGTGGAAAGATGCAAGGTAAGCCCAAGTTTGCAGTAAAGCATAACAGGCGAAAAGAAAACCTTAGTCTGTATCTGATAGATAAGCCCCGTACCCCTGCGGAACGCCAGCAGAACAAAGAAACATTGGAGCTTGCCACAAAGATACGTGCGGAGCGTGAGCAGGAATTTAAAGAAAGTATGTTGGGCTATCGGTTGAAAAAAGATAGAACGGTCAATTTCTTAGACTATTTCCAAGCCTATATCAACAGTTATACCAAGAAAGATATTCGCATGGTACAAATTGCGCTTAGCCGTTTTAAGGACTTCTTAAAAGAGCAATACCCCATGAATGAGTTTAGTATCAAACCGGAACTTATCACCAAAGAAATGATGGAGCAGTTTGTAGCCTATTTGCAATCCCGAAGTGTGGGTGAAGGTGCTAAAAGCATTTACCAGCGTTTCAAGAAAGTTATTCGATATGCGATTGACCACGATGTAATGTTGAAAGACCCATGTAAAAGTGTTACCTGTAAAGTGGATAGCCAAATGCTTCGAAAAGATGTTCTTTCTCCCGAAGAAATACAAAAGTTGGCGGCTTGCCATTATGACAACGAGAACCCGAATGTCAGACGGGCTTTTATCTTCTGTTTATACAGTGGTTTGCGTTTCTGTGATGTAAAAGACCTTACCTATAAGAATGTGGATTACGCTAATCGGTTATTGAAATTTGAACAAAGCAAGACAAAGGGACATTCTGCCAGTAGTGGTGTGGTTATTCCCCTGAATGATGGTCTATTGTCTATCATTGGTGAAGCCCCGGCAGATAAAAACTGTTTGATATTCGATTTACCTACTTACGAAAGTTGCTGTAAATCAGTAAAGCGTTGGGTAAAGAGAGCCGGGATAGACAAACATATAAGCTGGCATTGTGCCCGGCATTCGTTTGCCGTGAACATTCTGAACAATGGGGCAAATATCAAAACCGTAGCCAGCCTTTTAGGGCATAGCGGATTGAAGCATACGGAGAAATACACCCGTGCGGTGGATAAATTGAAAGAGGAAGCTATAAATAGCCTGTCCGAACTAAAGTTTTAACCACAAAAGACTTATCTTTGTAACTATGAACTTTGAAGCATTAGTAAAACATATCAGCACGATACAGAACACGTTGCAGGCACAAGCCGCACATGCTGTAAACCTTGCCCTTACTTCCCGTAACTGGCTTATGGGTTGCTATATTGTAGAATTTGAGCAGAACGGAGAAGACCGTGCCGCCTACGGTGAACAACTGTTGAAGAAGCTGGAACAACGACTGAAAACAAAAGGTCTGAATGAACGTAGATTCAGGGAATTTAGACGGTTGTACCTTGTTTATCCACAACTAAAAGAACCTGTTACACAATACATTGCATCACAAATTCAAATTCGGCAGTCATTGACCGCCGAATTCACTGAACCAATTCGGCGGTTGGTGACCGCCGAATCTGAAAATGGAGTTTGGAAACTATCAACAGAATACCCACAAACCGAAACATGGATGATTCCGGCTGATAGATTATTCAATAGATTATCTTCCACCCATTTAAACACTATATCGGGAATTGAGAACCCGGTAAAACGTGCTTTCTATGAAATGGAAACCATTCGTGGCTGCTGGTCTGTAAAGGAGTTGGAGCGACAAATCGCATCTTTATATTACGAACGTAGCGGACTATCCAAAAACAAAGAAGCCCTCTCCGCTTTAGTCCAGCAACAAGCAACCTTATTACAACCTAAAGATGTTATCAACACCCCTGTTACTTTGGAGTTCTTAGAGTTGAATGAACGTGCATTGGTGACAGAAACTGATTTGGAACAAGCCATTCTTGACAACCTGCAACACTTCCTGTTAGAAATGGGACATGGCTTCTGTTTTGAAGCCCGGCAAAAACGTATCTTGATAGACGAGGATTATTTCTTTGCCGACCTTGTGTTCTATCACCGCATTTTGAAATGCCATGTTATTGTAGAATTGAAGATAGATAAGTTCCGCCATGAGTACGCTTCGCAACTAAATATGTATCTGAACTATTTTAAAGCGGAAGTGATGCAGCCGGATGATAACCCACCTATCGGCATTTTGCTCTGCACCGAAAAGGGAGATACCTTGGTTAAGTATGCCACTGCCGGGTTAGACCCAAATATTTTTGTGCAAAAGTATAGGATAGAACTTCCAACAGAAGAAGAAATAAAAGTATTCATTTCTTCCTCAAACTATGAGAGTTACAAACTTTAAAATTGGCGAAAAGAAAAAAGATTGTTTCTTCTTTCGCCAGCACATATATTTTGCAGGCTACAAAAGTTAGTTTGGTACGTTTTGGATATATATACAAAAGCACAAACTAAACTCACAATAAAGTAGATTAAAAAAAAGAGAAGATGTTTTGATAAAGTCAGGAATCTATTTTCCCTTTTTAAGAGAACAACTCACGAGGTTATTCTATATTTTAATTGCAATTAGTTTATAGTATGGAAGATTTTAACTCACAATATGCCAACCATTCGAAATTAGAACAGCTAAAGCAGTTCATTTTGGAACATGGTACTTATATCGAACTCAAAAAGGGTGAACAATTCACTATTCAAGGCAAAGTGAATCATCGGGGAGCTTATATCGAACACGGCTTATTGAGATATACTCGTGTGGATGAAAAAGGGAATATACATATAGTAGGATATACTTTCTCCGGAGAGTTTACAGGAAGTTTATGCACACTTATAGAGCCTAATCAACCGTCATTAGTAACAATTGAAGCCGTTTGCGATACAAAGATTTGTTATATACCCTATTTAAAAGTAGAGGAATTCTTTGCCACAAATGTAGAAACCATGCAAGTAAAATGTACTCTTATTGAACAATCATACTTATTAATGTATCATAGATTAATAGATATGTACTGCAAGACTACGGCAGAACTGTATCTTGACTTATTGAATAGATGCCCCGATATTCAAGAGTACATTACGTTAAAGGAGATTGCCTCTTTCTTGCAAGTCACACCGGAAACAATCAGTCGCATACGCCGTGGACTGAATAAATAGCTTACGACAATGAAAGATTTTAATTCATACCTCGACAATTTAGACTATTCCCTCGTAAAAGATTTATTTCATGAAAAAGGGAAGCAACGTATATACCACAAAAAAGATTTCTTTATTCGTCAGAATGAAATATCACGTTTTGCCGAATGGGTAGAAAACGGTACATTCCAATATACATATATTGATGGAGAGGGTGAAGAACACATTGTTGGATACGCTTTCACCAACGAGTTTGTATGTGACTATTCTTCTTTAATGAGAAGTGGCTTATCGTTAGTAAATATTCAAGCCATAACAGAGTGTTCTGTATATGAAATATCCCGTCATGACATTATTGAATATTGGGAAACGGATATGAAAACTCAACGATTCGGAAGGCATGTGGCAGAGAGTCTATTTGAAATGGTATATGAACGATTACTTGATTCATATTGTACGCCTGAAATACGATACAGGAACTTGATGGAACGTTGTCCTAACTTGAAAGAAGTAGTTCCTTTGAAAAGCATCGCTTCATTCTTAGGGGTTACACCGGAAACCATTAGCCGCATACGCCGCAAGTTAGAGATATAACTCACCTTTTAACAATTGTTATATTGGGGTCTTGATAATTGTCAAGACCTTTTTCCTCCACCTTTCATTACTTTGCACACATTGATTAAAAACTATTAGTATGATACGGAAATTAATGAAAGAAGAATATAAAAATGCTATAAACTTATCCTATCAAGTATGTATAGAGTGTGGCATTAACGATTTTACGGAAGAAGGGATTGAAACCTTTAAAAGTTTCGTGTATGACACATCGTTGATGAATACGCTTGACATATATGGGGCTTTTGACAATCATTTATTGATAGGAATAATCGGTGTACATCGGGAAAGGCAACATATATCCCTCTTCTTTGTCTTGCCACACTATCATCGGCAAGGAATAGGAAAATCGTTATTTGACTATATGATGAGCAATTGTAATTTTACTTATATAACAGTTAATTCTTCAACCTATGCAGAAACTTTTTATACATCTTTAGGCTTCAAAAAAGTGGGTAAAAAAGAGATTAATAAAGGTATTGTTAGTATCCCTATGAAGAGAAATATATAATTATTGTCAATCACTTAAAATAGAGATAAGATGAAAAAGAAAATTACTTTATGTATGGTGCTTTCCACATTCATTATTTGCGCCATGTTATGTCTGACAAATTGTAGTAACGATGATGCCCCTACTTCTGTCTTCACCCCCGAAGCCCTGAAGCAAACTACTTGGCAAGCGCAAATGACCGTGTACAATATCGAAGATGAGATAGACTACACAAAACAATCCATTCTTCAGTTTACTAACGAATCAGAAGGCATTTATACAAGGACGAACGAAGAAGACGGATATATGTGGAACACAGATTTTACTTATCAAGTAAATGGAAAAATCATCACGTTCGACAACATAGCAGGTCCGTGGACAGTGATGGAATACACAGGAACACATCTCGTAATGGAAGCCTATAATCCCAATAAGATGGTGTGGACGTTGGAGAAGATGTATTAACCTAAAAATAGCGGATATGAAGATTTCAACAATTCTCTTTTTCTGCCTACTAATGACAGCTTGTATGCAGACAAAATCCTTTCACCGGACAAACGGCTGGTACTACGTAACATCACAGACTACAGACAGCCTTTCACAAACACCTTTCCTTACTGTTATGGATTTCGATTCTTTACGTTTGGAAACTGATGCTTTTGGACACTCGGTCATTACCGGTGTCTTCCTCCAAGATAAATTGCCTATATGGAGAGAAGCCACAACAAAGAGTGTAGGAAAGTACATCGCTTTCGTTTTCAATGACACGGTGATAACTGCTCCTCAGGTTAATAGCCCCATAGAAAGCGGATGTTTCCAAATTTCCAATCCGCATGGATATGATTTGGAACGTATCTTTAGGGAACTACAAAAAGAAATTGATATATCAAGGTTTGGAAATTAAATGTTAACTGGAAAATGGGAACATTAGGTTGCATAAATGATATGCTACAACGGGACAAAGAGAACCGTGAGCTTCGCAAGTTGAATAGAGACAGGATGAAAGAACATCACAAATATCTTGTAGGCAAAGGTAAAAATGCTGATTTATCCAATGTTTCCATTGAAAAGATAGAAGAAATCCGTAAAAAAACCATAGAAAAGGAGCAATCAGACCAAATATATATGTTTAGGATATATATATTTCTTACAATATGCCTTTTAGTGCTATTTTTATTGGGATTACTTTGCTATAAACTATTTTTCTAAATTCCCCCAAAACAACAACTTGCGGATTACAATATTATGAATTGAAATAAGCCTTTTCCTAAGTCTCGCTAAGGCTTATTTTTTATATGAATACATACATGAATCTAATTTTAGAACAGCGATTTTTCCGCTTATTGTCGGAATATTCACAACGTAAAGTTTCTGCATCGGAGTTTACAGAAGCTATTGAGGAATTGGCTACGCATGTAGCCGATTTTGGTATCAACGAACAGGATTACAGTATTTTACTTCGCTATTTTTCCTTTGGTTTACACCGTCTTAAATCGTATCGTGTACGGTTTGAGCAAGAAAAAAATGCCCTATTTGCATTTAATTGATGAAGCGATAGGACTTTTGAACACTGAAATACGCCTTATTGAATGGCGCATCAAATACCCGGAACAACTACAGCAACGCATCAATAAACAGCCCCTTTCCCCTCTCTACCTCGCCGACAAAACAACCCTTATCAATATCATGGAAGTGGTAAGCGGCTTATTCCTCTCCAAAGACATCGTTTATCAGAACGGTAAACCTGCCTATTTAGTGGACTTATCCAAAGGTTTTGAATGGTTGTTTAACATTAAGATAAGCGACTGCCACCAAAAACATGAGGACGTGATAAAACGGAAGCCGGGCAAACTCACCGAATTTCTTAATGGACTGGCAAACCTAATCAAAAATGAACATGATAAGAAAGGATATAGATAATCAGCAACTTATGATTTATTTATAGGGGACTCCATTAGTTCTCCTGTAATTTCTTTGTATCCGTTTTTAGAACTTTGCTTCATCAATCGATTGACAAACAAAATGTATAATCTGAAAAATGAAGCAATTATGTATATAGACAATGACGAATTTGGTGGATGGATGCAGAAGCTGTATGCCAAACTGGAAGAACTCTGCAAAGATGTACGGGTACTACGCAATGCAGACAGGGTACTGCCCGAAGATGATAACCTATTGGATAATCAAGACTTGTGCCTGCTGTTCAAAGTAAGCATCAAAACCCTGCAACGCTACCGGGCTATCGGTGCGTTGCCATACTTCACTATCAGCGGAAAAGTGTATTACAAGGCTTCCGATGTCCGGGAGTTCATCAAGGAAA
>ERZ857922.415-NODE-415-length-66399-cov-18.621669_pt1 | contig 66399 bp, 53 predicted proteins | sample MGYA00519579_ERZ857922 | MGnify/ENA primary metagenome ERZ857922 (study PRJEB31778, sample SAMEA3449375) | human gut metagenome | biome: human gut; feature: human-associated habitat; material: faeces | place: United Kingdom | collected 2010/2012 ... | reverse complement strand
ACATATTTTGAACTCTCTTTTGCATGGTTTAATTTAATTATTTTTTTTCAACCTTTTATCCCAATCTATTTAATATTTTTTCTTTGCCAATTAAATATATTGTTTCTATAATATCAGGTCCTTGTGTAATTCCGGTTATAGAAATCCTAATTGGCATATAAATGTCTTTAATTGGAATATTACAAATCTTGCTAACATTATTTAAACATTGTGTAATTGATGTAACATTCCAATCACTTATTTTAATTATTTCATTCTTAAACGTCAAGACAATTTTTTTTACTTGTTCACTATTTTTTAAATATTTTCGACATTCCTCATGATAAATAATATCATTGTCAAAAAATATTTTTATTAATTCAACTAATTCCATAGCATTTTTAATATGTTCTTTATAAAGAAGTGCTATCTTATTAACATAATCTCTATCTTTACCTTCCATATTACAATTTCTAATTATAAAAGGAATAATATATTTAAGATATTCTTCATCAACCATTCTTTTTAAATAATCCTTGTTATACCAATTTAATTTTTCAATATCAAAATAACAAGAATCTTTTGTAATATGTTTATAATCAAATTCTTCTTCTAGTTCTTCTAAACTAAATATCTCTTTCTTTGATTTAGGACTCCATCCAAGTAATGCTATATAATTTAACAATGCTTCTGGAAGATATCCTTGATTTAATAAATCAATTACACTTATATTACTTATTTTTTTTATTTCATTAACAAGCATTGGAAAGTGAATTATTTTTGGCATATCAAAATTAAAATTATCATAAAGTTGGATATATTTAGGAGTACTAGATAAATGTTCATTACTTCTTGTTACATAAGTTATATTCATTAATCCATCATCAACTACATTACTTAAATTATATGTTGGCATTTCATCACTTTTGAGTAAAATTTGATCTTCTAAGTATTTATTATCAAAAGTTATATCACCGTATACTTCGTCATGAAATGATGTTGTTCCTTCTTTACTAACTTTTTGACGTATAACATATTTATCACCATTAGATATTTTATTATTTACTTCTTCTTTAGTAAGACTACGACATCGTCCATCGTACATATATGTTTCATTTTTGCTCGTAGCTTCTAACCTTTCTTTTGCTAACTGTTTTTCATCACAAAAACAGTAGTATGCATAATCATTCTCTAATAAGAATTTCACATGTTGCTTGTACATACCTAATCTTTCACTTTGAATAACAGGTTTATCATCATAATTTAAATTAAATATTTTTAAAATCTTATAAATATTACTTTCAGCATTAAAATCATAATTATCTTGATTAGTATCTTCAATTCTTAGATAAAATTTTCCATTATCATGCTTAGCTATTAAATATGAAAATAATGCTATATGTAAATCATTTATAGTAAAAACTCCGGAAGGAGTAATTGCAAATCTTGTAGTAGTCACGTAATCACCACCTTATATCTTATTGATATTATATCAAAAAAATTATAATTAATATAGCATGAAAAAAGATAACTAATTTCTTAGCTATCTTATTTTTTGATAAACTCAACATCAAATTCACAAACTGAAGTCTGGCCTGTACAATAACTCGCAGCTGTTGCTGTACCCTCAACTCGAAAGAACAATTTACCAGTATAATTTGTTATATTTGTATGCGAAGTTTTCCAATCACTTATTTTAATTGTTCCATTAGTTCCATTATTAGAATCAATTAGAGGAGCTGTTGGATTTCCAACTTTATCACCTTGAGTAAAATCTAAATAGCACCTTACACCTAAATAATTGTTTTCCCCACCACGTGAATCAACAGAATATTTATCTATATCAAATCTAATTTTACTATAATCGTTTAAATTTATCTTTCCTTTATCAACAGAAGAAGGATTAATAGCCCAACCTAATGAGGCATTATTACAAGCTACTCCACTATTTTTGATAGTAACATCATATTTTTTTCCGTTAGAACATGAACGAGTTTTTGTTTTGTTATCACAAGAACCGCAATTACTTGAATTATAATTGGAATATTTTGTACATGTTTTACTTCTAGTTTGAGTTCCATTTCTACAAGCACTCCATGAACCCCAATCACTATATTTCTTGTAAACACTATCACAGCATCCAGGTGTTGCATTGCAACTTACTGAACATGGAACATTTGGAGTAGAACCACATGAAGTACTTGCGTCTACTGATGACACATAATAATCTGTTCTTGTTCCAGATTGCGTTGATTGTGTATTCCCACATGCTGTCGGACATACCGCTGAACAAGCTGAACTATGGCTATATGTTTTACCACCACAGTCTTTACTACAACCATATGCAACTGTTTTATTTCCAGGTCCACATGCGAAACCTTTATTATATTTAGAAGTTTTTGTGGTTACTATATTTTTAGTTGCATATTGTGTTCCGCCACAAGAATCACTACAAGCGCCATATGCTCCACACGAATAATCAGATGTATCAGTTTCATCCACTTCATTACATGATCCTGTTATAGTTATAGAAACTTCACCTGAACATATATAATTTCCTGCATTACTTGTTATACATTTTTTTACTTTATAAGATTGATCTCCAGCTGTTGCCATATTTTTAAAGTAGCAACTATCATTAACTAATTCTCCCTCAATACCTGTTCCATCATCATTCCACTCTTGATTGTCACCTGTTCGGTAACACTTAGTTTCTTTTATACCACTGACAGCTTTACCTTTATCAAAAATAACCGTTGCATCTATTAATGTAGTACTATATGATGTAGACACTGGAGCTGTTATATTTGTTTCTACGCCGAAATTTATATTACATGTTCCTTTAGTGCCAGCTTGATTTTTAACAAATCCATATCGTGACACTAAGCTATTTGAAGTAATACTTTCACTAATGACAGCTTGAGATTGCTGACTTTTTAAAATGTAATTTGGAGTTTGATAAATTTCTTTATTTTCAGTATTTTTACCAAGCATAACTCCACTTTCGCCAATTTCAACTGGTCTCATTTCTAAATCTACATTTGATTTATACCATTGTATTTCCCCAACTTTTTCTCCTGGTGTTGGATTATTAGTAATACTAAAGTTACATTGCATCTTAGTTTTATCAATATGAGTTACTTCAAATGTTGTATCACTTGTATTCCCTACATTATCTATTAAACATAAATGTTTTTTTCCATTTGAATTAAAAGATATTTTTTTACCTCTTTTATAGTCACTAAAATCAGTAGGGCATTCTTGTCCCTCTATAGTTTCATCGTTAAATCCATATAAACCTGATTCGTTATCATATGCACTTACGTTATAATCAATAGTTGATGAACTCCATTTATCATTTATTTTGTCAGCATGATTTTGATAAAAACTTGGTTGTATCTTATCTATATATACTCTTACTCTCGCTATTACTGGATTACCATCTTTATCTGTAGATTTTGCTGTATAATTTTGTTGTAGTACACTATTAGAATTAACATATAGTATTTTACTATCGTTTGTATCTACACAAACATTATTTTCTCCACCAATACATTTAGCTATTTCTTCTTCGCCATAACCTTCATACCATGTTACTTCATTGTTTTCTCCATTTGCAAATATAGTTTTTAAAATAACATTATTTTTTGTCCACCATTTCTTATCATCATTATATTCTAAAGTATTATTTAAACTACCATCATACATTTCTATTTTAAAATCTGTTGTTAGTTTATTTGGAATATTATAATCACATACACTTTCATTACCTTTACTTGAATCAGAATAATCTTTCTCAATAAAATCTGAATAAAATAATCCATCTTTTCTTTCAGATAATACTACAAAACAGTCTAAAATTATCTTGTTATAATCTTTATCTATTCCATAGATATGGCCTTCTTCATCATCTGCTTGTAAATATCCTTGTTCAATTAGCTCTTTAACAAATGTTGCTGTTATATTAGTATCTTCTGCAAACTTAGCTGCAGCTACTTTTATTAAACTAACTTTATTTTCATAATTTTTTCTATCTATTGATCTTTTAATCTTACCATAAGTTGGTACAGCTATTGCTATTACTATTGCAAGTACTACAATTACTGCCATTAATTCTACTAAAGTAAATCCTTTTTTATTTTTCATACAATCACGCACTCTCTATAATTAATTTAATTATATAATTCTTTTATTTTACTGGTCAAGTTAAAAATTACGATATTGTAAAATTTTTAATTGATTATTTATTTAAAGCAAAAAATCTCCTAAATAATAAGGAGATTTTCTAATAAATTTTATACAATTTTTATGGTTTAGTAATATTTCTTATACAATTTCCTGCTCTATCACAAAGTTTAGTAAAAGTTGCTTTTACATTTGTACTTCTTGAACATAATGTATCTTGTGCAGTAAGACCACTTAAACTTCCAGAAGCTGATCTTGCTGCTAAATTATGTTCACTTTCATAATTACCACTCCATTTTACTACTCTATCCCCCATACCACTTAAATTATCTTTATAATTACAAACTATATTATTAGTTAATTCTGAAGATTCTTTCATACATATTGAATTTTTACTGTTATTATATCTTTTACATGAAATAGTCGGATTGGTTTTATCAATATAAACATTAACAGTACAATCTTTTGTATTTCCTGCATTATCATTTAGTGTTATTGTTCCAGTTGTTCCTTCAGCTGTAAATCTTTTTGAAACAGAGTTTGCTGTACAACCCGATACATCAATATTTTTATCACTAGGTGCCTCGTCTTTACAATTAACAGATATTGTTTGTGCTGTTTTATGCCATACATTAGCTCCATCTGCTGTATTAGTTCCACATTTAGGAGTTGTCCAGTCAAGTTTAATTGTATACGAATCAGTATAATTAGAACAATTACCAGCTTTATCACAAGCTCTATATTTTATATAAGAAATACCTTGAGCTTTTATATTTCTATTCGTACCTTTTTTGTCAGTATTATTAGATGTTACACCAGTAGTTGTGTATTCATAATGATCTACTCCTGATAATGAATCTGTAGAATTTGTTGCTTTTATAAATACTTTTTTATTAGACCAAGAGTCATTTGTATAACTTACAAGAGTTGCTAAATTAGTATTACTATCAGGTTGAGATGCATCATCATTTGTAGCCCATTTATACATATTAACTGTAGGTTTTGTAGGACTAGTTTTATCTATTTTAACTGTTTGGTTACCACAAACAGTAGAGTTACCAGCATTATCATAAATTGTTCCAGGTGATATATCTTCATTTTTTTCTTCATTTATCACTTTAGTAACATTGCCTTTGCAACCACTTAGAGAATCAGAACATGTTCCAACTAACTTAACACTACTATTAGTCCATGAAGTTTGGGCACCAGTACTTTCACAAGTAGGTGCTGTTTTATCCACATAAGCATTAACACTACAATCCTCTGTATTTCCAGCATTATCACTTATTGTAATAATTCCTACTTTTGTATCAGTAGTAAATTCACTTTCATATGAATTCATTGTACATCCTGATAAAGAATCCAAACATTCGGCACTTATTTTTCTATTTTTATTTGTCCACGTTGTTGATGCTCCTTTTGTATTTTTACATGTTGGTTTATCTTTATCTATATAAACATTAACAGGGCAATTTGTAGTATTTCCAACATTATCTTCTATTGTTATTTCACCAGTTTTTAAAGAAGAAGTAAAAGCTTTTGTATAACTTGCTTTTTTACATCCAGAGCCATCGTCTAAACATTCAACTGTAATTGATCTATCTTTGTTTGTCCAAATAGTACTATCACCTGTAGCTTTACCACATTTTGGTGGTTCTTTATCTATGTGATCAATAACTAATTTCTTTTTATTAGTATTACCAACATTATCTATTAGACATACTGTTTTTTCACCATTTTCTTCAAAAGTAATTTCTTTTGCTTTTTGGTATTTTTCCCTTTCAATTGGGCATTCTTGAAAATCTTCTACATATAAATAACCATATAATCCTGATTCATTATCATACGCACTTACTTTATAATCAATAGTTGAAGAACTCCATTTATCATTAATCTTAGAAGCATCATTTTGATAAAAATTAGGTGTTATTTTATCAATATATACTCTTATTCTTGCTACAACTGGATTACCATCTTTATCAATAGATTTTGCTGTATAATTTTGTTGTAATACACTATCTGAATTTACGTAAAGGATTTTACTATCTAATGAATCAACACAAGCACCATAAGCTTTATCATTACATGTTTTAATTGCTACATCTCCAAATCCTTCATACCATGTTACTTCATTATTTTCATTATTCTTAAATACTGATTTTAAAGTAACATTAGTTTTAGTCCAGTATTTTTTATCTTCATTATATTCAATTTTATTATCTGTATCACGTTCATACATTTCTATTTTAAAATCAGTTGTTAAATTATTTAATTTATTATAATCACATAAACCATTTTCATTCTTATAATCTTTTTCTAATATTTCAGAATAAAATACCCCATTTTTTCTTTCTGATAATACAACATAACAATTTATATTCATTTTTTCATGTTTACTATTTAAACCATAAACAATTCCGTCTTCATCTGCTTCAAGATAACCATTATCAACAAGTTCTTTAACATAAACAGCAGTTATATTAGTATCTTCTGCAAATTTTTGGGCCGCTATTTTTATCATTTCTTGTTTATTTTGATTATTTTTTTCTTCAATAGAAAATTTTATTTTACTATAACTAGGTATAGCTATTGCTATTATTATTGCAATTACTACTATCACTGCCATTAGTTCTACCAAGGTAAATCCACTATGTTTTTTCATTTAATCACCCTTATTATAGCTAAATTATACCATAAATTTAATTTGCTCCAAAAGAAAAACCTTTAATTTTATTTAAAGGTTACACATTGAATCTAAAATAACAAATATCTCCATCTTGCATTAAATAATCTTTTCCTTCTATACGAAGTTTTCCTGCCTCTTGAACTTTTTTCTCATCGCCAAGTTCTTCTAAATCAGAAAAAGATGTTACCTCTGCTTTTATAAAACCACGCTGTATATCGCTATGAATTAACCCAGCACATTCTTTAGCTGTCATTCCTTTTCTAAAAGTCCATGCTCTGCATTCATCAGGTCCTGATGTAAAGAACGTTTGTAATCCAAGTAAATTATAGGTAGCAAATATTAGTTTATCAAGTCCAGAACTTGTTATTCCAAGTTCATTTAAGAATTGTTTTTTATCACTTTCTTCTAATTCTGCAAGTTCACTCTCCATTTTAGCACACATTACAATTACAGAATTATTTTCATTTGCAGCATATTCTTTTACTTTTTTTGTATATTCATTTTCTCCAAGTACTACATCGTCTTCTTTTACATTAGCTACATAAATTATTGGTTTTAATGTTATAAAATTAAAAGCTCTAATTGCTTGAATTTCATCTTCAGTAAGTTCAAGACTCCTAATAGGTTGATTTTTAATTAATGCTTCTTGACATTTTTTTAAAACATTAAGTTCTAAAACCGTATCTTTATCTTTTGTTGTTTCAGCTTTCTTACTTATTTTATTAATTCTATTTTCAATTATTTCTAAGTCAGCTAAAATTAATTCAATATTGATAATTTCAATATCTCTAATTGGATCAGTTTTCCCTTCTACATGAATAATATTTTCATCATCAAAGCATCTTATTACTTCAACTATAGCATCTACTTCTCTTATGTGGGATAAGAATTTATTACCCAATCCTTCTCCTTTAGATGCTCCTTTTACAAGTCCAGCTATATCTGTAAATTCAAATGTTGTAGGTACTTCATTTTTAGGCATATATAAATCACATAAAAAAGTAAGTCTTGAATCTGGTACTGTTACTACACCAACATTTGGTTCTATTGTAGCAAAAGGATAATTTGCTGCTAATATATTTTTTTTCGTTATTGCATTAAACATTGTTGATTTTCCAACATTTGGAAGTCCAACTATTCCGGCTTTTAATGCCATATAATCACATCCTCATCCTATTAAGTATAACATTATTTTTATTTATTTTCTATAAACAAATCCAAAATTGATACCGTAGAAACCATTTAAAGAATTAAAAATTTCTTCAATTTCATCCAATTTCTTTTGCATTTTTTCTAATTTTCTTAGAGAATTTTTATAAAACTTTAATAATTCATCAGAAGAATCCAAATTAAAATTAGTGACATAATAACATAATTCATTTACATTTGTTGCCTGTTTTTCATCATCAAAATTAATTATATTTCTTTTAGCACCATAATAATTTAATATATTTGTTTGTAAAGTATGAATTTCAGTATCTTTAAAAATCTCACTAAAAAAATTATTTTTCATATTTTCTAGCATTTTTTCATTTTCGTCAAAAATTCTTTTCCTCTCTTTATCAAATATCTCATTACCATTTGAAGGTTTAAATCTAAAGCTTGATTTTCTTAAAATATTTAAAACTTTATCGTTAAATTCTTCATGGCTTTTATATTCAAGAAAATAATTTTTAGCTCTTGAATTTATTTGTAAACTATCACAATAATCAGCTATATTTTTAAGACTATTAAAATACATAATTATAAATTCCATATTACTAGACATATCTTCATCCTGAGAATTTTCTTTTAGAAATTCTAATTCTTCAGACAATAAAACTAAAAGATCTCTTGCTTGATAACACTCTGTTAAAAACATTTCAAAATATTGTGAAATTACATCGTTATTCAAAAATAATTCCTTTAATTCTTCACCTGTATATGTTCCCATTAAAGAACAGTAAGAACAACAATTATTAACACTTAATCCATAAGAATAAAACTCTTTTAAATATTTAAAATCTTCATTTATATCCATAAATTCACCCTTTTTCGTGCTAATTATTATATAAAATATTTAATTAAAATACAAGAAAAAAAGGTTGTAATTTCAACCTTTAGTTAATATCATCAATTAATACTTTATTATTCTTTATAATATAAGTAATTTTAACTTCTTCTTCTTTTTTACCTATTTTATTAATATTATCTTTATTAATATATTTTAATATTTTATTTTTACTAGTATTCCCACTTAAATAATCATTAATCTCTTTAGTATTTTTATTATTTTCATTATAATAATTTACTATTTCATATGGATTTGTTACAACGTACTTATTATATTTTATGATATATTTATTGTTTTTCTTTTTAACAGTATCTATCTCATATTTTACTATTTTTTCAGATGCTATTTGAGCATATGACTTTTTATCTTTAATTATACTAAATGTATTTTTTTCACTGTTATAAATTATGCTTTTTTCATTCATTACTGGTGTAATCCCAATATTTATTAAATCTTGTTCTTTTATATCTATATTAAATATACTGTTTATTAATTTTCTTAACTCACCAGTAGTTAAAGTATTTTTATCAAGTTCATAATAAGAATAATCAAGAGCATATAAAATATATCTATCATTATCTTTTGAGGTAGTATCTTCTACATCATCCATATAATTCATATACTTGTCACTAATTTCATTTATTTTTATTTCTTCAAGTTTTGTTAGTTTATGATTATTTCTTATGATAAAACAAATGGCTAGCACTAGAAGTATTAATATTAATACCCCTAGTGTTATTAGTTTAACTTTTTTATCTTTAAAAATATTTTTAAATTTTTCTTTTATTTTTTTCATAACAACCTCTTTTTCTAATTACTTCCTATGAAAGTAATTCTGGCATAGCCATTTCCTTTTTTAGCATAATTTGTTATAGCTTCTTCACTTACATTTGTCGTTGAAACTGTTTTAGTAGAATCTTCACTAGATTCTTCACATTCATAACAATACATTACTTTATTTGTTAATGTGCTTGCTAAATAACCAGACCCTCCACCGGATCCACCATTCGCTGCGCTTCCACCACCGTAATATCCAGCTCCTCCACCACCAGCAGAATATGCTGTAGATGTTACTGAGCCACCTAATCCAAAGCTTCCAGCTGAATATCTATATCCAGCTCCACCTGATGTTTGTGTTCCACCTTGAGCTTGATAAGTACCTTTACCTTTAGATCCGATATAGCCGCCAGCAGAACCACCTATTCCGTTATTTTGATAACCACTGTGTCCACCACCAGCTCCAGATACAATTAATATTTTGTCTTTATTATTTTCTAAAGTAGCAAGTAACCCTGATGTTGTTGCAATATGTGTTGCACCACCTCCACCTGTAGAATATCCACCAGATGCATTATTATTGCCTGAACCTTTTCCGCCGCCATTGTAACCACCAACGCCAGCTTTTTGTCCCATTTGGCCAACTACTATATATAAAACATCTCCTTTATTAAGATTAACTTCGCCAGTAGAATATCCACCAAATCCGCTATCTGAAATGCTATCACCTTGAGCTCCCCAAGTTTCTAGCTTATATAATCCAGTGTTTAAAACTGTAAGCTTTTCTTCTTGTCCTAAATATTCAAATTCTAAAGTTTCATTTTCGCTCATTGAAGTTCTAATTATTGGATAAGCTTTTTGCTTACCATCAACTGTTTCTGTTTTTAATACAAAAGATTTATCAGTAAAATTCGCATTACCTTTTATTGCTAAATTTCCAGTTACATAGCCATCATAGAAATTTAATGATCCATTTTGTTCAAGTCCAATATCGTTACCAATTATTTTTACTTCTTCTAAATCTATTGTTGCATCAGTTGTTCCAATTGTTAATGTTTTATTATTTACAACTGGTGTTTTTTCATCATTTGTTATTGTTCCATTATGTAATGTCATTTCTCCATTATTTATAACTTGACCAGTTAATGTTTTACTATTTAAATCAAATATAATTTTTCTTGAATTAGTTATATCTCCAGCATAATTTTTTAATAAGACAATTGTAGCACCATCAGTGGCTCCATCAAAAGCAAGTTGTAATGAATTATATTTTTTCTTACCTACTTGTGCTACCGCATCTGAATAATCCTCATCAACTCTTTGTAAGATACAATAATTCATTCCTGTTACATTATCATAATAATTATTAACTTCATAGTCTGTTGCAGATTCAGTTGTAGTATCTGGTTTTGGATCTGTTGATCCCATTAATTTTCCATCATAATATTTAAAGTAGCCATTAACTTTTTTAACACCTATTCCAGTTGTTGAACCACTTGATTTTATTGTTGGATTTGTTGTTGAAACTAAACCATCATTATCACCTAGCGTAACTGTACCTAAATTAACATAAATACCATATGCTGTATTTGTATCATGAACATTTATTTTTCCTCCAGTAACTGTTGCAACATTATTTGCTGTTTCATTATATATACCATATGCAATATTTCCACCAGTTACCTCAATATTACCTGAATTAATTTCTACTATTCCAGTTCCTAGATTTCTTATTCCATAATGAGTATCAAGTGATGAAGTATCATTTAATATGATATCAGAGTTATCTATTATAACTGTACCCTTATTATTATATATAGTTGTCATTATAAAACTATTAGTATTATCTTTAAACATTTTAATTTTACTATTTTTTATAGTTAATTTAACTCCATCATTTGTTATTAAACTTGCATAATAACTAGTAGGCGTATAACTTTGTTCAACACTTTCTAAAGATATAGTACCAGTATTTGTAATTAAGCCATTAATTGTTCCAGAAATATAATTAATTTCTGATTGAGCATTATTATTTACAAAATTACTATTCATATTAGTATTTTTTAATGTTGCTGTACTATTATTATTTTTATTATATGAGTTACTATTAGAATTTAAGTTACAATTTTTAATATTTTCTTCTTTTTGAGATGATGAATATAAACTATATTCATTTCCTGTATAATTTCCACCATCTATATTTAATGTTCCAATATTATTTATGGCTGTTTTTGTAGCTGTAATTGTTGAATTATTTATATTTAAGGTAGCATTTGTATTATTTTTTATTCCTTGTAAAGTGTTTATATTAATATTATTTAATGTAGTAACACCGGTTCCATCATTTAATATTATATTTTTATCTGTTGAAACATTTTCTAATGAAATATCGTTTATATTTAATGTTCCTGTGTTATTAAATAATTCCAATGCTTGCAAAGAATATATTTTTCCAAAATTACTATCACTAGAATCAACTATATTTAAAATTCCAGTATTTTTTATGCCATATGACGTATTAATTGAATAGCCATTTAAATCTAAAGTTATATTTCCAGAATTATTTATTTCGTAATAAACTGATACATTTTTTAATAATTTTAGTGTATCATTTTCACTAGCATTATTAATAGCATCACTTAATTTTATATATTTAGTATTAGTTGTTTCATTTACAACAACTTCTGTTTCTTTAACTAAAATATCTGTTATGTATGTATTTCCATCGACTATTTCTTCACCAAATTCTTCAGCATAGCCGTCGGCTACATTTTTAAGGCTTCCATAATATGAAGCAGTCTGACCTTTTAATATACCATCATAGAAATTTACATCTCCACTTTGTATATATAGTCCATATGTATTTCCTTTTATTTCTGGTTCTGTTGTTGATAATGTCTCATCATCTTCTCCTATATTTATTGTCCCTGCTTCTGACATTATTCCATATCCTGTTGTTCCTTTTATCTTTCCTCTTTTTATATTCAACGTTCCGGCATTTCTTATTCCATTTTCTTCTCCTGTTATTTCTCCACCGTTTATTGTTAATACTCCTCCAGAATCACAGCCATAATAACCACAATATCTTGTTGAATATATTCCATTTGTTTTTCCTTTTACATTTGCTTCTACTATTTCTAATGTATTTCCTGTTTGAACATTTATTCCATATTCTGTTGTTCCTTCTACTGTTCCTCCGATTATTTTTCCTGATAATCCTTCTATTCCTCTTGTTCCTTTTATATTACAATTTTCTATTGTTACATTTGCATATGGTCCCGATAAAGCTGTTGTGTTTTCTGTTTCTACTTTTGTATTTTTTACTGTTCCTGTTGATGATTGTATTCCTAACCCTATTCCATTTTTACTTGTTATCTTTGAACCTTCTATTTCTATTTTGTTTCCATATGCATAATATCCTATTGCTGTTGTTTCTATTTCACTATTTATTAACTTCATTGTTCCTGAGTTTAAACCACTATATACTCCCCCAGCATTACTTCTTATTTTCGCATTTTCTATTGTTACACTTGATTTACTATCGTTTGGTGTGTTTATTACATAATTATCTTGGGTTGATTCTGTTTTTAAATATGTTCCACCTTCTATTACTAGATCTTTTTTATTTAATATTAGATTTATATTATTACTTGTTGATATTGTTCCTGTTTTACTTTCACTACTGTCTATTATTTTTAATATTCCATTATTTGTTATTGTTGCTGTTGTTGTAAATGTGTATCCTGCCAAATCTATTGTTATTGTTTTTGTCTCTGGTATTTCTATGTTTATTTGTGAATTATTTCCTGCTATTAATTCTACTGTTCCTTCACTTTCTATTGCATTTATTGCTTTTTGTAAGGAATTATATTCTTTTTCTCCTACTTTGCAAAAATTTGGTTGTACTATTAGATACTCTATATTATAATTTTCGTTTTCTATTGTTTCTTGTTCTTTTTTTATCAAAGTCCCATCTTTCAATGTTTTTATTGTTCCATAGTACCCATCTGTTTTTCCTTTTAATACTCCATCATAGAAATTTACATCTCCACTTTGTATATATAGTCCATATGTATTTCCTTTTATTTCTGGTTCTGTTGTTGATAATGTCTCATCATCTTCTCCTATATTTATTGTCCCTGCTTCTGACATTATTCCATATCCTGTTGTTCCTTTTATCTTTCCTCTTTTTATATTCAACGTTCCGGCATTTCTTATTCCATTTTCTTCTCCTGTTATTTCTCCACCGTTTATTGTTAATACTCCTCCAGAATCACAGCCATAATAACCACAATATCTTGTTGAATATATTCCATTTGTTTTTCCTTTTATTGTTGTTCCTTTTATTTCTACTGTATTTCCTGTATGAACATTTATTCCATATTCTGTTGTTCCTTCTACTTGGCCTCCTATTATTTTCCCTGTTAATTGTTCTATTCCTCTTGTTCCTTTTATATTACAATTTTCTATTGTTACATTTGCATTTGGTCCCGATAAAGCTGTTGTGTTTTCTGTTTCTACTTTTGTATTTTTTACTGTTCCTGTTGATGATTGTATTCCTAACCCTATTCCATTTTTACTTGTTATCTTTGAACCTTCTATTTCTATTTTGTTTCCATATGCATTATACCCTATTGCTGATGTTTCTATTTCACTATTTATTAACTTCATTATTCCTGAGTTTAAACCACTATATACTCCTCCGGCACTACTTCTTATTTTGGCATTTTTTATTGTCACACTTGATTTACTATCGTTTGGTGAATATATCGCATATTCATTTGAACCATTTGTATATGATTCTCCACCATTTATTAATAAATTTCCTTCATTATATATTCCTAATATATTTCCATTATTTACTTCTATTTCTTCATCAGTTTTTGTATACATAGCATACTTATTTGCTTTTAATGTTGAATTTGCATCAATATTTATTTTAGCATTTCCTGTATTAGATACTGCATAACCACCAAGGGCTGTAATCATTGTATTTTCAATATTTAATGTACTTTTATTGTTTATTACAATTGCATCTGTTGTTTCATTTATATTTATACCAGATAATGTTAATGTATTTTCATTTTCAATAGATACTGATGGTTTTAATATTCCTTTTGTTTCATTACTATCTTTTATTGTTAAATTTCCTTTATTTGTTATTGTGTATCCTACTGTTACATTATGACCATCTATATCAATTATTGCATTTTGATTTTCAGCAACTGTCAATGTATAAGCTGCTTCAAAATCTCTTACTAAATATATTGTTAATTTTGTCTCTGAATTTGAATTTATTGCATCTTGTAAATTATAGTAATAAACACCACCATTTTCTTTTGTTATTGCTACTGCGTTACTTGGTGTTTTTACTAAATATATCTTTTGACAATCTTTATCGTTATTGTGATCTACAAAAACACTGTAACCAGTAGGTTTTTCATGGTAATTTCCTGTTACTCCAACTATTCCTTCTATATATCCATCATAAAAATTTAGTGTTCCATTTTGTTCTATTGCTACACTTTTTCCTATTACTTTTATACTATCTGTTGATATATCATCATCATTTTCTCCAAGTGTTAATTCACCATTATTAATTATTGCTTTACCATTATTATTTTCTATTGTTCCATTTATTACATCTAATTTATTATTATTTGTAAATGTTCCAGTTACTTTATATCCATTTAAATCTAATATAACATTCTTATCATTTAATGGGCTTTCTTCAGTATTTTTTAATAAATATATTTTATCATTATCTATTGAATCATTTATTGCATTTTGAATTGAGGCATAATATTTATCATTTATTCTTGCTACTGCTTCTTCAGATAAATTCCATTTAGCTGTTACTGTTATATCACTATCTTTTACTGTAATTATATTTCCATCAAGTACTCCATTAACACTTACTTCCCATCCAACAAATGTATTTAATTCTTTTGTTGGAGTTTTTAATTCTATTTTTTCTCCTGTTTCTAATTGATATACTGTATTTTTAGAAGAATTTTCATAAACTCCTCCATTAGGGTCAATTGTTACTTTATATTTGTTATAATCTGTTGCATTTTTTTCAGTATCTATTCCTACTGTTCCTTTAAATGTTGAACCTTGATATGCACTTTGATCTTCATCAGTATATTTATATATTACTCTCATTGTATATTTTTGTAGAGTATTTGCATCGATATTTATTGTTGTTTTCAAGTATGATTTTTTAGGGTTTGTCTTAGGTATAATGTTTTCACTTACTACATTATTTTCTTCATCAGTTATTACATACACCAAATCTTCATTAAATTCATTTGTTATATTTTCCATATAAATGTTATAATCTACTGGTACATCACTTATATTTTCTACTGTAAATGTTTTTTCAAACTCCATTCCTGGAATAATATTTGGAGCACTTATTTCTTCAACTCCTGTATAAATTAATCCTAATTCTTTAGTTTTAATTGTAGTTTCAGTTCTGTTAAATATTTTTATTTTTCCTGTGTAGATTGAATATGACAACCCAATTGATAAAAGTAATACTATTAATGCAAATATTATTATTAAAATTAATTTCCTTCTATCTAATTTTATATTACTCATACTATCATCTACCTTCTTATATCATCATTTTTATTATACATGATTATTCTTTTTCTGTAAATTAAAAGCCATCAATTTTTTTGATGACTTTTATCTTTTTAATAAATTAAATTGTATAAAATCTATAATACAGAATGCCCAGAAATACCAATTGGTAATCCAGTTATATACCAAACTATAATTAGTACTAATAAAGATATTGCTGTAAGTACTGCATATGGTAATTGGTATTTAATTGATTTAAATAAATTAATTGGTTTTTCAGTTTGATTATATTTTTCTAGATAAGCTAAATATATTACATAATATGCAAATAATGGTGTAAGTCCCATTGTAGCACTTTCAGCAAATCTAAAGATTGTCTGAGTAAATTCTGGGGTTAAACCAGCATTCATACATAATGGTATTGCAGTACCAGAAATAATTAGCCATTTTGAAGTTGAAGATGGTACTAAAATAGTAGATAAAAGAACTATTACAAATAACAATATTATTAGCGGAATACCACTAAATTCTAATGTTCCTAAAATCTTAGTTAAAAATCCTACAACAATTTCTCCTATGTTAGTGTATCTGAAAATACTTATAAAAGTTGAAGCAAAGAAAATTAAAACTAATATTTTTCCAATTCCATCAAGTGAATGACCTAGATCATCACATAAATCTTTATTATTCTTTATTGTTTTGGCGCCAAGACCATAAAAGAACCCTAAAACTATAAAGAATAATGTTACTATAAATACAAATCCATTGCTAAAAAATGAATCATAACTAAATAGTTTATCAATGTATAAAATTTGAGTTTTATCAAGTAAGTTTCCTGAAAAAGGAAGACCAGGAATTATGTTATAAATAAATATTATAAAATATATTAAACCGGCAATTGCTGACAAGACAAGACCTTTTTGTTCTTTTTTACCAATTTTGAATTCTTTTTCTTCTGTTTCAAAAGTATAATTTTCAACTTTTTCAACAATAAATTTTTCTGTTATAAATGTTATTATTAATGATACTAATATACAAGCAACAAACATTATGAATGTAAATGCCCAAATAGAAATAGTATAGTTACTATCAAGTGTCCAAGCACTTGTTAATGTATTTGAAAGAAGTGAACTATCAGTACTTGTAAATAAAATATTTAACCCTTGACCACACGTAAGACCTGCAAATGTCGCTATAATTCCAATAGCAGGATTTCTTTTTCCATAAATAAACAGCAAAGCACTAATTGGTATTAAGATAATAAATGATAAATCTCCAATAATACTTGCAAGAACACTTATTAAAACTAGAGTAAATGTAACTGTATATTTCTTTGCATTTTTTGTAAGTAATGTAAACACTGTTTTTAAAAAACCACTTTTTTCCATTACTCCAAGTCCAATTAAAATAATAATTAAACTACTTAATGGAACAAATGAAACAAAGTTAGAAACAGTTGTTGAAAAGATATACTTTATACCACTTAAACTAAATAAATTATTTGCACTTATAACTTCTGTAGAATATTTTAATGTATTTACATTAACTTTATTATAAGTAACTTGTACACCAAATAAAGTAAATATTCCACTAATAACTATTGTAAGAGCTATTAATATCATTATTGTCATTATTGGGTGTAATGTCATTTTTTCTTTAATTTTTTTCATTTCCATTAGAATCACCTAATACTTTTTTTAATTTTTTATTAAATTCCAATCTCCCCATCATTATTTCACGTCCACAATTTTCGCATTTAATCTTTATATCAACACCTATTCTAGTTATTTTCCAAAGATTAGTTTGACATGCATGAGGCTTTTTCATTATTACTAAATCATTAAGTTTATATGTTTTGTCCATTATGCACCTCTATTTGTGTATATGGTATTTTAATATTTTCTTTATCATAAGTATCTTTTATTAATCTTAAAATATTTCTTTTAACTTCCCATTGATGTTCTTGACTACATTCAATAGAAATAGAATAAATTATTTCTGATGCTCCTAATTTAGAGATACCTAAATAAGAACAATTATCATATACATATTTCATTTTTTTAATTTCTTTAATTGTTTTAGTTAATACTCTTTCAACTTTTGTTGCTTTTTCTTCATAAGCAGTTGGAATATCAATTATTAAATTAGCTTTCTTTTGACTTATATTAATTACTTTATCAATACTTCTATTGGCAAATACTAAAACTTCACCATTAAAGTTTTTCACTTTAGTACTTTTAAGACCAAATTCAATAACTTGACCAGTAAAGTTATCTATTTTTATGTAATCCCCTACTACATAATAATTTTCCATAATTATAGATATTCCACCTATAATATCTTTCATAGTATCTTGCAAAGCTAAACCTATTACTGCTCCAACTATTCCAAGACCTGCTACTAAGCTTTTAGCATCGATTCCATAAAGTTCTAATATAAAGATTATCATAATTATAAGTAAAATATACTTATATATGCTTTCAACTATAGAGACTACTGTTTTTCTTTTTTTTACATCATAGGTATTTTTACCACTAACAAATATTTTAGAAATTGTTAAACGCCCAATATTATAAATAATTAGTGAAACTATTACAATTATTATTAAGCCATAAACTTCTTTTTGTGATAAAAATTTAAAAACTTTCTCTATAAATTTCATCTTTATTCTCCTTCTATTTCAATATTAATTATTTCAAGTATTCTTTCTAAATCTTTTTCTGAATCAAATGGTATTTCTATTTTTTTATTAGAAATTTTTACTTTTGTACCTATTTTTTCACGCATTATTGATTCAAATAATTTATAGTGTGAATTGTTATCTTTCTTTCTTAATATTTTATTTACTTTTGGTAATTCTTCTTCAGTAATTAGTTTTTCTAATTCTCTTACACTAATATTTTCATTTATTATTTTATCAGTAAGATCATAGATTTTATCGATATCACTGATTTTACTTAAAGAACGAGCATGTCCCATACTTATTTTACCATTTTCAACATATTTCTTAGTTCTTTCTGGTAATTTTAATAGTCCTAACATATTAGTTACATGGCTTCTACTTTTACCAAACTTTTTAGCAAATTCATCCTGTGTCATTTTAGATAATTTAATTATATTTTCATAAGCCATGGCTTCATCAATAGGATTCAAATTTTCTCTTTGAATATTTTCTACTAATGCAAGTTCCATCATTTGAGTATCATCAAAATCTTTAATTATTGCAGGAATTGTTTTAAATCCAGCTAATCTCGCAGCTTTTGTTCTTCTTTCACCAGCAATTAATTCATAACCTTTGATACTCTTTTTTACAATTATCGGTTGTAGTAAACCGTGTTCTTTTAAAGATTCTGCAAGTTCATTTAATGATTCTTCATTAAATGTTTTACGAGGTTGATATGGATTGCTTCTAATTTCATCTAAGTTAATTTCTTTAATATCAGATGTTGATGCATTAGAAACTACATCGTTTTCAAATTGTTCAAAATTAATTACTTCATTTGAAAATAATTGTTCTAGTCCTCTTCCCAAAGCCTTTCTTTTATTATTAGTTTCCATTTCTTTCAATCACTTCCTTTGCTAAATTTGCATATGCGAGTGTTGCCTTACTAGTTGGATCATAATCATTAATTGGTTTACCATGAGAAGGTGCTTCAACAAATCTTACAAGTCTTGGAATAATTGTATTAAATACTTTATTTTTAAAGTATTTTCTAACTTCTTCAATTACTTCTAATCCAATATTTGTTCTACCATCTAACATTGTAAGAAGAACTCCTTCAATTCTTAAGTCTTGATTCATATTAGATTGAACTAAAATTATTGAATTTAATAATTGCGTAATTCCCTCTAAAGCAAAGTATTCACATTGTACTGGTATAATAACAGAGTTACTTGCTACCAAAGCATTCATTGTTGATATACCTAAAGATGGTTGGCAATCAATAATTATATAATCATATTTATCTTTTACTTCTTCTAATTTTTCTTTTAATTGATGATTTTGTCTAAAAGAAGAATCTTCTAACATTTTTTTTACAAATTCAACATCTACTCCAGCTAAGTTTATAGTTGATGGAATAATTGATAAATTTGTAAATTTTGTTTTAATAATTGCTTTTTTTATTTCACATTCACCCGTAATTACATCATATATATCGTGTGCAAAATCAGATGCACTTAATCCTAATCCTGTTGAAGCATTGCCTTGTGGATCTAAGTCGATAAGTAATGTTTTCTTGCCCTCTTTACCTAATGCTGCCGCTAAATTTATACTTGAAGTTGTTTTTCCAACTCCTCCTTTTTGATTAACTAAAGAAATTATTTTTGCCATAATACCACCTTTTCTTATTTTCTATGTCGCTTATTATATTTTATCATAACTTGATTATTTTGTCTTTATTAATTTATTTAATTAATATTAGATATGCAAATAGCACTCCAAATAAAACTATACCTGAAATTAGAGTTAAGATACTAGCATACCCTGTTTTTGTTAAACTTTGATTAGATAAACCTAATGATTTTCGTAATTTTTTAATATTTGATGCAAATAAATCATCTTGTTCTAATTGTTTTTTAGTTATTTTTTCAGCCTCTAAATTTTCAATTTCATTTAAGGTTTTATTAACAATACCTTTTTCATATACCTTTACTATATTATTTCGAATTTCATAAATATATTTTTCATCGATATCTCTTCTAAATTTTAAAATATCTGCAATCAAATCTAGTATTAATTCATAATTATCAATGATTATATTAGAAATATCTTTTATAGAGTCAAAGTAATTACGATAAAAACTTTCGATTGCTACATCCTTTTTTATTGTAATATCATTTAATACATAATAATTGCTTTCTTTTAAATCACTTTTTATTGTTCCTAGTCCTGAATTTAAATCTCTATAATTTTGACTTGTAATTAAATCTAAAAATATTCTTTTTAAATACCAATCTTTTGTATTTTCATCGGTTAATTTATCTTCTAAATAATATTGAACTTCTTTAGTTTCACATAATGATTCTTCTTTTATTAATTTAGCATTACTAATATTTGGAACCTTATTATCACTTGCATAATAATTTTTATCATCAATTTTAATTATATATGAGTTATCTATAGAAAAGTTAAATAATTGTTCTATTATATGATTACAAAATAAATGATTTTCATTATCTTCAGTAATCTTTTTTAAATTTCCATCATTTAACATAATTTCATCTTTAGTAACTTTACAATTTTCTATTGTTTCTTCTCTATTAAAATCATAATAAGATGTAATAACAACCTGTTTTTCACAAACAGGAGCTATTATAGTAGTCCTATTATTTATTTGACTCTCTAAATTAGCTACTAATTCCATATTAATACGATCATTATTTATATCAAATACATTATCTATAAAAGTTTTTTTATAGGTATTCAAATTGTCTATAACATTTTTTAAACGGTTAATAATTGCACTTTCATTAGGGTATTTGTTAATACATTCATTTAAAACTTTAATATCATTTGTATTTAAATATTTTTCAAAATAAGTTTTTAATACTTTAGTATTGTTATCCAACATATTATCACACCCTAACATTTTAATTATAACAATAAAAAAATTAAAAAACCACGATTATTCGTGAATTTTAAAGAAAAAATAAAATTTTAATAAAATGAATAATTTTTTTCTACAAAAAAACAAGTTCATTAATTTTGAACTTGTTATTCTATTTCATCTTTTAGAGCTTCTAAAAGTTCTTCTTTTGTCATTTTTGTGTATCCTTTAATTTTTTTTGCTTTTGCCATTTCTCTTAATTTTAATAATGTTGGTTCACTAGTAGATGGACACTCTTCTGTATCACAAATCTTACCATATAGTACTAAAGATTCAATCTGTTCTTTAGTTAATGTTTCATTAGTAATTAATGCATCTGCAAGTAAATTTACTAAATCTTCATTTTCTTTTAAAACTTTTTTAGCTTTTTCATAACATTCTTCAATTATCTTACGAGATGCTTGATCTATTTCTAATGCAACTTGGTCAGAATAATTCTTAGATTTATTGTAATCTCTTCCTAAGAAAACATTTTCACCACTTTGTTGTTCATATTGCATTGGTCCTAAATCACTCATACCATACTCTGTAACCATACTTCTTGCAACATTCGTTGCTTTTTTAAAGTCATCAGAAGCACCTGTTGTAATTTCACCAAGGAATAATTCTTCACTAGCTCTACCACCTAATAATCCAGTAATATGAGCAAGTAATTCATTTTTAGTCATTATAGCTATTTTTTCTTCTTTAGGAAGCATCATAGTATAACCCCCAGCCATACCACGAGGTATGATTGTTATCTTGTGAACTTCTTGGGCATTTTCAAGTTTAATTCCTAAAACTGCATGTCCAGCTTCATGAATTGCAACAAGTCTTTTTTCAGCTGGTGTAATGACTCTTGAAGTTTTTGCAGGTCCCATTAAAACCCTATCAGTTGCTTCATCAATTTCAGGCATTCCAATTGCATTTTTATTTCTTCTTACAGCAAGCAAAGCTGCTTCGTTAAGAAGATTTTCAAGATCTGCTCCGCTATATCCTGGAGTTCTTTGAGCAACATTTTTAAGATTTATATTTTTATCAAATATTTTATTTTTGGCATGAACTTTTAATATTTCTTCACGAGCTTTTGAATCTGGTAAAGAAACTGTTACTTGTCTATCAAATCTTCCTGGACGAAGAAGTGCTGGATCAAGTACATCTGGACGGTTAGTAGCTGCAATAATTATAATGCCTTCATTTGCTCCAAATCCATCCATTTCAGTTAACAATTGGTTTAATGTTTGTTCTCTTTCATCATGGCCTCCACCAATTCCTGAACCTCTTTGACGTCCTACAGCATCTATTTCATCAATAAATATTAAACATGGTGCACATCTTTTTGCCTCTTTAAACATATCACGTACACGTGATGCTCCAACTCCAACAAATAATTCAACAAAGTCTGAACCACTTATATAGAAGAATGGAACATTAGCTTCACCTGCTACGGCTTTAGCAAGTAATGTTTTACCTGTTCCTGGAGGCCCTACTAAAAGGACACCTTTTGGAATTCTAGCTCCAAGTTTTTGGAATTTTTTAGGATTTTTTAAGAAATCTATTAATTCTGCAACTTCTTGCTTTTCTTCATCTAAACCAGCAACGCTATCAAATTTAACATTACCACCATCTTCTGAAAGTTTAGCTCTACTTCTTCCAAAATCCATAGAATTTTTATTCCCGCTTGCCATTTTGTTGAATAAAACATATGACAAAATTACAAGTATAGCTAAAGGTAAAACATTAACAATTATATATAATATTTTACTTGAACCTGGATCGCTTTCATTTTTATAAGTCTTTAACTTATGAGTTGTAGCATAATCAGTAATTTCACTAATTTCTTGTTCAATAACTTTCGCTTCAAAAGATTCGTTATCTTTATAATCTTTTAATTTACCAGTTACATAATAAATGCTTTCACTACTTTTTGGAGTTATTACAAGTTCAGTAACTTTCTCCTTATTAATGTAATTCATTAATTCTCCAGTAGATAATTCATGAGTAATATTACCGCCATAATTTAAAAACATTAAAACTGCTGTAATAACACAACATAAAATTAAATATGGAAAAATATTTTTAAATACATTATTATTTCTTTTATTCATTATTTTCCTCCTTATTTAAAATATACTTTATTATTATATCATACTTTTCATTTTTTTCCTTATCAAAATTAGATTTCTTTACACCGGGTATCCATAATATTTTACCACTATTATCTGTAAAAATTGTTAAATTTTGTCGATGTTCATAATTTATTTTATCATCAGTTAAAATATCGCTAACTTTTTTATAATACTTAGCATTTTTTAGTAGTATTTTATCGCCATTAATTCTCGTTCTTACATGAAATGGTAATTCTACATCTTTACTATTTATTCTAAGTATATAATTAGATTTTTCTAAATTTTCATTTAATTCTTTAAATTCTTTATTATCTATTTTTAAATAATTTTTAAATACATAATCGTATTCTTTACTAGGTATTTCTTTAATAATTTTAAATTGATTGTATTCAATTAATCCTATTAAAGCACCTGGCAAATTTATAATAGAGTTATTTCTATTTCTAATAATTAAGTTTCTAATATTTTCTACATGTTTTTTATTAATTACCTCTAAATAACCATCATATATTTTTTCTAATAATCTTTCTAAAAGTTTTTTTTGAATTAAAATATCTTCTTTTAAAAATTTATCTATTATAATTATATTATTTTTTAAAATATGTTTACATTTGTTATCAAGATATTTTTCAACAAAATTATCATACTCTTTTAATTCTTTAGAATATTCTAAATACTTTTCATGAACATTAGGATTTTCTTCTTTTAAAAATGGCAAAACATTTTTTCTAAATCTATTTCTTGTATGGATATCATCAAAGTTTGTATAATCAATTGCATACAATATTTTATTTTTTTCTAAATAATCTAGTATTTCTTTTTTTGTGGTATATAAAAGTGGTCTCATAATTTGGTAATCTTTTTTATTCGTAATAAGCTCTATACCTTTATATCCTTTTAATGTGCTCCCACGATTAAGTCGCATTAAAATAGTTTCTATTAAATCATCACCGTGATGAGCTGTAAATAATATTTTTGCATGATATTTTTTTACTAATTTTTCAAAAAAATTATATCTTATTTTTCTAGCTTCCATTTCAAAATTATTATTATTAATTTTTTTTATCTTCATACTTTCAAAAATAAGATTATTTTTTAAACAATATTTTTTTAAATTTTCTTCTTCTATTTTACTTTCTTGTCTTACATTATGATTTACATGAGCAACTATTATCTTTAAATTCTTGAGTTTATCATTTGCTAAAATATTTAAAAGTGCCATCGAATCAGGTCCATAAGAACACGCAACTACTACTGTATCATTATTTTTTACATTATTATTAATAAATTCTAAAACCTTTTGCATGTAAGACCTTCTTTCTATTAATTTACTTTTAATACTGACTCAATTAATTCTTGTATATTTCCATCAAGTACTTTTGACGCTTGCGAAGTTTCATAACCACTTCTTGCATCTTTAACTAAAGTGTATGGTTCTAAAACATAACTTCTAATTTGACTTCCAAAATTAATTGATTCATTAATTCCTTTTAATTTATTCATTTCTTTTTCTTGTTTTTCTAATTCAATTTGATACAATTTACTTTTTAATACTTTCATAGCTTCTTCTTTATTTTTCATTTGACTTCTTTCATTTTGGCAAGTTACTACAGTATTTGTAGGTAAATGGGTAATTCTTACTGCTGAATTTGAAGTGTTTACTGATTGTCCTCCAGCACCGCTAGAATGATAAACATCAATTTTTAAATCACTTTCTTTTATCTCAATATCAATATTATTATCTATTTCAGGGATTACACTAACTGATGCAAAAGATGTATGTCTTCTAGCATTTGAATCAAATGGTGATATTCTTACAAGTCTATGAACCCCTTTTTCACATTTTAAATACCCAAAAGCATAAAGTCCTTTAATATGTAGAGTTACACTTTTAATACCAGCTTCATCCCCTTTTTGTTCATCCAATACTTCACATGTAAAATTCATAATTTGGGCATATCTTTGATACATTCTTGATAGCATACTAGCCCAGTCACAACTTTCTGTACCACCAGCACCAGGATGTATTTCAAGATAACAATTATACTTATCATATTCTTTATTTAATAAAGTATTAATTTCTAATTGTGATATTTCACTTTCTAATTCTAAAACATTATTTGCTATTTCACTAAGTTCATCAGTATTAGCTAATTCTAACATTTCTACATAGTAATTCAAATTATCATAAATATTTTGATAATTATTAACTATTTTTTTTAAAGAACTTAAATTTTTATTTATTTCTTGGGCTTTATTAACATCATTCCATATCTCTTGATCATTTAACTTTATTTCAAGTTCTTTTATTTCCTGCTTGTTTTTAGCAATGTCAAAGTGACCTCCCAATAGTAGTCATTTTTTCTATTAAATTTTTAAGTAATATTTCTAATTCATTTTTTTCCATTTTTATCACCAGTATAATTATACCATTATTTTTTTAGTTTTAAATTTTTTGTGTAATAATCATCTACCATTTGTTCATTTATTATATTTTTATCTAAATAGAGATTATCACATTTAGTTAATATGATTCCATCTATTAGAGCACTTAAATAATAATCATCAATTAAAACTTCTTCTAAAATTAAAGAATCTAAGGAATTATTTTCATACATTTCTACTTTTTCTTCAAAATCACCAATATCTATAATATTATTAAAAATCTTTTTATCAACTAAATATTTTGACCATTTATAATCCGTTTGGATTATTTCTTCCATTAAAGTTTCAAATGTATCAAAATCCATTCCAGCTAAACTTTTAATAAAGCCGATTATTTCTTCACTTAAATTTGCTGATATTGCACCTGTATCTATTGGTGTCATTTCATAAACTTTCATTTCTTTTTTGTAATAATCTATTAGGGTATTTAAATTAACAAGGCTTTCATATTCCATAAAATCGTTATCGAATAATTTAAAATTATAAAGTAAAGAAGCACATTGAGCACTTGTTAAAGCTTTAACAGCTTTAATTTTTCTTAAAATATTATATCTATAAAATTCTAATACATATTTAAGTAAGTCTTCTAAAAATGTATCTATAGATAATACAGCATTTTCTAATTCTTGAAAATTTAAAATACTAGAAATTTTATTATAAATTTCTATTTCTTCATATGTTAGATTTGACTCTCTATTTTTTAAATTCAATACTTTATAAGCATCCAAGTAAGCTATTTCAAAAATTCCATTAGCTATATTTTGTAATAATTTTATGTCAGAATTATACATTTCTAATATTTCTTGTGATACTAAATATATATGAAAATTTTCATCAACTTCAATATTCTTAACACCATCATTAAAAATCATTTTTAAAATAAAGTTTCTAATGACATCATTACTTAAAATTTGTTCCATAACCCACCTCTAATTGTTGTTAATTATCATACTTCATTTTGGTATTGAAGGCAAGAAAAAAGTGGTACTAATTGCCACTTTCTCCAAGAGTTACTTCGATATTTTGTTTTTCATCATCTCTAACTACAGTTAATGTCACTTTTTCTCCAATATTAAACTTATATAAATTATATTTTAGATAAGCTACGCTTTCTATATCTGTATCATTAAGTTTAACTATTATATCGCCTTTTTTTATGCCAGCTTTATCTGCCGGAGAATTTTTTTCAACATCAGCAACATATACACCTGTTGTTGTAATAGATTCATCATAATATTTTTTATTAATATCTGAAACATTATACATTGATATACCTAAATAAGGACGTTTAATATCTTCATTTTTTACTATTTTATCGGCATAATCTATTGCTGTTTCAATCGGAATAGCAAAGCCCATACCTTCTACACCACTTTTTACAAGTTTCATTGAAGTAATTCCAATAACTTCACCATTTGCATCACAAAGAGGTCCACCACTGTTTCCTGAGTTAATTGCTGCATCAGTTTGAATAGCACTCATAACCCAATCACTAGTAGAATTACTATTTGATGAATCAACTTCAATTAAACGGTTTTTACCAGATAGAATACCTCTTGTTACTGTCCAAGAATATACACTATCAAGTGGAGCTCCAACTGCAAATACAGTATCACCTACTTTAGCATCATCACTATTTCCAAGTGTTGCAACACTTATATCATCAAAACTATCTATTGATAACACAGCAATATCAGCATAAGTATCACTGCCTAAAACCTCGGCTTCTATTTTCTTGCCATTAGTAAAGTTAACATATATTTTTGTACCACCAGATATTACATGGTTATTTGTTAAAATATAAGCTTTACCATCTTCGTTTTTATAAACAAATCCTGTGCCTGATGCTGACAATTCTTTTCTTACATAAGTTTGAACAACAACTACAGCATCATAAACTTTGTTAACTGCTTCGCTTAAACCTGTATCTGTGATACTAACATCTTTTACTACTTTAGTAGTATTTGTTGTTTTAATAAATTCATTAGGATAAAAATGAAATAATAAATACATTCCAAATGCCCCTAAAAAGAAAGTTATAATAATCACTAAAATTTTCACAAGCCAATTATTTTTTTTCTTCATTTAATCTAACCTCGCTAGTTCTTTATAATTTTCTGGAAATCCCATTCTATCTAATACTTTAGCTATAGGTATTACATTTAATTTACCTGCAAGTACGTCTATTTCATAAGATATTTCATTCAAAAGTAATGTGAAATCATCTTTACGAAGTAGGTGTTTTAAAATAATAATTACCGCAAATAAATCTTCTTTACCATAAATATATTCACCATCCATCATTGGAATATTTAATAATTGATGATACTTTGTATTATATATTGGTTTTTGAGCTCTATGTTCATAAACAATATCTTCATGAGCACATAAATTTCTATAATTTGAAAGAATTGTTAAGTAACTCATTAATTCTTGATAATTGATATTAAAAACATCTGCTATATTTTTTTGATCATCCACTTTTAATATTCCATATAATTCACTAACTATACCAAATGATAAAACTTTTACAACGATCCATGGTGGAATATAACCATAATTTGAAATATAGTGACTTGTTGCTTCATGCTGTCCACCATTAATTCTTATTTGTCTCTTCATTTTTTTTAGTAAATCATTAACTTGTCTAGTTTTACTTGGTTCTCTAGTAAAGTTTTTAGGATTTAAATAATTTTTCTCTGTAATACCATAATTTCTTGAAATATTATATGAGATAACACTTTTGATATTATTTTCTATAATGAGGATATTTTTAAAAATGATATTTCTTAGTTGTCTATCAAAGTTAAATAGTCCATATATTTCACGAAAATTAGTGTTTTGAATAAACTTTTTGCTATCATTAGATCTAAAAAATAAATGCCTATAACCACTAATGAAGAAATAATTTTCACGTAGTAATATTTCTTTTGCTCTTTCAACATCATCAATTACTAAACCTTTATTCTTTAAAATATCAACTTGTTCATCTAAAGTTTTAAATGTTTTGTTCATTCAAATCACCCTACTATAGATAATTATATCATAAAGTACATTTACATACTATATTTTTTATGTGTTAATTATGTTATAATTATGTGAAAGGTTGGTGAAATTTTATGCCACAATTAATAACCCATAATTTATTTGGAAAAGATGTTTTTAACAAATTGGATAAGAATATTCAAAGTTCTTTCGAGCAAGAAATTTCTACATATGAAATGTTTTGTCAAAGTTTTGATAATTTCTTATATTATGCCAGCTTTAATATAAAAAAAACTAAAAAAATAAATTTTTTATCCAAGAGAGGTCATAAAACAAATGTAAAAAAATATTTTATGAACATTTTAAAAAATATCTTAGAATTAAATTTACAAAATGACCCTAATGCTTTAGCGTATTTATATGGTTCAATAAATCACTATGTACTAGATTCTACCTGTCATCCTTTAATATTTTATAAAACTGGAGTATATGATAGAAGAAAAAAAGAAACTAAAAAATTTATGGGTCTCCATGGTGATATGGAATCTAATATTGATGCTTTCTTTTATATAAATAAATGTAAAAAAGCTTACCACAAAGTTAATGTGGTAAAAGAATTTATTCCTAAAATTAAATTTTCTAATAATTTAAAAATTATTATGGATAAGACTTTCTTAGAAACATTCGATGAAGAAAATGTTGCTAAATATTATTTTAAATCATATAATCTTTCAAGAATTTTATATAGAATTTTTATTAATGATAAATATGGAATCAAGAAAAAATTGTATAAAATTTTTGACAAAGTAGTTTGGTTTAGACATAATAATTATGAATACTATACAACTTATATAAAACAACCTAATATAAGTTATTTAAATATTAATCGAAAAAAATGGTTCTATCCATCAGATAAAACCATTGAATCTACTGATTCTTTTATTGATTTATATGATAAGTCAATTAAAAAAGCTGTCATGCTTATAACTCTTGCAAATGATGTTATAAACGGTAAAAAAGATATAAAAGAGTTTGAAAAAAAGATTGGTAATCTTTCTTATGTTAGAGGACTTGATTGTGATCATAGTAAATATATGAGAACATTTGAATTCTAATAAAATTTTATGATTGCTTCAGTGATATACTGGGCAATCTTTTTTTGATAATTATCACTTTTTAATTTTTGCTTTTCTTTGTAGTTAGAAAGAAAACCACATTCTATTAAAACCCCAGTAGGTTTTAATTTATTATACATATATGTTCTCTCTGGAATATCTTTTATTTCTCTTTTGGTATTAGTTTTTGTATTAAGATAATTTTGAATAGTTTCAGCTAGTAATTTATTATTATCTTTCTTTCTATTATAAAAAACTTGAGGCCCATAATAACTTGCATCACTTAAATAATTTAAATGAATAGATAAATACATATCTGCATTGTTATTATTTATTATTTTAATACGATTATCAAAATCGCTTCTTTTTCTATTATAAATATTTGGACTGCTTAAATCGTAGTTACCATTTCTTGTAAGAATTACACTAGCACCATTAGTACTTAAATAATATTCTAAATATTTGGATATTTTTAAGTTAATATCACTTTCATAAACACTGTTAGAAACAGTTCCCGGGTCTTTACCACCATGACCAGGATCAATTACTATAGTTTTTCCAGATAATGGTAAAAGGGCATTTACCTTAAATGTTGATAATACTACTATTCCAATTAATAAATATAATAAATTTCTTATTTTATATTTTTTCATATTATATTATATTGCTTTTTAACCAAAATATATTAAAAATATTATACATATCAATAACTTAATTTAATTCTACTCTTTTTTAACTTTATTATAATTTTTTTAAAAAGAAAAGATACCTTCATAAGTATCTTTTAAGTTTCAATAATTTTTATTAAATCACTAGAGCAATAAGTATTTATATATTCTAATCTTTCTTTTTCACTAATAATATGACTATTATCTTTAAACATATCTTTTAATTTTTTATAATCTCCATTAATACTATCATGGCTAGCAATAATCATATCCATTTTAGATACATTTGTAAGATCTAAATATATTCCATTTATTTTAGCAAGTGATTCTATAAATACTCTTTGGCTTCTACCGTTGCCCTCACGAAAAGGGTGTAAAGCATTAATATCAGCAAATAATTCTACTAGTTTATCTAGTGTATTTTCATTATCATAATCTACAAAATATTTTTCTTTTTTTAAATTTTCAAATACATCATTACCGAATGATTCTATATGTTCTGTTAATCAGAATAAATCTTTCTTAGCAATATTACAATTTCTTATATCTCCAGCCCATCTATAAATATCTTGAAATAAATATTTATGAATATCTTTTAAATACTTAAAATCCATATCACCTTTTAATGGCTTCTCATTTATTTCATAAGTTCTTAAAGATACCAGTTCTCTTTCAGCATTAAATAAATCTTCATCATTAGTAATATTTAATTTATTAATTAAAACATCAGTTCCTTTATAACAATAATCAGCAGTTTTTTCATAAGTATATTTGTATTTATTATCCATAAATCCTTCTATACTTTTCTATAACTTTTCTACGTTCTATTTCTGTTGTAGATTTTCCAATTATACAATTATAAAGTTTTTGTTTTAATTCTTTAGTTAATGGCATACCTTCTTGTGCCATAGCACCATCAACTTTTTTGATTTTTTCTTGTATTTCTTTTTCAATTTGCTTTCTATTATTCATTAAAATCACTCACTTTCTCAAGTTTTTTTAATATATTTATTATACCATAAATTGATTAATATATCATTAGTTTTATCATAATAAAAATACTTCGCTAAAAAGTATTTTCATTTATTTATTACAACTAATTCTATTTGCTTTGGTTTTATTTGCACTTTAGTAACAAAGATCAATTACTACATTTTTCCCAGATAATGGTTAAAAACACTTACCTTAAATGTTGATAATATTACTATTCCAATTAATAAATATAATAAATTTCTTATCTTATACTTTTTCATATTAAATTATAATGCTTTTTGGATGAAATATGTTTTATTTAAACTTTATCAGGATATAAATATTCTTCAGGTATATCTGGATAACCACTTATAAAGAAATTAAATATATCATTTACAAATCCCATGCAAGTTTTGAAACTTTTGTCATCTATTAAATTCTGATTTAAATATTTATCACTTAATTCCTTCTTTATTTCATTATAAAGTTTTTCATATTCATTATAATTTATCTTATCAATATTATTAATTAAAGGTGTTAATTCAAATATTTTAGATATTTCTAAATCTATTTTATCTTCAACCAAACTTTCAATTTCTTCTAATAATTCAAACAATACTACAGCCAAATAATATTGAGAACAATCTTCATTATTTAATTGCTCATATTTCATCAAATGATTTTTTAAATCTTTTATTGTATAATCTTCTACATTATTTTCTTTTAAAAAAGCACAGCATGGTGAATCTAATAAATACCCTTTTAAAGATATCTTATTTAATTTAATTGTTCTTTCAATTTGATACATATCTTCTGATAATTCAACAAGTTCATTTGCCTTAGTTATAAATTGAAACATTTTACTATTTATATCATCATGTATTTTATCAATATCCATATATGATTCTAATATTTTTAAACTTAATTTATTATCCATGTTTGCCTCCTATCTATAATCGTCAATTATGTCAATTATATAATTCAAACAATCATTATATAATTTATCTTAAAAATCTTGATACTCAATACTATAATTTTTTTTAATTTTAGTATTGTCTATATCATTATTTAATTTATCAATATATTCATTTAAATAATTCATATCAAATGTTATATCTCTATAATTAGGAATATTATTAATAATTTGTTTATTATTAATTTTTGAAACATTTCTCTGTTTTAATAAATAATTATCATAACTAGCAAACAAACTATGTTTAAAATATTTATTATGTTCTATTCCGTCTATATCAGTATGATTATAAACATCATTATAAAATCTATCTGTTAATAAATGAATGATATATCCAATTGATATATCATCTTTCATATTAGGATATTTTTTTATAAATTCGTCTGCATTTGCTAAATTTTTAGGATATTCATCTTCACATTGAAAATGTGATAATCCATGATCATGTTCTATTGTTAAATCTGGTAAAACACTACCTAATAAAATTGCATCATCATTTAATTTTAATTTTTTATTTATTTCTTTGGCTATACTTAAATGTATTTTATGACTAGGCATGTTCTACCTCCAATTTATTTCAAAATATTATATACAATCATAAATATTGCACCTACAACAAAACCAGTTATTAATGTAAGAATTAATGCATCTACAAAACCACTTGATGATGAATTTGAAGAAGTGTTTTGTTTCTTTACAAGGGTTTTAGGTTTGTCCTTTGTTTTTTTTGCAATATTTTCATTGTGTTTTATTGTATTTTTTTGCTTTATTTGATTAGCAATTTGAATCTCTGATTCACTTCTTCTTGTGAAACTTACTGACTTTACTTCAGGTCCTTTTTTTACAGAAATTGCTGTTGTCATTTTTTCACTCTTTTTTTCTTGAGTTTGATGAGCTTCAAAATTATTAGTTTCTTTTTTTTCTTCTCTTTTAATTTCTAAAGTTCCTTTAAACATATCATTCTTTGTCTTAGGCAAATCAACACCTTTTTTCTCCATCCAACTTTCTTTTACATTGTCAGAAGTAATATTTTTTAACGAGCTATCATTAATAGCTTCTCTTACTGAAAAATGATTTATAACAGCAATTCGTTCAGCTTCTTCATATTTTGTTCTAATATCAGGATTCATTTTTTCTCTAATTGCATCAACATTTTTAGTAAATAATACTTGTGGAGTTATTGAATTATCATGTTCCATAATTTTACTGCATACTTCAACATAAGGTATATATCTTGGATTTATCATACAATAAAATCCATTTCTTTGAGCAAATTCACTAGACATTTTTTCAACAAATCCCTCATTTAATACTTGACCATATTTTCCAGGAGCAAAATGAACTTCCTTATCTCCCTCAGATGTTGATACAATATATTTTAATCGTTCACTATCTTCCATTGCTTGTTCTTGTGACTTATTCATATTAATTAATAAATGAAATGCTTCATGAATTGAAACGCCCATTGACATTACAATTTTTTCTTCAACAGTATTTCCTAAAGTTTCATTAGGGTTAAATATAAGTTGTCCATTTTTAGAATCTGACTCAGCATTTGTTCCGTTAAAATTTAATTTAATATTTTTAAAATCTGCAAGTCCTTTAAGTTTTGCCATTTTATCTTCTGGGATAATTGTCCCATATTCTTTTTCAACTTGTGAAATTACTGGTTTCAAAAATTTTGAAATTGACATGCGATAAAATTGTTCATCTGCCAATTTTGATATAGTTTGGTCTGGAAGTGTAGGAAAAGATTTTTTTAAATATTCAACAATTCTTGGTGCCATTTGCTTGCGATCTTGTTTTACTTGTTGCAATAATTCCATCTTTTGTTTCTGAATCGTTTCCACGATACTAGAGTATTTTGAATCATTACTATATAATTCTAACATTTGTCTTGTAGATAGTTTTGAAAGTTGTTTTAATTTTTGTAATGACTCTATAATATCATTTTCAAAATCATTTCTCTTTAAGGAGTCTTTTTGTGAACTATCCATTTGAATTTCACTTTGGCTTCTTTGATCAAAAATGTCTGCGTCTATTTTTGAAGCATTAGAATTTTTTTCTATTTCTGGCGTTAATTGAATTTGACTTTCTAAATTATATTTATACATTTGATTAGTCACTAAATCATCTAAACTATTTATTTTGAAATATGACATTACATTTTCTGGAGTTTTTATATCACTTGATAATAAATATTCTCCGAAATTATCTTGATAAGCTGTATTATCGATATATTCTGTTATCAATCTTGCATAAACAAATCTAAATTCATTCGAAATATGTCTTCCATTTTCTAAATCATATCCTTCCACATATACAAAAGGATCACTAGAAAAATAATTATTTTTTAAAAATTTCATATTATTTATTTTTTCAGCTCCATAAATATTTACTGCTTTGTCAAAAGAAGTTTGTGTAAATTGATACGAACCATGATCATTCAAATTTTCTTTTAAAACTTTTATCAGTTCATATTCTTCTAAAGCTCTTTTAATAAAAGTCTTCTCATTCTCAATTTCATGTAATTTTTGTTTTCTTACATCTTCATAAGTTAAGCTTCTTAATTCATTATTTGAAGTTTTTATAATTTTTATATCTTTTTCAATTAAATATTTATAAAAAATATTTTCAACTGCTTTTGACTCAACTTCAGCGATTAATCCTGTATCAGTAGCTTTTTTTTGTGAATAATATCTTATACTATGAGCTACTTCATGGACTACTGTTTTTATATAATCAAAAGTTCCGTCATTCAATCCTAAGTAAATTTTACCGTTCGAAAATCTCGCTCTCTCTTGGTTTGGATTTATAAAAATATTATGGTAAACTATATCTAAAATATTATTTGGAATCTGTAAAAAATTATAAAAATCTTTTACAACTTTTGCTAAATCTTGATTATTATCAAAATTAGTTTTCATTCCACCAATGCCTTTTATATTATTGACACTTTGCAAATAGGCTTTATCATAATTTGTTGCTATTTCATAAATCATTTTTAATTCACTGTCATTTGAATCTAACATTTTTTTAAAATGCTTATTTTTTTCTAGTATGCTTATTAAATAGTTAACTTCTTCTAATGACATCATATCTCCTCCTAATTATTTCAAAATTTGTAAAATTATTAAATATCAAAAATCAGCTTTGTTATTTAAGCTGACTATTTATTTAGATTAACTTTAACGTTATCTCTTTCATTTTCGTTTACTGAAAACATCTTTTCTTCTTTATGATTAAATAATTTTGCAACAATATTATTTGGAAAAATACCAATTTTATTATTATATTCTCTAACAGTAGCATTATAGTATTTTCTTGAATTTGCAATATCATTTTCAATAGATGTTAATTGTTCACTTAGTTTAATAAAATTTTCATTTGCTTTTAATTCAGGATAACTCTCAGTAAGTGCTATTAATTTGTTAATTTCATTTACTGCTTTTTTATTTTCTTCTAATTTTTTTTCGTTACTAAAGTTATCATAAGAATTTCTAGCTTTTATTATGTCTTCTAAAGTTTTATTCTCATAATTTGCATAAGATTTTACAGTTTCTACTAAATTAGGAATTAAATCAAATCTCTTTTTCAAATAAACATCCATAGTTGAAAATGCTTCTTTTACTCTATTAAAATATTTTATTATTGAATTGTTTACAATTAAAACGTATAAAATAATTACTACTATTATCCCAATTATTATATAAATCATATTATCACTCCTACTAAAATTATAACATAAGTTTTAAAAATTTATCTTTTTTGTTATTATTCTTCTACTAGTTTTACATCTGCACCAACATTATTTAATTTTTCTATTATATTTTCATATCCTCTTAAAATATGTTCTATCTGACTGATTTCTGTAGTACCACTTGCTACAAGTCCAGCAAGAACCATGGCAGCTCCAGCTCTTAAATCTGTTGCAATTACTTTGCAACCATGTAAATTTGTTTTACCACAAATTATTTCCGTATTTTCTTTAACTTTAATATCTGCACCCATATTATTTAAATATTTTACATGCCCCATTCTGTTATCATAGATTGTTTCTTCAAAAAATGAAACACCATTACACTGCGTTAATAAAACGCTCATTGGTTGACCCATATCAGTAACAAATCCTGGGAACACTTGTGATTTTATTGAAACAGGTTTCATTTTATCATTTTTACTAATGGTTAATTCAAAATCTTTTATATTATATTCTATTCCCATTTCAGTAAGTTTTGATAAAAGTGATTCCATATGTTCTTTAATTACACCATTTATTTTTAAATTATCTCCCATTAAAGCTCCAGCCATTATATAAGTTGCAGCTTCAATTCTATCAGGTATAACTTCAACTATAGCTTTATGTAAATAATCTACACCTTCAATTGTAATTTCACTAGTTCCTGCGCCAGTTATTTTAGCCCCCATATTATTTAAGAAAGTTGCAATATTTACTATTTCTGGTTCTTTAGCAGCATTATAAATTATTGTTTTACCTGTTGCCTTAATACTTGCTAGCATTAAATTAATAGTAGCTCCGACTGAAGGAAAGTCTAAATAGATATTGGCACCCTTAAGAGCTTTTGCATCTATTATATATTTATTATCTTCAATTTTTATAGTTGCTCCCAATTGTTTAAAACCTTTTAAATGATAATCAATAGGTCTTGCACCGATATTACATCCACCTGGAAGACATATTTCAACATGCTTGCATTTACCAAGCAATGCCCCCATAAAATAATAAGAAGCTCTTAATTTTGAAGAAAGTTCTTCTTTTATTAAAGTATTTTTTAGTTTAGAACTATTTATAGTCAAAATATTATTGTCTTCTAAAACTTGACAATTTAATTCTTTCAAAATATTTATTAGAGCATTTTTATCAGAAATATTTGGGACATTGTAAATACTCGTAAATTCGTCTGATAAAATAGCAGCTGGTATAAGTGCTACAGCACTGTTTTTAGCACCAGCTATATTAATAGTACCGCTAAGTATTTTATTTCCTTTTATAATTATTTTTTTCATGTACTCACTATCCTTTGTATTAAGTTAATTTTAATATAATTTATTTAAATAATCAAATATAATGCCATAATAAGTAAGATTATTACCCCTATTATTGACGATATTTTACCTATTTTTTGATTAACATACTTCCCAAGAGTAATTCCAACTATAGTAAATGTAAAACTTGTTATCATAAAAATGAATGTAGCAAGTAAGATATTTGATGTTAATACTAAAAGACCGATTCCTGTTGTAAATGAATCAAAACTTACACTTATGGAAAAAAGAAAAATACCAAAATAATTTAAATTAATAGTATCTTCTTTTTCAAAAAAGATATCATAAATCATTTTAAAAGCTAATGTCAAAAAAATTATACCTACTAAGAAATCATGTTCAAATGGAATTATTTTTAAAATTATATTCCCAATAAGCATTCCTAATATCGGCATAATAAAATGCATAATTCCAACTGCAATTGAAAGAAAAATTCCTTTTTCAATCGGAATATTTGCTGTTCCTAAACTTAGTGATACAGAAAATGTATCCATACTCAAAGCTATTGCTATTAATAAAAGTGATAAGATTTCTTGCATAAAAAATCCTCCTAAGAAATTATATTCTTAAAAGGATTATTTTTTTAAAATTTCTTTCACTAAAGTAGTATATTCAACATCATTTGTATTTTCATCTATTAAGCATAATGGTGGATATAAAACACACCACCAATTTTTTCCTAAGCCCGAGCCAAGAGTTATAACAAGAGATTCATAATTACCCGCATCATAATTTATTCCTTTATAAGTCTTTTCTGGAAAATAATTTTTACCATAATTTACATCAAAATCATCTGTAAATTTACTTACGATATTTTTTATATTATCTAAATTATCTTTTATAAGTAATCTAGAATCTTCTATGGAATTAGAATCAGAGAGTATTGGTAATATTTCTTCATCAAGTTTCTCTTTTATATTCATTTTTAACATTTGATCTTTTGTAGAATCACTATTAGCAATAATTCTATATCTAATAGAATTTGTTGGAATTATTATTTCCTCTTCACTTTTAGATATATATATTATTGTTAATACAAATAAAAGCACTATTATTTTTTTCATTTTTATCACCTAAAATAATAATGCTTTATATTTTTAAATTTTATTCATTAATTATATAAATATATCTATCAAAATTAGCATAATCTTTTTTTGCGATTATTCTAGATTTTGGATAAATTTCTTTAGCTATTTTTATTATACTATCTTTTTGTTTATACCCTATTTCAAAAGCATATAGTTTAGCTTGGTAGTTCTTTAAAATTTTTTTATAAAATTCTAAACCATTGTCTTTAGCAAATAATGCAATTTGGGGTTCATATTTTGTAGAAATTCCAACTGTTTCTGTTTCTTCAATATATGGAGGATTTGAAATAATTACATCATATTCATAATATTTATCGTCTTTTAATATATCTCTATTTATAAAATTAACTTCAACATTATTTTCCAAAGCATTTATTTTAGCTAATTCTAAGGCTTGGTTTGAAATATCAACAGCATCTATAGTACAATCAATTTCTTTTTTTAAAGATATTGCTATACAACCACTTCCTGTGCATAAATCAACAATTTTTAAGTTTTTTATCTGTTTTTCTTTAAGAAAATTTAGAACTTCATTTACAAGTAATTCTGTTTCAAATCTTGGGATTAAAACTCTTTCATCAACTTTAATTAAATTATTACAAAAATCCACATTACCAATTAAATATTGATAAGGATAATTCTTATTAAAATATTCTTCTAATTGTTTAGAAGAATATTTACTATTTAGTAATTCCCAGTCTTTGTAAGATATATAGTCTGGTTTATTCACTTTTTTCACCTTCAAGTTTTAAACGTTGATCTTCTGCTATCAAAGCTTCAATTATTGGATCCAAATAACCATCCATTACACGATCAAGTTCCATAATTGAAAATCCAATACGATGATCTGTAACTCTATTTTGAGGATAATTATATGTTCTTATTTTTTCAGATCTATCTCCTGTACCTATTTTATTTCTTCTTTCAGAAGTAATCTCTGATTCTTGTTTACGCATTATATCATCATTAATTTTCATTTTTAAGATTTCTAATGCTTTAGCATGGTTTTTAACTTGACTTCTTTCATTTTGACAAGTTACTACTATTCCAGTTGGTATATGTGTAAGTCTTACTGCTGAATTTGAAGTATTTACTGACTGACCACCAGCACCACTTGAGTGATAAACATCCATTTTAATATCACTTTCTTTTACTTCAATATTTACTGTTTCTACTTCTGGCATAACAACTACTGTAGCTGTTGATGTATGAACACGTCCTTGAGTTTCAGTAACAGGTACTCTTTGAACACGGTGTGAACCACTTTCAAATTTTAATTTAGAGTAAACATTTTCTCCTTTAATTAAAAACTCTACTTGACTAAATCCACCACTTGTACCAGGAGTTTCATTAATTATTTCTATTTTCCATCCTTGTTTTTCAGCATAATAAGTATACATACGGTATAAATCTCCTGCAAAAATATTTGCTTCATCACCACCTGCTGCTCCACGAATTTCCATAATTACATTTTTTCCATCATTTTCATCCTTAGGTATCAATAATACTTCTAATTTATTAGTTAATTCTTCTAATTTTGAAGTATTATCATCAAGTTCCATTTGTGCCATATCTTTTAATTCTGGATCATTAAGTAATAACTTAGCATCATTTATTGCTTCTTTTGCTTTTTTATATTCTTTGTATACATTTACTGTCTCTTCTAAATCTTTTTGTTCTTTAGAATAAGTCTTTAATTTTTCAAAGTCATTTAATACTTCTTGACTTGCAAGCAATTCAGTTAATTCATTGTATCTCTTTAAGATTGTTTCTAGTCTATTTTCCATAATATTCCTTTCTACAAGAAAAAGAAAACAAATTATTCATTTGCTTCTTCATCATCGATTACTACTAAATCTTTTAAATCATCTTCAGCATCATCGTCATCAGAATTTTCATCAAAGAAGATATCTTCATTTTCTTCGTCTTCCATATCTTCTTCTAAGTCTTCGTCAATTTCTTCTTCATCTTCATAATCATCATCTAAAACTATTTTTTGACTATGATTGATTCTTAAATCCCAATAACCATCTTCTAACATAGTAAATCTTTTATCAGTAGACATTATTTCAAAAAAATCTGCTATTTGATTTTCAAAAGCACTTTCTCCTAAATTAAGAGCATCGCAAATTCTTTTGAATAAATCGTTGATTTTCATTTTTTTATTTTCTTCTTTTAAAATTATATAAGCTATATCATCATAATTCATTGCTTCAAGCTCTGCTTGTGACATTTCTTCTAGCTTCATAAAAATATCCTCCTAAAAAATATAACATAAATTTTTTTATATTATATGTCTCAACTTCCGTAATTGTAACATATAATTATCATTTGTCAAGATACTAAAATATATTTTACATTCTTTCAGGTACATTTATTCCTAAAATATTTAATAATTTCAAATTATTTTGGTAAACAATATTCGTAATTGCTAACCATGAAGAACGAACTTTTTCATCATTTTCAGTTAAAATTCTTACGTTAGAATAAAAATTATTATATGTATTTGTTATTTTATATAATAGTTCTGCTATTTCATTTAATGATTTTGTATTAAATGATTTTAATAATACTTTATTTATATTAAGTAAGCTTAAAGCTATTTCTTTAGTTTTTTCATCAATAACTTCTACTTCTTTATAAGTTATATTTTCTTTTTTAGCATTATTTAATAAAGATTTCATTCTTATTGTAGAATATAAAAGATATGGTCCTGTTTTTCCATTTAAGTCACTAAATTTAACTGGATCAAAAACATAATCAGTGGTTCTAAATGGTATTAAATCAGCATATTTTATTGCTGCTATAGCTACCATTTCTGATATTTTATCACGATTTTCAACAATATTTGGTAGTAATTTTTTCTCACTTTCAACTTTAACAAGATCAATTAAATTATTTAAAGACATTACGCCACCATCACGAGTTTTAAATGGTTTACCATCACTGCCATTCATCGTTCCAAATCCAGCAAATACTAAATTTTCATTTTTAGATATTTCGGTTTTTTTAGCTGCTCTAAATACTGTTTCAAAATGTAGGGATTGGCGATTATCTGCAACATACCAAATTTCATCTGGATGAAATCTTCTAATACGATCATAAATTGCTGCTAAATCTGTTGTTTGATAAGAAGCTCCACCATTACTTTTAACTAACATAAAAGGAGGATATTCTATTTCATCACTTTCTTTTTTTACATCTATAACAATAGCTTTTTCACTTTCTTTAGTAACATTCAATTTATTTATGTGTTCCATCATTTCAGGAATCACTTTATAACAATCACTTTCGCCTTCCCATAAATCAAAGGTAGTATTTAACTTGGTATATATTTTTTTAATATCTTCACTAGAAACTTTTAAAATTTGTTTCCATAATTCATTATATCCCTTATGTCCTTCTTGTAATTTCTTCGTTACAATTCTTGCTTCTTCTAAGTATTTTTCATCTTCTTTAGCTTTAATTGATGCTGTTGGGTATATTTCCATTAAATCTTCATTAGTAACTGGTGATTCTTTTGGATAATCACCAGTGTAGTTATCATCAAAATAACATAAATTAGGTTGTCTTTTACTTATTTCTAAAATGACTAAACCAAGAGGTCTTCCCCAATCTCCAAGGTGAACATCACTGATAGTTTTATTTCCTAAAGCTTCAGCAAGTCTTTTTAAAGCCTCACCAATATTAGCACTTCTTAAATGTCCAACATGCAAAGTCTTAGCAACATTTGCTCCACCATAATCTAAGAATATAGTTTTTTTTGTATCAGATTCATAATTAATATTAATATTTTTACTCATTTCATTCAAATAAGAAATTAATGCTTCATTACTAAAAGATATATTAATAAATCCTGGTCCTTGTACATTAACATTAATAAGATCTTTATTCTCTTTTAGTTTATCCACTATTAAAAGAGCAATTTCACGAGGATTTTGATGTAATTCTTTAGCAATATTCATTACTCCATTATATTGATAATCACCAAATTCTTTACGAGATGATGGAATTAATGAAACCTCACTGATATTGTATCCTAAATCATTAATAACTTGTTTAATTAATTTCTCTTGTTTACTCAAAAAATTCATTGTTATTTTCACCTTTTTCTATTTCAATAATATTAAGACAATCGTCTGATTCTAATTGGTATGATAATCTTATTTTATCTTTAAAGTCTTCAAATTCACATTTTTCTACAATTATATCCAATAAAGTATTTGTTTCTTTTAAAAGATAAGTCGCTTCTTTTTTTATCGTATCTAAAACAAATTCAAATTCATCATTTTCTCTTTTAAAAATACAACCTTTATCAGAAATATTATAAACATTTTTTGTGTTTTCTATTTCAAATTCAATTACTTTTTCATTAACTAAAGCTTCTATATTCTCTAGATTATAAAATATATTATTGTCTTTAGATAACTTCATATTTATTAAAGACATAATTGCACCTCTTTTTCAATGTAGATTATAACATATCAAGTTAAATTATGCACTTATATTTTTTTGATTTTAAAACATATTAAATATAGGTGGAAGATCATGAAGATATTAAAAAAAATATTTAAAGTTAATTTATTCTTAATAATTTCATTTTTTATATGTTTAGTTGGACTTTATACCTATGCTTATTTAAGTCCACCACTAGAAATATCTTCCATTGGAAAAATATATCTTTATGATAACAAAAATACTTTAATTGAAACTGGTTCTTCCGGAGCTGAGTGGATTTCTTTAAAAGAAATTCCTGATAATTTTAAGAATGCTATGATTAGTGTTGAAGATAAAAATTTCTATAAACATAAAGGATTTGATTATTTAAGAATCGTTAAAGCTATGTTTTTAAATATTAAAAATAAAGCCATTGTCCAAGGTGCTTCAACTATATCACAACAATATATAAAAAATATGTATTTAGATTTTGATAAGACTTGGTCTAGAAAAATTGAAGAAGCTTTTTTAACTCTAGAATTAGAAGTTCATTATGATAAAAATTATATTTTAGAAGGATATTTAAATACTATTAACTATGGGCAAGGAAACTATGGAATAAAAAAAGCCAGTAAATATTACTTTAATAAAGATCCAAAGGATTTAACTTTAGAAGAAGCTATAATGCTTGCAGGTATTCCTAAAAACCCTAGTAATTTTAATCCTATATCAAGTTATGAAAATTGTATAAAAAGAGCTAAAGTTGTTGCTAAAACTATGTATGATAATAAATATATTGATAAAAATACTTATGATAATTTATTTAAAAATCCGATTGAAATTTATGGGCAAAAAAATAATACTAATTCTAATATGGTTATGTATTATGAAGATGCAGTTTATAATGAACTTAAAAATATTAATAGTATTCCGACTTCACTTATTAAAAGTGGGGGATTAAAAATTTATACAAATTTAGATATGGAAACTCAAACTGATTTAGAAAACAATATTAAAAACTATGTATCTGATGAAGATATGCAGGTAGCAAGTGTTATAGTAAATCCTGAAAATGGTAAAGTTATCTCCTTAGTTGGCGGTACTAATTATAGTAAAAGTCAATACAATAGAGCTATATCTTCTAAAAGACAGGTAGGTTCTACCATGAAACCTTTTTTATACTATGCCGCTTTGGAAAATGGATTTACTTCAGCATCAACATTTTTAAGTGAAGAAACTACTTTTAATTTTGAAAATAGCCCTAAATATTCTCCTTCTAATTATAATAATACCTATGCCCATAAAGAAATTTCTATGGCAGCTGCTATTGCTTATTCAGATAATATTTATGCTGTTAAAACTCATTTATTTTTAGGAGAAGATACTCTAATTAAGACTGCAAATACCTGTGGTATAAAAGCTAATTTAAAAGAAAATCCGTCACTTGCTTTAGGTACTAGCGAGTTAAATATGCTTGATTTTGCTACTGGCTATACAACTCTAGCCAGTAATGGTTATAAAAAAGATTTATATTTTATAGAAAAAGTTGAAGATTTAAATGGGAATGTATTGTATGAACATAAGAATAAAGAAAAACTTGTTTTAAATCAAAATAATTTATATATTTTAAATGAACTATTAACTAATACAACTAATGCAAGTTTTAAAGACTATACTGTCCCTACTGGATTATCTATTGCTAATAAATTAAATCATAAATATGCTTTAAAAACTGGTACAACTAAAACTGATTATTGGGCAGTTGGTTACAATAAAAAAGCTTTAATGCTTGTATGGATGGGATATGATGATGCTAGAGAAACAAATTCTAATATTAGTGGAGAAGCTAAGAATATATGGGCTTCGACTATTGAAAATTATGAAAAAAATGTTTCTGATGAATGGTATGAACAACCTAAGAATGTAATTGCCACTATTAGAGATCCTGTAACAGGCAATGAAGTTAAAAACAAAGAAAAAAATACATTATATTATTTTGTTAAAGGTAGTGAAAATAATAAAGAAGCTCATGTTATTAAACAAATAGAAGAGGAATAATAAAATCAGACTTATATAGTCTGATTATTTGTTTGCTTTTAATTCAAATAAAATATCTCTTAATTCCATAGCTCTTTCAAAATCAAGATTCTTAGCAGCTTCTTTCATTTCTCTTTCAATATCACTTATTAAAATAGTTTTATCCTTTTTAGACATTTTATCATTATTTTTTTTATCTTCAATATTATTACTTACTACTTCTTTAATTTCTTTAGAGATAGTTTTTGGTATTATACCATGATCTTTGTTATATTCTTCTTGAATTTCACGACGACGTTTAGTTTCTTTAATAGCATTTTCCATTGCTTCTGAAACTGTATCAGCGTACATAATTACATGGCCTTCTGAATTTCTTGCGCATCTACCAATAGTTTGTATTAAACTTCTTTCACTTCTTAAGAATCCTTGTTTATTTGCATCTAAAATACATATTAAACTTACTTCTGGTATATCTATACCCTCTCTTAAAAGATTTATACCAACAACACAATCATAGATACCAGCACGTAAATCATGAATTATTTTTAATCTTTCTAATGTTTTTATTTCACTATGTAAGTATGCTACTTTAATATTTACTTCTTTTAAGTAATTTGTTAATTCTTCAGACATACGAATAGTAAGGGTTGTAATTAGGACTCTCTCATTTTTTCCTTTTCTTATTCTTATTTGTTCAATAATATCATCTATTTGGCCTAAAGTTGGTTTTATTTCAATAGTTGGATCTAAAAGACCAGTAGGTCTTATGACTTGCTCTATTACTTTGTTATTTACTTTTTCTAATTCATAATCTCCTGGAGTTGCAGAAACATAAATAACTTGATTAATCTTTTTTTCAAATTCTTCAAATTTTAATGGTCGATTATCTAACGCAGAAGGTAATCTAAAGCCATAATCTACAAGAGTTTGTTTTCTTGCTCTATCTCCATTATACATTCCTCTTATTTGAGGAACAGTTACATGTGATTCATCGATAACTAATAAAAAATCCTTATCAAAGAAATCAATTAGACAATTTGGTGTTGAACCTTCCTCCCTTAATGCTAAGTGAGATGAATAGTTTTCAACACCACTACAAAATCCTGTTTCTCTAAGCATTTCCATATCATAATTAGTTCTCTCTTTTATTCTTTGAGCTTCTAACAATCTATTGTTATCTTCAAAATATCGAATTCTTTCATCTAGTTCATTTTTAATACGTTTTAAGGCTTTTTCCATTTTTTCATCACTAGTTACAAAGTGGCTGGCCGGGAAAATAGAAATAGTCTTTTTTTCTTGAATTAAAGCTCCAGTTACTGGATCAAATAAAGTAATACGATCGATTTCATCTCCAAATAAATCAACACGTATAGCTTGACTTTTCTCGCCAGCTGGAACTATATCAACTATATCACCATGAACTCTAAAAGTACCACGATGAAAATCTATATCGTTCCTTTCGTAGGCCATATCAACTAATTTATTAATTATTTCATTTCTTTTAATATGCATATTTTTTTCTAAAACAAGCATTTTATTTACGTACTCTTCTTTTTCACCAATATTATAAATGCAAGAAACTGATGATACTACAATAGTATCTCTATTATTTATTAAAGCCGCTGTTGCTGCATGTCTTAATTCATCGATTTCATCATTAATAGAAGAATCTTTTTCTATATAAGTATCACTTTGTGGAACATAAGCTTCAGGTTGATAGTAATCATAATAGGATACAAAGTACTCTACATGATTTTCTGGAAACAACTCTTTTAATTCAGAATAAAGTTGTCCTGCTAGTGTTTTATTGTGGGCTAAAACTAGAGTTGGCTTATTTACTTTTTCTATAACATTAGCAATAGTGAATGTTTTTCCAGTACCCGTTGCTCCTAGTAAAACTTGTTCTTTTTTTCCTTCGTTTAATCCTTTTACTAAAGCATCTATTGCTTGTGGTTGATCTCCACTTGGTTTATATTTTGAACGAATTTTAAATATTGGATTTTCTATTTGTTCCATATTTACTCCTTTGTTATATCAGTTTTAAGACTTTACTTTGTCAATAAAACTAAATATTCTTCAATAATTTTCGTATAACTAAAAAATCTTCTGGATATTGTTTTAGACAATGATTATCTTTATCAATAATAAATGGTGGTATAAACACTACATTCCATCCATTTTTAATATATTCTTCTAATTCTTTTTCATAATTTATACAACTTGTTGTAATAGTTTTTTCTTGCATAGATTCAATTTTATGGAACCCACAACATCTAACTAATACATCCCCAATATCATCGTTTGTCCAATCTATTATTTTGTCAATTTCATTTTGTGGACTTTCTGTATATATATATAAATCTTCAAAGAATCTATAAAAACATGCTTTAGCATTAATTATACCTAAAATTAATTCAATTATATGTCTTTCCCTAGTTACTGGTATTCCATTAATATATTCTAAATATGCAGGTTGACTTATATAATTTAAAAAGGTTTTAAATTGTCCAGCTGTTATATAACCTTTTTCTTTTATTTCTTTTGACATATTTAAATATCCATCAGAAGTATTATGAGTTTCTAATATATTTTCATTATAATTTATAGAATATTTTATTCTATTATAATTAAAAGATAAATCTCGTCCTTTATGTCCATATTTTCCAACATTATATAAATATCCATTAGGTGTTATATACCATGCATCAGGCTGGTATACATTATCTTTTTTATTTTGTTCATATTGAATATTCATGTATTTTTTTAATTCATTTATCGCTTCTACGATTGTTTTATTAAGTGAGGTATAATACTCTTTATTTTTTGGAAATAAATCTATATAAATAAATGATAATCTTTTGATTAAGTATAAATAATTTTCTATTGCTTTAGAAGAAAAATCTATTTTTTTATATTCATCTAATATCCAATATATTTCTTCTTCAATACTTTCAAACTCACTAGAAACAGAACAGGCATTTTCGTAATCAATATATATATTTTTTTTAAACCATTCATCAATATTAAAATTTTTATAAATGGAAATTAAAGATTCACTATTTTTAAACAAACTTGCATATTTTTCTATAAATAATAATGATATTTCATAATTAAAAATCACTTTTTCCCCTTTGTCTTGAACATTAACTAATGGTAAATAATATTTCAATCTATTTTCTAGTTCTTTATAATATTTAATCATATAATCAACTCTTTATCTTTTAAACTTTAATTTATATTAACAAGTTTATTTTTTGCTTATTAATATATCACATGTTATTGTAATTTTTAAATTTCAATAATAACAAATAAATTTGAATTTCATCTAAAATTTACATACTTTTAATTCTTTTCTTGTATTTTAGCACCTATTTATGTTTAAAACAAGGAAAGTCATATTAATGCTTCCCCATATTTTTTACTAATCAATTTTACTTTTTCTCAATAATTTTTTTATTTCTTCAGTCATTTCAATTTCATCTGATAAATCAAGTTCTTGATTGTCAAAATCATCAGAAAGTAAAACATCAGACGAAAAATCATCAGGCGAAAAATCATCAGAAAGTAAATCATCAGGCGAAAAATCATATATTGGATTATGTCTAGCAAAATCGTCTTCTGATAAATTTAAATCATAAACAAATCCTATTCCTATTTCTCCAGTAAGGCAAATACTTCTTAAATCATTAGAAAAACTATTAGGAACATCATACAAAATTGATCTATCATTAAATTCTTTACCTTCAGTTGTACATTCATCTATTTTATCAATAAATTCATAAGAAATTTTTTTCAAATTTGTATGTAATATATCGTCACTTTTATTCATGCAAGAGTTATATAAAAAAATTCCAGAAGAATGGATAGGATTAAATTCCATCACATCTATGTGAATTTTCCCATCTAATTGATATTCAAACAAGTCTAAAACATAAAAACTAGGAAATACACCTTTTAATTTGTCAACAATTTTTTGTGCCTTATTTAATAGTTTAGAATCTATATTGTGTAAAACAGATTCCATAAATCTAGAAATATTGTAAATTTCATCATTAACAATAAAACATCTATATTCTTTTCTTCCATATTTATCTTCTACAATATTTACCTTTTTGCTTATAATAAAATCTTCATCCAAATGATGCAATAAAGTTTTATAAAATGCACATCTATCATCCAATAATAAACTTACTGGGATAACTGCACTAAAATTCTTTGATTTTGTTTTTAAAAATATCTCTTGCCCATAAACTGCCTCTATGTTTCTTATTATATTGATATCAATTAAATCTCTACCTTTAATTAGTTTACTTTTTCTCTCATCAGAATAGTAATCCGGCCAACTTTCTACTATATCTATTTGATCATTTGATACAGCAGGAAAACCGCCTTGATGAATAATTTCATCATTCATATCATATATTTGTTCTACACCAGTTCTAGGAAATATTAGTTTATCTTTTATATCAATTATTTTTCCTTCAAAATCTGTAAAAACTTTCAATTCGCTATCATATAATATCCCATTGCTACTCATTTTCGAAATTGCCATTTCTCTCTTAGAGAAATCCCATGGCAAATTTTTGTCAAAACAATATATCATTATATCACCACCTAATAAATAATAAATATTATACTCAAATTTAGAAAATATGCAAGTAACACTAAATCTTTTATTATGACATTAAAACACATTAAGCTATATAAATTTAAATGTTGCAGTATTTTTTTTATTTTTTAATACTTATTTGTACCACAATATATTTAAACCTCTCTGTTTATTATTTTATCATATTATTATTACTATAACTACAATTAATATTTTTTATAGATAATACATTTTATGATGATATCTATGTTTAAAAAAGTAATGTATTTTTTGAATATGAAAATATTTTGAAAATGTTAATTAGGAATTTTTAATTGACAGCATTACATTTTTCCATATCATACTGTAATTTAATTACACTTAAAGTTTGAAAAATTATAAATAAAACAAATATAGTCATAATAAAACTTGCATTTAAATACTCATTTGAAATTCCATTATGGTTGTAATTAAAGTTAATTACAAAAATGCAAATTATTTTCAAACTATAACTTAAAAAAATTTATACGTTTTAAATATATATTAATTAAAATTGTATCTTTCATAATTTAAAAAAACAAGAAAGCTATAATCTTTCTTTATAATATTGTTTCAAAGCTAAAACATTCATTATTTCATTGTCTACATCCAAATTTATATTTTCACTTACTAAAAATTTTAAAGCACTTAAATATTCTTCTTTATTAACTAAATTATACAGTTTTTCATATTCATTTAATCTTGAAGTATCTTTAATATCTTGTAATTTTATTGGATTTGAATTATTATTTTTTTTATTACAATTATATTCTAAAGTTCTTAGTAATTTATATATAACTAATGGATAAGTTTTATCAAAATTATTTTTTAAAGTTTCATAGACTTCAGAATTTTTAATATATTTTAATGCAGATAAATAATCTCCGTTATTCATAGAATCATAAAAGTTTGTTAAATTATCATTATTATACTCAAAAATACTAAATAAATTTTTAGATAACCCTGGATATTTTTCTAGTTGTTTTATAAGCATAATTAAATTTAATGTTAAATAATCTAGATAATAATCTTTATTAATAGTAATTTTTAAAGAAATCTTATTTTTTAATAATTCTTCAAGAATATTTAGTTTTTCAAAAGAAATTAAATTATTATTTGATATTGAAAAAATTTCACTATTTATTTTTTCAACATCATTATGTATTTTTAAATTTCTATTATTTATTTCTATTAAATCTTTTGTAAGAATTAAATAAAAATTAGAAAATGGATTATCTATTTCATTATTAATTTTCTCTATAATTTCATATGCTTTTTCAAAATTATTAAATTTTAAACATTCAAAATAATTTTGCCAAACGTTATCACCAAAAATAGGAATTCTATTTTCATTGAAATAAACGCCTTTTTTATCCATTCTTATAAGTTTTTTTATACTTTTTTTTATGTTATATATTTTCTTTTCAGATGCAAAATCACTATTATTAATCGATTCAATAATTTCTTTATATTTTCCTAGTTCTACTAGTTTATTAATATTTTCAACAAATTTTCTCATTTAACCACCCCATTAAATGTTTTTTGTTTCAACTATTTCATATGTTATACCTTCGTATAATTTATCAAATTCGATATTATAAACAACAGTATCAGCAACTAAATTTCCATCTGCTATTATATAATAATTATATTTTTCATCATTTTTATACTTATTACTGTTTAAACTATATTCAGCATTATTTAATAATATAGTATCATTTTTAATATTTTTATCAACTTTCATCACTAATTTATAATTTCTTAAAGTATTAGTATCATTAATAACTTTAATTTCGTCTAAAGAATCAGTGTCACTTATAAACCTTTTTACATTTAAATACAAATAATTCATATTAGAATAACTGTTAGCAATATGTGCCATATTCGCTTTATCAAATGTTTTCCAAAGTGGTATACTAACTCCAACTAAAATAATTACTATAAGGATTTCACATATATAGTGAAAAATTAATTTATTTATTTGTTTCATGACTAACCAACCCCCATTGGTATTTAAATAATAGCATAAAATTGCATTTTTGTCAAATTTGTGTCTAATAGCAAAAAATAGTCAACATTTAATTGACTATTTTGTATTTTTTAATTTCGGTAATTCAAAATCTAATGGAATGTCATTTTCTTTTTTTATTGGCTCTTTATCATCAAATAAATTTGATATATTATCGTCAGTAAATATATTATGTTTCTCTTCTTCATCAAAAATATTTTTAGTTTTTAAAGTACTTTCATTAGTTTCTTTTGTTTCTTTTGTTTCTTTTTTATAATCTAATTCTTGTTTATCATTTTTATCATCAGAAATTGAATTATTAACTTCTTCTTCATTTAAAACTGGTTCAAATATAATCTTCTCTTCCTTTAAATTTTCAGTGTTATTATTTTGTTCTTTATTTTCATCAGTAGAATTAATTAATATATTGTTTTCATTTTCTACTAAATCTTCTTGAACTATAGAGTTAGAATTTTCAACTTTGTTTTCTTCAATTGAAATTGGCTCAAATATAATTTCACTTTCTTCTTTTTCTTCATTTAAAACTTTTTCTTTCAACTTAGCATTATTATATTCAGATAATTCAGTTTCATCAATAACAGGTATAAATTCTGCTTCTTCTGTAATTTCATTATTTAATGTATTAGTTATTTCTTCTACTGCCTCTTGTTGAGTTAAATCATTTGTTTCATTAATAACTTTATTTTTCAATTTATTTTCTAGTTCTTTGGCTTTTTGCAATTCTTTTTTATTTAATTTATTTTTTATTTCTTCTTTTCTAAAAGTCTCTAATTTTAATTTTTCAGATTTATTATCATCATTTTCATTCGCTTCTTCAAGATTCTTTTTAGCTTTATTTAATTTAAATATTTTAAAAATATCATTTACTATAATCAATAAAGCAGGAAAAATTATTACAAGTAACCATCCACCTTTAGTAGATAAGAAAAATTGTAATCGACCAAGTTGTGGAATTTTCAATACAACTTTTCCTAGTAAATTTGCTTGCTTAGCTGTATCTGTATCTTCTGTAATATTGTTATCACCCTTAGTACCAAATTCTAAACCGTCTGGACCATTTTCTACTCTTGTAACTCTATGCGTAACTGTCATACCATTTGATATAGTACTTGTAGAAATAAATGTTATAACATCCCCAACCTTTATATCTGCTGGATCATCAATTCGTGTATTTAATATAACGTCATAAACTTTTATATTAGGTTCCATACTAGGACTTACAATCGTATATAATGAAAATTTAGGTTCAAACTTTTCACCTTTTTTAGCATAAATATTTGCAGAAACCATATAATAAGCTAAAAATCCAATTATTAATACTAATAAAGCAAATATTGTCCATGATATTATTATCACAATTGTTTTAGATATTTGTTTAAATTGTTGAAAGAAATTATCGCTAGATTTCATATGCAACACCCTATTCTATTTATTATTATAAGTTATTTTATCGAAAAAAACAACAAAAAAACTGTATTATGAATACAGTTAATCTTGTAAACTTACTTGAATTCTAGTTTTAAATGCTTTTCCTTGATCAACATTTTGATCATTATCGGTATATTGGTATTTATATTTAAAATAATAAATATTAGAACTGTTTGCTTTAATAACTAAATTTTTTATAATAAAGGATTCCTCATCAGGCAAATAGCCACTCTTAATTATTTTATTATTAAACTTAATTTCATAACTTAAATCATTTTTATTGTTAAATTCGTTTAAAACTTCAGTCCACTTTAAATTAATATAGGCATCATAATTACTTTTATTAGTTATTTTTATACCTTGCATTCCATCTGATTCCCAACCAGGAATAACATTAGAAAAACTAAATGTACCATCACCATTAATAGGTTCAACTTCTAAATTAATTACCTTTTCATCATCATCATAATGTTTTACATTAAGATATACCTCGTAAGTATTAGTATTACCTTTTTCATCACATACAATTATTTGTAATTTATTTGCACCTAGTATTAGTTCTGTTTTAACATTTAAATCCAAAACGTTTTTATCATCCTCTTTTGTAGTTTCTCTTTCAACATCAACGCCATTTAATTTTAATTTAAAGGTATTAGATTCATCAAATAAAGAAAATTTAATTTTAAGTGAATCTTCATTATCAAATATATCATTAGTTATATAATAATTGCTATTAGGTGAAAATTCTCTCAAAAATGTATGATTTGTAAGTTCTAAATATTTCAATCTTAAATCTTTATTCATATCATCATTATTGTCATTAGAATTATTAGAGTTATCATTTTCTTCTTTATTTTCTACAATAACATAGATAATATAATCATCTTCAATTTTTGTATCTTTATTAACTATTTTAATTTTTATTTCATTGCTTCCTGTTTTTAAAGCTTCATTTCCAGTTATATCTATAGTACAATTTTCACATATTTTATAACCGAATGTCACTTTTTCAGTACCATATGGCATAGAAACAACATATTTTTTAATATTTTCATCAAAATCAAATGCATCTTTTTTTTCATTTATATAAAGGTCTTTAACTAACACTTCTTTTACTTCCTCTCGACCATTATAAATTTTAAAATAAGAAAATGTTGTTCCAAACATTAATAAAAACATTACTAAGAAAAATATAAAAACAACAAGATATCTCTTTTTCTTTTTATCTTCTTCTATTTCTGTTTCAAGCATTGCATATTGTTCTTCAAGATCTTTTTTTAATTCTTCATTGTCCATATCCATACACAACACTCCTTACTATTGAAAGTATTATATCATATTATCGCTTTTGGAACAATAAAAAAAATGCTTTATTATAAAGCACTTTTATTATTCACCAGCTTTAGTACCAGCGTCAATTCCGTTAGCAGTTACACCAACAGTTGTTTTAAATACTTTTCCTTGATCTTCATTTTGATCTTCATCAGAATAAGTATATCCTACAGTCATTGTGAATTTTTCTGTAGTATGAGCTGGGATAAATACTCTAACAACTTTTACAACGTTTTCTCCATAAGTAACGTCACCGTTTTCAGCTACTGTTCCATCAACAGGTAATACTCCTGTAGCAGTGAAATCAGATTTTGTAGCTGTAGAAACTCCTGTGTCAGTTAATCCAACCATTTGAACTTTAGATGCAGTAGTATAAGAATCATTAGTAGATGCACTATACTCAGCAGCTATAGAATAAGTTAAATCGTCTTTTCTTGAAAAATTATTTACAGTTTTTGTGAAGTTGATATCAAAAGTCATATCATAATCACTAGTATTTTCAACAGTAAATACTTTATCAGCAGACCAACCTGGTTCGATACTTTCAGCAGTAATTTCTTGAGTACCTGTAAAAGTAATTCCTAATTCTGCAGATTTAATAACTGTTTCAGTTTTATTGTTTTCAGTAACTTTTGCACTAAAATATGCAAATGTAGCTCCTACTACAGCAACTAATAATGTTGCAACTGCGATAACAGTTAATAATACAGTATTTTTCTTATCCATTTTCTATCCTCCTTTATGATTTAATATTACCAAAATTAATGATATAAATCAATATTAATTTTTATCAAATTTTTATCTTTCTAAGCAATTTTACATAAGAAAAAACTTGTGATTTACACAAGTCCAATTTTTCAATGGAGGGGCCTACCAGATTCGAACTGGTGCTCAGGGAGTTGCAGTCCCTTGCCTTACCACTTGGCTAAAGCCCCACTTAATATAATATATGCGATTACTCACTTATTTTATCTAAAACTTTTTATAAAGTCAACAAAAAAGGGATTATTATCCCTTTAAAGTTACTTTATAACAATAATTTCTAATTGTAATTAATAAATTTAGATTTGATGATTCTTTAATTTCAGCATTAGTTTGTAAAATAATTTTGTCTTTTAAATTATCAGGTGTAACATTTCTTGTTGTTACTTCTTTTCCATTGTATTCTACAGTAAAGAAGTCTTCATAAAATTTACTAGTATTTTTTATTGCTTTATAATATTCTGTATTTTTATCTAATTTGGTTTCTAGGTCTAAAATTAATAAAGTAGTTTTTACTTTACTTGTACCATAACCTGTAGATACTACATCATTTAAATTTCGACATACATTATTACTACATAATTGATAAGAATAAATATAATTATCTTTTATCTCATAATTTTTAACTTTAATTGAACTATCTTTTAAATTAGAAGATTCTAAGCTTATATTTTCATTCATTTTAAAATTACTAATATTTTTGTTATCTATAATTCTTTTTGGTTTTATGTTTAATATTTTATAATGAGCTGTAATATCCCCTACTTTATATTCAATATTTTCTAATATTTTTAATTTATAGCTATTTTCAACTTGTTTTTCTGTAATTTCAAAAACTAAATTGTAAGTTGTATTAGTATTTATATTGATTTTCTCACCATGATACGGAGTTCCAAAATCTATAAAGTAATCAGATCTATCTAATGTTGGAACAAGATAACTATTACCCATTTGTAACCTAAAATTATTAGTATCTAATTTAGTTTTAACTACTGAATTATTAATAATATTTATTTTTAAAACTAAATAATATTTACCTTTAGTTATGGTTTTACCATTATAATCAACATTTGTTATCATACTATCAAGCATATTCATATTAAATGCACTGTGAGAAAAAGTCTTATTTGTTCCATATGATTTATTATATACGTTAAAATGCATATAAAGTGTTGTTGCAACAACTAAGAATAAAATTATACTTATACAAGTAAATATAAATTTATTTTCTAAAATATAATATTTAAACTCTCTAATAAAACGTCTAAATGTTCTTTTATACTTATATGTTTCTACCCCTAAAACAAATTCAAATTCTTCATTATCTTTTTCATCAATATCAAGATCTTTTAAATCTAATTCAAATTTAAATTGTTTAATATCAAATCCTAAACCTCTAAATATTGAATAAAAAGCAAAGAAATATTGAGGCAAAGTGATAATTAAAGATATATCTCTGTAAGCTCTAGCAGTTTTAGCTGTTAATTCTTCTATTTCTAAATTACTTAGAACACCATGATATACTGTTAATGCTACAAATAAAATTAAATAATAAACTATAAAGGCAATATATAATTTTGTATTTTTTTTCTTTTGACGCATTAAATAATAGACAATTAAAGCTACTATTACAATTAGTAATATAGCTAAATACATAAAGAAATTTATGTAACTACCAGCCAAATTACTTATTGTACTATAAGTGTAGTTATTTGAAACATAACTACTAAAAAATTTAAAAATATTATTAGTTTTTATTAATAAATAAACTACTGGTAAAAAAAGTAATAAATGAATTAATTTAAAATGCTTAATTAAAAACTTATAAGGCTTTCTTAGTATCATATTATATCCCCAATCTATTACTATTTTATCATAAAAAAAATATGAGTGATACCCATATTTTAGATTATTTTGTTTTATTAACAAGAAGTTGTCCAGCCATTAGATATACAGTTGGATTATATTTATTAAAATTATCTTTTGAAGTATTAAATGTTTTTATAACATTTTCTATAGTATCACCTTCTTTAGTTATGTAATAACTATAACCACTTTTAGGAATTAATATTTCTTGTCCAGGATAAATATAATCATCTTCATCTAATCCATTCATACTAGATAAAAGTTCTGGATTTATATTATATTTTCTAGCAATTTTATATAAAGAGTCTCCCTTTTCGATTATATATGTATTATAGTAATTTTCACTATTTTTAGGCACTACTATATCCATTCCTTCTCTTACCATATCATCAAAATAAATATTATTAATTTCTTTTAAATATTCTTTATTAGTATTAAATAAATTTGCCACATCATTTAAAGATTCACCATATTTTAGGCGGTATTTCATAAACATATTATCACTCCTAAAATATAATATGATAATATTTTTTTTGTGCTATTAATAGATTACAACCATATTTTCATAATTAAAATTAAATTCAAAATTTGTAAATATTTCTTGATTACCATAAATAAAATCATACTTATATAATTTATCATCAGCTATATAATATACTTCATCATTAATTTGATATACTATATTTTTTATACTTAAGTTACTTATTTTAATTTTTTCAGAAATATTTTTTATTTTTAAATATAAGGTTTCATTTTCTATAACATAGTCATAATAATTATTTGAAGTAAATTCTATATTATCATTTATAATTTTATTAATTTTACTTTTTACTTGTTTATTATTTTTATAAATTACTCCAAAATCATTTTTACTAACTATGTTAATTTTTTTCTTTTTAACATTTATTTCATATTCTTTTTTGTTTTTTTCATCTAAAAGATAAATCTTATTTTTATATACTCCCAGTATTCTAGATTCAAAAGATATATCATTCTTTAAGTTTATTTCATCAATTTTATTATTTTTTAAATTTAGGCGAATTAATTTATTATAATTATATTTTTGGTCATAATCAGCAATTACTAAATATTTATCAACTTTAGCCATTATTTCTAAGTTATAAATGTCGTTATCAAAAATTTTTATTTGTTTTTTTTCAGTTTTATTTATTTTTATAAAACTGTTATAATTCCATATTAAATAAGTTTTATCATCAAGGTTTATCTTAATATTTTTATATTTTTGATAATTATCTTGTTTTTTATTTATATATTTGCCAGGAATTATATTTGTTAAAGAACTCGAAATTAATTCGTTATCTTTTGTACATAACTTATTATTTGCAATGATTTTTGAATCAATTATAATACAGTTTGTATCTTTATTGTTAAATTCTTTTATACCATTTATTAACTTTCTATCAGGAGTATATTTTGATACACCAATGGTTTTATAGATTTTATCATTTTTCTTAATAGTAAATAAATATTCTTTATCTTTCTTTATATATTTTTCCTGAATATTAAAACCATTAATTTTATAATCATACTCATAGTTTCTTGGAGTTAAATATATTATCAAATAAATTATTATTAAACTTAAAGCCACTATTATAAATCGTCTTAATTTTTTAATTGACGTCGTTATATTGTTTGTAGTATGCTTCTTTGACTTCTTCACTACCATATTTTTTCTTCTCTTCCATCATAAATTCTGAAATTTGAGTTTCTATTTCAGGCAAACTTTTTTTAGAAAGGTTAGTAATGATTACTTCTTCTTTTACTGTATCAATTGTAATTTTACCCCATATAATACCCATATAAACTTCCATATCATTAAATAAATCTGGTGTAATAGTTGTTAATGTATAACCAAATAATAATCTTTTCTTACCAATTAAAATTCTTTTATTTGATAAAACTATTACACAAGTACTCCATAAATCAAAAGGATTGTCATTTTTTTGACCCGCAAATGCATATAAAACTTCTTCTCCTGGATTTAAATGTCTTTCAACAACACTAGAATGTTTTTTTAATCGCCACCATGTAACTGTACTTGGATATTTTTTCTTAAATTCTTTTACTTTTTCATAAACTGTACCCATATTATCACCTATTAATATTTTATCAAAGAAAAAGAAAAAAGACAATTAGTCAAGTAACTGATTGTCTAAAGTCCAATTTTTAACTTCTGGAATATCTTCTCCATTATCAAAAATGTATTGTTTATGTCTAATTAATTTTTCATTACAATATTGTTCAAGTTTCATTGTTCTTTCATTTGAGTATCCCAAGTGTTTCAAAGCAAGTAATACTAAGTGATATCTATCAATTTCATTTTGAACTCTCATATCAAATGGTGTAGTTATCGTTCCTTGTTCATTATATCCTCTTACATGTAAGTTTTGATTTTCACGACTATAAGTTAGTTGATGGATTAATGAAGGGTAACCATGGAAAGCAAATATAATAGGTTTGTCTTTGGTAAATAACATATTATATTCCTTTTGAGATAATCCATGAGGATGTTTTTCTTTATCTTCAAGTCTCATTAAGTCTACAACATTAATAACTCTAACTTTAACTTCAGGTAAAAATTTACGTAGTATACCAGAAGCTGCTACTACTTCAAGTGTTGGAGTATCACCACAACTTGCTAAAACTATATCTGGTGTTTTTCCTTCATCATTACTTGCGAATGCCCAAATTCCTATACCATTAGTACAATGTTTTACTGCTTGGTCCATATTCAACCATTGAATTGATGGATGTTTACTTGCTACTATAACATTTATATAATTTTTACTTTTTATAATATGATCAAAACAAGATATTAAACAGTTTGTATCTGGTGGTAAATACATTCTTACAATACTTGCTTTCTTTGTCACTATATGATTTAAAAATCCTGGATCTTGATGTGTGAATCCATTATGATCTTGCTGCCATACATGAGATGTTAAAACATAATTTAGTGAAGCAATATCTTTTCGCCATGGAAGTTCACTACATACTTTTAACCATTTAGCGTGTTGACTAGTCATAGAGTCTATAATTCTTATAAATGCTTCATAACTAGTAAAGAAACCATGTCTTCCTGTTAAAAGATATCCTTCTAACCAACCCTCACATAAATTTTCAGAAAGCATTGAATCTATTACTCTTCCTTCAGTTGATAAAAATTCATCATTATCTAGTGTATTATTATCCCATTGTCTTTTAGTAGCCTGAAAAACATAATTTAATCTATTTGATAATAATTCATCTGGTGAAAAAATTCTAAAATTATCTGGATTATTTTTAATAATATCTCTAACATAATTTCCAAGTTGCATCATATCGCTAGCTTTTTCTAGACCAGGCTTACTAATTTTCAATTCATAATCTTGAAAATTAGGTAATTTTAATTCTTTTAACATTAATCCACCATTAGCATTAGGATTTAAACCCATTCTTTTATCGCCTTTAGGTGCTAAAGCTTTCAATTCTTTTTTTAATGAGCCATTTTCATCAAATAATTCTTCTGGGTGATAACTTTTAAGCCAGTTTTCAAGTAATTCTAAATTATTACCTGTTTCTTTATCAACTTGAACTGGAATTTGATGAGCTCTAAATGTACCTTCTATTTCTTTATTATCAACTATTTTAGGGCCTGTCCATCCTTTTGGTGTTCTAAGAACTATCATCGGCCACTTTGGTCTCTTATCATTTCCCTTCATAGCTTCTTCTTTTATATTTTTTATTTTTTCTATTACTTCATCCAAAGTTTGAGCCATTAATTGATGCATTATTCTTGGATTATCACCGCAAACATAGTATGGTTGCCATCCACACCCTTTAAGAAAATCATCAAGTTCTTCTTCATCAATTCTTGACATTACTGTTGGGTTTGCTATTTTATAACCATTTAAATGTAAAATTGGTAAGACAACACCATCTTTTTTAGGATTTAAAAATTTATTAGAATGCCATGATGTTGCTAGAGTACCTGTTTCTGCTTCACCATCTCCAACTACACACGCAGCTATTAAATTAGGATTATCAAATACGGCACCAAAAGCATGAGCAAGAGAATAACCAAGTTCTCCACCTTCATTAATAGAACCTGGTGTTTCAGGAGCTACATGAGAAGATATTCCTCCAGGAAAACTAAATTGTTTACATAATTTTTCTAATCCTTTTTCATCTTCAGTAATATTTGGGTAAACTTCACTATAACTACCTTCTAAGTATGTTTGAGCTACCATTGCTTGTCCACCATGACCTGGTCCTGAAATATAAATCATATTTAAATCATATTTATTTATAATTCTATTTAAATGTGTATAGACAAAATTTTGACCAGGAGCAGTTCCCCAGTGACCTACTAATTTAGGTTTTATATCATCAACAGTTAATTTTTCTCTTAAAAGTGGATTTTTATAAAGATATAACTGTGCTACTGATAAATAATTTGCTGCTCTAAAATAAGCATCAATTTTATATAATTCTTCTCGTGATAAAACATTTTTAATTTCTATATTCTTCATACTAGTCCCTCTATTCTTAATAAGTATATCAAAAAAATTAAAAGAAAAAAACAATTTATTCATTGTTTTTTAACCTTGTTACAATTAATGTAAATATAAATGGCATTATAAATATAAATGGCATTGCATATCTAAAATAAGTATTGACTGGAGATGCTACACAAATTAATAAAGATATTAACAAAGGTGATAACACAATTAGATATTCTTTTTTCTTTTTAAAAATAGAATATGTTGTTAAACCTAATAATAACCAAGTATTAAATCCAATATTACTTATTAATCCAATTAAAGGAATATATGGAAATCCTTGAGCAAATGAAGATAATATTAGTCTTAATGAACTCAAATTATTATAATGATAATTAACTAATTTATCTTCGGTAATTCTAGTATCATATTTATAATAAATATACCAGTTTGTTGATTGAGGGCTAAAATATCCATATATATTATTTAAAGTTGCTTCAATATACACTAATGGATGTTTAAAGAAGCATTTAAACCAAACTTTTAAATATGCTAATAATTCTTTTTTTGTTGTATATTTATTAAATTCATTTTTTACTGGATCGGATATTGTTGGATTATATCTTTTTGCAAGAGTTTCATATTCTAAAACCTTATCTATTACTTTAATATCATTTTTAGATAAATCTTTATCATAATATTTTACATATCTAGCAGTCTGTTGAAAAGGAATTGATAAAGTTTCTCTTATACTTCCATCAGTTATTTTTAAAGAAGGTAGTAACACCTTTGTATAAGTTCCATAAAAAGCTAAAACTCCAATAAATATAACTAATAAAGTTTGAAAGTATTTTTTTGAATATATTAATATCAAAGGAAATGATAATATTAAAACATATATACCATTATTTCTAAACAAACATACAGCAACCATTATTAATAGTAGTTGAATCATTTCTTTATATGATAATTTTTCTTGTTTAGATCTTATAATTTTATCTAATTTCATGACATATAAAATTATAAAACATGTATAGTAAGTATCTTTAACACCACTCATAGCGTAAAGTGGAAACATCGGAATAAAACAATATAAAAGTAAAACTATAAACACAATTTTTTTATTTACGTTATTTTCATTCAAATATTTAATAGTTAATGATAAAGTAAAAGCTAAAACTAACAACTGAGTTAAACTATAAACAAATAATCCAAAATTATCATTAAGCAAAAATCTTCCTAATTTAAGAGAATATCCTAAAATCATAGTATGAAAAACAGGATGATGATTAGTCAAAAATATATTATTATCAAGAAGTATTGCATAATCAGCATATTTAGTTCTTATATTAAAAAATTGTTTTATTTGAAAACTAGGATCAGGAGACAATATAATTGGATAAAAAGCTATTACATAAATACTCCAACAAATTAAAATAGTTATAAAGCTAAATAAAAAAGGATGCTTTAAGAATAAATTTATAATCTTATTTTCTTTTAATTTAAACTCATGATTTTTAATGAAGTTTTCAAAGTATATAATACTTTTTTTTAGAACGATATAAATTGCTATAAATCTAATTAAATTGTATAAAATTAACCACATATTTTTATAAAGATATGATAAATTTCCCGTATTAATAAAAACATTTGATATTAGTAAAAATATATCCAATAAAATTATAAAAAATATTTTTGATTTTGTTAATTCAATATTTTTAGTTTTTATCATTATAAAACAAATATAAATTATTAATGATATATCAGATATTATATCAACATAAAGTTGTAAGTGATATTTATTTAACTCTATGTTTGGAATATAAAGTATATGTTGACTGTAAAATATAATTATTGCTAAAAGAATACTTAAAACTAGATTTTTTGCTATATTTTTTTTCATGTGTTACCTCTATCCTTTATAAATTATTACTTTATTTCTTCCTTCATTTTTTGCTTGGTATAATGCTTTATCAGCCTGATCTAACCATTTGTAAATACTAGATTTTCCATCATAAGTACTTATACCAGCACTAAAGGTTATTTTTTCATTATTTATATAATCATGTTTTACATTACCGAAATTTTTACGAGTTTTTTCAATAATATTATAAACATTTTTTATATCAGTATTTTTAAATAAAATAACAAATTCTTCGCCACCGAATCTATAAGCTTTTACATTATTTGATTCCAATTTATTCAAATAGTTAGCTATTGAAAGTAATGCTTTATCACCATTAACGTGTCCAAAAGTATCATTTATTCTTTTAAAAAAGTATAAATCTAGCATTACTATACATGGAGATATTTTATTATTTTGTTTTTTTATAATTTCTAAATCTCTAATTAAACTATTTTTATTAAGTAATTTAGTTAATGGTTCAACATCTAATTTTTTTTGTAAATTATTATTTTTTTTTATTATTTTTTTAATGTAAAAACTATCTTCTTGAATCATAAAATATATTTCTTTACTTACTTTAAATATGATATTCAAAATTATTATCGCTATAATAACCCCAATTAGTTCGATAGAATCTTTTGATATATTATTAATAAAATAATTCAAAATTAATAATACATTTAAAAAATAAAATATTTTCATAGTTTTTAAATTTTCAAAAACTGCTGCAAATATAATTGATATACAAGGCAATACTAGTAAAATAGAATAATTTGTATAAAAAATTGAGGGTAAAAAACTTATTAAAAAATAATTTATACATATAATTTTTTTAGATTTTTCTAAATTTTCTTCTTTCAAATTGGAAAGTGCTATTAATGACAAAATAAAATTACAAAGATTCAAAATTAAAACTTTAAAAATAACATTTAGCGTTAAACTTTTATTTTGAACAAAATTGATTATTAATGAAAAAATATTAACAAATAGAATACTTAAAGTTAATATAAGACAACAAGAGACTACAAAAGATAACCACTTTTTATAAGAATTTTTGAAATAATCATTTGTATTCATATCAACATCTATCCTTCAATTATAATTTTAAACATTTATATATAAAAATGCAATTATAACTTATATAAGTTTACTATTTTATTATACTAATAATGGTGATTATATGTTAATAAAATTAGGATATGCTTGTATTGCAAAAACACTAGAAAATGTAACTCCTTCAACTAATTATACTTATACAGAATATTTAAAAACTAAAAACTTTAGTAAACTAAATGAAATTATTATATCTAATTTAAAAGATTTAAATATTTTAATTGATTACAACATTAAAAATAACATTCATTTTTTTAGACTTTCTTCTAAAATAATACCACTCGCTACTAGATTAGATGTAATCTTTGATTATAAAGAAAAATATTTAGAATATTATAAATTAATTGGAGAAAAAATTAAAAATTCAAATATGAGATGTGACTTTCATCCAGATCAATTTTGTGTACTAAATTCTGTAAGAAAAGAAGTTTTAGATAATACTATTGAAATCTTAAAATATCATTACAATCTTTTAGATTATTTAAATATTGAAAATAAGCTACTGATTTTACATATTGGAAGTTCTGTTTTAGGTAAAGAAAATGCTAAAACAAGATTTATTAATAGTTTTAAAAAATTACCAGTTGAAATACAAAAGTGTATTGTTATTGAAAATGATGATAAAGTATTTAATATAAAAGATTGTATTGATATTTATAACAAAATAGAAACACCTATTGTCTTAGATTACCATCATCATTTATGTAATAATGATGGACAAGATATAAATAATTATTTACCTACTGTTTTAAACAGTTGGGGTAATATTACTCCTAAAATGCATTTTTCTAGTCCTAAAAATAAAACAAAAAAAGAATTTAGAAGTCATCATGATTTTATAAATTCTGATAGTTTTATTAATTTTATAGAACTAATTAAAGTATATGATAAAGATATTGATATTATGATTGAAGCTAAAGCAAAAGATATGGCTTTATTTAAATTAACAAGAGAATTAAAATATAAAACTAATTATAAATTTATAGATGAAACAACTTTTATAGTATAGTAAAAATCCACCCTTAAAAAGGGTGGTTTTTCTCTGAAGCCTATAAGGCTTGA
>ERZ857922.407-NODE-407-length-66924-cov-4.531816_pt1 | contig 66924 bp, 89 predicted proteins | sample MGYA00519579_ERZ857922 | MGnify/ENA primary metagenome ERZ857922 (study PRJEB31778, sample SAMEA3449375) | human gut metagenome | biome: human gut; feature: human-associated habitat; material: faeces | place: United Kingdom | collected 2010/2012 ... | reverse complement strand
AATCTACTATTTAGTAAAGGTGCCGGGATACCTGATGGTCAGATGTGGGTTCCAGGGCTTGTGTATGTGGCTTCTGCAAGTTCTTTATCTGTATTTGCATTTAAAGGGAGTAAACCTAAAAACAATCTATTTAGAGCTCCATTTTTCAATATCTATGTTGATGGGAAGGTTTGTCTTGGCTCGGCGAAGGTCGATAAGCCGTATGAGTTGACATTTGAAAGTGTTATGCGGTACTGGGAAAAGATGTTCTGGGCATCAGAATTTGCACATTTACTTGGCGGTAACCCTGTAAAGGGAAATCTTTCGACGATTACAAAAAACTGTATCAGTACTGGGTGTAAATTTCCGGATAGTGAATTGATACCAGTCAAACAAAAGCTGAAATCATTAATTGGAGGTCTATAATATGAAGAAAGTACATTTTACAGATAAGTATATACTAAATCCTACGCATCCAATAACAATTAATCTTGTTGGTGTCGGAGGGACAGGATCACAGGTGTTGACTTCTTTAACACGAATCAATCACGCGTTGATCGCTCTCGGGCACCCAGGGTTGCATATAGCTGCTTACGACCCTGACGAAGTAACACAGGCTAATATAGGTAGGCAACAATTTAGTATGGTAGATCTTGGCTTAAATAAGGCAACAGTCCTTGTTACCCGAGTGAACCGCTTTTTTGGATTCGACTGGGAGGCCTTTCCTTCTTTATACAGATACAAGCAGCCGGCGAATATAATGATTAGCTGTGTAGATAGTGTCAAGTCTCGTTTGGTGATTGCCGATGCTATTGATAAACGGGCTAACGGTGTGGATTATCAGAGAATGATGTACTGGATTGACTTCGGAAACGGGATCAACCATGGTCAGGTTGTACTCGGTACCCTGGAATGTATTGAACAGCCTAAATCGAAACAATTTGAGACTGTACCCGAAATGAAAGTGGTAACGGAATTATTTGATCTTTCTCAAGTTGACGAGGCCGATTCTGGACCAAGTTGTTCCTTGCCCGAAGCTTTAAGGAAGCAGGATATGTTTATTAACTCAACTCTTGCTCAGTTGGGCTGTGCCCTGCTGTGGAAACTACTAAGTACCGGAAGTATCGACTATCAAGGATTGTTCCTTAATCTTGATACGATGAAGGTAAATCCGATTAAGTTATAACGCTATGGCAAGACCCGTTAAACAAGGACTTGAATATTTCTCTTTCGATACCGATTTCTTTTCGGATAGAAAGGTCAGAAGAATAATGAGCGCATGTGGACCAAATTCGGCTTCAATCCTTATTTGCCTGCTGTGTAATATCTATAAAGATAAAGGGTATTACATTGGGTGGGACAAAGAATTACCTTTTGATATTGCTGACATTGTTGGGGTATCCGAGGGTTCGGTAGAAGAAGTGATAAAAAAAGGACTACAGGTTGATTTCTTCAATCAAGAACTATTTGAAAAGTATAGTATTCTTACTTCAAACGGGATTCAAAAGAGATTTAAAAGTAGCACTTTAAAAAGAAAGGATATTGAAATTAACGACGATTATTGGGTTTTTGCCGTCAATAACTCGGTTAATGCCGGAAATATACCGGAAGAAACTCCATTATTGCCACCAGAAAGTACACAAAAAGAAAAGAAAGGAAAAGAAAAAAAAAGAAAAGAAAGTATACCCCCTAAATCCCCCGAGGGGGAGTCTGACAAAATCGACTATCAGAAGTTAGTTGATTATTTCAATAGGACCTTTGCCGGAAAATTGCCAACTGTAACGCAGTTGACTGATAAACGCAAAGCTGCTATTAAGGCTCGAATGGCAAATCATGGTAAAGATGCAATATTTAAAATGCTTCTTAATGCTGCTAAAAGTCCTTTTCTGATGGGGGAAAATAATCAGAACTGGCGTGCAGACTTTGATTGGATATTCAAGCCTACAAACTTTGTGAAAATTTTAGAAGGAAATTATTTAAAACGAGAAGATGATGGACAAACAACTAGCAATGCAACTCCTGGCCAGAATAGATTCAGAAAAGGATCCTCTTCCAATGGAACTGATGCCGAAAACAAAAGACGCGAGCGTGAGTATCTTGGGCGTCTTGCCGATGCCATACTACAGGAGTCTGCGGCCAAAAACAGTCAATGATGTGCTCGATAGCCCCTGTTGTTCAATTTCAGTTATGAATAAAGAATTTGGCGAAGAGCATCTTCGGGCTTTCATGGTAAAAATACTAAATGAAGTAATTGATTATTTCAGCGTAGGCAAATCTATTGGTGCTGTTCAGGTTGCTCAAGTGGCCGATTTGATTATCGAGGAATATTATTTCTTTAAGCCTGATGATTTTAAACTTTGTTTTAATCGCGCAAAGAAAGGTATTTATGGGAAAGTCTTTGACCGAATAGATGGTCAAGTATTATTCGAATGGCTGAGTGCATACCGTAAAGAACGATGTGGTGAAGCAGAGCAGCAGAGCATTAATGGCGCTTTCCAATTTAGAACACCTGAGGGGGAGCGAACATCTTCATTACTTGAAAAAGCGGAGCACGATTTTAAGAAGTATGATTTTGAACGTAAATACAAAGTTGAATAATGAAAGCGATAAGTATAAGGCAACCGTGGGCTAGCCTAATTACTCATGGTATAAAAGACATTGAGAACAGATCCTGGAGAACAAATTACCGGGGACGTGTCCTGATCCATGCTGGCGTCAGCAAAAAAGAAGGTTGGCGTTTGAATGATTTACAAAGAGTCCATTTGTGGCGATCAGGCAATGCTCTCTACAATACTGATTTTGACAAATTGCCTTTTGGCTCCATTATCGGTAGTGTGGATATAGTAGACTGCGTACAGAATCACTCTTCTATTTGGGCTGAGAAAGGAGTTTGGAACTGGGTGCTGGCTAATCCAGTCCTATATCAGGCACCGATACCAGCTAAAGGGAAACTTTCTCTTTGGGAGTTCGAAGGCCTCAAAGAAGTAAAAATTAAGTGTCCGGAGTGTGGAAGTATTGAAACTGCTGTAGAGAACCATCTTACAGAACCATTCTCTACGTATGTACATACATGCTGTAAGTGTGAGTATATTATTCTGGAAAGTGAGTGGAATGTGATTAAAATAGATAAAAGTTATGAGTGATATAGATATTTCAACCCCGAATACAGCATTCGGAAATCTGCAAGACGGTTCGATACTACTGTTTCAGAAAAACTCAGACGGTACATTTTCACCGCTGGCGCTAAATCGCAGCTTGGCGGAAATAGTTCAGCAGATATTAGTCAAATTCAGCGAAGAAACGCCTCTTGCTGTTGTTAGAGAAGTAAAATTGAAGCAATTATAAAAAGAAGTGAAGATGGAAGATGATAAACTGGACGAACTGGCAAAGGCGTTTCTACAAAACGTATATATATGGGAATTACTTGGTGAGGCAGGAACACTCCGTCTTGGCAGGGATGAATTAATAGCATTGATACGAGAATCACACAAATTTATATCTAAATATAACTGAATATGGATAAGATAGTTCAATTAAGCGAATACGAATACAACAAACTTTCAGCTTTGGCAAAGTTAAACGAAAGCCAGATTGAAGAAAAGGCGTTGGATATGTATAAAATAAAAGGTGTTGCTGGGTTAAAGATAACGATTAAGATGGATACGGATGAATATAGCTTTGAGCATCACTTTGATTGTTCTACATTTATTTGGTATAAGGATGAAAAATTTTTTATCTCCGAAGAGTTGAGAAGGCGATTGGAGGAACATATAAACGAGAGGGTTTTTGATGTAATAGTACAGAAATATGGAGAACCTATTAAATGGTTTAATAGATTATCTAAAGAGCTACGTGATCTTAGCTTTGTAAAGTATATCATTTGGACAATTGCTATTTCCGGATGGGCTGCGTTTGCTGGATGTTTATGTAAAATTCTAAACTAAAAAAACAGTGAAACAATGGACTACAAAGAAAGAAAATTCACAGTAGGTGGTGGTGAATTGACCTTTAGAGGTGCAGGATGGCAAGGGTGTTTGAATATTCTTCCCTATCTAGTAATTCGCAAAAATCCGATTCGTACTGACTGGAAGTGTTTTTCTATTGAATTTGGCTGGCTTATGTGGGCTGCCGGGTTCTGTTACACTAAATATTAAAAACAAGTGAATCATGATATACAAAAGTCACAATCACGCCTACTATAAAATAGAAGATGGATTGCTTTATGAAGCATACACCACTATACGTGGTCCGAGATTTAGAACTATTGGACGGTTAAAGTATCCTGACAGGAAAAGGGTACCACCTGAAGAGATAAGCTTGGTTGAGCAGGCTTTACGAGAATGGGGTAATGTTTAACGTATAACTAAAAATAAGTGAGATATGATAACACCAACAATATTTTATACTCTGCAATGCGATCGTTGCAAAGAAATGTTTGAGAGTCCGGAAGGATTTATAGGCCAAGTTGATTCAGATTCTGTATGGGAGGATGCTGAAAATTCAGATTGGATAGAGTACAAAGGGAAGCATTATTGTCCCGATTGCTACGATTTCGACGAAGAGAAAGACGAGAACATTCCTCTTCCTGCTTACCCTAAGTCTATCTTTAAAGTTGAAAAGTTCCTAAAAACTTATGTTGGTTTTAAAGATGCAATCACAAAAGAATACTCCGAACATTTTATTGTTTCGGTTCATCTAAGAACCAATGAGCAACTTCAAAAAGAATTTCTCGAAATGATTCGTTCTATACTAGCTTTAGAATCATGGTCGTTTGAAGTCATTCCAGCTGAAAAATATAGTAACAGTACTCTTGTGATTAAAATAGAAAAGCAATATAAAAATAATTGAACCTTATGGTGTATAGGTCAACCGTATTATTAACATGAGTGATAAAGCAATTGGCTCATTTATTGGAACCGTGATAGTTTGGGCGATTATGATCGTAGTTTTTGGTGGCATGTATGGGTGTCCTAGATACAACGTTTGGCAACAAGAAATGTCAGGGAAGGCGGAATTCGCCAAAGCAGAGCAAAATCGACGTATCAAGATTGAAGAAGCAAAAGCCAATCTCGAAGCAGAAAAACTGAATGCTCAAGCTGAAGTGGAACGTGCCAAAGGGGCTGCGGAAGCCATCAAGATTGAGAACGGGAGTATCACGCCAGCGTACATTCAGTATTTATGGGTTCGCCAGCAGAATAACCTGAATGATAAGACGGTTATTTATATTCCTACTGAAACAAACCTTCCGGTTCTGGAAGCTTCTCGAAGCAAGTAAATAATTAGGTTACCCTAGGTATTAACTAGGGTAGCTATAAATTAAAAAGAAATTAGTTGATATGGAAGAAGATTTTAAACTTACCGGTCCCGAATTGCAGGTAGAACTCTTGAAAAGAATGGGATATAAAGAGGAATCACCCAGATGTGAAAACTGTAAACATTACCGTTATAACACTTGTGATGACTCAGAATGTGTATTGATTCCCTTGGTGAATATGAAAATACATGATAGTGCCTATTGCAACTATTATAAGGCAAGGAAATAAAAACAACTGAATCATGGTAACATTTTGGGAGGTCTATCAAAAGACTGTTAAAGAAAATGGCTGTAATGCCGGAGAAACATTTGCCATGTCTATGTTTATCGCCGGCGCCGAATGGCAACTGCAACAATTAAGCCATCCCGATCCTCCCGGAGAACAAGGAACGGACGGTACTACAATCATCAAGGAAGTGATGAAAGAAAAGGCTATCGAGGCCTTTAATGAAGCGATGATTTATTTCGAATCACCGGACTGCCCAACAGCGAAAGAAGCCTTGAAGCATTTTATCGCTTGCTTGGATCAGGAACCTGATAGTGGTTGTTTGGAAAAACCGAACGACTGAAATAGCTCAAATCACGAAAGAAGTGAGCTAAGAAAGTCCTCACTGAGTGATCCTGGGGACTTTCTCATATCCTTTATATCTTATATGAAACTAAGATATGAAAACGCAAAAATGTATAGCTTGTGGCCGGGAAACGGTTTCTGTGATCAAAACTGAAGAAGGGCATATCTGTTATAATTGCTACTCTGATAAAAAGAACCCTCCAAAACAAAAGCAACATCATGACAATGAAGAAGCCCGGATTCAGACGGAGTTCTTTGATAAAGTTCCTTTGTTCTTTCCAAGCCTTCCGGACCGGCTTCTCTTTGCTGTCCCGAATGGTGGCAGCCGGCACAGGATAGAAGCGGCCAATATGAAACGCCAGGGCGTTAAACGTGGCGTGGCTGATGTAATCCTACAAATTCCGAAGAAGGGATATGCTTCCCTTTGTCTCGAGTTTAAAACATCGACAGGTAAACAGTCCGCCGAGCAGAAAGAATACCAACGTCAGGTGGAGCTCGCCGGGAGCAAATATGTAATTGTTCGAAGCGTAGAGCAGGCTATCCGGGCGATGCAGCAGTATTTGGGAAAATAAAATAGTTTAAATTCGATAAAACTTATTCGTCATTCCATTGGATATCAAAATCTTTAATATCATCTAATGTTTTTGCTCTTTCTGACAATTTAGAATCCTGCTTTATTATTGTTGCTACAACTCTGAAAATGAGAAAAATATCATTTTTATATAATCTGATAGGTGCGAACAGTTTTAGAGACGGTTCAAAAATGATACAATTTTGCTCATTATCGATTTTAGAGAGTTTTCTAATCAGGGGTCTAAAACCAAAAGTAAAAATAACATAATAATTTTCAGATGATTGCTCTTTCAATATATTATCGAAGTTCGATTGAATTGTAATAGCAATGTCTCCTTCATTTAAACTGAATCTCCCATTAGTAAACATAGAATCATCATAAGCTTCGAAAGCAATATATCCTAGGGATTTATCTAAATTGGGTAATTGTATTGTAGGTAATGATTGAATATAATCTTTTTTTACACAATTCTCGCCGAATTGTAACAATTCATCTTTAGAGACAAAAGGTATGGTCTCAATAGTTTCATTTTGTTCATATTCGGTTAAAATCATTTTACCTTTATCGGAAATAAGCCAATCATAGTTAATCTCTGGATAGGCATCTGTTATCAGTTTCGCTAATGCACTACTAATATTATTTCTACCGCGGAGAACAAAATATACTCTATCCGGCCTAGTTAGTCCGATATTTTCTGCAAACTTCTTGGCTGATACTTTTGCATGTTTAATGACATGTTCTATTCGTTGTTGATCTGTCATAAGTTAAATAATGTTGTGTGATAATACAAAATACATCAATATTGTTGTTGTGATGTATTTTGTATTATATTTGCAGTGTTATAATAATTTACTCATCAAAAATACAAAAGATTATGGAAGTTTCAACTATTCAAAGGAAAAAAGGGATTAAATCAACTATGCTTGAATTAAAAGTGAGTGAAGATTGTGTATTTCCAAGACCAAAATTCACGAGTATCAGAACGACTATCAGTGCATTACGCATTGAATATCCTGATAGACAATTTGGATATGAAGTAATAGAAGGAGGTATTCGTGTAGTATGTTTAAAATGAGAGAGACAACAAAAAAAGAGGCTCCTCAAAGTTTGGCGACCACGAGAACCTCTTTATTTTATAACTAGTAAATCAAAAGGGTATGAATACAGTTATTTATGACTACAAAGGTAGTCAAATTTCATTTAGCAACGAAAAAAATGTAATGGTAAATCTTACCGAAGTTGCAAAAGCTTTTCCTGAAAAGAATTTGACACAAATTATTAATTCTCAAGAAATCAAAGATTATTGTGATGCATTGACCAAACTACAAAATTATAGTTTGGCTGATTTATTGGAAGTTAGGCGAGGTGGAATAAATCCAGGCACATGGGCACATCAGAAAGTTGCATTAAGAGTCGCTCAGAAACTGAGTCCAGACTTTGCTATTTGGGTGGATACACGACTTGAAGAATTATTAACCAGTGGTATAACTACTATATCTAATGACGACGAGGCAATTCTTCATGCAATGACTGTCTTACAGCAGCGTGTAGAGGAAAACAAACAACGGTTATCTAAAATCACAGCAGAGAAAGAACAACTCCGCTTAACATCTGTAGCACAGGAAGAGCAGTTAAAGACACAAGCCCCTCAGGTAGAATATTTCCGTAAGGTTATAGACAGCACTGGCCTTCAAACTGTGAACATGATTGCTTCCTGTTTCGGTATCAGTCCGATCAAGCTAAACAAGCTGTTGTGCCAATGGGGCATTCAGTATAAACAAAGTGGTACTTATTTTCTTTATGCCAAGTACCGTGATAAAGGATATGCAGAACATAAACCATATCCATACATTGACAGTAAGGGGGAGACCAAAACACGTCAACACATGTTTTGGACAGAGAAGGGTAAGCAATTCATTATTGAGTTATATACGGATAAAGCAAAAGCAGAACGAGCACGAAAGGCCTTGAATGAGCAGAAACTCGAACAATCAAAGGAAAGGGAGGCAATACGATGAAAAAGTATGTATCTCTCCAACCACAACGGGAAAAAATCTATGAGTTGATCAAGGATATCGCGAAATCCCGTAGTAAAATTATTGCACTTTCAGAAGAGAATAGTGATGTCTCATGTAGTTATGAATGTAATCTAGTTGCTTGTGAGGATCGTTTGACGGCATGTTTAGGTGATCTCGGTGATATGATTGGTTTTACTATTATGTCGGATGTAATAGAAAATGAGGAGGTGGAATTATGAAACAATCATCGAAGAATCAACGCGAGGAACTCACCTCTGTACTAAGATTACTCACCGAATGCCATAATCGTATATATGAAATGACCGAATGCGACCGTATAGTAAAAACAGGAATGGACGAACGGTTAGCCGGTATAGGTGACAACCTTTGTGAAGAGATAACGACCATAGGTGACATTATAGGTCGTCTGTTGGCATGCGACATTATGGAAGGAGTGGAGGAAGTGTCGTGAAAGAAGAAAAAGAATTGAGAATATCTCCTAGAGATATACCAATTGTTATAACTCTAGGAGATATCTGCCTGAACGCTAGATTGGCATTTTCCATTATGGAGGCTGTTCAAAATGGAAAATATGATGAAATTTTTAATATTGCCGAACAGATATTTAATCATAATAATGAGATTGCCAATACTCTGGTTAATCTAAAAGAGCTTTGTGAGATGATAGATAAGGAGAGGCAGAAATATAATTAATGAAAAATAGATAATATAGAAGGGAGGATGACAGAATCATTCTCCCTTTTTATATATTATAGGAAAAGATATGGCTAGAGGTCGGAAAAGTTTATTTCGGGAGGAGTATATTCAACTAGCGGAGAATTATGCTTTGTTAGGAGCTACCGATGACGAATTAGCTGATTTCTTTGGTGTATCCAAGCAAACTCTCAACAAATGGAAGAAAGATTATCCGGAATTTCTTGACTCCTTAAAAAAGGGAAAGGATATTGCAGACTCTAATGTTGCTTCGAAGTTGTACAACCGTGCGATCGGTTACGATTTCGAGGAAACGCATACTGTCCACAAGAATGGTCAGGTTGTAGGAGAGAAACACATCAAAAAGCATCAGCCGGCAGATACAACAGCAGCGATATTTTGGTTGAAGAACCGACAGCCGGAGAAGTGGCGCGACCGGAAAGAGTTGCAAATCGGTAATAAGCTGGGCGATGACCTAGAGAGTATGACAGATGAAGAGTTAAGAGCTATTATCCGTGGCGAAAAAGAACAATCGGGAAATATTAATACAACAGGCGAAAGCGGCAATATTACTGAGGAGACGGGAGGCGAATAATGACTTTTGGTCATATTGCCTTTACCATGATCCTAAGTTCTTTGCCAAGCGACTATTCCTGAAGAAGGTCGCTGACGCTTTTACGCGGGTGTACGAGTCATATATGGCTGGTATCATCCGCCGGCTTGCTGTATCTATGCCGCCGCGAGCCGGTAAGTCTTATATTTCTTCTTTGTTCATCGCATGGATGCTGGGGCACTTCCCGGAGGAGTCGGTTATGCGTAACTGCTGCTCCGATACTCTGTATAATAAGCTATCCTATGATACGCGCGACATTGTTCGGTCGTCCCGCTTTAAAGAAGTCTTTCCTGATGTAAAGCTGCGTGGCGATAAGCAAAACGTTCATGGCTGGAGCTTGGATGCTGCCCGGCAGGTAAGCTATTTCGGTGCCGGTGTAGGTGGTACGGTGATCGGCTTCGGTGCTTCTATGCTGGCCATGACCGACGACTTGTATAAGAGTCTGGAAGATGCACTATCCGACACCAATAACGAAAAGGTCTGGTCTTGGAAGCAGGGAACACATGATTCCCGTATCGAAGGGAACTGCTGCTCGATCGATATCGGTACACGCTGGTCGGCCACAGACGTTCTTGGCCGTATGGAGGAAATGGGGAAATATGACGAAATTATTCGTATCTCTGCCCTGGATGAAAACGACGAATCGTTCTGTGAGGACGTACATACGACGGAATACTACCTGGAACTGCGGGAAGAGACAGAAGATATGATCTGGTGTGCTGAGTATATGCAGGATCCGATCGAAGCGATAGGTTTGTTATTTTCCAAATCAGAACTCAACCGGTTCAAGCTGGCGGATATTGAAGGTAAGCAACCGGATGGCGTTATCGGTGCTTGTGACGTGGCTGATGAAGGAGACGATAATTTCTCTGCTCCATTCGGTAAAGTATTTGGTGAAAAGATATTCATTACAGATGTTGTATTTACGAAGGATGCTGTTGAGATTACTCAGCCACGCTTGGCACAAACAATACTTGATACTGGTTGTGATCAGATGCGTATTGAATCAAACAATGGTGGTCGTATTTTCTCTATTGCTGTACGAAAGGAAGTTGTAGCAAAGAGAGGGAAATGCTTAATTCAAGCACGGCCAACAACGCAACACAAAGAAACTCGCATCCTGATGAAATCCGGATGGATAAAAAAGCATCTGTATTTTCTTGCTGAAGGAGAATACAAGAAAGGCTCCGATTATGATCAATTTATGAAAGGTCTCACTTCATACAAAAAAGAAGGTGGCAATAAACATGACGATGCACCGGATGGGGTGACAATACTTGCTGAATTTGCCGAATCATTAGGTATGAAGTTTAAGAAAGAAAAGAAGAAGACTTCCCGAGGGGTAATTGTCAGGTAAATTATTTTGTTGTTTATATATTATTATGCATCTGGATAGTTGTCAGAGTGGTTGAATGTGCTTGTTTGCTAAACAAGTTAGCTTTATGGCTACGGAGGTTCGAATCCTTCACTATCCGCAAAAACTTGAGAGAAAGGGCGATGTGAAAGCAGGTGTTGTTTTAGTCGCGAATGGAATATATCTGTTTCATAGTTGCAAATATGATAGCATCGCCCGCGGATATAAAGTGAGCAGCACTTTTAACTGCATTGAATAATTTGGTTGTCTTGCCCTGGGGTATGTGCTCCAGGGCTTTTTGATGTTACGACTTTTCACCTTTTATATTTTAAGAGAAAAGTATATGCCAGATATAGCAACCATCTTACAAGAACCCGACTTTAAAAAAGTCGTTGAAACATTGTGTCAGGATACGATTGAAGGTCGGGAGCAAGAAGCTTACCTCAAAGAGTATAAAGGTGATCGTACCCGCCGGGAAACATCGGTGGGGAAACGTGAAGATAAACCCATTGATCTCTATTCTGATACGGAGTTTGAAGAGAATGAAGACGGGGAGTCGGTTCCCAAGAAGATCGGTACCGATACTATTCCCGTAGCTCGTATCAATACCAATATTCCAAAGAAGATAGTACGAACAGCTGTTGCTTTCCTGTTTGGTGGCGATATGAATATCTCTTTCATGGAGGATAATGACGGTACCGAGTATTTCCGAACGATGGTAGAAAAGAAATTGAAGATGAAAGCAACCTTCAAAGAGTTCGCCCGTACGGTAATGATTGAAACCAAAGCAGCATTACTATTCTATCCAAAAGAAGTTGTTACGGCTACTGGATCAGCCGTAGAACTTCGTGTTCGTTTGCTCAGTCAGAAGAATGGAGAGTTTTATCCACATTTCGACGATTTTGGGGATATGGACGCATTTACTCGGAAGTATAAGGCTATCAATCCTGAAGATGGAAAGGAGCATGATTATGTGTGGATACAGACTGCAGACCAAAATATTACCTCTGTGGATATAGATGGTACGTGGGTGACAATCAAGGAGCCGAACCTGTTTGGTAAGATCGCTGTGGTATATGCCGAGCAGGAGTTGCCGGAATGGGAGGATATTGTGTCAGCTATGGATGCAGTAGAGATGCGTATTTCTCGCTTATGTGACACTAATGATTATTTCTCTGAGCCTATCTTGAAAAGTTACGGGGCGACCACACTTCCGAGTAAAAAGACCGTGGGTAAGCAGATAGAGTTTGAGGTTAAAGTGGATCCAGATACTCAAAAGGAATATCATGGTGACGCTGATTACCTGACTTGGCAACAATCAGTAGAATCTATTAAGTTAGAGTTGGATACAAATATCAATGAGGTGTTCTCCGGGACTTCTACCCCAAACTTATCTTTTGAAAATCTGAAAAGTGTGGGCAATATCACAGGTATAGGCATGAAGTTTATGTTTATGGATGCTTTCATCAAAGCGATGGAGAAAATGGAAATATTCGAACCTGCAGTTCAGCGTGCAGCTCATATTATCATCGCAGGTATTACAAAGATATGCGATCCGACTATGGTACGTCATTTTGAGGACAATGATGTCGAAATTACTTTTGGTTCTGTTCTCCCGGATGATTTGCGCGAAGAGATGGAAGTCTTATCTATTGCTAATGGAAACAAACCGATCAATAGCCGTAAGACGGTCACTGCACGTTCTCGTTTCACCAAGGATGTAGACGAAGAGATACAACAGATGCAAGCAGAAGATAGAGAAGAGGCATCGAATAATAATCCGCTGGGTAGCACTTTTATGTAAACTATCATGCCTGAGCTATCATTTTATGAGCGACAACATATCCAAAAAATACTGATCCAGCAGGGAGCGATAGGAAATATATTCAATCAGTTCTCTCGTGAGATATCTGGGTATCTACGAAAGTGGACTGAAACTGGCAAGCTGAATGTGTGGGTGCGTAATTCTTCAGTTGAAAAAGGTATTGATCGCTCTTTATTGAATCTGCAGAAAAGTCTTCTTGATAATATTCAGTCTTTTGGTGTTGACGCCTGGCAGCGGGGACAGGTGAAGAATGACGATCTTGTAGAGCGTTATATCAAAGGAATGTCGATCAGTTCTGTTGTAAAAGATGGCATGTTTTACCGAAACAGGGAAGCTTTGAAGGCTTTCCAGAACCGCGTAGACAATGGAATCACCCTTTCGGATCGAGTATGGAATATAGTAGATATTACAAAGGATCAGATAGAGTTGTTTCTTGGAAGTGGTTTATCTGTTGGCCGGGCAGCTGGAGAGATCAGTAGTGATGTAAGGCAGCTTCTAAAGAATCCGGAAAAACGCTTTCGGCGTGTGCGCGATAAGAATGGCAAGCTGCAACTATCTACACCCATGAAAGATTACCATCCTGGACAAGGTGTGTATCGAAGTAGTTACATGAATGCTCTTCGTTTGTCGGCTACCAATACAAATATGAATTATCGTAAGGCAGACCATGACCGGTGGCAGAAAATGGACTTTGTTCTTGGCATAGAGGTTAAGCGATCTGCGAATAATCACGGTCCGTGTAAGATTTGTGATGCGATGGTTGGAAAATATCCGAAGGATTATGTGTTTGTTGGAAATCATCCTTTTTGTATTTGTTTCTGTGTCCCCATCCTGATGGACCACGATGACTTTGCAGATTATTTATTAGACGATACCATTCCACAGGGTAAGGCTATCACTCATATACCGGCAGACGCAAAGAATTTTATCAATAATAATTATGAGGCTGTAAAAAATTCTTATACTGTCAAAAACAATAGAAAATACTTTGAGGATAAACCAATACCAGTGAGCAGTGGATTGACTCAGGCATCAAAAGAGCAGGTTAAAAAGCAGCGTACTGAGATAAAAGAATGGGCGAAAAGTAATCTGGTAGGCAAATCATCTTTCGCGAGCAACTTGAGCGGCCCTATAGAGTTCACTATGACCGGAATAAAGGAGGCGCTTAATCAACCTCATAAGGATCAAACGGCGAAGAATGAAGCCTTGAGGCGTATTGACAAGCTAATTAGCGACGGGCAGTATGTAAAGTTCGCTCCGGATGAAAAAGACAATGCCATGGTTGTGGGCTACCATTATATAGAGATTGATATAGCTGGTGGCAAATCTTATGCTGTTATCAGGGAAATGAGAGATGGAAGATCCATGTTCTATTCGATAGTGGAAAAGATAAAAGGGAAGTAAAGAACTTGACAAAGGATGTGCAATCCAATACAGTCTTCTTTAAATCCCTTTTATTACTACAAATATAAATAGTTTTTTTTGATTATGCGGAAATAAAAGAAAAAAATGTTTCCACACTTATATTTTAAACAGAAAACATTAATGGTATGACAATTTTACAATTAATCATTGCTGCATGTGTAGCAGCTGGTGTTCCAGAAAAATTTGCGGAGCGTATTCAGAAAACATTCAAGATCGAGAAAGAGGAAAGTATCGAAGGATGTGTGGCATTATTCAAGGAAAATATTCTGCCTGCCATTTCGGAAGCAGAGCAAGCAGCGCAAGCGGATGCTAAGGCTGCGGCAATTGTTGAATATGAGAAAAATCATGGTTTGAAGGACGGTAAACCTATCCAGAATCCTACACCTCCTAACCCCGCTATTCCTGATCTGTCTAAGCTTTCCCCTGAATTGCAGGCATATTTTAGCACTCAGCAAAAACAGATTGGAGATTTGACCGATCTAGTCAAAGGGTTAGCGATCAGTCAGCAGAAAAATCAAAAAATGGAGCTGGTAAGGGCAAAGATGAAGGGGAAGATTGATGATGATTTTATTGATGACTATATCGGTCGTGTGAATCTCGATGCAGAGAATTTAGATGCAGAAGTGGAAGCGCAGGTTAAATCGTATGGCGATATGGCGAAGAAATTCATCACTAAAGCTGTAGCTGAAGGTAACTATATTCCAGCCGCTGGTGGTGTATCTGACAGTGAATTTGATAGCTTTTTGAGTTCCGGCAATGAAGATGCTCCGGCGTTCAAGGGTAGAGAATTATAAATCTTTAATATTTTTAAGTATGAATAATTACAGCACGAAGAAAGAGTATCAGTACATGCCCTTTATCATAAGGGAGCTGGAAGATAAAGCCGGTGGTGGTTCAATCGCAATGGCTGATTTGGATAAATCGGTTTCAGACAGCGTTGCTCCGGGATTCTTTGTTGGTCGGGACACGAAAGGTCTGTATCATTTGTTAGTTGCAGCTGTTCTGTTTGCCAATGCCGCAGCCGATGCTACATCTTACCAAGTGAAAAAGAATTCTCAATTTAAGGTTGGTCAATTTGTAACCAGTGGCGATGTCGTAGGGGTAAAGGCTTATGCAATTACTGCGATTGACAGAAGTAATCCTCAGTACGATGTGATCACTGTTGGAACATCTTTAGGTAAAGCCTTATCGGAAGGAAAGACACTGCACCAGGTAAAAGCGGAAGATGCTGCCGGTGGTAAAAGTGAATTGCTGTATGCTCCTTACGGGGTAGCTAAAAATGAGATCGATCTGACTAAGAGCCATGCTGAAACAGGCATTTCGCTCCGTGGTTCTTATAATGTGGCAAATATGGCTTACGGTGCACCGAAGGTATTCCGTGATGCGTTGCCGATGATGCGATTTGAAGATTAATATTTAATACGAAAAGTATATGGAAAGAAGTTTATTGAAAGAACTTACGGATAAGCGCCTGAAGGCTTATCTGAAGAAAAAAGAAGGTGTTCCTCGTTATTGGCCGACCTTGTTTCCGTTGGATTACAGCGATGAGCTTACATGGGAAGCCTTGGCTGCTGAATCCGGGAACACGATTGTAGCAGATGTTATCTCTTATGATTCTGCTGCTCCGGAAAAAGGTCGTAAGGTGATTGGAAAGGCTAGTGGAGAAATTGCGAAGATGGCTGTTAAACGCACTATGCGTGAAAAAGATTTTCTGACCTACAAACGTCTGAGCAAGGGAGTTCAAGGGGATGCAGAGAAGCAGAAGATCCTTCATCTTGTGTTTGGTGATGTTGATTTTGTTGTGGATGCCATCGATGGCCGATGTGAACATCTAGCTTTGCAGGCAGCCTCTACTGGACGTATTTCGTTGAATGCGGAGAACAACAACGGTATTGTAACCGAGACGGATGTAGACCTGGGTATTCCAAAAGAAAATAAATTGTGCGTAAGCAAATTGTTGACGAATGAAGACTTTGATATTTTCGCTGAAGCCAAAAGGGTTAAGGCTGCATCAAAAAAGACAGGTAAGGTGAAATATATGTTCATGGACGAAGCCACATTCGACGCGATTGCTGAAACAAAGAAAGTGAAGGAGGCTTACGGCTATTTGTTGACCAGCACTCACGGAACCTATGAAGGCGATCTATTCCTGGAAGACTTGAACAAGCTGCTTACAAAGAAAAGGTTACCGACTATTATCCTGATTGAAGATTCCGACCTGTCATTTGAGGACGAGGATCATGTTCGCACAGAATTGGAAGGTTGGAAACCCGGTTACATCACATTTGCTATTGACAAGAAGTTCGGCCGTATGCAGCACGGTCCAATTGCCGAGGAAGATGCAGAATCTGTAAAGAAATACGCAATTCAGGCCAAGAAAGGTCATGTGCTTGTTACAAAATGGTCAGATGTTGATCCGGTCTGTGAAAAGACAAAAGGTGAAGCCCACTGTTTTACGGTAATTGATAACCCTGGTACGTTCTACATCTTGAACACAAACAGCACAAGCAAATTTATTTAAGATGGCAACTGTCCGGGATACCATATTAGCTTTTCCTGCATTGGATGAATGCGAGGAATATCTTGAAAAGGTTGTACTTCCTAACCGCTCCTTGGATGGGGCGGTGGAGTACACACCTTCTAAAGATATGAAATCTGTTAATTTAGCCGCTGCAGACATGTATGCTATGATTGGCAATAATCCAGACTTTACCGAAAACAAACTGTCTGTTACCTGGAGCAGCGTTGACTTTCTAAAGACGGCAGCCAGGTTGTACCGGCAGAATGGGGAGCCGGAGAAAGCCGAAGAATTGCAGCCGAAGAAAAGGCCGATTCGTTTAACCGGAAGAGCGAAGTATACATCATGAAGCGATATTCACATATAGCGATTGTAACGATTCCTACCGGTTCCCTTATTAAAGGGGAATGGGTGGCTGGAGAACCTCAGAAGATAGAGATGAAAGGTCAGTATTTCCCATCTAACAGCGGTCAACAATTGAAACAGAATATCGATGGGAAAGAGTTTATCGTACATGGTGAATTTTCGACGAAGGCACGCCCGGTTTCCGATGCAAATCATATCCGGATCGATAGTATCGGATTAGATGCTGATATTATCTGCTGGGAACCGTTTCAGACTCACTCTGTAATCTATGTATAGTGATGGCAAGGAAAGGCGGTTTGACTCCGTTGTGGAGCGATAGGGATGTTGAACGTTGGTTCGATTACTTTGTGGATCGGGCGGAAGAACGGATATACAAGCTATTGCAACGTGCAGGGGAAGAATTTGTAAAGATTGCCCGTAAGAAAGGAAACTATCAGGATCGTACTGGCAATCTCCGTAGTTCTATCGGTTATGTGATCGTTAAGGACGGCGATATATTGACCGAGAACTACGAACAGTCCACGGAAGGGACAGATAAACAGACCGGTATCAGGGAAGCGAAGCGGTTGGTTTCCGAACTGATTCTTCTTTATAAAAAAGGTTGGGTATTGATCGGTGTGGCTGCTATGCCATACGCTGTTTATGTAGAAGCAATCAATAATCTAGATGTTATATCTGTTGCTACGGAGCATACCGAAGATTGGATCAGAAAACAAAGTAAAACCCTGTTTGATAAATTAGCAGAGAAAGGATATTGATATGGCGGATCAGTTTGATATAGTTGATATTGTTTATGATGCGGTTGAACCGGGCTGTACCGGCTTTATCCTGTATAAGGATCGATCTGCTGATGGTGAGACGAAGAACCATATCACAGTTCGGATGCTTCCACTGAATGAAACAGAGGTCTTGAATAAGGGGGTGGTCAATGTCAACGTATTTGTGAAGAATCAAGCAAAAGGCATGCCTGATCGACAACTAATGAAAGGAACGGTACGAAATATAAAGTCTGCGCTACGAAACATCAAACATCCTTTCGGCATGTATTGGAAATCCCGGATCGTCTGGTCTGAATCTCTTGGCGAAGCAAAAGAAGGCTTCGATTGTACGAATATAAGATTTGAAGTAATTACGGAAATTGATTAATAATATGGAAAGAAGTTTAGCATTAGATATTGACTATCTGGGAGTTGCAGAACCAGGTGATGGTGTAGCAGGAACAGAGTATACTCAGTATCCCGAAATTGATACTGTGACTTTCAACTTCTCAGAACCTAAAGAAATTAGCTTTACGGCTATGGGGAGAGAAGACCCGTGGGCGGTCGTGTCAAAGAAGGGGGATCCTTCAAGTATCGAATATACCATTCCTTCTCCTACTGCAGAAGAGCTTAAGGCTCATTGTGGGGGAACGGTAACTGGAGATAAATGGGAAGCACCTGTTTCAACACCTACAATTATAAAGACGATTAAATTACAGAGTTCTCCGTATAATGGTAAGTATACAGAGTATGTATTCGTCAAGGCTTCTATTGCTGGTCGTTTGAGTCAGGCTCCAGGAAAAGAAGAGACTGATTTACTGCTGGTGAAAGCTACCATTATGACCCCTGTTTCTGCTGCTGGTGTTCGATCTGCGCCTTACTGCCGTGAAGTAAAACCAGTTACGGCTCCGGTTCCTCCATCAGAGAGCTGAATGGCTAAAGCAGTAGTCAAACGTAAATCAAGAAAAGCTCGGGGATAACCTCGGGCTTTTATATTTTAAAGGAAAACATGAGTGTAAAACAAGTACTTCAGATTGAAAGTAATGTGGTAACGGATCAGCCGGTTAAGATTCCCTTTGAGTTCACCCGGTTAGATCTGTTACCGGAAGGGAAAAAACTAGGGGATAGCATAGTTATTACTCCGCTTACGGTTCGTTCTTGGTTCCGGATAAAACCGCTTTTACTGCATATTGATAAGCAAGATCGGGAAATACTGACGGCCAATAAGGATACAGGCTTTAAGAATGAGATCGCCGACCTGATGGCAAAGTACGATGAGATAATCTTTGAGATCGTCTGCCTCGGCATTTACAACAAAAGAGGAAATATGCCGGCTTGGTTCCGGGAGGTTTTAAAAGATAATTGCACCTGGGAGGATATCTATATCCTTCTCAATGCGATCCTGTTCCGGATCGGTTGCAACCCTTTTTCTCGTACTATCACAGCGCTGGAAGCTGTAAGCCCGCTAGACGAAGAGGAGTTAATAGCCCTTCAAAAGAACAACGAGACCTGGAAGAACCGGAACCGCAAAGCAGCTTCATGCTCCTAGTTTCCTGCAATGAGGCATTTGGCTATACACATGATCAAACACTCGATAGTAGTATGGTTCTTATCCTGGCAATGCTTCGCGAACATGGATACATAGTCAATGAACGAAATAAAACTTTATACAAAGACGACGAGAGTGAAGATGATGATTCCGGAGAATGGGTTGAAGTAACAGACTTTGATACCGGTCAAAAGAAAAAGGTCAGGAAAATGAAATCGATATAGTATATATTAGAATAGAGTAGATAAGTTTTGTCATAGTGATGAATTTTGAATTTTGGCAAAAAAGCCCGGCGGACTGTGAAGTTGGCCGGGCTTTTGTATTAGATATTGTCTAGGATGAAATCTGCTGGGATTCCGAAACAATCACGTAAGCGTTTTGCGATGTTCAGGTTAAGCGCACGTTTACCGTTCAATAATTCGCTTACCCTGGACTCTGATATACCGAGCATTTTTGCGGCTTCTTTTTGTTTGATCTTTTTATCTATCATCTGCTTTTTTATCTCGTCTGTTATCAGTGAGGAGACTTTACCGGGCAGTGGATGATAAGCGGCTTCCCATTCATGGATCGCATCGGTAAGACGGATAAATTCGTCTTTGTCCGACTGTGATAAAAGTTCCATATCGCCAAGCTTAGTCCCTTTCGCAATAATCACCTCCATCGCTTCTTTATGTTCTCTATACTGAGCATCGTTTTTAATAATCATACGCCCTCCTTATTAAATAGTTTTTACATCAATTTTATCATATTCCGGATGAGTACCGATAAAGCGGATAACCATGCGGCCAGCGAAAAACGTAACAACAGCTACAATCCGATAATTATTACCTTTGATGTTAAATACATATCGGCTGTTACCTACATAATCGGCGGAAAGAAAATCATTTTTCAAGTCAGAGTGGCTTTTCCAATCAGCAGCCTCACATATTTGTATCCATTTCTGGATTGCCTTGTCTGCATCAGCATGCTTGCGGATGAACTTTTCTAGCTTTTCTGAATCAATGATTTTCATATTTCTGTTGTTTGTTTCTCTTTGATGCAAAGATATAATATAATTCCCAAATGTGGAAGTTTATTTGTTCGAAATTTTTATTGATCTGTTTATATTTTACTATAAACATGTCTATGGGTATAGTAAACAGGGACGGAGCTTTATACATGGCTACCGGTGTTGATAACTCCGGTTTGTACGCTGGTCGCCGGGAGGCAATGGGGATAATTAAGGCGATGGCCGGACAGATTACATCGTTCGATGTCTTTTCCGGCATTGGGATTAGTGCTGCAACAGCGTTCGCCAGTGCTGCTAAGAGCTCTTATGACTTCGAAAAAGAGTTTCAAAAAAACATACTGGAAGTGGCGACGATCTCTACGCAGGTAGAAGGCAGTATGACTGACTTTATGAACCGGGTAATGGCAATTACTCAGGAAATACCGGTCAAGGCTCCTGAAGCAGCAAAAGCACTATATCAGATCGTTTCGGCTGGGCATGATGGGGCAGACGGAATAAATGTGCTCGAGGTGGCAGCTAGATCTGCAATTGGAGGTATGACAGATACGGCTACGGCGGCCGATGCTATTACTACCCTTATTAATGCCTACAAATTGAGTGCATCGGATGCCGAGAGAGTTTCGGATCAACTTTTCACGACTGCTCGACTGGGTAAGACAACATTCGGAGAGCTGGGACAATCTATTGCACAGGTTGCACCAATTGCGGCCAGCTACGGCGTTGAAATGGACCAGGTGTTGGCCGCTGTTGCTACGCTTACTAAATCTGGTACTCCGACGGCACAAGCTATGACACAGATACGGGCTTCGATAATAGGAGCATCTAAAGTGTTAGGTGATGGTGCATTCAATACACGCACATTTCAGGAAGGACTAGCGGAGATTGCGGCTAGAGCTGGCGGTTCAGAGTCTAAACTACGTGAACTAATTCCGGAGGTCGAAGCTGTGAATGGAGTTCTTGGCTTAACAGGGATCAAGGCCCAGGATGCGGCGGAACATCTTAAGGCAATGAATGATTCGACTGGTGCCACTTCTGCAGCATTTGAACTCATGATGAATGATGTTGATAAGCAAATGACTCTTTTATCAAATAATATTCAGGCCGCTCTTCGTCCAATGGGACAAGCAATATTGAAAGAAGTTTCAGAGGTTGCCACAGCATTTAATGAAGCATTTGAGAATGGTGATGTTGAGCGTGCTATCAAATCTCTTGGTGATTTAATAGTAATAGTTACAGGTGCTTTTATCGGTTATAAAGGAGCTGTAACGGCTTCTACTGTTGCTCAGAATATCCATACAAAAGCATTGGTTGTTAGTCGGCTGGCTTCAATACAGCATATAACGACGAGTAAATTGATGACAAATGCCATTAAAGCACAGACTGTCGCTTTGTTAAAAAATATAGCAGCTTTGGCTACAAATCCCTATGTTTTAGCAGCTGCCGCAGTTGCAGCATTAGGATACGGATTGTATAAATATGCAACACAGGCGACTGCCGCAGAAAAAGCTACTGCAGCACATAATAAGCGAGTTAAAGAACTCAGTGAGTGGGCAGATAAGACAAAAGAGAGCGTGGACGGTATGCTCTCCTCTTTGAAAGATGAAAATGTTCTTATGTCAAAGAAGGTTGAAATTTACAGAAACCTTCAATCTCTTTATCCGGATGAACTAAAAAATATTTCCCTTCAGAACTTTCTTTTGATGGATTCGGTGCAGGCAAATAATTTATTAGCGAAAGCACTCGATGATAGGATTAAAGCTCAGCAGCGAGCGGATGTTAATGCTATTGAAGCTGAAATGAAAACCAATGATTCACGAATAGCTACATTGGATAGCAAGAGTGGAATGGATACATCTATAGGAGAGTGGTTTGAATTGCGCCGTTTGAAGTCGAGAAATGAACAATTGAAAATAGAATATGAGAAGGCAAAAGATATAGTAATTCAGGGTGTGAAGGATGAGACGGCGGCAAGGAAGGCCGCAGAGGATTTGAATAATGACAATGAAAAAGGAGAAACTGTCCTCCAGCGAAAAATCGCTCTTACTAAAGAATTGTCAGATGCTGAAGTCAATTTAAAAAAACTCCGTGCGCCAGATTCTACCGCAAAAAACAGCGAGATAAAAACGGCAGAAGATAAGGTCAAGGAGATAAAAGGTAAGCTGGAGGCTTTGACAGGCATATCGGGTAAGGAAGGTGGCAAATTGAAACAAGCTCAAGCGGACCTTGCTCGCTCTATCCTCGACAATGAGTTAAAACTACAGGCCGATCGTATTGCCATAATGAAAGATGGCAAGGACAAACGAGTGCTGTTAGCCGATCAGGAATATAAAGAAACCATTGCCGCTATCCAGAAAGAGAAAGAAGAATATCAAAAGAAAATCAAAGAAGCCAAAGGTAAGGAAGATCCTGCTGTCCTTTCTACTTTTACCGATCGTGAAAACTCTGCTAAAGATAAGCGAAACAACGATGTTGCCAATATCGCAAAGGATTATTCCGACCAACTGAAATCAATCCAAAACGATGTTGATTCTCATTTCCGGAGCCAACTGGATAATCGTTTGATTGAGATCGATAGCTACTACAAAGAGCAGATCAAAATAGCCAAGGAAGCCGGCGAAGAAGAGGAAGGGGACTTTATCCAGATGCTTATCAGAAAGCAGCAGGCGGAAAGGGAATACGCCCGGAAAGAATCAGCTTTGTCTACAGTCGATTTTAAGGAACAGGTAGACCTCGGCCATCTTGAAAACAAGTCCAATGACACCTACTTTGTCGAAGAGACCGAACGACAGAAAACAGAAATTGTACGCAAATATGCCCAAGAACGTATAACCATCCTCGATAGTATGGGGGATGAGCAGTCCAAGAAAGACGCCGAACTTTTAAGGATCGCTGTCGAAGGATATGATAAGGCCCTGTCAAAACCAAGTAAGAAATCAATCAATAACCTGATTGATGAAAAAGCCATAAAGGCATTACAGAAGCGCTTTATGGATCTGGGTATGTCCGAGGAGGAAGCGAAAGAAAAGGCGATCGAGTATGCAGAAGGCTTTAAGGGCAAGATGCAGATGGTGGCCGATGTAGCCGATAGCCTGAAAACGGCTTTTGGAGGCATCTCTGATGAATTGGATATGGCCTTGGATGCTGTTAGCAATATCGCTCAGGGATTTGCCGAGGGAGGACTAATCGGAGGTATCTCTGCGGCAGCCGGCCAACTAGTCAGTGTTGTCAGCAATCTGTTTACTGCGAAGAAGGAAATTGATAAATCCATGGTGGAAGGGTATGAAACCTATATGGATGCTATCAATGACCTTATCGATACCCAGGTTGCCCTCCTTGATAAATTGGGAGGCATGGCGTTTGGTCAAAATATCATTGACACAACAAAGGATATCGCCAAATCTATCGCGGCCAGCCGTACATTGTTCAATGAAGCGATGAGAGCCGGCTCCGGTATGTTTTCTCATAGCGACGGTTACAAGGCCAACAAGATGCTGAAAGGGTATGTCAATGAACTTCGCGAAGTAGGTATCTACACGACCGATTTAAGCCGGATGACTAATGAACAGCTGGCCTCGTTGAAGAAATTGCCGGAGGTTTATGCCCGTCTTCCGGAAGGACTGCGTAAGTATATTGACGCCATCGCTGAAGGTATTGATAAAACGGAAGAATTTAAAGATCAGATTCAGGATACTGTTCTTGGTCTGGATTTCACAAGCATAACAGATATGATTGTAAATTCCGTTACCGATCCATCAATAGATAATGCTCTGGAAGAGCTTGAAGTCAATATCGATAAAACGATTGCCAGTATAGCCCAGAACATGCTTCGTCGTAATATGTTACTCGGCCCATTAGAGAAGATGACCAATGACCTATATAAGTCGATGGAGAAGAAGGATAAGGATGGTAATACTTATTACAAACTGACAGCTGAATCGGCTAAGAGTTTCAAGGATAATGTATTGGGATTGGGTAAACAATTTCAGGATGCATGGAAGGAGTTGGAAGAGGCTTTTAGTTCTAGCGGCATTGATCTGATGCCTAAAGATCAGGAGACGACGGAAGATGTATCGGATAACTCCCTGAAAGGAGCCTACGCTAAAGCTAATCAGGAGAGTATTAATTTACTGGCCGGACAAACCGGCGCCCAACGTGTTGCCATCGAGAGTATCCGTGAGCAGATGCAATTTATCCGTGACCTACAGGTACAAGGCTGGAAAGATGTGACAGCCATTAAGGAATTAGTCGGCAAGCTAAAAGAAGTATCCGATAAGATATATAATGCAGTAGATGAGATAAAGGGGCATACCGGTGAACTGTCTGAATACTCTGAGAGGACGGTTAATGCCGTGGAAGGAACGTTGAACGTAAAAGTGAAAATGTGATGACAATCGACGGAAAAAACATAAATGAATGGGGTTGTACGTTGTTGGAAGGCTCTTTCGACGACCTGTTGAAATATCCGAAGCGTAAAGCTGTAACTACTCGGGACTGGGCTGAATCGAATGGCATTGTCCCGGACTTGTCGGAGGTGGAGTTCGAAGCCAGGACAATCAAGTTGTCTTTTTTTATGGAGGCTTATGGAGATGTCGAGTTCTGGCGCCGGTATAACAAGCTGACGTCTGACCTGTCTGCTACCGGTTACCGGGAGATGAACCTGATTGAAGGTATGACAAACCGGCTACGGCTGAATGCAGGGGTTAAATACGAGTTGCCTGTATTTCCGAATGCTAATAGAAACTGCTCGGTTTTTGATCTGAATTTTATAGAGGATAACTTTACAAGAGTCTCAGCGTATCCTTCCGGCGGGATAAGCCTGCGCGGACAGTTTGCGATAAACGGCTATGACTTCGGTGAGTTTGGTATCGGGTGCGATGACGGCCTGGAAGACATACTGAAGACTCCGGCCTTGAAAGATCCTTTTACGGACGGTCGGAACATCGACCTTACAACGATCCGGACCCAACACAAGACGATCAAGTTATCGCTTTGGATGATGGCAAAAAGCATAGGAGAGTTCCTGAACAACTATCATGCCTTTTTTACCCAGCTTTCGGGTACCGGAACACAGAGCTTATATATTAATACACTAGGTGTTACAACACAGGTCTATTACTTTGACTGTCCGTCTTATACGGTTGAGATATGGCAGGAGACGGATATCATGGTCCGGTTTACAATCTCTCTCGTGATCCCGGTAGTAACCTGGGTTGACACCGGTGGCGTGACAAGGTACAGAGTATTACAGGATAAAGAACTCGGTCTATTGGCTGATGAACAAGGTAGAATTATAGTATTTAATTGATATGGCGACAGGTGAATTTGATATAATTTATGCGAATGCATTACCGGCTGCGACGAACGTGACCGACAATGATATGATCCTTATCATTCAAGGTGGAAGACCGAAACGTGCTTTGCCTTCCACAATGAAGGGGCGACCAGGTGATCCTGGGTTAAGTGTTTACTTGGGTGTGGATGCTACATCTATCCTTTGGAAGCAGGGGCCATCCGGTACTTGGCAGAATCTTATTTCCTTAGAGAAAATCCGTGGTCCGAAGGGAGAGAAACCTTTGTTCCGGAAAGTCGAAGGTACTCTTCAGCTGAAGTATGAAAATGAACCAGACTCCGCCTACAAGAGCATTTTTGACCGAGAAGAATTGAAAATGAAGTTTTCGGATCTTACTGCGGAAGAACGCGACTTGCTAAGATTGCATTATTCTGATCTGACTGGGGCGGAGAAGGCGGAACTGATGAAACCGGCTACCGACGCGGCGAAGACCGTAACGGATAAGATGGCTCAGATCGAGCAAGATGCGAACCAGAAGATTGCTGATCTGACGACCTTTGAAGCTACGGCCAAAGAGCAGGAAGCAGATCGTGTAGATGCCGAAAAGAAACGTGTTGCAGCGGAAAGTGTACGTAAGACGGAGGAAGCAGCCCGGGCATCTGCCGAGGAACTGCGAGATCAGGGTGAGTCGGGGCGTATTGCAGAAGAGGGCAAGCGTGTATCCGCTGAAGGAATCCGAGACAGCGCAGAGCAGTCCCGTATCAAGGAGGAAGGAACTCGGAATACTCAGGAACAAGCTCGTAAGGATGCCGAAGGCGCTCGTGTTTTGGTAGAGAAGGACCGCGTAACTGAAGAAGGTAAGCGGGCGGGTGCGGAAGTTCTACGCGATCGGTCAGAGCAGAACCGGGTTACGGAGGAAGGAAAACGTGATATTGCTGAACAGAATCGTGTAGCGTCGGAAGTTGGTCGTGAGGATGCTGAAAAATCACGTATCTCTGCCGAAACAGGACGAGATGAAGCTGAAAAACTGCGTGTATCTTCTGAGGCGAACCGAAAGACGGAAGAAGGTAAACGTGATGCAGCAGAGCGGGCACGTATCGAAGCTGAAGCTGCTCGCGTTGAAGCCGAAAGGCTCCGTGTTCAAGAGAGTAAGGAAGCGGTAAATAATGCCAAATCCTCTGCCGGATTAGCGGACTTAGCTGCTGCTGCTGCCCAGGAAGCTGCAGACAAACAGCCCATTTTCGATACTTTTGGTTATGTATACTTTTGGAACCGTACATTAAAGGATTATGTCAAGAGCGACATAAACCTAATGGGAAAACCATTTAGTATAGCAGAAACATATCCTTCGGTAGAAGCTATGAAAGCGGATGCCGATAATGAAAAAATCCCATTAGGATCTTTTGTTGCTGTTAGTATACCAATACCTGATGTCCCTGAAGGAAGTGATACAGAAGAGCCAGATACGGCTAAACTCTACATAAAGAATGAACACGAAGGTGTAATCAGTTTCAATTTTATCGTAGATATGTCCGGTGCACGAGGATTTACAGGTAAAACACCGCAAATTAGTATCGGATTGGTAACTAAAGGTGAAAATCCGTTTGCCTCTTTATCTCCCGATGGAACAGATACAAATGGAAACCCTAAATATTTATTGAATGTCGTATTACCGAAGGGTGATAAAGGCGATAAGGGAGATGTTGGTCCTATTGGCCCTGAGGGAAAACAAGGCCCAATAGGTCCGAAAGGTGATACCGGCGCTGCATTTACCTATGACATGTTTACTCCAGATCAGCTAGCCTTATTGGTAGGTCCTGTTGGACCCATTGGTCCGAAGGGCGACAAAGGTGATAAAGGTGATAAAGGCGACAAGGGGGATCAAGGTATACAAGGTATTCAGGGGCCAATCGGTCCCAAAGGTGAGATCGGCTTAACTGGCTCGGCAGGAGTAAAAGGCGATAAAGGAGATACTGGTGCCCAGGGTCCGCAGGGCTTACGCGGTGAGAACGGTGTATCCTGCGACTGGCAGTGGTCCGGAACGACACTTCGTATCTACGGAGCTTCCGGGTGGAGTAGCTATGTAAATTTACTTGGCCCTCAAGGTCCGAAGGGCGACACTGGACCTGCTGGTGCTAAAGGAGCAACTGGAGCTCAGGGGGCAACTGGACCTGCCGGAGCAGCTGGAACAAACGCCACTATCACTGGTGCATCTGCGACTGTTGATGCCAATGTCGGTACGCCATCTGTTACAGTCAGTCTTGGTGGTACGGCTTCGGCCAGAACTTTTACGTTCGCTTTTAAAAATTTGAAAGGAGCAACCGGAGCGACAGGAGCAACTGGTCCGCAAGGTCCCGCCGGTGCTCGTGGAGCGACTGGTCCAGCTGGGTCAAATGGCTCTAATGGAGTTTCCTGCGACTGGCAGTGGTCAGGAACCAGCTTGCGGATTTACGGTGCATCCGGTTGGAGCAGCTACGTAAACCTTAAAGGCGCAACGGGGGATAGAGGAGCAACAGGCCCTCAAGGTCCTCAGGGGCCTGCAGGCGCATCCGGAGCAAACTGGAATGGTGGGACCGTTGGTACTAATATAATTATCAGTCGTAGTTATCCAACTCTGAACTTAAATGACGGTAATAATAAATGGCAAATTCAGAACTCACCGTCGGAAGGAATAAATTTTTGGTATAATTCAAGCCAAAAATTCAGAGTATCAACTATTGGACATGTATATTGTGCTGGTGAATATTCAAAACTGTCAGACATACGTATTAAAAACCGTATCAAAGACTTGGACAATGTACTAGATAAAATAAAGGGGCTTAGTGTCTTTTATTATACTCGTACAGATTTAGAAATAGAAAAAAGGCATCTTGGTGTTTCCGCCCAAGAAGTAATCGAGGTGTTTCCCGAGGTTGTTAGTTTATACGATGAGCTTTACTCGGTGGATTACAGTTCGTTGGCAGCCGCTGTAGCTATAGCCGGCCTGAACGAGGTTAGAGAAAGATTAGAACAATTGGAACAAAAATTATCAGCGTAATGAAGAAAGAAGAAATTGTGAATTTGAATAGAACGTTACTGTATGTATCGTTTGGTAACATGAGTAAGGCCGGCAAGAGCGCCATGATGCGTAACCTGGTCCGCCTGGGGAAGCATTCGAAGGAGATCGAGGAAGCTATGAAGATAGCCTTTGACAAGTTTAAGCCGGCTGGACTGGATGACTTAATGAAGAAGAAAGATCGGTCCGAAGAGGAACAGAAAGAATTTGATGACCTGACTCAAAAGTTTGATTCGGACATCAAAGATTACACGTATGAGCTCCTGGCAGAGGAGGTTGAGATCGAGATGCACTATATCTCCGATGCTGACTTTGATGATTTGGTAGATGCTACTTCTAAGTCGACAAAGGAATTGACTGCCGGTAACTTTATGTATCTCCGGGAATACCTGGTAAAGGAATGATCTGGATTATCATATTCGAGATCGTATTCTGGGTACTGCATCACGTCAGTACCCGGAATGTTAAATCAGATGTTGAGTTGTGGGGGAAAGAATTGTAAAACGTATAAGTATACCATTATGAAATTTATAGTACTTACAGATAAAGGGATAAAAGGAAATATCCCATTTGAAGGAGCGTATGAAGATACAGTGAAATACAAAAATCCTAAAGCCGAATTTACGCGTAAAGAATGGTGCATAGATATTAATTCTTTGGAAGAACTACTAGTTCTAATGAACAAATATGGAGCCTTAGTCGTAAGCCAAGAAGATTATAGTCGTGCTGAGATACCGACAATTATGCTATTTGATGAAAATTGTGGTGCATAACAACTTACTAAAAAAACCTTACGGTGTATAGGTAGCCGTAAAAGAAAATGAAATTCATAGTTAGTACAATTGAAGAAATAGACGGTAAACCTCTATTTAAGGAGGCTTACAGGAGTACTGTTGAATGTAAAAATATCCACGGGCAAGAATTTACTGAAGAAGTATGGTGCATAGATATTAATTCATTGGAGGAATTTTACGTCTTGGTAAAAGAATATGGCAACCTTGCTTTATTTTGTGAAGACTTTTATCGTGAAGAAATTCTCAAAATCAATTTATTCGACGAAGTATGTGGTGCATAACATAAAACCGCCCCGAATCTCGCGACCCAGAGCGGTTCAAAATATTAAACTCCTTCAAAGAAGGAGGTGTATGCAGCAAAAGTAATGTTTAATTTAAAAAAATGTAGTATGAAAAAGATTTTATTTTTAATTGTAGCTTTGATTTCTTTGATTTCAGGAAACATTTACGCCCAGGAGGTAGTCACGGAACCTTCAACCTCATTTGTAATTGACCTCGGAACGTTTACCGGCATCGTAGCTGTTGTGTCAACCTTAGTTACTCAGATCACAAAGGTTGTTCCGGCTATCTCGGACAGTAAGCTGATTAAGATCCTGATCTCAGTCGTTACCGGTATTGCGGTTTGTATGGCCTGTTGGCTGCTAAAGGCAACTCCGTTACTCAATGATCTCGTGTGGTGGCAGAGTCTACTGTATGGTTTGGCTGTCGGATTGTCCGGATGCGGTTTTTACGATATTGTCAAAGCAATTGGAGGTCTGTTCGGCAAGCAGGACGAAGTGATACATTATAATAAGTAGTAAAAAAACTCCGCCTCCGAACTTCGCAGCAGGGAGGCGGATACCTTAGTTCCTTTTTTATAAATAGCAATTTATTCTGATGACTTTGTTAAATCATTGATTGTTTAAACTATTTACTTTGCAGGGAAAGCTTAGATAATCAATTAGTATTGTATATTTGTACTCTAAAACACACTAGTATGAAAGTTTATATTTTGTTTATCCTATTTTTCATTTTGAACGTATCATGTTCAAAAAAAGATGAGAGTTATGATGATATTTTAAAAATTACACCGGAATATCTACTGCAAGCTTTGCAAAAAGGATTATCCATACAGGATATTAAAGAAACTTCAGGTTCCTATAAAATAGTATTCAGTGATAATAGCAAGGTTACTTTTGTATTAAGTAAGGGACTATTTTATACAAAGATAGAAAAGAACTATTGGTGTATAAATGGAGAAAATACAAATATAAAAGCGAGCAATACAAATGCAGAATTATGGTCTATGGATGTAGACACTATAGGAAATTGGATAATAAATGAAGGAAGGACAAACATAGCGGCAGATATGCCGCTGGATGCTCTGGATGCTCCTACAATTAAAAACATAGTACAGTCAACCAATTTCTTCTATTTTTATTTTACTGATAAAACATTGCTTAGATTTGTTAATCAGAAAAATGGTAATCAGACTAACCATGATAAGCAACCACTCCCGGTTCATCCTAAATCTTTAAAAATATTATGTATAGGAAATAGCTTTACGGAGGATGCAACAAATATATTACCTAATATCATTCAATCGGCAGGTATAAATAATATTTGTATTGGACGCCTGCTCATCGGTGGTGGATATCTGAAACAATATTATAATAACTACATGAATAATTCTTCCGAAGGATACTATCAGATAACAGATGATCATTTGAAATGGAAAACAATATCGGAAAAATTCACATTGAAACGAGCTTTACAGTATGCAGATTGGGATATTATAACATTTCAGCAAGTATCTTATGAGGCAGGAAGATTTCAAACGTATCAACCTTATCTTTCCAATTTGATTGATATAGCAAAAAAAGAATGTAAAAACTCTACGCCGGTTTTTGTTTGGCAAATGTCTTGGGCGTATGGAACCGGATGTACAGAGGAAGTTTTTGGCAGGTATGGATATAATCAAATGAAGATGTACAACGATATCATTAATGCGACTAAAATAATGATGGGGCAATCCGATATAGATATTGTAGTACCAATTGGTACTGCGATTCAGAATTTAAGGAATACCCCTCTTGATAATCCCCCGTTAGATATTACCCGTGATTTTCGTCATCTGGATCAAGGAGTAGGAATATATACTGCCTCCTGTACATTCTTTCAGGCATTAATAGCTCCCGTTTACGATATTCAGATTTTTGAGACTCCATTTTTGAGACTTTTACATGGGAGTATTTCTGTTACTGAAAATAATTTTAGAATCTGTCAGCAAGCTGCTGTAAATGCCTGCAATATGCCATTTCATGTAACAAAGTAAAGTTGAATATCATTCAAATCACTGTAGATGTGAATTATAGTCTACTTTAATGTTTGCCACTTAAACACTGTGTAATTAGTATTTAAGTGGCAATTTTTTTACATCTCCGTTTTGTAAAACTGAACTTTTGGTTTTGCCAATTATATATTGAAACTCTCATATCGAATCGGCTTTCTACTAGACATAGCGATCTGCCTGGTGAAAAGGGGTATAATGACTCAAAATATAGAATGATGTGAAAAAACGCATTCGAACTTTACGGGAGGGAGTAATAATCTTACTCTTACAAGAGTAAGATTATATTTTAAGATATGAAAATTAAGCGGGGAAATAAGGTATTATGTGATGCCTATCTGAAAAATAATAGCTTCACGGTTGATGAGATCATGGGTGAGCAAACGCTTACCCTAAACTTCTTGTCCCGTGATGTTATTGATTTTGAGGTTGGTGATTACGTGGAATGTGAGGGTGAAAGGTACAAGATCCGGTATAAGGAGAAGGTTACTAAGCGGGAGAAGTCGCTTGGCTGGGAGTATAATATACCGTTTTACTCAAGCAAGTATGATCTGGAAGACGTTGTATTCTTTTTGAATGGCGAACCTGAATATAAGAAGAACTTTGACTTTTATACCGGTACGGCAAGACAAATCCTTGAATTGATCGTTAAAAACATGAACAGGGAGGATTCCGGCTGGAAAGTAGGATCGTGTATAGAGTCCCGTCCTATAACCATCTCATTTAAGGATAAGAGCGTCGGGAATGTCTTGGATGATACGGTCAAACAGATTGATACCGAGTATTGGATATCTCAGAAAACTGTCAGTATCGGAAAGAGAAAATACGACAGTAATGGCCTTGTATTGGGACAAGGTGAAGGTCTTGGATTTACCGAGCTGGAAGTGTCGTCTGTTGATGAAGAACGGCCGACAACGGTTATTTTCCCGTATGGATCAGATAAAAACCTGGGACCGGATTACGGGGCAGACTATTTGATGTTACCAGGCGGGCTGAAAGAGATGTCGAAGAATACCGAGAAATACGGACGGTTAGGGCAGAAGAAGATACAGTTTGATCATATCTTTCCGAAAGGTGAATTTTTAGTAACCGCGAAGATCGACGATCTTACATTACAAGCATCCGGTATCGACTTTAATTTGAAAGACTGTTTATTGGATGAAGTGGAGGCAATCGTCACATTCCAGGACGGCGGTCTAGCCGGATATGATCTGGCTATCGTCAAAGAGAGTGTGGATGACAAGATAAAGCAATTTAAGCTCAAAGAAAACAAAGAGGAAAATGCTTTGACGGTCCCTGGCGATATAAACTTCGCTGTTGGTGATAAGTTTATCCTTACCGGCATAAAGATGCCGCAGGTTTATATAGATGATGCATCCAATCAACTGGCGGAAGAAGCCCAGACTTGGCTCGACGAACATTGTGAGAAGCGTATCCAACTGAGAGGGAAATGCGACGAAGTGCTGTTCCGGCAAATGAACCTATTCATTGCCTGCGGGCAGATGGTCGGGGTTTATTCCGATCAGCTAAAGATTGATCGGGAGATTCGTGTGACTAAGGTTAAGCGTTATATCGAAAATGATGATAAACCGGCATACCGGTACGAGTTGACCTTATCTGACTTCCTGCAGGGTAACGGCTTCAAGGACTTGGTTGATGATGTCGATAAATTCCCGGATGAAATCGAGGATAAAGTTAAGCCGGTCCGCGAGTGGACCAAACGGTCATGGCGTGATGTGATGGAGACGTTAGGTATGATGTTCGATCCGGAGGGGGATTATTTCACGGAGCTCATCAAGCCGCTGGCTGTACATACGGCTCAGCTGATTGTCGGAACCAACTCACAACAGATGGATCTGGTCGGAGTGAAGTTTATTCCTAACGCTGATAACGACCCAAACTACTTCAAGAACACAGCCGGTAAGTTAGTGCATTTCACTGTAAGCGAAGTAGTCCGGGAGTGGTCTATCCCGGAGGCTTCCTTTCGTTTAAGTAATTCGCTTGCCTATTATGTATATGCCAAGTGTCCGAAGGAAGGTAGTGTAGGTTCTATACTAGTTTCTGAACGTCAAATTAAGCTAGAGGCAGAAGCCGGTTATTATCATTTTTGGATTGGCGTATTGAACACTCCGGAGGATAGTGTTCGTTCCTGGAATCCTAATTATGGTTTTACCGAGGTAGCCGGGCAGACGATCACGACCGGTGTTATTAAGGACAAGTTGGCTCGATTGGTAATTGATTTGATGAATGCCCATATCATAGCTCAAAATGGAGCTACAATTTCGGGAAAGATTTTGTTCGGTGAAGGAACATCTGGTTTGGAAAATATAAAGGAATGGCCAGCCGCAAAAAAAGTGATTGACGATGCCGTTAGAGAAATAGACGAAACGAGTAAAGCTTTGACTGATTTTGAAGGAACTGTGAATGGAGCCTTTAAAGACGGAGTTATCGAACAGGCTGAAGCTAAGGCTATCGAGAAGTACGTCAATATTCTCAATACAGAGAAGGCCGATGCAGATGCTGTTTACAATAAGTTGTACTCCAATATATATCTTTTAGGTTCACCGAAAACAGACCTGCTTAACTCGAAGATTACTTATAATGGTGCTCATACTGAACTAATCAAGGCGGTGAATGATGCCATCGCCGACGGTCGTACAACCGTTGCCGAAAAGAATAATGTCGATAGTAAGTTTACAGCTTATAAAAATGCTATTGCCGATTATAAATCGAAGGTGGAAGCAGCCAATAAGTCCATTCAGGATACGCTTAAAGGTTACTCGGACGAAGCTCTTGCAAAAGGTAAAGAGGCATTTACGGCCGCCAGCAATGCCCAGACTTCTGCAAATCAAGCTCAACAATCTGTATCAGGCCTGGGAAATTACATAGATGGCGCTTTTTCTGATGGAATAATAGAGGAGTCTGAAGCCAAAGCAATAGAAAAGTACATTAATACAGTAAAGACGGATAAGTCAGCTGTCGAAGCTACATATAATAAGTTATATGTCAATAGCTATTTGACCGGTACCGCAAAATCGGGATTACTCAATGCAAAGGTGACTCTGTTTGGAGCGATTGACAATCTACTGTCGGCAATCAATAGTGCTATTTCTGATGGCAAAACAACAGTTGCGGAGAAGAATAATGTCGACAGCAAGTTTTCATTATTCAATTCAGCCATGTCCTCATTTAATACAGCCGTGGAAATAGCGAACAAGGCTATCCAGGATACGCTCAAAGGCTACTCGGATAATGCGGCTTCAAATGTACCAGATTCATTTAAAAATTCTTTGGCCCAGCGTTTAGGATATGCTAACTATGCAGCATTAGAATCCGCCGCCGATGCCGGTAATACAGTCGTTAAAGATGGTAAGATTAATACTGTTTTGGTTGAAGCTACAGCGATTGTAACTAAAGGACTTACGGCAGCCATGATTCAGGCTCTTGATATTGTAACAAATCGCTTGACAGTTACTAATGGGGCAAAGATAGGAGACTACTCCATAGAACAAGGTGGAATAGATGCTGTGTTTACCGATTGGAATTCAACTCCAAAGTTTAAATTGTCAAATAATACTGCCTATAACAATTCGACAAAGTATTTTTCAATGGGTATGTCTAATTCTTTGTTTGCTAAAAATACGAGAACAACTTTTCCAGGTGGTAATTATATAGACAAACCGCCGGGCTCTGGGAATTCGTATTTAACTTTTGGTCGTGTACATAATATATATAGTGACTGCGCATCTGCCCCTGACAAAAAAACAACGATGGTTATCGAGTCCATGGGGGCTGCCAAAGGTAATACTGCTCTCGCGTTAATAGGTGCCCTACAAGTGACTGGGGGAGTATCTACGCTAGAGAATCACGGTAGGGACTATTTTTTGAGCGAAGGCGGACCAAAGTATCGTAGAATCATATTTTCAAAGACTAATCAAATAGTATATCTACCATCGACAGACGACATACTTGCTTATTTCGGTAAATTACCTGAAATTACCGGAGGAGGCATTATACAAGGTGGAAATCCTTATCATGGCATAGATAATTCTTGGTTTACTTTCGAAATTTTCCGCGTACCATGGGCAACAGGGGCAACAACCGTCAGAGGTAGTTCTTCCGGAAATGGGGACTATGCAGGTATCTCCGGGACTCCTCTATATTCCGGTAGAGACCAGTATAGTTACGGGCAATTTACTCTCAATCCCGGGGAATTTGCGATAGTGAGTTTGATCAATAGAACATGGTATGTATTATATAAAGGAAAGGGATGGTAATGAATATAGTAGTAGATAAAAGATCGGGATACATAGTAAATCCTGAAACATTAACAGAAGGAGCTAATTTAGATTTTCTCAATAATTTCAAAAATTTGGAAGGGGAAATAATCTTACCTCCACATCTGGAAGTCATTGAAATGAATAAGACCAGGTCTGATCCTGATAAGCCTTATCATTACAAACACTATTACTATATCAATGGCATAGTAGAGTGTCGGTATATATTAAGTACGGACCTGATCGAGAAAAAGATTGATCGGTTAAAAAAAGAACTCTCTGACTCCGACTACATTGTGATTAAATCCTATGAGGCAACAATGATCGGACAACCGGTAGAGTACAACATGAGCAAAATACATGTTTCCCGACAAGAGTTACGGGATAAGATAAATGAGTTGGAAGAACTATTAAATCAAGAAGGAGGTGAGAAGTGAACATAGAATTAACGGACATAATAACAATCGTCGGTACGATGGGAGGGATTGAGGGGATCAAATGGGCGGTCCGTGCCTGGCTGAACCGTAAGACGGATGCCCGCAAAGAGGATGCGGCCGCTGATGCGTTAGAGATTGATAACGAGAAGAACCAAGTAACTTGGCTGGAGGATCGTATTACCCAACGCGATTTGAAGATTGACGCCTTGTATGTCGAACTCCGTCAGGAACAGTCGGCAAAACTTGATGAGATACATAAAAGGCATGAGGCCGAACTTGCTCTAAAGGATGCGGAACATAACAGGTGTGATCGTCCGGACAGTGAATGTGGAAGAAGGATTCCACCCCGGAGAAAATTAGATTTAAAAGATAAGGAGGGAAAAAATGAAAAAGATTGACGCAATTATCATTCATTGTTCGGCCACAAAAGTCGGACAGGATATCAAAGCAAAGGACATCGACCGTATGCACCGGTCACGCGGGTTCAACCAGATCGGCTATAACTATGTGGTCGACTTGGATGGGACCGTAGAAACCGGCCGGCCGCTTACGGTTTCCGGGGCACATTGTATCGGCTACAACGATCACAGTGTTGGCATTTGCTATGTCGGCGGGTTGGACGCTTCAGGACAGCCTGCTGATACTCGGACACCAGCACAGAAGGGAGCTATCGATGATCTGATCAACAATATTTGCCAGGCGCATGATATAGTAGAGTTACTCGGCCATCGTGATACGTCACCGGACCTAAACGATAACGGCATAGTTGAGCCGTTTGAATGGATTAAGATGTGTCCGTGCTTCGACGTTCGGGAAGAATACAAATCATTTTTGAAACCTATAATCGTGAAATCATGAAAGCCTGGCACATCATATTACTATTGATCGGGTTGGCGGCCAGCTTCTTTATCGGCTACCATGTTCGGGAAGTCTCATCAATGATGACACCTAAAACGGATACTGTCATCATTGTTGACACCTTACGTGATACAGTACCGGTTCCAGTCCGAGAAACAGTGACAAAGTATATCCAGGTCCCGGCAGACACGATCGTTAAATACATCAAAGGTGATACAGTATTTCTACCGGTCATCCAAAAGGAATACTCTACACTAGATTATCACGCTTGGGTATCCGGCTACAACGCGGCCTTGGATAGCATAGATGTTTTTCCGAAGACTGTCTATGTTACGCAAAAAATACCGGCCCGTCGATGGGGACTGGGAATAATCGGAGGATACGGTGCCGGCCGGTCCGGACTGTCTCCGTACATCGGAGTAGGAGTATACTATAGAATTTGGTGAGTTTGTTTGATATTAATACTAGTGTGGCCGTCTTGCCTGTGAGGGTAGGGCGGCTTTTTATGTCAAAAAATGATCAATGTATGCATTTATTATTTAATATACTAATCTAATCGGTGACATATTAGTGACATTTTTTAAAGTTCTAATTATTAGATTGTTACACGTCGTTTCTTTGCCTTATATAATTTGGTTTTTAATTTGTTGATATTCAGTCGTTTGTTGATTGTCAACAAATTGTCAACAAAAAAAATGTGTAATCTGATTTGTGAAAGGTACTTTTGGTGTGTGTTTATTCACTAGTTATTAATTAAAAAATTATGCGTTATGGAAAAAGTAAAATTCTTGTTAACTGTATTTTTTGTTTTATGTGTGTGTTCAATTAGTGCTCAAAAAGTAATTAATGAAGATTTGTATTTAGGAGAGAATAATTCTATTACTTCTGGCTGGGGTAAGAAATTATTTTTTAGAGGAACAGATTACAATCAGTATGATGAACTTTATATGGGTAGATATTATGTTTCTCTAGGTAAAACCGATTTAAGAGTAACTATTGGTGATGACTCTGGCAATGATGACCGATTTGTAGTAGGTAATTATTTTTCCGATAATGTGAATGTTTGGCGAGACCTATTTGTAGTTACAAATAAAGGTTGGGTAGGTATCGGTGGTGTTAGTTATCCTCAGAATGCTTTAGAAGTAAACGGGACAATACGTGCAAAAGAGATAAAGGTAGAAACTGGCTGGGCTGATTTTGTATTTGCGCCAGACTACAATTTACCTTCTTTAAGGGAAGTGGAATCCCATATCAAAGAACATAGACATTTGCCTGGTATACCAACCGAAGCAGAGGTGAAGAAGAATGGTGCTAATTTGGGAGAAATGAATGTGAAACTTCTTCAGAAAGTTGAAGAGCTAACTCTATATGTGATTCAACAGAATAAAGAGATTGAATCTTTGAAATCAGAAGTTCAACAATTAAGAGGTAAGTGATATGATTAGATTAAAATTAATATTATTAGGGATAATGCTGAATTTTGTAGCTGCATATCCTTTTGATCCGATGGCTGTACCTCCTGCAATTACTAGTATAACTAATGTAACCTCTACCAGTTTTACAGTGAATTGGTCTTCGGGTACTATCTTCGGATTAAATTCTAATGATTATTATCTGAATTACGTAGTTTCGGTTGGAGGGAAGACTGTAAAGACAGCAGGGAATGGAGCTGCATTTAGTGGTTTAGAGCCATCAACGAGTTATGTAATAACATTAGAGACTTATGCAGTTATACTTTCTCCAGTTCCTCCTGTTTTTTTTCAAACAATGATGTCTTCTGTTACTACAGCAGAAGAGCCTGTTCCTGAAGTAAAACAAGTTTCAACTGACTATACTCAACAATCCTCTAGAACGGTGATAATAAAAGCAAAAACCAGGATAATATTAGCAAATGGATTTCGCTATAAAGCAGAAGGTGATAATTATCTAGTAACTCAATTATTGCCAAACGCAAAAAGTAGCAATACTATTGAAGGTTACACTGTTTATCCTGAATGTTATTCTTTAGAAGTAGACAAACAGAAAGTTAATCTAAATAATAGTCAGGTGGTTCCTAATTATGAGATAATGCAACCGCAACAAGGTTCTTTACTTATAAGAAACAAGAGCTTTGATTACGATGTAACTGTTAAATCTGAGCATTTTGAGATTGTAGAAATGAATACTGGAAGAATAGGTAAAAAAGGATATTTATCAGGTTATGAGACACAAATTGATGTTTCAGATTTGAAGGGAGGTTTTTATGTTGTTAAAGTGGCGAATGGTGAACAAGTGTATACTCAGAAAATAGTGATTAGGAATTAGACGGCAAGAAGGTCTATATCTTGATGTATGAATTGGGCGCCCAGGTGAGTGATTACTTGGACGCTCTTTTTACGTTTACACCCTTTATCCTGCATTTCATTATGCTGTTTTGGTTGTCTACATATTTAGTTAGATTATTTTTTGTTTTTAGATTATTTTTGTTTTCTATATCTTGATTTTCAGAATAAATCTTTAAATTGAATGGCTTATGGAAGCAGAAAAACAGCACAGGAAGCTACATTCAGTAGTAATTAAATCTAAGAAAGAAAATGGAAGTTTTAATTTTGTAAATAATACCCCACGTGGTATTACTCAGACTAAATTGATTGAAAATATACAGAATGGTGATCGGGAAAAGCTTCCTTTACAGCAAAAGAAGAAAATATCAAATGCTTCACAAAATGCAACGATACAGAGACTTATTGTTGTAGATAACGACATGGATTCATCAAGATTAATAGCTGCTGTAAGTATTTTAAAGAAACATGAAAGAGAACGTATTACAACTATTGCTAAAGCGTCTTCTCTTGAAATTAATCAAAATGAAAAAATCTACCTAGTAGCTCATGGTACTGAAATTTCACATGGTGATCGATCTGCGGAAGATTTGGCTAGAATAATTTTAGGCTGGAGACTACATCCGGGTGAAAATACTATAAAGCTTATCAGTTGTTTTACAGGGAAAGATGCTCCTGAATGGTCATATTCAAATGAATTGGCATTACAACTGGGGTTTAAATATAAAGTAGTTGGAATAAAAGGATTAGAGGGTACGGATGATAGAGGACATACAAGAGCTACTAAGATCCTGTCTGAAAAGGAAAAATTTGATGCGGTTTATGATGGGATTTTAGAGGGAGATACATCTTTTCAAGAAGCAGAAACAATAGCAAAAGAAGCAAAAAATGCTATTGATGGATGTAGAATTGGTGAAGAAAATAAAATAATGTTAGATGCCTATGCTAAGATATCTTCTCTATGCAAAAATGTTTTGGATAAATTGGATGTTGCGCTAAAAGGAATGATTGAAGAGAAAAGTAAAAAAGATTCAGAAGATATTATGTCACCATTAGTTTAAACTCAATGAAAGGTAACATGCACTAATGATATTAGTGTAATTGTAAAAAACGTGAGTTGTCTGCCGAATAACATACGATTTAGCGGATAACGTATCTAATTAAGTCGTATGTTTGTGAACGAAAAAACATAAATTTTTTCATAGTTAAGGTTGGGCGCTCGGATAGTGATATTCGGGCGCTCTTTTTTATCAAAATAGTAATTTCCCATCTTTTTTATCAAGTATTGCTTTGAATACTCTTTTGTATATTTCATATAGTTCTTTTTTGCTTTCCGGACCCGGCCAGTCGGCAAATGATTCTCCGGCGAAGAACTTCCAGGTAAAGATCCTGATTGCGCTTTCAGATATTTCAAGACTATCAAGTATTTCTCTTACTTCCTGCAATCGATCACGTATATATTCGTTCTTATCTGGCACTTCTTCTTGATCGTCGATAATGTTTAGCCTTCGCCAGTCTACATTGTCGTCCACCGGTATAGGCTTGTATTTATGCCGGTAGGGAGACGTATCGGATGTTATGTTCAGCTTTATCATTTGCAGGATATAGAAATCAAGTTCTGTATATTTGCCTTGCTTGGAGTCCATGAGCCGCAAAATGTATTCCGTATCCTTCTGTAGTAACATGCACATAACCTCGTTCAATACGTCAATAGCTTCGTCTGCCATTCCGGCAAGTGAACAATGATACTTAGCGTAATCCAGCCACCTGTCGTAACGTTTCTCTATATATTTATTCAATGCCTCACTTGCCATAGTTGTCGTTATTTAATATATTTGTTTTTGCTTATGAGAGGGTGGCGCTGTGAGGCGCTGCCTTTTTAGTTAATACGGGAGATCGTCTAAATTTATCTCTCTTTCAGCTGTAACTTGTAAAGCCTTACGGTTATTCCATTCTTGCTCCACATTCGATATTGCCTCCATCACTTTACAGAATAGGTTTGCTGGCATATAGTCGCTACAGGGATCAATAAAACTTACCTTGTTATTTTCATCAATTCTAAACCGTATTAAAAACTGCTTGCGGTCGTCGATGTTCTTCTTCTTTACCATAGCTCGTTATTTTTTTAGTAACAATTTCTAACAAGACCAAAACTAAGCCCTAATAAATAGGCCTCATTGCAAGATTCAACTTGGACTGTTACCCAGTATCCAAGTTCAGTAGAAGTTCTTTCTTCTTTGATAATTTCGAGTTTCCTTTTTTTAATTATTTTATCAAATATGTCTCGAAATCTATTTTCGACTAATATTTCCAGATTCATACTTCAAGTGTTTTTAACCAATAAACTCTTTGAAAGCCAATGTGTAGACATTGTATAGCTTTTTTATCACATAAAATGCAACGGCATTGGAAGAATGTTGTGCATCATCAAGTGTTAGAATAGGGTAGGGATGACCTTCTACAGATTCGATATGCTTATCTATGTTGTCATCCCACAGTTCAAAGCCTTGTTTAAGACTTTCCAATATTCGCAGAAGAAGATCTTCTCCTAATGCGTTTCTTATTTTGTCCTGGTTTCTCAGAGCATACCTCATGATTACTATATTGTTTACAACCGTATGCGGCAAAATTGACTTGATGCATCCTTGTTCCCTGGCCATTGAAACAAGGATATTTAATACACTTTGTACAATCCCTCCTCGGGTACTTGTTAGCATCTCTCTGCTCTTTAACTCTATCAACATTTAGGTTCTCTTTCATCATTCACCCTCCTCTGTTTCGTCGAACATGTGTGCCATCATATCGACAATGTTAGTTTGTATATTGTCCTCGGCACCAAGAATAGCATTACTGATGTGTTTTTTTTCTTCGATGATCCGGTAGAGCTTCTGATCGATCGTCCGGCGACCGAGCAGATAGTAGCAGTTCACCGAGTCTTTCTGCCCGATACGGTGTGCCCGGCTTTCAGCCTGATCGCATTCGGCATACGTCCAAGGAAGTTCGATAAAGGCAACATCGCTGGCGGCCGTGAGCGTAATACCGGCACTGGCCGCTTTGATGGAGCAGATGATAACGTCCGTCTTCGGATTCTTTTGGAAGGCATCAACGGAGGCCTGTTTCTCTTCCATATTCTGCCGTCCGGTGACACATACGGCAGAAGGAAAGGCGGCAAGTAATCGATCTACGATTTCATGCAGGTTACAGAATAGGATAATCTTTTTCCCGTTCTCCCGAAAGTCCTTAACGAAATCGATTACCTCTTTCAACTTACCACGTGCGGTAATATCTTTCAAGATACCGATACGGACCATCACTTCTCCTTTTAGCGACTTTTGAATCTTTTCGTCGTCTGCTTCCTTGTATCGCTTCAGGTAATCGATCAGGTCACGTTCGGCATCTTGATACTCTTTTCGATTAGTGATATCACAACTCATAACCTGTCGAACTTTATCCGGGAGCTGGGTAAGTACTTTGGACTTTTCTCGGCGGAAAAAGCAATTTTTCCACAACATAAAGTTTAGCTCCTTCAGGTTGGATGCCCCATTTGGACCGGAACAGTACCTACTCATGAAATATTTCCATCCTCCGAAATCGATCATTCGGTCCATTATCCCCAGCTGGCATACAAGATCATTTGGTTTGTTTACCACCGGTGTGCCGGTAAGTAGAATGATATACTCTTTTCCGGAAGCGATGCCCTTACAAAACTTGCTTTGCTGAGTAGATGTAGACTTTACTTTGTGGGATTCGTCTATAATTACCGATTTGAATAGATTTATCGTCTGATGGAACTCTACATCTTTAAGAGTCCATTTTTCAGACTTTGTGATCCTACGAACGAAATACTTTCGTAGACTTTCATAGTTTACAATGAAAACCTGATTCATGCCGGTTTGCCAGAAGAATGGCCAGCTTTCGCGAACAGAGTCAGTTAAGACCATAGCTTTTTTATCGGTAAACTTCGCCCATTCTCTTTGCCAGTTTATCTTAACCACATTCGGGCAGATAACCAGACAGGGAAAAGCATTTGCTTTGTTGATCGTAGCGATAGCCTCTAGGGTTTTGCCGAGTCCCATATCATCGCCATTAATAAAGCGCTTCAGCTGGAGCCCTCTAGCGATCCCCTGGAGTTGATAGGGGTAAGGCTCTATTTTTAACCCATGATCGCCATCCAGATCCGGCATGTCCGGGAGCGTATAGGCGACATCTTCATCGCTTTTTACAGCTTTCTGATCTCCCCAGATAACTGGTTCAAAATGCTTGATGTAGTAAGAAAACTGATCAAGTTCGGCCTTACCTTTGTTGGTTGCTGGGACGATCCATGCTCCGCTAGCCTTGTCCCACCGGCGGCCGTCAACGGTAATAGATTCTTTAAATTTATCTACTACCTGCTGACGGTACCGGTCAAACTTGACTGCGTAATAGCTCCCATATTGAGTATTTTGCAGCGTAATTAACATAGTGATAATTGTTAAATGATTAAGCGTAGGGATCGAATGCCGGAACTTCTTCTGCGGCCTCGTTCATTTGCTCTTTCTTAGACTTGCGGCCGCGCTTCTTGGGCTTCTCTACTTCTCCCGTGATATCGGATTCCTCCGGGGCGTCGAAATCGAATGATTCTTGTTTGATGCCGCATTTACCATCGAAGAGATAAGAATCAACTTCATAGCTGCATCGGTCGATAGCTTCCTTCAGTTCCGCGCCATATGGATAGCCATCGCCGGATTCATCCTCGTATTTTGTAAACGGTACTGACAGGTTCAATACCTGGCCACTTTTCAAAAGTTTTTGTGCCTGGATTGATGCGCCGGCTGATTCATCATTACCGCTTTTGCTGTATCCCGTAATTATAATGCTCTTCAGCTTTTCGTTCAAATCATCATCGGACGGTTCGGCAACATTAACCAGGGTTGCTTCGTGCATTTCGCATATTTTCACGGCATGCGGTTTAAGGCGATCAAGAGCATAACGTAAATCGGAATGAATAAACTGCTCTGAATCCTTTACGATGTTATTTTTATAGTTCGCATCCACAAACTTTTCCGTATACTCAGCAGTAAGCTGGTTGTTCTTCACCTTTACTTTTTGGATTTCGTACACTGGTTGTTCTTTTACTAATTCTTCCATGTTCATTTAAAATTTAGGAATGTTACTATTGTACATTTGTGGAGCCAGGGACATTTCCGCCTTGGCTTTACTGATAAGGGTACGACACCAATCCAATTGATGTGTCGCGGTACGGTTCAAACGCTCACACCAATCAACAAGATATTGCTCTTCTTTGCATAAGCTATCAATGATCGCATTTACGGCTTTGGATGTAGCACCTGCCCGGCTAGCTGTTTCTCTGAGCGTATCGAACACTTCGGACTTCTTTTTCCCATTCAGGTAATATTTAGCATCAGCCAGCAACTTTCCAGTTCGAGCGATATAGACAGCCAAGTCATTTCCGCGGAGAACAGCTTCCTGTACATCTTCGCTCATTGTGATATTCAGATAAGAGTCGATTGCTGCTAATTCTTCGGCAATACTCTCGATCGGTGTAATATTCAGATTCATTCTGTTTATTTTAAGATATATTCATGATTGCAACCGGTACAATGGAGGACAGGAAAGCATTCGCCTTTGACTGTTGTCTGGTATTTTTTTACGACCATTGGTGCACCGCATTCCGGGCACTTAGTCGATAATACCCGGATGAACCAGGAGGTGATCTGTTTAAAAAACTTCTTCATATCTTATTCAATTAGCATCCACCAGCGGAATGCGAGTTCGTCGTATTTTTCTTTACCCTTTAGATAAATAGGGTCATCGCGCTTGATGAAGACTTTAAATATCTTCTGGTTCTTTTTAGATATTCCGTATATGAAATCCTGTCGGCTTCTGGCAATATCCATATACCAGGCGCGGGAACGGTCCCAGTCGAAGAAATCCACGGCCTCGTCGAACTGTTTTTGAGATTGGGCGAAGGTCGTTTTTAAGTCTCCACCGAACCCAAAGGCCTGTAACCACCAATCCCAGCGACACCGGGTGTCAAGAGTGTACTCAAAATTTCCATATTGAAATTTTTGAGCTTTGTTTACCATAAATATCTGCGTTTCGGCCTTTGCCAGCACTTGTGCCAGGAACGGATCCCGGCGTGCTTCCATCCGGAGCGATTTAATCATAGCCAGAGCCAGCTCCCAATCTTCGCCGGAATACAATACTTCGTCCACCATCCGCTTGTCATACCGGACCCGTTCCTGCTCCGTCAGCATTGCATCAACCAGACTGCCAAATTTGAAAGCCTTTTCCTTATCCCCGTATTGTGTACGGGGATAGAGGAGGTTTTTTAGTTCTGTCAGGTCTGAGTTGCTGACTTCAGACCGGCTGTAATACGTGTCTTGCATCTTCTTCCTGTTGTTCTAGGTAGTCTAATACTAGTTTGTCGAACTCGAATGTGGCTGTGTTAGCAATCATCCAGCGTAGCCATTTCCGACCCTCTGAGGTTTCAATGATCGACTTCAGCCGGGCTGGATTACTCCGGTACTTACCGAAGTTGATCCAGCTTGTGAGGTAAAATTTCTTTCCCATATTATTTAGCTGTTACATCGTCAACATACTTTACGAATGCGGACTGGATTTGCTCGCCGTCTTTGTTCACAACTTTCTCGCAGTAGGTGATCATCTTCTTATGTACCTTCTCTAGGTCCTCCATCGACATGTTAATACCTTCGCGAGTGAACCACATCTGGTATACCTGAAGGAAACCCTGCGGGTTGGTAATCTGTATTTTCTTTTTAACTTTTGCCTTTGTCGGAGTAGAAGGCATGCTGGCAGCAGAGAAATCGAATGCAGCCTGTACTTCGGATGCCGCTTTTTCAGCTTCAGCCTTTGCTTTGGCTTCTGCCTCTCGGCGCTTGCGTTCTTCTTCCTGCTTACGGAGTTGTTCCTGTTGTTCTTTCCTGCGTAGCTCTTCCTGACGAGCAGCTTCTACCGCATTTGTTCGGCGCAATTCTTCCTGTTCTTCCAATTGTTTCCGGAGAGAGGGTAGGCGATCGATCAAAGACTGTTTCAAATCCTCCAATTCAAAAGAATAACGTTGTGTATATTCTATTTTTTTAGTGGAAGCTAATTCGTTTTTTATATTAGTCCTGGTAGCCGCGTCCATGTAAAAGGTCTGGAAAGTATCTTTTACGTTATTGGCGAAATCGGTCCAATTGAAAGTCACATTAGCTTCTTTGATTTGTCTGCAAACATCATTATATGTTGCTAACGTTGCATGGTCGTACATGCCATTTAAAGCATTGATATGCCGGCTTACATAATTGCTATATGTAGTGTCTAGCAATAGAGTGATATCCGCTTTATATTGAGCCTTCTCATTTTCAGCTAACTGGATTCTACGAGCTTCCTCTTCACGTTTTTTCTGTTCTTCCAGCTTTTTAGCTGCATATTCATTGCGAGCCCGTTGCAGTTTATAGGGGATAGTCCCTGATGTCTTGACATCGATTTCACTCTCTAAGGAAGTGAACCTTTTTGATATAGCGGTAAGCATTTGAGTTATCGGTGTTCTGCTACCATTGATACGTTTAAGCGTTTGCTTAGAAGCCTCAATGAACTTTTGCACCTGTCCATCTACCTCGTCCGAATTGATGCCATTTGTTGCGTTAATTGTATCCAACAGAGATTTACCCGCGTTACTGCACCTTGTAACCCGTGTTTCGTTGTCAGTGAGTATACCGGGAGCCGCTTGTAATATATTGACTACTTCATTCGCCTTGAAAGGCAGATTGTTATTTTGCGTATCCATTTTGATTATCTTTAAATGTTGATTACTATTTTAAAATCCAGAATAATTGTCTTCCTGGCTAACTTCTACTGTTACTCCGGAAGCCTGTATTGTTACTGGCTCCGGGGCTGCCTGCGGCTGATTCATGAAGTCTTGCACAGGGTTGGCCGCCTGTGGTATGGCCGCTGGCTGTGGTTCAGTTGGAATCTCTTCTACATTAAATCCATAATCGATCTCCTGAGGTTCTTCCTGTGTTTCGAATACAGTAAACTTTCCGGTCCGGACTTTGGGATAGGCATCGAAAGCATGTTTGATCATTTTGTTTTCCAAAAATCCGGGATCAATGCCTCCGCCGTTGGACGTATATAAAGCATTAGCATCACCAAGTACGCGTTTTCTGGCCTGTTGGTCGTATCGCGAATTTGCTTTTTCACTGTAGTGTTTCAAACGCTCGATATCACCTTCCATCATCCATTGATAGTCCTCTGAGCCGTCATTACGTACGATACGAATAAAGGCTGCGATTACTTTGGTTGATGTTCTAGGGCAAGCCGCTGCATATTTGATTCTCTTTACTCCATTGTCAAGGCATGGAGAGAATGTATCTCCTTCATAAACGATAACCGGGTTATCTACATATTTTATTTGTCCGGCACGCATACGCATAGTCAACTCTCCGTAACCGGTTATGTTGACGCTTGCTCGGTTTTCATAGATGTCATATCCGCGTTCATCTTTGTAGCCGGTTTTTACCTTTCTTGGTAATATGTAGCAGTGAGGGCGGCCTGTAGGATCAAGAGATAAACCGTTAACGGCCATGTCGAGGAAACAACCGAATAACGATACAGGAGTACATTGCTGCAATGTAGGATTCTCTTGAAGAATCTTGTTAAAATTGAATTTTTCCTTTTCATATACCTGTACTCCAACTGAAGTACCCCAGATGGCGTTGTACATAGTTATAAACTTTTGTTCTACAGGACTGTATTCTGCGATTTGTAGAGGCTGAAGTTTGCTAATCTCCTCTACCTTTAACTGAATTTGATTTGACATAATGATTATGATTTTAGTTGATTAATAATTTTCATTTGTTTGTATTTTTGTTACCATTCATTCAAAAGGTAGTATGCCATACTTAAGAATCCTGCTATTGATATAATATGCAGGTAGTTACCTTTCAAAACGCCAATAAAACAGATCACAGCAAAGACTGCAAAAAGGACAGACGTTCCCACCCTCAGGAAATTCCCGAGTTTCAATAAGTCGATTTTCATCAAAATATGTTTTTGAAAATTTTGTTTGCCGGAAGTGCGTTGCCTAATATATCCATTGCACTAGCGTTCTCTAATTCAGAGCGTTTGAAGTAATACTTCCCGCGTTGAGAGTTTCCGGTCGGGTAGCCGATAATCCAGCGTTTAGCCCGCCATTCTTCGATCAATTTCTTTGAGTATTCCCGTTCAGCATCAGCGGCAGTCACTACTTCGGAAAGAAGGCCTAAGCCTTTCAGCGTCGCAATTGTGCCAATTTTTATGCCTGCGGTAACGATTTGTTCTATTGTCCTATCTTCCATTTTAAGCAATGCCGTTTACGATTAATACTTTGGGTTGTAGAGATTTCGAGTCGGATTTTATGTTGTAAACACCTGGTAACGCTTTACCTGGGACGCCTTGCTTAGTTATTAATATTAAATTTCGAATTCAGAGACTTCTTCTATTCTATATCTTCTTATCCTTGACCGTCTGCCTCGTCTTATATCATCGTTATGATCTAGGGCGATCTGAAAGCAAATAATAAGAAGGAAAGAGAGAGCAACGATTGATCGTTGTAATTGGGGAAAGTCGATGTTTAGAGCAAATGCTCTATTCGCCCACCATGCCCCGAGTTCATTAAGTTTACTGGTTCCTGTTTTTTTGTAAGCCTTATCCAGTATCACATTGATTGTTCCATAGGCAGTTCCAAGCTTATCGGCCATTTCCTTTTTTGCTAAACCGCAAAAAGCTAAGCCGGCGATTTGATTTTCACGCTTGGTAAGTATCGTGTCAGCTTGCAGGTTCATAAGGTGTCAACTTTTCAAGTCCTGCGGCCGTATCAGCGATATCCTGCATTGCCTTTAAATTTTCCTGTGCTAACCGGGCGGCAGCAGCCATGATCTTAGCTTTATATGATGATCGGCTGGTATGTCTTGAGTTCAAAATGTTGTGAACAGTACCAGTAGAGCATCCAACCTCCTCGGCTATCTTTTTTTCATATCCTCCGGGAAGATGCGATTTGATAATTTCTAATTGATTTTCCATATACATTATTATATTATAGTTTTCTTTGTTTCTGGGAAGACGGCCAAGCCCGCTCGGGATATTTACGATTACAAATTCTCCATTAAGAATTTGTTGTCAGCATCCCAAAGAGATAAACCCATTTTGAGTTTGATCTTGATTACCTCTTTATGCCCTATCGCATCAATTGCTTTCTGAAGAAGGATTTTATCCTCAAATCGCTGTGCACTTATCAGCATGGTTTCAATCAAACTTTTTACAACCCCTTTTGTACGATCCAGTTTGGCTTCCGTCTCTAGGGCTTTTATTGTCTCTATTCTGCATTCTTCACCGGCTTTACCTAAAGAGGTAATTCTTTCGTAGTCCTCACCGTTATACATATCGATAACTTCCAAGATTTTCAGTAAGGCGGCTTTCCGTATAGGTTTGTTGCCATCTTCACATCCCATTCTACCTAGTTCAAAGTCGATGAACTCAATTTCATGTTTTGCCTCTGCTATTGCAGATGAGAATGCTTTGCTTGCCATTTTATTTCGTTTTTTTAGAGTAAATAATCTATTTGCTTCATTTTGCATCCGTTTTATTTGGCGATTGCCAAAGGATTGCATTAACTTTATAGTGCAAATGTAATATTATTACAGTCTACTTCCAGGTATTTACAGTAATAATTTTACTCAAAACTGTAAATAATTTATAATTCGCTGATATTCAGTATATGAAAAAAGGAGAGAAGCTGAAAGAATTGATTGCTAAGAAAGGTATTAATATAGAGACTTTTGCGGCAAATATAGGGGTTAGTACATCAAGCGTGTTTAAATATTATAACAAAGAACACTTTGATTCAGAGCTACTGGAGAAATTTTGTAGTGAGTTAGACGTGCCAATTACAATATTTTTTGATGATAACATTATGCATCAGACTTCGACGGGGAATTCCAATGTATTAGTTGGACGTGACAATAATGGGAGCATCTCAACCAAGCAGTGTCAAGATCAACTTGACGATGCTCTTTGTGAAATAAAGCATCTAAAAGATGAGATTAGCGGAAAAGATAAGCTGATTCACGAAAAGGAAAGATTGATTGATGTCCTAATGAACATGGGATCAAGTAAGAACGTGGATATGTCTATTATTGTGTATGCCACAACAGGATCGGTCAAAATTGATATTCTCCAAATAACCAATATTACACCTTGTACTGGACAAGAGAAAGAGTTTGTTAGCAAGATTAATAGTGGATCAGGACATGAGTATCCATGTTGTATAATACACTTAGGCAAAGAGACTCTTCCTGTATTGCAAGATCCAGAATACGTTTGGAGTTTGATAATAGAAAAACTTACATACATTCTTAAAGGATAAAAGGTAAGCTATAAGAAGAAATCAATTATAAAAACAACTTAAACAAGTATTATTATGAACTTATTCGCAATGTTCGCAGGGTTAGCAGGTGTAATACAATTGATTATATTAATTGTATTAATAGTGAAATTTATGCAATTAGTTTCAGATGTGAAGCTTATTCGTATGAACCAAAGTAGGGTAGATCAAGATTACAGGATCGCCTTTTATAAGTATTTAGTAGCTGGAGACAAGGGGAAAGCCAAGGAAGTCTTATTTGATGAGATTGCCAAAACTAAAGAGTTTCGTCAGATTGTCCAGGGTGTTAATGAGAAGTATGCAAATGACTTATCAAACCAGTTGAATGAAAGGTTTAAAAAAGAACTAAGTATCCTTGATATGGATCGGGTTGATTTTGCAATAATTAGCCAAGGATAAGGATTTATCATTGATTAAATTATAAATTGTAGATTATGGATAACTTAAAAAATATCAATGATGTTATGTTTTGGCGAACAAAGAGCGACATTATACTTACTCAGTATGCCATGAGAGATAGGAAAGTTGGTCATTTTGTTAGAGCTCGTTATTACAACAATATCAAATCGTTTACAAAGGATCCCACTGACAGAGATATTATAGAAGAGCATCTGATCAGGGAAAAATGGCTGAAAAGAACTGACGATAAAGAGCACTCAATCTCTATTACTGAAGAAGGTTTTTGCGTACTTAAAGCGGGAATTATTGAAACAGAGGTTAGAGCGATGTTGAACAACTATTTATCAGTAACTATCGCTCTTTTTGCTTTGGTGATTTCATTAATAGCATTAATTGATAAAGCATGAATTGAAATGAAAAATAATTGGGTTTCATTATTAGCGTTGGGAATTTCTGTTTTGGCACTGATTTTTGTATCATTTCATGTAGAAGTGACTGTTACTCATGAAACTTTTATAGGGATTATGGCCTCGTTTATGGGAGTCGCGGCTACTATTATTGTTGGAGCACAGATATATAATTCTATTGAAGCTAAAAGGCAATTTACTTTGCTGAAGAAACAACAAGATGAGTTTTATGAAAATTTTAATAAGATCAAAAAAGAAATGCCGGAAATAAAGTCTAATATTCATGTTTTTTGGTCTTTAAGAGAAAATCAACAAAGGCAACTACAACATTTGTTGTGTGCGTTGTATTATCAATTACAGTCTGATAATGTTGAAAAATTAAAAGAAATATTAGATGATATGGATAAGTGTATCATGGATGCTATGTATAGATATACAGGATATTCAGGAGGAGTACCTTGTAAAGTAAATGAAGATTTTATGGCTGATATAAACTTTGAAATAGAAGGTAATAGAGTTATTGATTATATTAAAAGTAATTCTAAATACTTCTATATAAAAGAACGATTTGAAAAACTACTTTCTAGAAGAGAAAGCTTAATTCCTGAAATGACTAGGCATAGAGATGAATATTATGAGTATAAAAGATTGGGTAATGAGTATTTTAATATACAGCGAGCTGAATCCGAGAAGAAAGAAAATAATAAAAAATAATACGGTGGATATATGAGACTGATAGATATAAAACAATGTATTAATATCGCATTTGATAATTTAGATTTCAAAATTAGTGATATTGGTGGAGGAAATTGTAGGATGATTGGAGTTCAGAAGTTTAGGATTGTTTTATTTCAGTTGTCTCAAGCAGGTTTTATTCAAAGAAAAGATTTCCAATTTTATAATGATGTGGTTAATACGGTTGATTCTGATAAGTTGACTTATTCTACTAATGTTTTGAGTTATATAGCCGATTATATGGTAAAGATAGTTTTTTTAGTTGAAATGCTTCATTGTTGGATAAATGAATATTTACCTGTAGTGGAAGATGAAAAAACAATAAATATAAAATTACCTCAAATCGAAAATTTGGAAAGATTAGCAGAAGTTAGTTCTTTGTTAGAGAAATCATTATCGGTAATTGTGTATGAGAATGGGGGAGATCCTATAAAAGTGAAACAAATTGACCATGGTTCATTTTGGGTTATAATATCAGTTTGTAGTGTTCAAATAGTTAAAGCAATAGCAAAAGCTGCCAATTTCGCTGTAGAATTGGCTCAAAAAATAGTTGAATTAAAAAAGTCGATAGCATTGTTGGATAGAATGAATATTGAAAATCAGGCAATGGATAACCTATTGAAGTTACAGGAATGTGCTATTGATAAATTGATTCAAGAAAAAGCTATGGAAATGAACTCTGAGTTACCAGAAAATCCAGATTCTAATGAGAGAGTAAAAAGGTTAGAGAAATCAATAAAGGAATTAGTAGATTTAATTACTGATGGAGCTGAATTTCATGCGGCATTAACAGCTTCGTCTGAAATTGTTAATGAATTTCCAGATTTCAATAAAATAGATTATTTAAAAAATAGCGTAGGGGTCCTATCAGAAAATAAAGATACAAAAGACGAAGTAGAACAAAATTGATAAAATCATAATTGGACAAAATATAAGTATCAATAAGATTGTGATCTCTTTTAATGTTATGCTTAGTCTATTAAAAAGTAGGTTGGTATTTATTAGTAATATTTTTAATATAAGAAATATACCGATACTTGATTTTTTGACTATATGGGCAGTTATAATTAATTTGATTAGATACTGTTTGATCATAATGCTTTTATTCTAAAATATAAGTCACATGGAGAATGAGCTTTCTGTACTTGTTTCTTGGTTAATTTCTTTCATCGGTATAGGTGTTACTGCATTACTAGGCATTAATATCTGGACATCTCTTAGTATTGATAAAAAGATAAAGGAAATAGTAGGTAAAGAAGTTGCAGATTTGAAACAGCAAAATGATAAATTGAGAAAACAACTTATTAATTATGCAAAAGCGATAGGAGAAAGAGCTAAAGGGGATCAACTTTCGGCTTGGGGAGCAACGACGGATGCTTTTTATAATTATATAAATAGTTTAGAGTATTCATTTAATGCTGATAATAAAGAACTTTTATCTGAAAACTTAAACGATTGTATTGAGATCATTAGAATAAATCCATCATTCATTATTGATAATGAAATAACGATAGATAATATAGAAGAAATTAAGAGAATTCTTCTGAATATTCAGGACGAACGCTCTTATGAGCTTTATTCTTATTTCGTTTCTCTTTCCAAGAACGATAACTCTCAATCTCCTCAGGAATTACTATCAGGAGAAAAAAACGAAGAAGACAATATAGAATAAATAGTCCAATCAACATTATACATGTTGAAGCTATAATAAATAAGATTTGATTGAATAAATACATAGTCGTTTTAATATAAAATATAAATCACATGGAAGATAAAGACAAAATTATTGCTACTCTCCGGAAGCAGTTGAAGGATGCTGCTAGTCGGTGCAATGCCCTAGAGCAAGAAAATGCTCTTTTGGTATACCAACTTGAAAAGAAGGGGGAGAAATGTCCTGCATCACGCTAAAGATAGATAAAGGGCAATCACCTACCTTTCACGAGATAATCCGGCTGTCTCAGGTATTCGAGAAGGTAACAGAGTATAAAAAGCATTACTCTGTTACTATATCCGAAGAAGAGTTATGCCGGTATCCGGATCAGGTTCACGACATCATTAGTCTGTTTTCAACTCTTCAGGAAGGGGAGTGGTTTAATATTCCGGATTACGGAACAGACGCCTGGGCAGACTGGATGATCGATCTGCATTTAAGCAGAAAAAGAAGAAAGTGATCGTATTATAAGGTATTTAAAAAAAGTCAAAGAATATTTTGAGGGATTAGATAAAAAAACTATATTTGCGCACCATTTTTAGATAAATGGTTATACAGAGTGTTGCGCAGCCGGAATGCAAACTCAAGATCTTTGATAATTTATTGAATACTTCAGATACGAAATCTGTTATTCCGCTTTTGAAGTTGTATTTTGTTGGAAAAAATACAGTCAAATAGTAGAATAAAGACAATGTAACTTTTAAATATCTGTTAGATATTGTACATGATTTCGTTAAGAAGCTAGAAATTAGTAAAATACAAGCTGTGTTCCCTTGCTTTGGGAGCAGGGGGTCCCAGGTTCGAATCCTGGTACCCCGACAAGAAAGAGAATCAACGAATTGGTTGGTTCTCTTTCTGTTTTTTTAATCTATATGATATATTATCCAAACTTTTCTTTCCTGGTTAGTTTTTTACAAATAAACTGTCATACTCTCATTTTTCTTTTGTATTGATTGAATATCAATGTGTATTTCTATGATAGTTGTTTGAAATAACTATCATGGCAACTGTCATAATCCTCATTTAACTATCATATCTTCCTGTTTATCGAAAATATAAGGTGCCTGAATGTATTGTCGGTGAGCTATTTTACATTATATATGCTTCTTTTTTTAGTGATATTATGGCTTTTTTTGCGGAGAATAAGCGGATTATTTCTCTGAGACCCCTATTTGAGTACCTTTTACACCCGGGTTTGAACTGTGCTGAGACCCGGGTGTAAAGGGTAAACAGACCCGGGTCTCAGCGTAAATGGGTCGTTATGTTGTTGAAAATAAACAATATACTGCGTGATAAAATGTAGGTGTGTTTATGATAGTATGATGGTTGTGTCGATCCGTATCATCTAAACTATCATACGATGCATGGCTTTGAATATCAATTGATGAGGTTTGTGTTATGATAGTATGACAGTTGTTTTATGTTGAGTAATTACAAGTATCTTTAGTTTGGTTATCCTGTTTTTCTTTTAATTTCAATGAAAATATTACAGTTAATGAATATAGTATTATCTTTGCAGACCGGCTGCGCGTAGAGTACAATAGTATTTTACAGATACATTGTATGTATACTTTTGATTCATGGAATTAAAACAAATAAATCTTTAAAAAGATGTATAGAACAAGAACATGTGGAAACTTGCGCCTGGCAGACGAAGGTCTGGTGGTTACTTTAGCCGGATGGGTACAGAGAACTCGTAAGATGGGCGGTATGACGTTTGTCGATCTTCGTGACCGTTATGGTATAACCCAGCTGGTATTCAATCAGGAAGTAGATGCTGATCTTTGTGAAAAAGCAAACAAACTGGGCCGTGAGTATGTGATTCAGGTAACAGGAACTGTCAGAGAACGTTCCAGCAAGAACAAAAATATTCCGACAGGGGATATCGAACTGATTGTTTCGGAACTGAATGTACTGAATGCAGCAGTAACTCCTCCTTTCACGATCGAAGATGAAACGGATGGCGGCGACGACCTGCGTATGAAATACCGTTATCTGGACTTGCGTCGTAATGCCGTTCGTAAGAATCTGGAACTGCGCCACCGCATGGCTTTCGAAGTTCGTAACTATCTGGATAAACAGGGATTCCTGGAAGTGGAAACTCCGGTGTTGGTAAATTCAACTCCCGAAGGTGCCCGCGACTTCGTTGTTCCTTCACGTATGAATCCGGGACAGTTCTATGCATTACCGCAGTCACCGCAGACCTTGAAGCAGTTGCTGATGGTTTCCGGTTTCGACCGTTATTTCCAGATCGTGAAATGTTTCCGCGACGAAGACCTGCGTGCCGACCGTCAACCGGAATTTACACAGATTGACTGCGAAATGAGTTTCGTTGAGCAGGAAGATGTGTTGAATATCTTTGAAGGTATGGCAAAACATCTGTTCAAGGTAATCCGTGGCATCGAAATTAAAGAGCCGTTCCAGCGCATGACTTGGCACGATGCTATGAAATATTATGGTAGCGACAAACCCGACCTGCGTTTCGGCATGAAGTTTGTCGAATTGATGGATATCATGAAAGGTCATGGTTTCTCTGTATTCGATGATGCTGCTTATGTTGGCGGTATCTGTGCAGAAGGGGCAGCAACTTATACACGTAAACAACTGGATGCGTTGACTGAATTCGTTAAACGTCCGCAGGTAGGAGCGAAGGGTATGGTATATGCCCGCGTAGAAGCCGATGGCAGCGTGAAGTCGAGCGTAGACAAATTCTATACACAGGAAACATTGCAACAGATGAAGGAAGCCTTCGGGGCAAAACCGGGCGACCTGATCCTGATCCTTTCAGGCGATAATGCGATGAAGACCCGCAAACAGCTTTGCGAATTGCGTCTTGAAGTGGCGAGCCAGTTGGGATTGCGCGATAAGAACAAGTTTGCTTGTCTGTGGGTGGTTGACTTCCCTCTGTTCGAGTGGAGCGAAGAAGATCAGCGTTTCTATGCTATGCACCATCCGTTCACCTCTCCGAAGCCGGAAGATATTCCGTTGCTGGATAGCGATACGGGTGCCGTACGTGCTAATGCTTACGATATGGTTATCAATGGTGTTGAAGTGGGTGGAGGTTCTATCCGTATCCATGACAGCAAATTGCAGGATAAGATGTTTCAGTTGTTGGGATTCACCGAAGAAAGAGCACAGTCTCAGTTCGGCTTCCTGATGAATGCTTTCAAGTATGGTGCGCCGCCTCATGGAGGTCTGGCTTATGGTCTGGACCGTTGGGTGTCTTTATTTGCCGGTCTCGATTCAATCCGCGACTGTATCGCTTTCCCAAAAAACAATTCCGGTCGCGATGTCATGCTCGATGCTCCGTCTGTTATCGACGACGTGCAGCTGGATGAATTGTGTCTGAAAGTAGACGTAAAAGAATAAATTATGATACGGATAAAGGATGTTCTGAAAGAATTGGAGCAATACGCTCCGTTGCCATTGCAGGAAAGCTTTGACAATGCAGGTGTGCAGGTAGGTGATGTGAACCAGCTTGCCACCGGTGCGCTTCTTTGCCTGGACGTTACCGAAGAGGTGGTCGACGAGGCGATAGAAATGGGGTGTAACCTGATTATTTCACATCATCCTTTAGCCTTTAAAGCATTCAAGTCGTTGACCGGTTCCACTTATATCGAGCGATGTATGATAAAGGCATGCAAGTATGACCTGGTGATCTATGCCGCCCATACCAACCTCGATAATGCTGCCGGAGGTGTTAACTTCCGTTTGGCGGAACTGATCGGACTGGAAAATGTACGTGTGCTGAGTCCTCAGAAAGGAGCCTTGCTGAAACTGGTTACTTTCGTGCCCGAGGTGTATGCGGAGTTGGTACGGACTACCTTGTTCAATGCCGGTGCCGGCACTGTCGGTGCTTATGATTCATGCAGCTTCAATCTGGCAGGCAAGGGGACTTTCCGTGCCGGAGAGGGTACAAATCCGTTTTGTGGTGAAGTGGGAGAGTTGCATGTGGAGCGCGAAATCCGCATCGAAACGATATTACCTGCTTTTCGTAAATCGACGATTACACGCGCCCTGCTTTCGGTCCATCCGTACGAAGAACCTGTGTTCGATTTCTATCCTTTGAATAATACCTGGGACCAGGTCGGTTCGGGGATAGTGGGAGAGTTGCCCGAAGAAGAGGACGAGTTGGTTTTTCTGCAACGGATAAAAGACCTCTTTCAGGTCGGTTGCGTGAAGCATTCGGCCTTTACAGGCAAGCCGATACGTGAAGTGGCCTTGTGTGGCGGCAGTGGTGCATTCCTGATAAAAGATGCGATAGCCTACGGTGCGGACGTGTTCATTACAGGTGAGGCCAAATACAATGACTTTTATGATGTAGAGGATCGTATTCTGCTGGCTGTAATAGGCCATTATGAATCCGAAGTATGTACAAAAGACATCTTTTATAACATAATATCGAAAAAATTCCCTACCTTTGCCGTACATTTTTCGAATGTTAATTCAAACCCGGTAAAATATTTATAGAATGGCTACAGATAAACAATCAGCTGAAAAAGAGTATACAGTTGAAGAAAAGCTTTCTACGCTTTATCAACTTCAGACGATGATGACTGAAATTGATAAGATCAAAACGCTTCGTGGAGAGCTTCCCCTGGAAGTTCAGGACCTGGAAGATGAGATTGCAGGATTGGAAACCCGTCTTCAGAACTATCAGTCGGAGATCCAGGATTATGAGAGTGCTGTTGTTGAACAGAAACACAGAATTACAGAATCTACCGGACTGATCGAGAGATATAAATCGCAACTGGATAACGTGCGCAACAACCGCGAATTTGATAACCTGTCAAAGGAAATCGAATTCCAGGGACTTGAAATCGAATTTTCTGAAAAGAAGATCCGCGAATTCGGCGAAGCGATTAACCATAAGAAAGAAGAGATTGCCCAGCTTACCGAAAGACTGGACGGCCGTAAGGCTGACCTGGTTCAGAAAAAAAGTGAACTGGAAGAAATCATTTCTGAAACAAAGCAGGAAGAAGAAAGACTGCGCGAAAAGGCTAAAAAACTGGAAACAACAATCGAACCCCGTTTGCTGACTGCATTCAAGCGTATCCGTAAAGGTGCCCGCAACGGTTTGGCTGTCGTTTATATCCAGCGTGATGCCTGCGGCGGTTGCTTCAACAAGATTCCGCCTCAGAAACAGATGGATATCAAGTTGCGTAAGAAAGTGATCGTTTGCGAATATTGCGGACGTATCATGATCGACCCGGAACTGGCAGGTATAGAAGATTAAAATTACATCTATAATTTTTAAGGCACGGATTACACGGATTAACACGGTTCTTATTTGATTAGACTGTGGAATCTGCGTAATCCGTGCCTGATTTTTTTGTACCAATGAGGAATATTGTCCGTACATACATAGAGAAACAACAGTTGTTGTCCGGTGACGGGCCTGTGCTGGTTGGTTTGAGTGGGGGAGCCGATTCGGTTGCCTTGCTTGCTTTGCTTGTGCAGCTCGATTATCCTTGTGTCGCCCTGCATTGTAATTTTCATCTGCGCGGCGACGAGTCTGTCCGCGATGAACAGTTTGCCCGGGAGATGGCACGTACACTGGATGTTCCTTTCTATAAAATAGACTTTGATACTACGGCTTATGGAGTCGAACATCATCTTTCTATCGAGATGGCGGCCCGCGAACTGCGTTATAACTGGTTTGAAGAGATGAGGCTGCGTTTGGGTGCACAAGCGATTGCCGTGGCCCATCATCGCGACGACAGTGTGGAAACCGTATTGATGAACCTGGTCCGTGGCACAGGAATCCGTGGGGTGGGAGGGATCCGGCCTAAAAACGGTTATGTGGTGCGCCCTTTGCTGGCTGTCAGCCGTAGCGAGATACTGGATTGGCTTGCTGAACAGCAGCTATCTTATGTAACCGACAGCACGAACTTGTCGGATGCCTATACACGTAACTTTATCCGTCTGCGTGTACTTCCTTTGCTGGAAGAGTTGAATCCTTCTGTAAAAGCGGCTATTGCGCGTACAGCCGATCATCTGGCCGAAACAGAGGCTATCTATCTGCATGTGGTGGAAAAGGCGCGCCGGGAATTGGTGAAAGAAGATCTCCGTATCCCGATTGCCCGCCTGATGGAGTATCCTTCTCCGGCAACGATCCTGTATGAATTGCTGAAACCTTACGGTTTTATCCGGCAGGTGGCCGACGATGTGTTCCGTTCGCTGACGGGAGAATCGGGCAAAATGTTCTACTCGACCGACTATCGCTTGCTGAAAGACCGTGAATATTTGCTGCTTTCGCCTGTAAAGAAAGAAGAAGAGCAGGAATATACTTTTACCGCAGATGATATCGTAGAAGAGGTCTGGCGGGGTCCGGTTGAACTTTCTTTCTTTAAATCTGTTATTACTACTGACTTCTGTTTCCGGAAGGATAAACGTATCGCCTATTTTGATTACGACAAACTCTCGTTTCCCCTGACACTTCGTAAATGGAAAGAAGGTGATTGGTTTATTCCCTTTGGAATGAAAGGCCGTAAGAAACTGAGCGATTATTTCTCAGATCATAAATTCAGCCGCATGGACAAAGAGCAGACATGGCTCCTTTGTAGCGGTGAAAACATCCTCTGGATTGTGGGAGAGCGCTCTGACAATCGTTTTTGTATCGACAAAACGACTAAGAGTGTGCTGGTTGTGAATTTTTTTTCGACAAAAATAATAGAATAATTAAAAATGTTCTTACATTTGCAAAGATTTGCTCCGCAGATGTGTTACTAATGATTCAAATTAGCTAAACAATCCGGTTTTTTACATTGAAATTTTTATTATCAAAAACTATTAAGATACAATGATAGCGGTAATGCACGTATTGTATAATCTTTTATCGTGTACCGTTTTATTTACTCACTTCTCAATATGCAGAAATATAACATTCTAGAACTAAATGAAAAACTCCTTCCTGAATTGCAGAGTATAGCGGAAGAGTTGGGAATTAAGAAAATAAGTTCTTTGAAAAAAGAAGAACTTGTTTATCGCATTCTTGATGAACAGGCTATCTCATACGCAGGTCAACAGGCAGAAAAGGAGAAAGAAAAAGAAGCTAAGAAGGCTGAAAAGCAGACAAAAGCAAAGAAACCTTCTAAAACGGCTGTTGCAAAAGCGCCGAAGGCTGAAAGCAAACCGAAAGCTGTAAAAGCTGAAGCTGCTGAGGTTGCCGCCCCTAAAGCCACGCAACCCGTTGAAGAAAAGCAGGCAGCTGTAGTTGCAGAAAAAAAGGAACAACCCGAACGTAAGAAAAGAGTACGTATTGAAAAGAAGGAAAAAGTAGCTGGTGCAGTTGCTCCGGCTAATCAGACGGACGAAGTGAAAGTTTCGAAAACTCCTCAGACTGTCACAACGGAAGTGGTTGTAGAAAAGCCTTTATTACCTCCGGTTGTAGTTGAAGGCGCTCCCGAAGAGTTGCCGGTAGTCGAAACGGCTCCCGTAGCTCCGGCGTCCCCCGCAGAACCGGTCGTTGAAAAGGCTTCGGAAGTACCGGCAGCAGAGGCTCCGGCAGCGAACGAACCTAAAAGGGTTGTATTCAGACACCCGGACACCAAGTCGGTTCTCGACCAACTCTTCCCGTTCTCTCCTTCACCTGCCAAACAGGAAAAAGCTGCACCGCAGCAGCCTGAACCGCAGGCCGCTCCGCAACCGCAGCAACAGAACACGCCCCGTCAGAATAACAACAACAGACAGAACAACCAGAATAACAACCACAATAATCAGCGCAACAATAACAATAATAATGCATCGCAGGAAAAGCAATACGAGTTTGACGGTATCCTGATCGGTACAGGCGTATTGGAAATGATGCAGGATGGTTATGGTTTTCTGCGTTCTTCCGATTATAACTATCTGACTTCACCGGACGATATTTATGTATCGCAGTCGCAGATCAAACTGTTCGGACTGAAGACTGGTGACGTGGTGGAAGGTGCTATCCGTCCGCCGAAGGAAGGTGAAAAATATTTCCCGCTGGTAAAAGTGGACAAGATCAACGGCCGTTCGCCGGAAGAAGTGCGCGACCGCGTTCCTTTCGATCATCTGACACCGCTTTTCCCGGATGAAAAATTCATGCTTACAGCACGCAAGGCTCCGAAAGTATACGACAATATCGCCGTTCGCGTAGTCGACCTGTTCTCGCCGATCGGTAAAGGACAGCGTGGTCTGATCGTAGCACAGCCTAAGACCGGTAAAACCATGTTGCTGAAAGATATCGCCAATGCGATTGCAGCAAACCATCCGGAAGTATATATGATCATCCTGTTGATTGACGAACGTCCGGAGGAAGTAACCGATATGGCTCGTAGCGTCGATGCGGAAGTGATCGCTTCTACTTTCGACGAACCGGCAGAACGCCACGTAAAGATTGCCGAAATCGTTTTGAACAAGGCAAAACGTATGGTTGAATGCGGTCACGATGTAGTGATCCTGTTAGATTCCATTACTCGTCTGGCACGTGCTTATAACACAGTTCAGCCGGCTTCCGGTAAGGTTCTTTCCGGTGGTGTGGATGCGAACGCATTACAGAAGCCGAAACGTTTCTTTGGTGCAGCCCGTAATATCGAAAACGGCGGTAGCCTGACGATTCTGGCAACAGCATTGACCGAGACTGGTTCTAAGATGGACGATGTGATCTTTGAAGAGTTCAAGGGTACAGGTAATATGGAATTGCAGTTGGATCGCAAGCTGTCCAACAAACGTATTTATCCGGCTGTCGACATTACTGCTTCAAGTACTCGTCGCGACGACCTGTTGCAGGATGAAAGTACATTGAACCGTATGTGGATCCTTCGTAAATATCTGTCGGATATGAACTCGATCGAAGCGATGGAGTTTGTAAAGAAACGTATGGAACAGACTTATGACAATATGGAGTTCCTAGCTTCCATGAACGGATAATTCATTCGGAATCAAAGAAAATATATCGAAAGTCCCATAGGATTTTTTAATTAGCCCGGAGTTTTCTTGACTCCGGGTTTTTTATGCTGAAGGGGAATATGCGGATAAATAAAAACCCCAAGCATGGCTCGGGGCTATTTTCAGAAGTCTCTATGAGGCTATTCTATTTGTCTGTATTGTATTTCGATAGATTATTAAGATTCTTTCCGGGGCCTTCCGCGGCGGTTGCCGCTTTTGGGGTTGCCTCCCGGACGTTTGTTTCCGGGGTTTCTTCCTCCGTTATTACCATCTTTCCGGGGACGTCCGCGTCCGCGGCGCATGTTTCCGTACTTTTCAGGTTCGTATAGCGGGGTTTCGCCGAACTTCGGGTCGATAGGAATCTTATAAACTTCTTTTTCCAGGAAGTCTTCAATACGTTTGAATTGTGCCTGCTCTTCAATGCTGATGAATGTGATGGCTAATCCTTCGCCTCCGGTACCACGGGCGGTACGGCCGATGCGGTGTACGTAATCTTCCGGGTCGTGGGGGATATCGTAGTTAATCACCAGTTTGATGTCGTTGATGTCGATACCGCGCGAAACAACATCGGTTGCCACCAGTATATCGATATGTCCGTTCTTGAATTCTTTCATTACTTCCTCGCGCTGCGACTGCTCCAGGTCGGAGTGCATGGCAGCTACATTGAACTTCATCCGTTTCAGGGTGGAGGCAAGTTCTTTCACTTTCATTTTGGAGGAAGAGAAAATAATGACACGCTGCGGGCGGCTTTGCAGGAACAGGTCTTCGAGTATCTTTAGCTTCTGAGGATCATAGCAGATATAGGCCGTCTGCATAATTGTTTCGGGAGGACGTGAGATGGCTATTTTGACTTCTTCGGGATTCTTCAGGATTGTTTTTGCTAACGTCCGGATTTTGGGAGGCATGGTAGCCGAGAACATGATAGTCTGACAAGTAGGAGGCAGTTGTTTGTATACCTGCATGATGTCGTCGTAAAATCCCATATCCAGCATACGGTCTGCTTCATCCAGTACAAAATAGGAAACCTGTGAAAGGTCTACCGTTCCCAGTTTCAGGTGGGACAACAAACGTCCCGGAGTGGCGATAACAATATCGGCCCCCATTTCCATACCACGCTTCTGTTGCTCCCAGGCAACTCCGTCGGTACCACCGTATACGGCCACAGCCGATACCGGAACAAAATATGTAAAACCTTCGATCTGCTGGTCTATCTGCTGGGCCAACTCGCGGGTTGGAGCCATGATAACTGCATTGACCGCATTGTCAGGATGATTGCCTTTACTTAATTGATTAATTAATGGCAGCACGTAGGCTGCTGTTTTCCCTGTACCGGTTTGTGCGCAGGCAATAATATCCTTCCCTTCTAAAATAACAGGAATCGTTAATTCCTGTACAGGAGTTGTATCCTGAAAATTCATAGCATCGAGTCCGTCCAATACGGCCTCTTCTAAATCCAATTCGTCAAATCTCATCTTCTATCATTAAATTCTCCGTAAAGGTAAATAATATTTGTCAAATTCTACAATAGTAACACCGGCTCTTGTAACAATTGTCCTGTAAATTTCTGTAAGCGTTGAAAATTGATATATCTATATAGTGGGGTAACATAAAAAATTAATATCTTTGCCCACATTGGAAAAATAGCGAGTTATATTATGGGAACAGATGATAGCTGTAACAGCTCTCAAAAGAAAGTAACCTTAAATGAGCCGGATACTGTTCATGAGTTACTGAATACGATATTAGATCATTTGCCACTGGGTGTATTTGTAAAAGATCCGGAAGATCATTTCAATTATCTTTACTGGAATAAATTTATGGAAGAGATAACGGGGATCGATACTTCCCAGATCGAGGGACATGATGACTCTGAAGTGTATTATAATGCCTTGATGTCGGTAGAGGAACGACTGGAGGTAGATAAGAAGGTCATCAGTTCGGGAAAGGTGGCCGAATTTCACGGCTGGCTCAAGGATGCTTCCGGCGCGATGAAATATCTTGAAGTAGAAAAGTATCCGATTTCTTTAAGCAATGGAAAACCTTTGTTGTTGGCTTTGTGGCGTGATGCCACTGTTAAGCGGGCAATAGAAAAACGTCTCGAAGATGAGCGTGATAAGGCGGAAATGGCTGATAAGTTGAAATCAAAATATCTGGCAGACATGAGTCATGAGATCCGTACGCCGTTGAATGCAATAACCGGTTTTTCAGAAATGATGGCGTTTGCGGATACGGACGAGGAGCGTATGTCTTATTACGAGATCATCAAGGCGAATAATCAATTGCTTATGCAGCTTATCAACGATATTCTGGACTTGTCGAAGATTGAGGCGGATGCGATAAAGATTAGTTATGCTCCGATCGACCTGAACGAGATGATGGATACGACCTATGCTTCCGTAAAGCCCCGTATGCCGAAAGATGTGAAGTTGATTCTGGAAAAAGGATTGGACAGCTGTACCTTTGGAACCGATTATATCCGCTTACTCCAATTAGTCAATAACCTGGTCAATAATGCGATCAAGAATACTAAAAAGGGAAGTATTACGATGGGGTATAAGGCGCTGGAAGATGACCGGCTGAATTTCTATGTGAAGGATACCGGACAGGGGATAGCCGAGGAGCAGCTACAAAACCTCTTTAACCGCTTTGTTAAAGTCAATGACTATGTGGAAGGTATTGGCCTGGGACTTGCTATATGCAAAGGACTTGTTACTAAAATGGGAGGCTCGATCCGTGTAGAATCGCAACTAGGGGAAGGTTCCACTTTTTCGTTTATCCTGCCTTCACGGGAAGAATGAGGATATACTTTTATTTATAGTAGCGTTTGTAAATCTGATCGTATAACCCGCTTTCTTTGATTTGTGACAGCCAGCTGTTCAGGCTGTCGAGCAGGATAGGGGAGTCTTTGCGTACCGCCCACGACTGGAGTTGGGTGAAACTGATATCCGTGTCGATATCTATTTCCGGTAAATTCCCTTTAGATACGCGGGCTATTTGCTGGTCGCATACGGCATAGTCGATGTCGCCTTTGGCAACCATAATAGCCAGCTGTTCGCTGGAATAAAGTTCATCTTCTTTCACATAGATTGTATCTCCTATTTCGTGTGCCAGATTTTGCAGGCGCAGTAAGGCGGGGGAGTTTTTCGGAATATACAAGGTCTTTTGCGCCAGGTCGAGTTGATTACGGATCGGTTTGATGCCGTTATTGGCTTCTTCCGTGCGTTGCACCAGTACTTGTTTATTGAAGACGATCGGATCGGTGAACAGATAGTCCTCTTTGATGTCGCTGGTGATAGGAATATTGCGGGCGATTACGTCGCATTGGTTATCGGATAATTGTTTGAAACTTTCGGCCAGGCTCATCTCCAGCTGAGTCTGTACTT